>Ga0247790_10000118_pt1 | contig 40690 bp, 37 predicted proteins | sample UWRJS171409R4_FD_179913 | JGI IMG/M metagenome (GOLD analysis project Ga0247790, IMG submission 179913) | Soil microbial communities from Arlington Agricultural Research Station in Wisconsin, United States - UWRJ-S171-409R-4 | ecosystem: Environmental > Terrestrial > Soil > Agricultural land...
GCGCGCTCGGCGGGCCGCCGCTCTTCGACGCCGCACCGGCTCCGGGCGCGCTCGGCGGGCCGCCGCTCTTCGACGCCGCATCCGCACCGCCGCTCGCCGCCGACGCGCCACTCGCCGCCGCGCCCACCGACGCACCGCCACTCGCCGCCGACGCGCCACTCGCCGCAGCGCCCGCCGCCGACGCGCCGCTCGCGGCCGCCGCCGCACCGCCGCTTGCCGCCGACGCGCCGTCCGATGCCACCCCTGCGGCCGGGGCAGCCGACGCGGCCTTGCTCGCAGGCGCGGCTGGCGGCGTCGCACGCCCCGAAGCCGCCGGTGCCGCCGCGTCGCCCTCCGCCGCAACCCCCGGCGACGACGACGCTCGCGCAGGCGCGGGCGGCGGCGTCACGCGCGCGACCCCATGCGGCGGCGTGACCGTCTCCGCGTCGGGCACCGTCACGACCGCGATCTCGCGCGTGGCCCGGCGCGGCTTGATCGTCACGATCTCGCGCTGCGTCTCGGTCATCGGCGGCGGCGCGCCTGCTCGGGAGAGCTCGCCCGACGCCTCGGCCCGATCGCGCCCGGCCGAGCCGATCATGCGGAGCCCCGAGTCGGTGACCGCACGCGGCAGCGCCGCGCCTCCGTCCTCGCCCCTCGCGGCCGCCAGCCCGGCCGTGCTCGCCGCGGCCACCGCCGCAGCCGGCCCCGCCTTGCCCGACGGCGCAGCCGCCCCCGGCGCGCTCGCGCGCTTCGCGCTGCCGGCCGGCGCGGCCACGCCCGGCGTGCTCAGGCGCTTCGATCGGCTCGGCGGCGGGAGCGACGGCGGCGGCGCGACCGACGCCACCGCCGCCGCAGCAGCAGCCGCGCCGCTGCGCGCCGTCTCCGTCCCCTCCGCCGCGCCCGACTCGCTCGAGACGTGGCCGTTCGCCCGCGCCTTGACGGCGCCGAGCGCGAGCGGCGCCGTCGTCGACGGTGTCCGCGCCGCGCCGCCGTGGGCAGCCGCGTGCGCGTGCTCCTCGGCCTCGGCGAGCGCCGCCCGCCGCATCGCCGCATCTGCGCCGCCGCCGCCGTTCGCGGCCACCTGCGCCGCCGCCGCCGCCTGCGCCATCGCCGGCGTCGCCTGCGATCCGGCCCAGTCCGCCTCGGCCGGATCCGACGGATCCTCGACCGCCGCCGACTCCGCCGCGCCGCTGACGCCCGTCTGCGGCCCGTCGTCCATGACGTCGTCGAACATGAGCGGCTCGATCGCCTCGGCCGCCGCGACCGCCTCATCGATCAGCCGCAGGCTCGACTTCCGGTAACCGCCCATGAGCGCGCCCGGCGCTGGCTCGTCCGGCTCTGGCTGCGGGGCCGCCGCGACGTCGACCGCCTCGGCCGCACGCGCCATCGCCTCGGCCGCCGCCGCGAGCGCCGCCGCCGCGTCCGCCGAGACGCCGGCCGGGAGCTCCGACGTCTCCACCGGCGTCTTCACTTCCTTCGGCGCCGACGACGACTCCTCGAACGCCGGCTCGCCTTCGACCTCGACGAGCGGCATCGGCTTGCCGGTGTCTCGCTTCACCGGCGCCGGCGTCGCCAGGCCCTGATCCAGATCGACGAGCAGCTCCTCGAAGTACAGCTTCGAGATCGACTGCAGGCACTCGAGATCGCCGAAGTCGGACGCGTCGATCACCTCGAGCAGCGTCCGCTTGCCGTCGATCAGCCGCAGCAGCTTGTTGTGATCGTCGGGGACGTCGCCGAGCCGCTTCGACAGCTCGCCCACGTCGACCTCGAACCGGTGCGAGAGCGACGGGAGCTGCTCGAGGAGGCGCGACCACTCGTCGAGGCGCCGCATGCCCTCCATGAGCAGGCCCTGCGAGCTGATCCCGATGACGTCGCGCCGCCGGACCGTCCGGAACACCACCTCGAACTCGCCCTCGTTCCACGTGAGCAGGCGGTAGACCGCGTCCTCGCCTTGCAGCGGGCCCGCCTCGGCGTCGATGACCTTGCCTTCGCGGAAGTAGATCGCGGCCTGCCGCCCGGCCCCGCCGACGAACTGGATGACGCCCGACTTGCGGCTGATCTCGACCGTCTGGATCACGTCGACGACCGGCATGTCGGTGACGCGGCCCGCGAACCGCGTCCGCCCGTCCCGCCGCTCCTCGAAGCGCGTGCGCTGGCGCTTCTGCAGCAGGATGTTGATGCGGGTGATGATCTCCTTGATGTAGATCGGCTTCGTCAGGTAGTCGTCGACACCCAGCTCGAGGCCGCGGATCTTGTTCTCGATCGCGTTCTCAGCCGTCAGGAAGATGAACGGGATCTCGCCCCAGTCCGGGTTGGCACGCACGCGTCGCCGCAGCTCGAACCCATCGCCATCGGGGAACGTGGTCTCGGAGATGATCAGATCGGGCGCGTCGAGCCCGAGCTTGTCGAGCGCGTCTTGCACGGACACGGCAGTCGTGACCGTGAACTCTGCTTTGCGCAGAGACACCTCGAGGACTCGCAGGCTGCGAGTGTCCCCGTCTACGAGGAGCAGGCTTTGCTTCGACACGCCAACCGATTGAATCGGCCGGGGGGAATCGTATCGGACTCAGCACAACGTCGCCAGGGAGGGTAGCCTTTGCTGGTGATCGAGCTGCCGTATGGTCGGGTTCCCTACCTGCTCGACCTGGGGGACCGGCGCGCCACTGTCGTGAGCGCGCCCGAATGCGCTTCGCCGCCGCCGCTGCCGCCGCTCCTCACGGCCGCGCTCGACGCGCCCATTGGAAGACCTCGCATCGAGCAGCTGGTGCGCGCAAGTGCGCGAGTCACCGTCATCATCAGCGACGCGACGCGCACCGAGCCGCGCGCGGCGTTCCTCGAGCACCTGCGCGCGCGGCTGCCCGCGGTGGCGTGGACGATCGCCGTCGCGACCGGCACGCACGGGCCGACCTCCCTCGCCGACCTCGAGCTGCCGCCGCACCTCGTGCGCGACGCCCGCATCGTCAACCATGACGGCCGCTCCGAGCTCGTCTCTCTCGGGGCGACGAGCCGGGGCACGCCCGTCGAGCTGCACCGCTGCCTGCTCGAGGCGGACCTCGTCGTCGCGACCGGCTGCATCCGGCCGCACTACTTCGCCGGCTTCGGCGCGGGCGTGAAGGCGATCTTCCCCGGCCTCGGCTCGATCCCGTCCATCCGGCGCAACCACGAGCTGAAGACGCACCCCGGCGCGCGCGCCGGCAATGTCCTCGATAACCCGTGCCGCGCCGACCTCGAGGAGGCTGTCTCGCTCCTCCCCACGCCGACGTTCCTGATCAACGGCGTCTGCGGGCCCGACGATCTCGTGCACGCCGCCGTCGCTGGCGATCCCGTCGCCGCGTTCCGGGCCGGCGTCGACCTCGCGCGGCCGTGGTTCACCGTCCGGGCGCCGCGCGCGCCGCTCGTCATCGCGTCCGACGCCCTGCCCGTCACCGCCTCGCTCTACCAGGCCGCGAAGATCGCCGCTGCCGTCGCGCCGCTCGTCGCCGAGGGCGGCACGCTGCTCCTGGTCGCCGAGTGTGCCGGCGGCATCGGCCCGCTCGAGGTCGTGAACGAGGCCATCTTCCGCATCGGCGTCCTGCCTCGCCTCGCGCCGTCCGCGTCGATCGCGCTGATCTCGTCGCTGTCGCCCGCCGAGGTCAGCCGGACGCTCGTCGCTCACGCGCCCTCGCCTGCGCCGTTCCTCTCGGCTTCGCCCATCGTGGTCGTCCCCCGCGCCAGCCGGCTCCTCTTCGAGCTATGACGCACCGAGTCACCTCATTATATAGGCTCGCTCTCCGATGACGCAGCACGTCATAGAACCATCCAAGCTCGCGCAGTTCCAGGATCTTTTCCTCCAGTGGAACCGGCGCATCAACCTCTCCGCGGCGCGCACTCCGGACGAGGTGGACGCCCACGTCCGGGACAGCCTCGAGGCGGTCCCGCACCTCGCCGGCTCTCTCCGCGTCATCGATGTCGGATCGGGCGGCGGCTTCCCGGTGCTGATCGCGGCGCTCGCCTTGCCGGCCCTCTCCTTCACGGCGCTCGAGCCCATTCACAAGAAGCACGCCTTCCTTCGCACCGCCGCGCGCGAGCTCGGGCTCTCGAACCTCGAGGCGCTGGCCCAGCGAGTCGAGGACCACGCGCGGCACGACTACGACGCCGCCACCTCGCGCGCGACGTTCGATCTTCGCGAGTGGCTGCTCCTCGGCGCTCGGCTCGTCCGTCCTGGCGGGCTCGTGCTCGGCTTCGAGGCGACGCCGCGCGATGATCTGCCCGCGCAGCTCGAGCGGCACGCCTACGAGCTCGACGGCAAGCGGCGAGCGATCGTGCTCCACCGGCCATGAAGCCGCGCTCCCCGCAGGGCCGCGCCGCCCACCGCCTCGACGCCCGGCAGCCACCGGCCATGAAGCCGCGCCCCACGCAGACACAGCTCGAAGCCGCGACACGAAGGAAGGTGCGCGACCTGATCCGCCCTGGCCTCGACGTCCTCTTCTGCGGCATCAACCCCGGGCGGTACAGCGCCGCCGCGGGCCACCACTTCGCCGGTCCCGGCAACCTCTTCTGGCCCACCCTCCACGCCGCCGGCTTCACGTCCCGTCGCTTCACGCCGTTCGAGGATGCCCAGCTCCTTCCCCTGGGCTTCGGCATCACGAACTTCGTCGCCCGTGCCTCGGCCTCCGCGGCCGAGCTCTCTCCGGACGAGCTCCGAGCCGGCGTCGAGCCCCTCACTCGCAAGGTCCGCAGGCACGCGCCCCGCTTCGTCGCCTTCCTCGGGCTCGGTGCCTACCGCATCGCGTTCGACCGCCGCCAGGCCCAAGTCGGCCTCCAACCCGAGACCCTCGGCCCCGCTCGCATCTGGCTCCTGCCCAACCCCAGCGGCCTCAACGCCCACCACCAGGTGCCCGTCCTCAAGCAGATGTTCGCCGACCTCCTCCGCGTCGTCCGCGCTCCTGCTCGATAGCTGCCCCACTGCTCGGCGCGAACCTCGGAGCAGGTTCCCAGCCCGCCCTCGCGATCGTCTCCGTCTACTTCGAGGACCCACTGCTCGGAGCGAACCTCGGTTCAGGTTCCCCGCCTGTTCGGTCGGCTGTGCGATCGGCTGTTTCACGTGAAACAGCTGGGAGGACCGCGGCCGCTCTGGCCTCCATGTTTCACGTGAAACAGCGCCATTTCGATGCGCCTCCTTCTTACTCCGCTGGCCTAGGCTGACTTCTCACAGCATCGAGTCGAGCACGCTTGGGTCGCTCCACACTGAAAGGACTCGGCCACGGAACCGCCGCCGGATCTCCGCTGCGTTCTCTTCCACGAAGTCCGGATCCTCCCCGGGGCGGCACGACAGCACCACGGCAGCAACCTCCTGCCGATCCCGCTCCACCGCTTCCACGGTCAGGAGGCTGTGATTGATCGTCCCCAGCCCGCCTCGGGCCACCACGATCACGGGCAGTCCGATCATCTTCGCGAGTCCCCCCATATCCAGATCCTCCGTGATCGGGACTCGCCATCCGCCCGCTCCCTCCACCAGGACCAGATCGGCATTTCCGGCCCCCCTCTGGAACGTCTCCATGATCCGCGCTGGCTCGATTGGCCCCTCTCCTCTCGCGGCCACCCACGGAGCCACAGGCCGCCGGAATCGGTAGCGCCCGCGCAACTCGCCCTGCTGCCAGTCACTGGAGATTGCCTCCTGGTCGGCGCCCACCAGCGTTCCATTCACCGACTCGCAGCCAGTCTCGATCGGCTTCCAGGCAAAGACCCGCTTTCCAGCCCGGCGCCCCCGCTCTGCCAGCGCCGCGGTGACATGCGTCTTGCCCACTCCGGTGTCCGTGCCAGTGACGAAGTATCCGGTCATTTGGCCCCTCAGCAACCATTCGGCTCCTACCAGCTATTCGCCTCCAATCGCCAGGATGGGGGCAACTGTTCGACTTCTCCGATCAGTTGGACGGATAAGTCCTGATTAAGACTAGCGCTCATTCCACGGTCACCGTTCCGCCGCTACATCGAGTGGCGATGGAGGGACTACTGTTCGAGGCGCGCTCTCGCCAACGCGCGGCGCCCCGCCCGAAGGGTCCCCCTCGGAGAGCAAGCCTCGCGGGCGGGGGTCCCCCGAGCGGCCTGGCGCGAAGCGCACAGGCCGCGGGGCTCGCCGGTGGTACGAGCACAACATCCGCCGTGGCCGCGGCCCGGGAGGGTACTGCGGAGCAGTGAACGCCCGGGGGCGCCCGCGAGGCGACGCGGGTCCGAGGGAGGACCCTGAGGCACGGCGCCGCGCGTCCTCAAGCAAGCACGACGCCCGCGCTCTCGTTCCTCAGCGTTCCGCGAGATCCACGACAGGCCACGCGCGGCCCCCACCAAGCTCGGCCTCGCGCCTCCCCCACCAAGCTCGGCGCCCGCGCTCTCGTTCTTCAGCGGGCGCAGACTTCTTCGATCGATCGCCGGGTCGCGCCCTCGAGCAGCGCCAGGTCCTCGTCAACGAGCGTCAGCGGCGGCATCCACACGACCACGTCCCCCAGCGGCCGCAGAATGACGCCGTGCCGGCGGGCGCGCTCGCATACTTCGACGCCGAGCGGCCGGCTTTCACGTGGAACGAGCTCGATGCCGACCATCAGCCCGCACTGGCGAGTCGCCTTGACGCCGGTCAGCTGCCCGAGCCTCTCCAGCGAGCTCGCGACCCGCGCGACCTGGCGCTGCGCGTTCGCCAGCGTCTCCTCGCGGAGCAGCGCGAGCGACTCCAGGCCGACCGCGCACGCCAGCGGGTTCGCCGTGAAGGTGTGCCCGTGGAAGAAGTGCTTGAGCGCCGACCGCGGCCCCAGGAACGCCTCGTAGATCTCCTCCGTCGAGAGCGTGGCGGCGAGCGGGAGATACCCGCCGGCAATGCCCTTCGCAAGGCACAGGAAGTCAGGGGAGACCTCCTCCTGCTCGCACGCGAACACGGTGCCCGTGCGGCCAAAGCCTGTCGCGACCTCGTCGACGATCAGGTGCACGCCGTACGCGCGGCACAGCTCCGCCGACCGCGCCAGGAAGCCGCGCGGGTGCACGAGCATCCCGGCTGCGCCCTGGATCAGCGGCTCCACCACGAGGGCCGTAATCTCGCCCGCGCGCGCCGCGAGCTCCTGCTCGAGCCGGTCGAGCGACTCCGCTGCGCCTACGAGCGCGGGGCTCGGGAGCGCGATGCTCTGCACCAGGAGCGGCCCGAAGATCCGGTGGAAGAGGTCGATGCCGCCGACGCCGACCGCGCCGAGCGTGTCGCCGTGATACGCCTCGCCGAGCCGGAGAAAGCGCTGCTTCGTGGCGCGGCCGCGGAGCTGCCAGTACTGGAAAGACTGCTTCAGCGCGATCTCGACGGCCGTCGAGCCGGAGTCCGAATAGAAGACGCGCGTGAGCCCGGCCGGCGCAGCTTCGACCAGCGCCGCGCCGAGGCGAATACCCGGCTCGTGCGTGAGCCCGAGGAACGTCGAGTGCGCGACGCGATCGAGCTGCTCTCGCAGCGCCCGGTTCAACCTCGGGTGGTTGTGGCCGTGGACGTTGCACCACAGCGAGCTGACGCCGTCGAGGTAGCGGCGGCCGTGCGAGTCGACGAGGTAGTTGCCGTCTCCGCGTTCGATCACGAGCGGCTCCCACTCCGCCATCTGCGTGAACGGGTGCCACATGACCCGGCGGTCGAGATCTTCCAGCGTGCTCACCAGCGCTCGCCTCCGTCTCCAGCGCCGCTTTTGTCAACGGCGCCAGCATCGTTGCCAGCGCCTCGCACCGCGCTTCGCACCGCGCCCTCTTGACGCAGCGCGCCATCCGCCAGTGCGCCATCCGCCAACGCGCCATCGGCCAGCGCGCCGTCGGCCAGCGCGCCATCCGCCAGCGCGCCCGCAATCGCCGCGATCGCCCGCTCGAGATCCGGCAGCGCCATCGTCGCCATCAGCCCGACCCGCAGCCGCGCCGTCCCCGGCGGCACCGTCGGCGGCCGGATGCCCTGCACGAAGACGCCCGCCTCGAGCAGCCGCGCGCTGATCGCCATCACCCGCCGATCGTCGTCGATCCGGATCGGCGCGATCGGGCTCTCGCTCGCCCCGCCGGCCGCGGGCACGCCCGCCCGGAGCCGCCGCGCGTGCGCCGCCACCGCCCGACGCCGGTCGTCGCCCTCCGCGCCTCGCACGATCTGGATCGACGCCGCCGTCGCGGCCGCCACCGCCGGCGGCATGCCCGTCGAGAACACGAACGGCCGGGCGCGATTCCACAGCAGATCGGCGACCGCGCGCGTCGTCGCCGCGAACGCGCCGTACGTCCCGAGCGCCTTGCCGAACGTGCCGATCACGACGTCGGGTACCACGCCCGCCGCCGCGGCGACGCCACGCCCCTCGGGCCCGAGCACGCCGATGGCGTGCGCCTCGTCGAGCACGAGCGCCGCGTCGTGGCGCCGGCACAGCGCCGCGAGCCGCTCGACATCGGCGAGGTCGCCGTCCATCGAGAACAGCGACTCCGAGACCACGAGCCGACGCCGCCGCGCGCGCGCCGCGGACGACGCGAGCGCGGCCTCGAGCGCCGCCAGGTCGCCGTGCGGGAACACGACGACGTCGGCACGCGACAGGCGACACCCGTCGATGATGCTGGCGTGGTTGAGCTCGTCGGAGAAGATCGCGTCGCCCGCGCGCGCGAGCGCGGCGATCACGCCGCTGTTCGCCGCGTACCCGCTGCCGAAGACGCGCGCGCCCGCGCAGCGCATCCACGCGCCGACGGCGGCCTCGAGCGCCGCGTGCGCGCGGTGGTTGCCGGCGATGAGCCGCGACGCGCCCGCGCCAACCCCGCCCGTCTCCTCGAGCGCCGCCGCGGCCGCGCGCGACAGCCGGCGATCCCCGGCGAGCCCGAGGTAGTCGTTCGAGGCCAGGTTCAGGACGAGGCTCCCATCGAGCACGATGCGCGGCCCCGGCGCGCCATCGACGACGCGCGGCGCGCGCAGCCGGTGCGCCGCCGCCAGCTCGCGCAGCTCGGCACGCGCCTCGTCGTCGAGCGTCATCGGCGCGCACTATAGCGGCGCGCGCCATCGCGGCGCACCTCGCCGGGGGCCGTCACTTGCCGATGCAGAAACGCGCGAAGACCTCGTCGAGGACGCGCTCGCCGACCTCGACGCCGCGCAGCTGCGCGAGCGCCTGCGCGCCTTGCCGCAGCTCCACCGCCAGCACCTCGAGCGGGCGCCGGGCGCGCCCCAGCGCGAGCCCCGCGGCGAAGGCGTCCCGCGCCGCCGCGGCCATCGCGTGCTGGCGCGCCGTCGTCACGAGCGCGTGCTCGGCGCCCTCGCGATCCGCGACGCCGGCGACCTCGAGGATCCGCCGACGCAGCTCGTCGAGCCCCTGCCCCGTCGCGGCCGACGTGGCCTCCGCCGCCGCCTCCCCGCCACCGCCGCCACCGCCGCCGCCGCCGCCAAGATCCGCCTTCGATCGCACCACGATCGCCCGCGCGCCGTAGCGCTCGCCCCGATCCCACGGCGCCACCCCGTCGTTGACGACGACGACGACGTCCGCGCTCGCGACGCGCTCCTCGCCGAGCGCGATGCCGCGCCGCTCGATCGGATCCGCCGTGTCGCGCCGGCCCGCCGTGTCGATCAGCGTCACCGCCACGCCCTGCCAGACGGCCGTGGTCTCGAGCCAGTCGCGCGTGGTCCCCGGCTCCGCCGCCACGATCGCCCGCTCGCTGCCGACCAGCGCGTTCAGGAGCGACGACTTGCCGACGTTCACCGGCCCGACGAGCGCCGCCGAGATGCCGCGGCTCACCGCCCGCCCGTGGCGGAAGCCGTCGGCGAGCGCCGCGCAGCTGCCGTGCAGCGCGCCGAGCTCCGCCTCGATCCACGCGAGGCTCTGCGTCTCGAGGTCCTCCTCGGGGAAGTCGATCCAGCCCTCGAGCTCGGCGAGCAGGCGCAGCCCCCGCGCCTCGAGCGCCGCCACGCCCTCGCCCAGGCGGCCGCCCAGGTTCTCCTGCGCGAGCCGCCACGCCCGCTCGCTGCCGGCGTGGATCACCTCGAGCAGCGCCTCGGCGCGCACGAGATCGAGCTTGCCGTTACCGACGGCGCGCCGCGTGAACTCGCCCGGCTCGGCCACGCGCGCGCCGCGGGCGAGCACCGCCTCGAGCAGCTTCGCGAGGTTCATCGCGCCGCCGTGGCCCTGCAGCTCGGCCGTGTCCTCGCCCGTGAACGACGCCGGCGCGCGCATCGCGAACGCGACGACCTGGTCCACGCGCGCGCCGCGGGCGTCCCGCGCCCACCGCACGCGCACCCGCCGATCGAGCGTGCCCGCCGGCACCCCGACGGTGTCCTCGGCGATGGCGATCGCGCGCGGTCCGCTGAGCCGCACGATCCCCACGCCGCCGGGTCCGGCGGCCGTCGCGATCGCGGCGATCGTGTCTTCCTCTGTCTCTTCCGCTGGCTCTGCGGTCCCGGTCCGCGCCTCAGCGTCGTGCTTGGCCGGTGCCGTCACTCCGCCGCGGCCGGCACGACGAGGATGTGCCGGTCCTCGCCCTCGCCCTCGCTGCGGCTCGACAGGCCCGGGATCTCGGCGATCGCCATGTGGACGATGCGCCGATCGTGCGGCGTCATCGGCTGCAGCTCGACGATCTGCTTCGTCTGCAGCGCCTTCTCGCCCATGCGCTGGGCGAGCGTCCGCAGCCGCTCGACCTGCTTGTCGCGGAAACCGCCCGCGTCGACGACGAGCGGCTTCGTGCGCTCGCCGCCTGCGCGGTCGCGGTAGACGACCTTGTTGACGAGGTGCTGGAGCGCGTCCATCACCACGCCCCGGCGGCCGATCACGAGCTCGGTGTCCTTCGTCTGGATCTCGAGGATCGTCTTGTCGGTGTCGTCCTTGATGTCGATGTCCGCCGGGATCCCCATTCGCTCGAGGACACCCAGCAAGAAATCACTCGCCTTTTCGGCGAGATCTTCACGATCCGTAGCAGCTTCTGTCACGGCGACCTCCCAAAACGTTCATCCGCCTCGCACAGATCTCCGCTCGCGCAGAGCGAAGGTCCGGCGTGGCTCGGTGCACGCGGCGCGCTCGCGCCCGGCGTGCTCGCATCGATCCGCTCGCGCCCGCGCGCTCGCGCGCTCGCGCTCCTCGGGGCCGGCTCGTTCACCGGCGCTGCTTCTTGTTCTTGCCGCGCGCGCCCGCCGGGCGGCCCGGGCCGGAGCCCACGCCGTTGCTCTTGGGGGCCGGCGCGGCATCGCCCGCGCCTCCGGCTCCCTCGGCCCCCGCGCCCGCCGCCCCCTCGGCCCCCGTCTCGGTGGACTCGACGTCGATGACCGGCTTCGGCGTCGGCCGCGCCTTCCCGCCGCCGCCCTTGCTGCCACCGCCGCTCTTGCCGCCACCGCCGCTCTTGCCACCGCCGCCGCTCTTGCCGCCGCCGCCGCCGCTGCCCTTGCCGGCCGTCCCCCCGCCCCCGCCCGCGCCCGCGCCCGACGCGCTCGCCGCCGCCGCCTCGGCGTTCTTCTTCATCTGCGCGGCCAGCTCGAGGCTCTTCTTGTCGTACTTGTTCATGTAGATCGAGTGCACGGCCGACAGGATCGTGTTCGTGAAGATGTAGACCGTGAGCCCCGACGGGAAGAAGAACGACATCACGCCGAACATCAGCGGCATGCCGTACTGGAGGAACTTCTGCTGGCGCGAGTCACCGGTCGCCGGCTGCATCCGCGCCTGCAGGAACATCGTGATCACCAGGATCACCGGCAGGACGTAGTACGGGTCCGTGTTCGTCAGATCGTCGATCCAGCCCGGGATGAACGGCTCCTGGTAGAGCTCGCCCGCCGACGACAGCATCCGGTAGAGCGCGATCCAGATCGGCATCTGCAGGACGATCGGCAGGCACCCGGCGATCGGGTTGACGTTGTGCTGCTTGTACAGCGCCATCGTCTCGACCTGCAGCCGCTGCCGGTCCTCCTTGTACCGCTCCTGCAGCACCTTCATCTGCGGCGAGAGGGCGGCCATCGCCTTCATCGACCGCATCGACTTGGTCGTCCAGTAGAGCGTCGCGAGCTTGACGAGGAACGTCAGCATCATGATCGCGATCGCCCAGTTGCCGACGACGGACTGGAACTTGAGGAGCAGCCACAGGAGCGGCCGCCCGATGACGCCGAACCAGCCGAAGTCGATCGTCTCGGTGAACCCGAGCGAGAACCCGGCGGCGGTGTCCGCGCGCTCGAGCTCGTGATAGTTCTTCGGCCCGAGGTAGCCGACCACCTCGTGCGTCCACTGCGTGCCCGCCTTCACCATCACCGGCGGGAACAGGATGTCGGTGCGCATCAGGTCCTCGCCCCCCGCGCCCAGCGCCGGCCCGGACCACGTCTTCTTCTCGACGCGCTCCGCGTCGGAGTGCGCCGGCGCGTACCCGGCGAGCAGGTACGGGTGCTCGAAGCCCGTCCACCGGACGTTGTCCTCCCAGCGCGGCGACTGGGCGACCGCCTTGAGCGGCGTGTGGTAGATCGTGCCGCCGCGCATCGTCGACGATGACCAGGCGCGCGCGGCGACGCGGCTCGAGCCGCCATCGGCGCGCTTCGGATCCTGCTCGGCGTAGACGACGACCGCGACCTGCTGCTGCATGGCCTGGTCGCGCTTGGCGACCACGCGGAGCTGCATCTTGACGAGGTACTCGTCGGGGAAGACCGTGAACGTCTTCTCGATCTCGTAGCGGTCGCTCGTGTGCGTGTAGACCATCGTCGTCGGGCTCACCCGCTTGCCGGTCCACGCGGACGGCCGCGCCAGCTCGCACTCCGAGTCGACGATGCAGACGAGGAACGCGCCGACGTCCTCGCGGGCGGGCAAGAGCTCGCCATGCGTGCTCGTGTCCTGCTTGAACCGCGGATCGGCCAGCTCCCACGACTTGAGCGACCCGCCGTAGCTCGAGAACCGCGCCGTGAGCTTGCCCGGGAACGGAAACTCCTCGATCACCTCGGCCGGGCGCGGCGCCTCGGCCACAGGCGGCGGCGTCCCTGGCGTCCCCGGCGCGCCCGCCGCGGGTGCAGGGGTCACGCCGGGCGCAGCCGGCGGCGCGACCTCGGCCGCCGAGCCAGCCCCCTGCTTCCCCTTCTGTGGCTCCTCCTTCGTCGGGAACAGGTAGTTCCACACGAGGATGACGCCCAGCGCGAGGGCGACGGCCAGCAGCAGACGCTTGCCTTGATTCTCCATCTAGTGCTGCTCCTGGGCATGCCGCGCACAGCGGCGCGCTGGGACCGGATCGTACCCGGCGTGAAAGAACGGGTTGCAGCGCAAGAGGCGCCACACCGCGAGGCCGACCCCTACCAGGATGCCGCGCGTCTGCACCGCCTCGACCGCGTACGCCGAGCACGTCGGCAAGTAGCGGCAGCTCGGCACGCGCTTCATCGGCGAGATCCACCGCCGGTAGATCAGGACCGGCAGGAGCACGAGCGAGACGAGGAGGCGGTGCAGGGGAGCCATCAGCGAGACGAGGTTGGGACGTTGGGACGTTGGGGACCCTGGATCATGGCGAGAGTCTCAGGATCCGGCCGAGGTCCGCGGCGAAGTCCTGGGGGTGAAGCTGCCGTGCCGCGCTGTCCTTGGCAACAACGACGACGTCCCACCCCCGGGGCACCCAGCCGTGCAGACGCAGCCACTCTCTCACCATGCGCTTGATCCGGTTCCGGACGGCGGCGTTCCCGACCTTCTTGGTGACCGTCAGCCCGAGCCGACCGGGAGCCTGCGGATCCGGACGCTTTCGCGCGATCCCCAGGACGTGCCGGCCGTGCAGCTTCTGGCCGCCCGACTGGACCTCGAGGAACTCGGAGCGCTCTCGCAGCCGCATCTCCTTCGAGATACCGGCGGGACCGCGCCGCGCGCCTCGAGGAGCCACGTCACTTCTTCGCGGCCGTCACCGAAATGCGCTTGCGGCCCTTGGCGCGGCGGCGGCGGAGCACCTCGCGGCCCCCACGGGTCTTCTTGCGGGCGCGGAAGCCGTGCGTGCGCTTCCGGCTCTTGTTATGCGGCTGATATGTACGCTTCACGATTGATCTCCCCGGGGGCGAGCGGAGCGGAATCGATACTCAAGGCCCCTCGGGAAGTCAAGGTTCACCGGGGCGCGTAAAGCGTCACCGACTCCCCTGATTTCGTGGAAGTTCCGGAGTTCACTTGCTCCTGTTTTGGGCTTGCAACCCGAAATCTCCATCTGGTACCAACCCCGGGTTCATCGCTTTGGGAAGCCGTAAGGGCTGGCCAGGGGCGAAACTAGAGGTGCCTGTGGAAAACCTCTGGATTGGGAGCCTTTTGTCTGTGAACTGTGACCCGCAACCAGTCGAATTCACAGGACAATGTCCTGGGGACAGGGGAATGACAGCACAGAGCTTTTGGGACGAGGCCGTAGGCCGTCTTCGCTCACAGATCTCCCCCCAGAACTTCGACATGTGGCTCGCGCCGATCGAGCTTCAGTCGTTTGACGGGACGACCCTCCGGCTCCGGGCGCCCAACAGCTACGTCCGGCTGTGGTTCGAGTCGAACTATCTCGGCACGCTCCTCAAGGAGATGCAGGGCATCTCGGACGCCGGCCACGAGCTCCGCGTCGAGTTCGACCCCGACGCCCCTCTCGAGCGGCCCGAGTCCGAGGCGCCGCCCGACGCCGGGCCTGACGCCGGGCCTGACGCCGGGCCGCTCGCCAGCGCCGCGCACGCCGAGCGAGCCGGCGCCTCCCCCCCGCGGCGCGCGGGGACCGCGCCTCCCCCGGCCGCCGAGCCCCCCGCGCCCGAGCTGCCCCCCGACAACGCCGTGAACGCCGCGGACATCATCGTCGCCCCCCCGCCCGCGTCCCTGAACCCCCGCTACACGTTCGACACCTTCGTCTCCGGCCCCTCGAACCAGCTCGCGTTCGCCGCCTCGCAGGCCGCCGCCTCGAGCTACCCGCCGAAGTACAACCCCGTCTTCGTCTGCGGCGGCGTCGGCCTCGGCAAGACCCACCTCTTGCACGCGATCGGCCACCAGCAGCTCCTGAACCGGCCCGGGTCGCGCATCGTCTACATCTCGAGCGAGCGGTTCATGAACGAGTACGTGCAGGCCATCCGCACCGGCCGCATGCACGAGTTCCGCCGCAACTACCGCGAGGGCATCGACGTGCTGCTCGTCGACGACGTGCAGTTCCTCGCCGGCAAAGAGGGCACGCAGGACGAGTTCTTCCACACGTTCAACACGCTCCACGAGAACCACAAGCAGATCGTCCTCACCGCTGACCGGAAGCCGCACGAGATCTCGGACATCGCCGACCGGCTGCGGACGCGGTTCGCCTGGGGCCTGCTCGCCGACATCGAGCCGCCCGAGCTCGAGGTCCGCCTCGCGATCCTCCGCAAGAAGGCCGCCGTCGAGGCCGTGGCGCTCCCCGACGACGTGGCCATGTACATCGCGACCTCGATCAAGTCGAACGTCCGCGAGCTCGAGGGCGCGCTGATCCGGCTCGCCGCGTATGCCTCGCTGTCCAAGGTCCGCATCGACCTCGCGTTCGCCCAGGTGACGCTCGGCGCCGCCATCACGCGCCCGCGCGAGGTCATCACCGTGGACGGCGTCATCAAGGCCGTGGCGAGCTACTACGGCCTCAAGCCCGCCGACATCAAGAGCGAGCGCCGCCACAAGTCCGTGGCGACCCCGCGCGCGGTGGCCATGTACATCGCGCGCCACAACACCAAGGACTCGTACCCCGATCTCGCGCGCGCGTTCGGCGGCAAGCACCACACGACCGTCATCTCCGCTGTTCAGAAGATCATCGAGCGCCTCAAGGAGGACGCCTCCCTGCGCGGAGAGGTGCACGCCATCGAGGGGACCATCCTCCGATGACGGGCGTGGTGACCGGCGCGGTGGCCGTCTCCCGCGCCCGCGGGCCTGTGGGAAACACTGTGCACCCAGCTGTGGACCTGATGCGGACAGCCGGCAGGCCCTCGCTTCTCCACAGCTTCGCAGCACGCCGTCCACCGCTCTCCAGCTACGCTCGCCCACAGCAGGGCGATCAGGTTTTCAATGTCACGGCTGCGGGTTATGAAGCTATCCACACCGTCCACAGCCCCTATTACTTCTATTCCTAACCAAAGATCTTTTCTCTTCTCTTGAAGAATAAGAGCGCGCAGCCAACCCAGGCAAGCCAGCCAACCAGGTGAGGGTGACATGGAGTTTCGAATCGCAAAGAACGAGTTCCTGCGCGGGCTGCGCCTCGCTCAGGGCATCGCGGACCGCAAGAGCACCATGCCCATGCTCGCGAACGTCCTGCTCCGCACCCAGGGCAAAAACCAGCTCCTCGTCGCGGCGACCGACCTCAACGTCTCGCTCACCGCCGAGCTGAAGAGCAACGTCACCACGGAGGGCGGCATCACCCTCGCGGCGAAGAACCTCTACGAGCTGATCGCGAACGCGCCCGGCGAGGAGGTCACGCTCAAGAAGGCGGACAACCACTGGGCCGAGATCAAGAGCGGCAAGGTCACGTACCGCATCGTCGGCATGCCGGACCGCGACTTCCCGAAGGTGCCCGATCACCGCGAGGCCACGTACGCCACCGTCGAGAGCTCCGTCTTGCGCGAGATGATCGAGCGCACGCTGTTCAGCGTGTGCAACGACGAGACGCGGTTCCACCTGAACGGCGTCTACTTCGAGAGCGACGGCAGCAAGAGCCGCATGGTCTCGACGGACGGGCACCGCCTGAGCAAGGTCGAGCGCACCATCGCCGGCGGCCCGAAGCTGTCTGGCGGCGTCATCATTCCCAAGAAGGGCCTGCTCGAGATCCGCCGCGTGCTCGAGAACGGCGCGTCGTGCAAGCTCGCCGTCAAGACGCCGCACCTGTTCCTCGCCCTCGACGACATCGCCATCGCGGTGAAGCTCATCGACGCGCAGTTCCCGCCGTACGAGCAGGTGATCCCCAAGGACCACAAGCGCATCATCACGGTGGACCGCGTCCGCTTCATCGACGCGCTCCGGCGCGCGCAGCTCATGTCCTCCGAGACCCGCGGCGTGAAGGTCGCCGCGGTGAAGGACGGCATCACCATCACGAGCGACAACCCCGACCTCGGCGAGGTGCGCGAGGAGGTCGAGGTCGAGTACAACGGCGACCCCATCGCGATCGGCTTCAACCCCAAGTACGTCGTCGAGCTGCTCGGCCAGATGGCGAGCGACCAGATCACGATCGCGCTCGGCGGTGAGCTCGACCCCGGCCTCATCCGGCCCGTCAGCGGGGACGAGTACCTGGGCGTCGTCATGCCGATGAGGATCTAAGCTGCGGATCGCCGCGCTCGCCCTCGAGGGCGTCCGCAACCTGGCGCCCGTGCGCCTCGAGCCGCGCGAGCGCTTCAACGTCTTCGTCGGCGACAACGGCCAGGGCAAGACGAACCTGCTCGAGGCCATCTTCGTCGTCGCCGCGCTGCGCTCGTTCCGCACGGCGCGGCTCGCCGACCTGATCGCGTTCGGGCGTCCCGAGGCCAAGCTCGGCGCGCGCGTCGTCAAGGACGAGGTCGTGCGCGTCTACGAGGTCGAGCTCGCGCCCGGCTCACGCAAGGTCCGCCTCGACGGCAAGGCGGCGCGCCCGCTCGCGCGCTACTTCGGGGCGTTCAACGTCGTCGTGTTCACGCCCGAGGATCTGGCGCTGCCGCGCGGCGCCCCGGGCGACCGCCGCAAGTTCCTCGACCGCGGCGTGTTCAACCTCGAGCCGGCGTACCTCGCGACCGCGACCGACTACGACAAGGTCCTGCGCAGTCGCAACAGCGTGCTGCGGCAGGCCGGGCAAGGCGCGCTCGGCGCGCGGCAGGTCGAGGATCTGCTCGCCGTCTACGACGCGCAGCTCGCGCGGTACGCCGTCGAGATCATCGCGGCGCGGGCGCGGTTCCTCCAGACGCTCGGCCCCGAGCTCGCCTCTGCGTTCGCCGCGATCACGCGCACCGGGCTCGTCGCCCGCGCGTCGTACGAGAGCAAGCTCGCAGGCGAGCCCGCCGCCGCGATCGAGGCGCAGCTCCGCGCGGGCCGGGCGCGCGATCTCGCGTCGCAGTCGACGCAGCTCGGCCCGCACCGCGACGACGTCCTGCTCGAGCTCGACGGTCGCCTCGCCGGGAGCTTCGCATCGCAGGGCCAGCTCCGCGCGATCATGCTCGCGTGGAAGACCGCCGAGCTGACCGTGCTCGGCCGCGTGCACGGCGACCTGCCGATCCTGCTCCTCGACGACGTGTCGTCGGAGCTCGACCCGTCGCGCAACGCGTACCTGTTCGAGCACCTCGCCGGGCTCGCCGGGCAGTGCTTCATCACGACGACCCACGAGGGCCACGTGCTCCTGCGTCGCGATCGAGCGGATTATCGCATCTCTGGTGGGCAGATTTCTTAGTAACTGCAGCTAGTTAACACAGTTCAAAACCCTCGGTGGCCCCCTTCTCGACGAGGAATGGCCGTGGTACCAACGTGCTCGCCCTCGAAAGCCGGTAGCCGGAATGGCAGATACCACAGCTAGTACGCAGACTTCCGATTCAGATTACGACGCCGGATCCATCGGCGTCCTGAAGGGGCTCGAGGGGGTGCGCAAGCGCCCCGGCATGTACATCGGGGACACCGATGACGGCAGCGGCCTGCACCACCTCGTCTACGAGGTCGTCGACAACTCCGTCGACGAGCACCTCGCCGGCCACTGCAACCTGATCGCCGTCACGATCCACTACGACAACTCGGTGACCGTCGACGACAACGGGCGCGGCATCCCCGTCGACATGCACCCGACGGAGAACCGGCCCGCCGCCGAGGTCGTGATGACCGCGCTCCACGCCGGCGGCAAGTTCGGCGGCAAGGGCTACAAGGTCTCCGGCGGCCTGCACGGCGTCGGCGTCTCGGCCGTGAACGCGCTCTCGGACTGGCTCAAGCTCGAGATCCAGCGCGGCGGCAAGGCGTACTACCAGACGTACTCCAAGGGCATCCCGTCGAGCGAGTTCCGGGAGACCGGCGACAGCCCTGACCGCGGCACGAAGATCACGTTCCACCCCGATCCGGAGATCTTCAAGAACGTCCTCGAGTTCTCGTTCGACCAGCTCGCGCAGAAGCTCCGCGAGCTCGCCTATCTGAACAGCGGGCTGCGGATCACCATCAAGGACGAGCGGCCGGGGCACGATCGCTACGCCGACTTCAAGTTCGAGGGCGGCATCGCCACGTACGTCCAGGATCTCAACGCGAACAAGACCACCGTCTCCGACATCATCGCGTTCACGTCGGAGCACGAGGGCTGCACCGTCGATGTCGCGATGCAGTGGAACGATAGCTACTCCGAGCTGCTCACCTGCTTCACGAACACGATCAAGAACCGCGACGGCGGCACGCACGCCTCCGGGTTCCGCCAGGCGCTCACGCGCACGATCAACAACTACGCGAACGAGTACAAGCTCCTGAAGGACAAGGAGGCCAAGGGCGGCGTGTCCGGCGACGATCTGCGCGAGGGCCTCACCGCGGTGGTGTCGGTCAAGATCGCCGACCCCAAGTACTCGAACCAGGCCAAGGACAAGCTCGTGTCCTCCGAGGTCGCCACGGCGGTCTCGGCCGTCGTGACGGAGAAGCTCGGGCAGTACCTCGAGCAGCACCCCAAGGAGGCCCGCACGATCATCCAGAAGGCGATCCTCGCCGCGCGCGCCCGCGAGGCCGCGCGCAAGGCCCGCGAGATGGTGCAGCGCAAGGGCGCCCTCGAGCTGACGTCCCTGCCGGGCAAGCTCGCCGATTGCCAGGAGCGCGATCCCGAGAAGAGCGAGCTGTTCATCGTCGAGGGCGAGAGCGCAGGCGGCTCGGCGAAGCAGGGGCGCAACCGCGCGATCCAGGCGATCCTCCCGCTGCGCGGCAAGATCCTGAACGTCGAGAAGGTCCGCTTCGACCGGATGCTGACGTCACAGGAGCTGACGACGCTCATCACCGCGCTCGGCACCGGCGTCGGCGACGAGAAGGACATCGCGCGGCTCCGCTACCACAAGATCATCCTGATGACGGACGCCGACGTCGACGGCAGCCACATCCGGACGCTCCTGCTCACGTTCTTCTTCCGCCACTTCAACGAGCTGTTCGACGGCGGGCACGTCTACATCGCGCAGCCGCCGCTGTACAAGGTCAAGAAGGGCAAGACCGAGATGTACATGAAGAACGAGGCGGCGCTCTCGAAGTTCCTCCTCGAGACGGTCTGCCGGGAGTCCCAGCTCCGCCACGGCGACGCCGCCGCGCCGATCACCGGCAAGGATCTCGAGCGGCTGATCGAGCGGATCAACGAGGCGCGCACGCTGCGCACGCTGCTCGACAAGCAGGGGGACGCGCGGATCTCCGCGCAGTTCGTGGAGGCCGGCCTCGTCGAGGAGGATCTCCGCGATCGGGACAAGCTCGACCGCGTCGAGGCGAGCGTGATGGCGGAGGTCACGCGCCGGCACGGCGAACTCGGCCAGGCCGCCGCGGAGTACAAGCGGGACACCAAGCACAGCGGCTGGGAGCTCCGGTTCCCCGCGGGCGTCCACGGGGTCCGGCGGCAGACGGTGATCAACGCGGATCTGGTGCGCTCGCCGGAGTTCGTGGAGCTGCAGAAGATCAGCAAGGAGATGGCGAAGGAGCTCGTCGGGCCGCTCGCGATCGCGCACGGGGCCGACGACGTCCGCGAGGTGAAGAGCTGGGACGAGATCCCGCCCGTGATCGAGGAGCTCGGCCGCAAGGGCCTGCAGATCCAGCGGTACAAGGGCCTCGGCGAGATGAACGCCGAGCAGCTCTGGGAGACCACGATGGATCCGGCTCGCCGCAACCTGCTCCGGGTCAGCGTCGAGGAGCGCGGCGTCGCCGACGGCATCTTCACGAAGCTGATGGGCGATCTGGTCGAGCCGCGGCGCGAGTTCATCGAGGAGAACGCGCTGAACGTCCGAAACCTGGATGTCTGAGCTCCGAGCGTCAGCGAGGGGCGAAGCCCAGGGCTGTCACTGCGCCGTGGGCCGGTTCTCCCCGGGCCGATTCTCCCTCTTCCGCGCTCACAGCGCGCGGTGATGCGCCTCGCGCAAGAGCGGCGCCACGTGCTCGGAGTCGTTCAGCCGCACGAGCGCGAGCGCGTCGAGCGACGGCCCCGAGAGCACGTTGAGCGTCGCCGGCGCCTGCCGGAACGCCCACACGCGCGTGAGCGGCAGCCCCAGGACACGGCACAAGAGCACGCGGTTCACGGCGTCGTGCGCCGCGATCAGCCCGACCTCGTCGTCACCGAGGCGCACCGCGAGGCGCTCGAGCACCGGCCACGCGCGGACCTCGACGTCGCCCAAGGTCTCGGCGCCCGGCCCCGCCGGCACGTCGCGATCGGGGCGTGTCCGCCAGGTGTCGAGCATCGCGGCGTGCGCCGCCTCGACGTCGCTCGACAGCTGGCCCTCCCACGCGCCGTGCGAGATCTCGAGGAGCCCCGCGTCCAGCTCGAGCTTCGTCGCGCGCGCGCCGAGGATGACCTCGGCCGTCTTGCGCGCGCGCGACAGCGGCGACGCGACAGCAGCCGCGATCGGCAGGTGCGCGAGGCGAGCGGAGAGCGCCGTCACCTGCCCCTCGCCGTCCGGGGACAGCGGTACATCGGTCCGACCTTGATACCGGCCCTCGCGGTTCCACGAGGTCTCGCCGTGACGGACCAGCAAGATGTGCATCTCGCGACTCTACACCGTGACGCGTCGAGTCACCGAGTCTCGCAATCCACAGGCGCGCTTCGCTCGATTCCGCCAGCGGCGCCGTGGTAGCCACACGGGCATGCATCGCAGCCGCATCCTCGGCATCGGCATGAGCGTGCCGTCTCGCGTGGTGACGAACCACGAGCTCGCCACCAAGATGGAGACGTCGCACGACTGGATCATCGAGCGCACCGGCATCGAGGAGCGCCGCTGGGTCGAGCCCGGGCAGGCCGGCTCCGATCTCGCCGCCGCCGCGAGCCGCGAGGCGATCGAGCGCGCCGGGCTCCAGCCCAAGGACATCGATCTCATCGTCTACGCGACCCTGTCGCCGGACTTCAACTTCCCGGGGACCGGCGTATTCGTGCAGCGCCAGCTCGGCCTGCGCGAGATCCCGTGCCTCGACATCCGCCAGCAGTGCACCGGCTTCATCTACGGGCTGTCGATCGCCGACGCGTACGTCCGCACCGGCGCCTTCAAGCACGTGCTCGTGATCGGCTCGGAGGTCCACTCGACCGGCCTCGACATCTCGACGGCCGGCCGCGACGTCACCGTCCTCTTCGGCGACGGCGCGGGCGCGGTCGTCGTCGGGCGCGCCACCGACGATCAGCACATGATCCTGTCGACGCACCTCCACGCCGACGGCAGCGAGGCCGAGATCCTGTGGACCGAGTACCCGGCGAGCGCGCGGAGCCCGCGCCTCACCGAGCAGGCGATGGCCGAGCGCAAGCACTACCCCGTGATGAACGGCAAGAAGGTGTTCAAGCACGCGGTGACGCGCATGCCGCAAGCGATCATGGAGGGGATGATCGCGAACGAGCTCAAGCTCACCGACATCGACATGCTGATCCCGCACCAGGCGAACCTGCGCATCAACCAGATGGTGGGGCAGATGATCGGGCTGCCCCCCGAGAAGATGCACAACAACATCCAGAAGTACGGCAACACCACCGCCGCCTCGATCCCCATCTGCATGCACGAGGCGATCGGGCTCGGGAAGATCAAGCCCGGCGACCTCGTCTGCCTCGTCGCGTTCGGCGCCGGCCTCACGTGGGGCTCGACGTTCCTCCGCTACTGACTGAAAGATCGGCTCCGGCAGTTCCGGATTCGCGTGCAAAGATTCCTGTAAGTCGACGTACAGGGTGAATGGCAATCTCGCCGCGGCGAGCGGTGAGAATTCACATTCAGCGCAGTGGGGACTCTCCACCTGCAAACTGCTGTTCACGTCCTGCTACCAGCGTCAAGGGCACGCCGAGCTGTGCAAAGAATTGCACGTGCTAGGTATGGCGACAGGAGCCCACGATGCAGCACTCACACGCAGCCGCCCTCGTCCCGCACGATTATCCCATCTCGGCCCGCCCGGAGCTCCTCGGTCCGGCCGAGGCCCTGAGCGGCTACGATCGCTGGTCGCGGGGCTACGACGGTGACGGCAGCCCCGTCATGGAGGCGTCGGCGTGGGTCCTCGATCGATCGACGCTCGTCTGCGGCGACTGCGACGTCGTCGAGCTCGGCTGCGGGACGGCGCGCCACGCGGCGCGGGTGCTCGGCGAGGGCGCGCGCAGCTACACCGGCGTCGACGGCTCGATCGGCATGCTCCACCTGGCCGGCTCGCGGCCGCACGATCCGCGCGCGAGCTTCGTGCACGCCGACCTCATGCAGCCGTGGGCGCCGCAGCGCACGTTCGATCTGGCGCTCGTCGTGCTCGTGCTCGAGCACCTGCCGTCGCTCGAGCCGCTCTGCGAGACGCTCGCCCGCGTCGTGCGGCCCGGCGGCCGCGTGCGCATCATCGATCTGCACCCGGAGCGCATCGCCAGCGGCGTGCAGGCCTACTTCCACGACGGCGCGACCGAGGTGCGGTTCGCGAGCCGCGCCCACCCGGTGCCCGCGCTGTCGATGGGGCTCGAGGCCGCCGGCTTCGACGTGGTGCGCCGGGACTGGCTGGCCAGCGACGCGATGGTGACGGCGGTGCCGCGGCTCCTAGGGCTGCGCGGCGTGCGCGTCCTGATCGATATGAAGGCGGTGCGCCGGCGGTAGCGCCGAAGACGAGCCAGGCGGGAGCTAGGCGGCGGCCTGCGAGAAGATCGCGTCGATCTCGGCGCTGATCTTGTCCTCGGGCACGCCCTTGGCGATCGCGAGCTCCTTGACCATCAGGCCGCGCGCGGTCTCGAGCATCTTGCGCTCGCCGAACGAGAGATCCTTCGTGGCGCGGAGCACCGAGAGATCGCGCAGGACCTCGGCGATCTCGAAGACGCTGCCCGTCTTGATCTTCTCCATGTACTCGCGATAGCGGCGGTTCCACGTCTGCGTATCGCGCGGGATGTCTCGCGACTTCAGGATCGCGTAGACCTCCTTCACCTGCTTCGAGGTGATGAGCTCGCGAAGCCCCACCGACCCGGCGTTCACCGTGGGCACCATGATCTTGAGACCGGTGTCCACGATCTTCAGGATATAGACATTCGTCTGGCTCCCCCCGATGTCGCGCTGCTCGAGCGCGACCACCTCAGCCACTCCATGAACTGGATAGACGGCTTTATCCCCGACTGAGAATTGCTGCTTCAAGACAAACCTCGTGACTCACCGAGGATAACAGCCACGGCGTGACCTGTCAAACCGGTGTCAGGTTCAACACAGCGAGATTCTTTGAAAAGCAGCAATAAACAGCACGGTTGACGGCACTGGGGACACCGCGCGGGGCGTTAGCCGCGCGTCGCGTACTCGACGATCGTCGCGACGCCGAAGCCGGTCCCGCCCTTGGGCTGCGCCGGGCGGGCGCTCGAGACCGACGCCGGGCCGGCGATGTCGACGTGCACCCACGGCGTGTCCTTGGCGAACGTCTTCAGGAACAGGCCCGCCGTGATGGCGCCGCCGTAGCGGTCGCCGGTGTTGCGCATGTCGGCGACCGAGCTCTTCAGCTGCTCGCGCAGCCGGTTATTGAGCGGCAGGCGCCACATGTCCTCGCCGGTGCGCTCGGCCACGGCGAGCCAGCCCCGCGTGAGCTGCTCGTGATCCGACAGCACGGCGGCCGTGTACGGGCCGAGCGCGACCATGCACGCGCCCGTGAGCGTCGCGAGATCGAACAGCTCGTCGGGCTGGATCTTCGTGCGCGCGTACGTGATCGCGTCGCCGAGCGTCAGCCGGCCCTCGGCGTCGGTGTTGTTGATCTCGACCGTGGTGCCGTCCATCGACGTGAGGACGTCCCCGAGCTTGTACGCGCGGCCCGAGACGAGGTTCTCGCAGCAGGCCGCGACGGCGTGCACCTCGACCGGCGCGCCGAGCGCCGCGATCGCATCCATCGCCGCGATCACGGCCGCGGCGCCGGACATGTCCACCTTCATGTCCTCCATGCCCTGCGACGGCTTGAGCGAGTAGCCGCCCGAGTCGAACGTGATGCCCTTGCCGATGAAGCACAGGCGCTTCTTCGGCTTCTTGGCCGGCTTGTACGTCATGTGGATGAAGCGCGGCTCCTGATCGGAGCCCTTGCCGACGGCGAGGAACATGCCCATGCCGAGCTCGGCGCACTTCTTCCCGTCGAGCACGGTGACGGTGATCGTGTCCTTGTGCCGCTTGGCGATCGCCTGCGCCTCGGCGGCGAGCGCGGTCGGCGTGATCACGGCCGCGGGCTCGTTGACGAGGTCGCGCGCGTGGTTGACGGCGCCCGCGATCGTGACGCCGCGCGCGACGGACGTCTGGAACGCCCTCTGCTGCGCGGCCGTGGGCTTCTTGCCGCCGCCCTTGGCGTCGGTGATGAGCCCGAAGCTCTTGAGCGAGGTCGGCCGCTTGTGGTCCTCGCCCGTCAGGTAGCGCCCGAACTTGTACGTCCCCAGGAGGACGCCCTCGGCGGCCAGCTGGACGAGCGCTGCCTCGCGGGTCCCGCCGAGCTGCGGCAGGACGAACCCGACGCTGGCGGACGCGGACCGGTTCGCCGTCTGCGCGGCGAGCGCGGTCAGGTCCCGGATGGCGTGGTTGCCGAACTCGCCGCGCGCGCCCGCGCCGATGACGAGCACGCGCCGCGCCGCGATCCGGCCGTGCGTGTGCACCGTGATCGATTGCCCACTTTTGCCCTCGAACGATTCGGATCGGGCCACGTCTGCGAGAAATCCGCCGAGCGCAGCGTCGACGGATTTGAACAGCGCGTCCTTCGTCGGATCACCGAAGGAGGTGAATGCGAGAAGGTCGACAGACGCTTGTAATGCAGGTCCCGACACGTGGCCGATCTCGACGCCCCTCGATTCCATAAATCTCCGTAATTGCTTGAGAAGTCGGGATGTTATACGAGAGTCAGAACCAGAAGTAAAGGAATGAGAATGCCTACATTGACAGTTAAATCACCGGATTCGTAGAGTCGACGCCAACCAGAAACACCGGGGGAGTTGAATGCGATCCAAGGTGATGACTGCGCGCCCCGCGGCGCGAAAGGGTAACGCGAACGAATCCCGGCGGTCGAAAAAGACGGTGGCGGTGGCGTCTCGAAAGTCGGAGCCGATCATCCAGATGGTGGAGCGGAAGTCTGCTCGTAACATCGAGGAGCTACCGAAGAAAACGGGCGAGCTGCCGATCCCGACGGCGACCTTCGTGTTCTAGGTCTCGTCGTCGTCCTCACCCTCGGAGTCCTCGTCCTCGAGGTCTCCCTGGTCGGCCGGCTCATCCGGCTCGGCCGGCTCATCCTCACCAATGGGGTTCTCGTCCTCGAGATCCTCATCGCCGTTTTCGGAGTCCAGGGCGTCCTCGTCCGCTGGCTCCTCGGCGGAGCCGCTCGCGGAGCCAAGGTGCTCCCGCTCCGGCGACGCTGCCTGAAGCAGCTTCTTTAGATTCAGTGCGTCATGCCAGCGTGAAGGGGATTCGAAGGCGATGGTGACTGAGCGATCTTCGTAGTGCTCGACCAGCGCCAGGAGGTCTTCTAGCTGCTCGTCGCGGAGCTTGCCGGCGCGGCCGAGCCCCGAGACGCGCAAGTACAGCGCCGGGGCGTCGAGGTCCTCGTAGAGGTCCGGCGGCTGCCCGGGCTCCTGGACGAGCGGGTCGATCGCGCAGAGGACGCCGAGCTCGGTCGCGAACGCCACGGCGGCGCGGGGCTCCCACAGTCCGTCCGGGATCCAGACGCGCGAGGCGCCGATCGCCTCCGCGGTGGCGAATTCTCCGAAGAACGCGCGCAGCCGGTCGCGGTTGGCCGCCGACGGCGCGAACAGGGGCGGGGAGCGGAACACGGCGTGGGCGGCGCCGACGGCGTCGATCGCGGCGCGGAACGGCCGGAGCGCGTCGCGCGCGGGGGCGCTGTCGCGGAAGTCGCCGGCGGTCGGGTCGTGCCGCCAGAGGCGGGCGGACTCGGGCGGGCGGCGGTGCGAGAAGACCCACGGCGCGACGAGCCCGAGGGTGCCGCGCGGCGCGACCTCGGCCCAGCGCGCGAGCGCGGCCGGCTTGAGCGGGCCTGCGAATAGCGCCGAGAGCTCGAGGTACGAGAGCTGCGCGAAGTAGTGCCGGCGATCCGCGCGATCCGGAATGTCGACGGTGCCGATGCGAGCTTCGTTCATTGTTTACGACCTCCTCGCCGGGCTGCGCGCTCGTCGGTCATTGAATCCGCTGGAGGCGCCCCGTAGAGTCTTGCGCGCCGACGCACGCTACGTCCTCGTCGGCTATGGTGCAACGGGAGGCCGCATGAAGTTCTTCATCGACACTGCCGACGTGAAAGAGATCCGCGAGGCCGCCGCGATGGGCCTCGTCGATGGAGTCACCACGAACCCGTCGCTGGTCGCCAAGACGGGCCGCAAGTTCCGCGACGTGCTCCTCGAGATCTGCGATCTCGTGAAAGGCCCGGTCTCGGCCGAGGTCGTCGGCACGCAGCACGACGCGATCATGGCCGAGGCGCGCGAGCTGGCCGGGCTGCGCCCGAACATCGTCGTCAAGATCCCGCTGATCCCGGAGGGGCTCAAGGCGGTCCGCACGTGCAGCGGCGAGGGCATCAAGACGAACGTGACGCTCTGCTTCTCGGCGACGCAGGCCCTGCTCGCCGCCAAGGCCGGCGCGGCGTACATCTCGCCGTTCGTCGGCCGGCTCGACGACGTCTCGACGAACGGCATGCAGCTCATCGGCGAGATCGTCCAGATCTACCAGAACTACGACTTCCCGACGGAGGTGCTCGTCGCCTCGGTGCGCCACCCGATGCACGTCCACGAGGCGGCGATGATCGGCGCGCACGTCGCGACGTGCCCGCTCTCGGTGCTGCTGCAGCTGTCCAAGCACCCGCTCACCGACGCGGGGCTCGCGAAGTTTTTGGCAGACTGGGAGAAAGTCCCGAAGTGAGCGAGGCGGCGGCGCACGCGCGGCGCGCGTTCTCGGTCGCGGTCTACGCGCGCCGCGGCGACCGCGTGCTCGTGATCGAGCACCGGCGGCTGCGCACGTGGCTGCCGATCGGCGGCGAGATCGAGCCGGGCGAGACGCCGCTCGAGGCGGCCGCGCGCGAGCTCTCCGAGGAGACGGGCCTGTCCGGCGTGTTCCGGCCGCTCGCGGGCGCGCTCGACGGCGTGCCGCCGGGGCTGATCGGCTACGAGGAGCACCAGGCGGGGAGCAAAGGGCTGCACATGAACTTCGTGTTCGTGGCGGAGGTCCTGCCCGAGGCGGAGGTCGTGCCGAACAACGAGTTCGGGGCGTTCCAGTGGGTCGATCGGGCCGCGCTTGGGGAGCTGGCCTCGCCGCTCAACGTGCGGCAGTTCGGGTACCTCGCGCTCGACGCGACCTGGGCGTGACGCGGCGATGCGGATCCGGCAGCACGTCAACCCGCACGGGGTCCACTTCACGCGCTTCCGCGGCGAGCGCCCGCCGCTCGACGGGCGGCCGGTCGAGCTCGAGGTGGGCTGCGCCGACGCGCAGTTCCTGTTCGAGCGGGCGGCGGCGGATCCGACGCGGCTCTACGTGGGCCTCGAGATCCGGCAGGATCTGGTCGCGCTCGTGAACCGGCGCGCGCGGGCGTCGGCGGCGCCGGTGCACGCGGTGTTCTGCCAGGCGCAGCTGCACATGGACGAGATCTTCCCGGCGGGCAGCGTCGAGCGCGTGTACGTCAACTTCCCCGATCCGTGGTTCAAGCGGAAGCACCACGACCGGCGCATGGTCGACGCGGCGCTCGCCGACGGCATCGCGCGCGTGGCGCGGCCGGGCGCGGACGTGTTCGTGCAGAGCGACGTGTGGGCGATCGCGATCGACGCGATGAGCACGTTCGAGCGCGACGCGCGGTTCGCCAACGCCGCCGGCGAGTGGACGTTCTGGCGCGGCGGCAACCCGTACGGCGTGCGCTCGTGGCGCGAGCAGAACGCCGAGGAGACGGGGCTGCCGATCTGGCGGCTCCTGTACCGCCGGCGCTAGCTCGGCCCCGCGCCCGCGCCCGCGTCCATGACGGTCGCCTCCTTGATCTTGTCGAGGCGGAACTGGCGATCGTTGCCGGTCTCGAGGTCGACGCAGTTGAGCAGCGTCACCGAGCGATCGAAGACGAGGTTCCGGATCCGCACGAGGCGCGGGCTCAGCTGCCACGCCGACTTGGCGTAGACGATCCGCAGCGCGCGCGACTCGAACCACGCCGTCTCGATCGCCTCGCGCACGGCCGCCGGCACCGGCAGCGCGGGCACGCCCACGAGCTGCAGCTCGCCGATCAGGCCCAGGAGCTCGCGCTGCGCCGAGGCCGAGAGCGCGCTCTTCACCTTGTCGGCGGCGCGCTCGATCGCGCCCGGGAACGGGATCAGCCGCTGCTCGAGCGCGAGCCGCGCCAGCGCGACGAGCAGCGCGGCCTCGCGCGCCGTGAAGTTGACGGGCGGGAGCTGGTAGTTCTTGTCGAGCGCGTAGCCGCCGCCGCGGCCGCGGTCGGCCCGGATGGGCATCCCGGCGTCCTGCAATGCCTCGAGATCGCGGTAGATCGTCCGCAGCGTGACGCCGAAGCGGTCCGCGAGCTGCTGCGCCGTCACGCCCGTCCGGCGCGCCCGCAGCGCCTCGGCGATCGCGAACATCCGGGATTTCTTGCGCATGAAAGATGACAAAAGGCTGTCACGGAGGGGCGCCAAGGTCTACCCGGAAACACAGGAGCAGCCGATGAGCACGACGACCCGACCCGGCCGGATGCCCCCCTCGCCCGAGGAGCGATCCGGGCTAGAGTCCCCCCGCGTGGCGCGAGGACGATCCAAGAACAACAAGGGCGCGGCGCTGCTCGAGAGCGCGTCGCGGCCGGTGCGGGCGAGCGAGGGGAGCGGCGTCGGCAAGGGCGATCGCTTCAAGCTGGAGTCGCCGTTCCCGCCGGGCGGCGATCAGCCCAAGGCGATCCGCGAGCTGACCGAGGGCCTGCGCCGCGGCGACCGCGCGCAGGTCCTGCTCGGCATCACGGGCTCGGGCAAGACGTTCACGATGGCGAACGTCATCAGCGAGGTCCAGCGGCCGACGCTCATCATCGCGCACAACAAGGTGCTCGCGGCGCAGCTCTACGGCGAGTTCCGCGAGCTCTTCCCCGAGAACGCGGTCCACTACTTCGTCAGCTACTACGACTACTACCAGCCCGAGGCGTACGTCCCGACGACCGACACGTTCATCGAGAAGGACTCGATCGTGAACGAGGAGATCGATCGGATGCGCCACGCGGCGACGTTCGCGCTCCTGTCGCGCCGGGACGTCATCATCGTCGCGTCGGTGTCGTGCATCTACGGCATCGGCGCCCGCGAGACGTACTCGAAGATGACGTGCGAGGTCGACGTCGGCACGGCGGTCGACCGCGACGCGGTGCTGCGCCGGCTCGTCGAGCTGCAGTACGAGCGCAACGACGTCGACTTCCACCGCGGCACGTTCCGCGTCCGCGGCGACACCGTCGAGGTGTTCCCGGCGTACGAGGCGGACACCGCGATCCGCATCGAGTGGTGGGGCGATCAGGTCGAGGCGATGAGCGAGATCGATCCGCTGCGCGGCGGCACGAAGCGCAAGATGGAGCGCGCGGTGATCTTCCCGGCGTCGCACTACGCCACGCCCGACGAGACGATGCGCGCGGCGGTCGCGAGCATCCGCGAGGAGCTGAAGGAGCAGCTCGAGGTGCTCTCGCGCGAGGGCAAGCTCCTCGAGCGGCAGCGCCTCGAGCAGCGCACGATGTACGATCTCGAGGCGATCGAGCAGATGGGCTTCTGCTCGGGCATCGAGAACTATTCGCGCCACCTGACGCAGCGCCGGCCGGGCGAGCCGCCGCCCACGCTCATGGACTACTTCCCCGACGACTACCTCCTGATCGTCGACGAGTCGCACCAGACGGTCCCGCAGGTCGGCGCGATGTACGCTGGCGATCGCTCGCGCAAGGAGACGCTCGTCGAGTTCGGGTTCCGCCTGCCGAGCGCGCTCGACAACCGGCCGCTCCGGTTCGACGAGTGGCACGCGCGCGCGCGCCAGGCGGTCTTCGTCTCGGCCACGCCGGCCGAGTGGGAGCTCGGCCAGGCGGGCGGCATCGTCGTCGAGCAGATCATCCGGCCGACGGGGCTCCTCGATCCGGAGGTGGAGGTCCGGCCGGTGGCGCACCAGGTCGACGACCTGCTCGCCGAGATCCGCGAGCGCACGACCGTCGGCGAGAAGATCCTCGTCACGACGCTGACCAAGCGCATGGCCGAGGATCTGACCGAGTACTACCGGGAGATCGGCGTCAAGGTGAAGTACCTGCACTCGGACATCGACACGCTCGAGCGGATCCAGATCGTGCGCGATCTGCGGCGCGGCGAGTTCGACGTCCTCGTCGGTATCAACCTGCTCCGCGAGGGCCTCGACATCCCGGAGGTGTCGCTGGTCGGCATCCTCGACGCGGACAAGGAGGGCTTCTTGCGCAGCGAGCGCTCGCTGATCCAGACGATCGGCCGCGCGGCGCGCAACGTGCACGGCAAGGTCCTGCTCTACGCCGACAAGGAGACGGAGTCGATCCGGCGCGCCGTCGGCGAGACGCGCCGCCGGCGCGAGGTCCAGCGGGCGTTCAACGAAGAGCACGGGATCGTGCCGCGCTCGGCGAGCCGCACGATCCTCGACATCCAGCCGGCCGAGCCGATCCCGCAGAAGGGCCGGCGCGGCCAGGCGCCAGCGATCGATCTGAAGCAGATCGACGACCTGGACACGCTGCGCGCGGCGATCGAGAAGCTGCGCGGCGAGATGCGCCAGGCGGCGGCGGACCTCGAGTTCGAGCGCGCGGCGGCGCTGCGCGACAAGGCGCGCGAGCTCGAGCAGCTCGAGCTGCAGATGCGGTGACGGCGGCAGTGCCGGCGGAGACGACGGCGGAGCTGCCGGCGGAGCTGCCGGCGCCGAGGGCGCCGCGGCTGGCGGCGGGCGCGATCCGCGGGTTCTACGCGATCCTCGATCGCGCCGACGAGGGCTTGGCGCGCGCGCTCGTGATCGCGGGCGGCGCGCGCGTGCTCCAGGTCCGGATCAAGCCGCGCGGCGCGGCGGCGGGCGCGCCGGCCGCGGAGCTCCTCCGCGCGGCGTCGATGGCGCGGCGGGTGTGCGACGAGGCGGGCGCGGCGCTCGTGGTCAACGATCGCGTCGACGTCGCGCTGGCGGCAGGCGCCGACGGGGTGCACCTGGGCCAGACAGACCTGCCGCTCGCGGCGGCGCGGGTGCTCGCGGGCGGGCGGCTGTGGATCGGGATCTCGACGCACGACCTCGCGCAGGTCCGCGCGGCGCTCGCGGGCGGCGCGGACTACCTCGGCTACGGCCCGGTGTTCCCGACGGTGACGAAGGCGAACCCAGACCCGGTGCAGGGGATCGCGAAGCTGCGCGAGGCGGCGGCGCTCGCGGGCCAAACCCCGGTCGTCGCGATCGGCGGCATCACGCCGGCGCACGTGGACGAGATCTACGCGGCGGGAGCTGCGGCGGTGTGTGCGATCGGCGCCGTGAACGACGCACCGGACGTGGCCGCGACGGCGCGGCTGATGGGGCGTAGATCGTCACGCGGATCACCTTGATTCTCCCTGGTATGACAGGACGTTGCATCGCTCCTTGGGTTGTTGCAGGATGGCCGTCTTCGCGCCTCGTGAATACGTCCCAGGCGCGCGCGTCTTATGCCTGCACTCGCAACCAGAGGAACTCACGCCATGGCAAAGCTCGGTCTCTTCGCTTCCGTCGCCGCGATGATCGGCGCCCTGATGTTCGCCAACGCCTCGACCCCGGCCGCAGAGACGCCCTGCGTGGCGAAGGAGTTCAAGACGGAGATGGTCAAGGCTGCGTGCACCAAGGGCGGGCAGAAGGAAGCCAAGGACGTGATGAAGGCCTGGAACAAGGAGAAGAAGATCAAGTCCTGCAACCAGTGCCACGAGAAGCTCGCGCCGAACTACGAGCTCAAGAAGGACGGCCTCGAGCAGTTCAAGAAGCTCGGGGGAAAGTAATCAGCGGAGGCAGCACGGCCGCCACGCTGCCTCCGTCGACCACCGGCACTGCTCCCAAGCCCGCCACCGGCGCGGCCGCCACCGGCGCTGCCGCCAAGCCCGGCGCGGCCGCCACCGGCGCGGCTGCCAAGCCCGGCACACCTGGCGCCGGCGCGGCTGCCAAGCCCGGCACGCCTGGCGCGCCCGCCACGGCGTCGGCGACCTCGCTCGTGATCACGATCGCGAGCAAGGGTGAGATCTACCTCGGCCCCACGCTCGTCGGCGACGACGCGCTGCCTGCAAAGCTGCGCGAGATCGCGAGCCGGAGCAAGGATGCGTCGCTCGCGATCCGCGCCGACAAGAACGTCACGGCCGGGCGCGTCGTGTACGTGATGGATCAGGCGAAGCTAGCGGGGCTCTCGCAGCTCTCGTTCGCCATCGCGCCGTAGCGCCGTCCGCCGCCGCCGCTCGCCGCCGCGGCCCGCAGCCTCAGGGCGTCAGGCCGCGCACTTGGCCTTGTTCTTGGCGTCCTTCTTCAGGGCGGCGTCGAGATCAGCCGCTTGCTTCGCGACGTTCGACTTCGGGTACTTCGACTTGATGATGCCGAGGTACGTGCGCCCCTCGGTGCACTGCTTGAGCTCTTTCGCGGCGAGCGCCGCGAAGTAGAGGCCGTCGTCGGTGAACGAGCCGTCGGGGTACTTGTCGAGCAGCTGCTGGTAGATGCCGATCGCCTTCTCCCAGTCCTTCTGGTTCGTGTACGCCTGCCCGCGGAAGTAGAGCGCGTCGTCGGCGCGCTCGTGCGTCGGGAACGACATGGTCAGCCGCTTGAAGAGGTCGACCGCGTCGGTGTACTTGCCGGCCTCGAACGCAGCGGAGCCGAGCCGCCACAGCTCGTCCGGCGACGAGCCGGGCTGCGGCTTCTGGCTCTCGAGCTGCGCGAGCCGCTGCTCGAGCTGATCGACCCGGGCGTCGTGCTGCTTCTTGTACGCGTCGAACGCGGCGCGCAGATCGGTGACCTGGCTGCTCACGTTGTTGGCGAGGCCGGTCGCGGCCCGGAGCTCGGCGCGGAGCTGCTCGACCTCGAGGCCGAGGTCGGCGCTGTTGCGCTTGAGCAGCTTCGTCCCGTCCTCGAGCACCTTCTTCAGTTGGGCGATCTGATCGTCGAGCGCCTGCTCCTTCGTGCTGACCCGGCTCTGGAGCGAGTCGACGTCCTTGCGCAGAGCCTGCCCCTCGCTCTTCGTGGTGGCCCAGAAGCACCCGCCCAGAGGAGTGAGGAGAAGGGCGAGAAGGGCGAGAAGGGCGAGAAGAGCGGCGGGCGCGGGTGCGGCTGGCTTCCTCATGCGATCACCTCCACTGGAACTCGCAGCGACGATCCTTGTCGTCGCCGAGGCCGGTCGGCTCGGTCTCGCCCTTCGGCACGACCTGCAGGCGCGCCGGATCGGCGCCGAGCCGCGCCAGGAAGTCGGCGACCGACTGCGCGCGCCGCTCGGACAGCGCGATGTTGTACTCCTCGGTGCCGGACGTGTCGGTGTGGCCGATCAAAAGGACCTGCTTGCCCTTCGTCTTCTCGATGCACTGCGCGTTCTGATCGAGCCGGTTGCGCTCGCTCTCCATGATCGTGGCCTGATCGAAGCCGAAATAGACGGTCGCGAGGGAGCACGTGGCGTCGGCGCCACTGCTGGCGCCGGCCTTCTTGCAGAAGCCGCCCACGCAGTCCTCGTCGTCGGCGCAGTCCTCGTCCTTGGTGCACGCGCTGGCGCGCTTGCACGCCCCCGCCTGGCACGAGCCGCCGGGCCCGCACTCGCTGTCGGCCGCGCACGTCTTGCACTTGCCGGCCTGGCAGACCTTGCCGCCCGTGCACTCGGAGTCCTTCGTACACTCGGCCGTCGCGACGCAGGCGTTCGCGCTGCACCTCTTGCCCGCGGGGCACTGCGCGTCCTTCGTGCACTCGACGCACTTGTTCTCGGAGCAGACCTGGCCGGTCTTGCAATCCTTGTCGGCCTTGCAGCTGCCGGGCTTCTTGGCCTCGCTCCCGCAGCCCGCGGCGAAGAGGCCGATCGCCGCCGCGAGCACGGCGAAGAGGAGGGCTGGGTGGAGCCTCGATCGCTGGGGCCAACTCGATCGACTCATGGCAGGAAGCTAAAAGCCTCCGCTACGTTAGTCAAATCGGCAGGCCACCGACCTTCCGGGTGATAGGTTCGGGCTGTGGCACGCGCGACGATCCTCGTCATCGACGACGAGCCGAACATCTTGACCACGGTGCGCCGGAACCTCGATCTCGAGGGGTACCACGTCGAAGTGGCCGGGAGCGCCCAGGCGGGCCTGGCCAAGGTGGCGGAGTCAGACATCGATCTCATCCTGCTCGACGTGATGATGCCGGGGGAGGGCGGGCTCGAGGTCCTCCCCAAGCTCCGGGTCGCGAGCCCCGACACGGTGATCGTCATGATGTCGGGCAACGCCACGATCGAGACGGCGGTGCAGGCGACCAAGGGCGGCGCCCACGACTTCGTGGAGAAGCCGCTGTCGGGCGACAAGCTCCTCCTGACGGTGCAGAACGCGCTCAACTTCGCGCGGCTGCGGTACGAGGCGGATCGGCTGCGCAAGCGCGCGCAGGCGGACTTCGCGATGATCGGCCGCGGCGCGGCGATGCGCGCGATCTTCGACAAGGTCGCCAAGACGGCGCCGACGACGGGCCGCGTGCTGGTCACCGGCGAGAACGGCACGGGCAAGGAGCTCGTGGCGCGGGCGGTGCACGAGCACTCGCGGCGCGCCGACGGGCCGTTCGTGAAGCTGAACTGTGCGGCGATCCCCTCCGAGCTGATCGAGAGCGAGCTGTTCGGCCACGAGAAGGGCGCCTTCACCGGAGCGACGCAGCAGCGGCGCGGAAAATTCGAGCTCGCCGACGGCGGCACCCTGTTCCTCGACGAGGTGGGGGACATGAACCCCAGCGCGCAGGCCAAGGTGTTGCGCGTCTTGCAGGAGAACGAGCTCGAGCGCGTCGGCGGCGGCGAGACGATCAAGGTCGACGTCCGCGTGATCGCGGCGACGAACAAGGACCTCGCGGCGGAGATCGCGGCGGGGCGCTTCCGCGAGGACCTCTACTACCGGCTGGCGGTGGTGCCGATCGAGCTGCCGCCGCTGCGCCAGCGCCGCGAGGACATCCCGTCGCTCGCCGAGCACTTCCTGGCGCAGGTGTGCGCCGACAACGGCCGGCGCCTGAAGAAGATGGCGCCGAGCGCGATGACGCTCATGATGCAGCACGAGTGGCCGGGCAACGTGCGCGAGCTGAAGAACGTCGTCGAGCGGCTCACGATCCTGACGGGCGACGCCGACGTGATCACCGAGGCGGACGTCGGCGACGCCTTGCCGCGCGTCAAGTCGGTGAAGGCGGAGTTCTCGCGCGGCACGCCGTTCAAGGACCTGGTCGCGGCGGCGGAGCGCGAGATCATCATGGCCGCGCTCGACGCCAACGATCACCACGTCTCGAACACGGCGCGCGAGCTCCAGCTCGAGCGCAGCCACCTGTACAAGAAGATGCGCGCGCTCGGGATCGACCACCGCGCCGACGACGAGGCCAGCTAGCGCGCGTGGCCAGGGGCGTGGGTGATCGTCGTCGCGCTCGTTACTCCTCGTGGATGCGCAGATCGGGCTCGAGCTCGCGTCGGTAGTGGGCGAGATCGGTGGGCTTGAACAAGGCGATGCGCTTGACCTGGGCGCCGGTCTCATCGAGGTAAAGGGCCAGACCACGCGCCGGCCACACCTGCTGGCCGCCCGGCATCAGCAGCACGCCGTCGTAGTAGTCGAGCTTGCCGTCGGGCGCGCCCAGGGTCGACAGCAGCGCGGGCACGGGCCCGGCCAGCTCCGGGTGCTCGATGTCGACCCGCACCACCGCACCCGACGCAGTCTGAACGTCGAGCGTGTGACTGTAGCCGGGGGCCTTGCGGCGTAGCACCGCCACCCGCACCCCCTCGCTTCCAAGCTGGATCTGGCCCTCGCCGTCGTAGGCCGGTGGGAACGCCTTCAGCACCGCGTCCTTGCAGGTACCGGCTAGACCGCGCCAGGCGATGAAGTCCCGCGCGCGGATCGCGGCCACCGCGTTGTCGCAGGTCCAGGTAGTCGAGTGCATGTCGTTTTTCACTCCCTTGTCGTGTTGCGACTGCGGCGAGCACGCCGCAGCGACCAACAACCAGACACTGAGGATCACCCGCGTCATTTCTTTCCGATCAGCTCGATCGCCCCCTGGAAGTAGGCGGCGCACACGTTGTGAAAGCCGACGATCGACGTGAGCTGCTCGGCCTGCGCGGTCTCGTCGTAGGTGTCGAGCGCCGGGATCTTGACCGGGTTGTCCACATCGTACAGATCGGGGCCCTCGATCTTCTGGCGCAGCTCTTCGGTGATGGCCACCCCGCTCCACACGATTTTGGTGAAGAAATCGGTCATGCCCTCGCGCAGGGTGTGGCCGCTGGGGTCGCCGAGTCTGTCGGCGTAGTCCGCGTACTTTTTGTCCGTCAGCGAGTGCAGGTACTCGTGGATCACGGTCTGAAACAGGCGCCACAGCTTGAGCCGGTCGGCCATGGGACTGCCGCCGCGGTAGCGCTGCAGGTAGATCTTGCCACCGCCCTGGGCGCCGCCCCAGCCCTTGTGGATCTCGAGGAGCTCGGCCTCGAACTTGGTCGCGAGCTCGTCGTGCACCTTCTCGATGATGCCCTTCTCGGGGTCGCGCGTGCTGAGCGCGCCGTGTTTCTTGAGGATCTCCTTGAACTCGTCGACCTCGTTCATGATCTTCTGGATGCGCCAGCGCGCGGTCTTGTGCTTGCCGGCCGCATTCGACTTTTTGATCCGCTCCTCCTCGATCTCCCAGCGATCCTCGAGCACCGTGCCCCTCTTGATCTCGGCACCGGCGCCCTTGGTGTAGCCACCAAACACGGTCTGCACCTCACGCCAGGCTTCCGCTCCGAGCGACTCCAGCGCCGGCCACGAGAACATCTTCTTGGGGTCCTTGCGATCGGCGGCCTTGCCCTTGGCGTAGGAGTTGTACTGGGACTTGATCTTGCTCTCGAAGAACTCGCGGAGGCGATTCTCCATCGACTTGCCGCCGACCGGGTCCACGAACTTGGGCTCCTTGATCTTGGTTGTGGTCTTGCCAGTGGTGACGTCGAGGACCACCTCGGTCTCGACCTGCGGGTTGAGCGCGCCTTCGATCGCTTTGCGATCCTCGTCGGTCAGGGTGCGAGTGCCGGTCTTGCCGTCCTTCTCGATCGCCGGGGCGTAGGCCATCTCGCGGTAGCGCGACATGTCATCGAAGCTCTTCTTGAGGGCGTCGAGCGTGGCGGCGTCGAGCACGCCGCTCTCGGCGATCTTGGCCTTGTGCTGGAACGCCTTGAGCGCGGCCTGGGTGTCGGCGTCGAGCTTGCCGGTGACCTTGTCAGCACCGAGCAGGCCGAGGTCGGCGAGCGCTTGCTGGACCTTGCGCACGTGTAGGCCCTCGTCGCCAGCCTTGACGGTCTCGCTGCCGGCGGCGATCGCGTCCAGCTTCTTGTCGCCGTCGAAGCGCTGGGTGTGGAGCTCGGGCTTGGGGGTGGCGGGACCGAGCGGGATCGGGCGTTTCGAGGCACCGGTGGCCTTGGTCTCCTTGCCCTTGCAGCGCTGGAGCTGCAAGCCGGTGCGCAGCCCGCCGCCCAGCCGCTGCAGGAGGCCCGATCGCTCGCCGGTGGTGGCGGCGGCGGCGGTGGCCACCGCGACGTCGGCGTGATCCTCGGCGCCGACGTCCTCACGGCCGATCGGCCTGCGCCGCGCTGCCGGATCGGCGGCGGCGTCGCGCTGCTGGTTGGTATGGACCAGCTCGTGGGCGAGCAGGGCGTCACCCTCGAGGGTACCAGCGGCGGGCGCGCCGGCGCCCATCACGATGTTGGGCCCGACCGTGAACGCCAGCGCGCCCTGCTCGGCTGCCTTCGCAGCGGCGACGGGACTGGTGTGAATGCGGGCCGCCGACACGTCGAGGTCGAGCGCGCTCGACATCCGCGACGCTACGTCAGATGCGAGCGGCTGGCCCTCGCCGAGCGAGGCCTCGAGCGAGGCCAGGGTCTCCTCGCCGCCGGGCGCGCGCAGCGCCTGGGCCTGGTCCTCGCCCCCGGCGGTGGCGCGGGCGGCGTCGGCAGCGCCCGGGTCGGCGTCGGCGAGATCTGCTGGCGGCTCGCCGGTCTCGCGCCAAGCGCGGACCCCGATCCGCACCCGCTGCAGCACCAGCGGGATCATATCGGCGGCGGTGCGTACCTGGCGGAGCGCGGGCACCCATCGCTCGAGCAGCGCCTGGCCGGCGCTGGCCGGTTGTCTTTCGTAGCGATCGAAGTACTGCTGGATGTATGGGCATCCGATCGCCGAGTAGATGATGCCCAGCTCCTCATTGGCCACCGCGGTGACCTGCGCCCGCAGGGTCTTGAAGAAGGTCGACTTCAGCATCTGGCCGCTGGCCACCGGGCCGTCGTCGACCAAGAGCTGCGCCGGGCGGCTGTTCCCGGTCACCGCGGCCGCGACTCCGTCGGCCTCGCGCTCCGCCGGGCTATCGGCGGGGCCGACCTCGACCTTGCGCTGTGGTGTGGCCACGCGGGCGGCGCCCTGCTGCACCACGTGGGTCAGCTCGTGAGCCATCAGGCCCAGGTCGGTGCCGCGTTCGCCGGGGCCGAGGAACACGTCGGAGCGGTGAGCGAACGCGCGCGCGCCGATCGCCGCGCTCGCGATCCGAGCGTTGGCGTCGCTATGGACCCTGACCCTGGACAGGTCGGCGGCCAGGTGCGCGCCGACGGCGGCGGCGACGCTGCTGTCGACCGGGGTCCCGGCGTCCTTGCTCTCGATGGCGGCCGTCGCGACGTCTGATATCGTCGGTCCGCCCGCGCCGCCACCCTTGCTATGGCGTCGCGCCAGCCGACTGCGTGTGTCGGTCGCGGCGTCGCTTCGCTTGTCCGCCCGCTTCTTCGGTTCGCGCGATTCCCTACCGTGCCCGCCCATGGTGTCCATCCTAGAGGATGTTCGAGTGGAGCTCCCTTCGATTCGACAGTAATCGCCGGCCGCTTCGGCAGGCCCAGACGCAGCGCACGCCGGATCTTTCGCGGTCGATGACGTGGGAGGGCGAGCTCAACGACGACGACGTCTCCCGTCGCGCAGGGTCCGGCGGCTCGGGGATCGGCCTCGATGACGGGCGCGGAGCAGTCGAGGGCCCCGTCAGGGCGTGCTGCGCGCGGCGCTGCCGCCCGCGGTCGCCGGATAGATGATGCGCGCGCGCACCGAGCTGCCGGACGTGTCCGGGGCGGCCATGCTCTTGTCGGTCCACGCGACGGCGAACGCGCCGTCGGGCAGCGCCACGGCGGACGGCCGGGTCTGGTCGCCCATGGTGGAGGTCGGGATCACAAACTCCTCGCCGGCGGGCTCGCCGGTCGGGCGGATGAGGCGGCCGAACACGCCGCACCCGCTGCCGTCGCCCCGCTCGAGGCACGTGTGCCACACGACGAGCAGCGAGCCGTCGCGCCCGGGGGCGACGCCGAACGACTCGCTCGACGCGAAGTCGGAGCCGCTGCGGCTGCTCACGAGGATCGGCGGCCCCATCACCGCGCCGGTGGCCGTCAGGCGGTAGAGATCGATCCGGCCGGGGCCGGTGGCGCCTGTGATCTGCGCCCACCGCACGATCGCGGCGAACCCGGTGCCGAACGGCGCGACGCGGATGAACTCGATCCGCTCGGTCGCGGTCTTGGCGATGATCTCGGTGTCGCTGTTCAGG
>Ga0247790_10000119_pt1 | contig 40561 bp, 33 predicted proteins | sample UWRJS171409R4_FD_179913 | JGI IMG/M metagenome (GOLD analysis project Ga0247790, IMG submission 179913) | Soil microbial communities from Arlington Agricultural Research Station in Wisconsin, United States - UWRJ-S171-409R-4 | ecosystem: Environmental > Terrestrial > Soil > Agricultural land...
ACGTGGCGCTCCGCTGCCGCGATCGCCGCGCCCAGGTGCTCGCCCGAGGCCGCGACGAGGACCGGCGGCCCGGCGCTGCCCGCCGCCGCGGATCGCGCGAGGGCGATCCGGTACCAGGTGCGCGTGACGGGGCGAGCCATGCCCCGCACCGTACCGCGATCAGAAGTCCGTGCCGACGGTCAGGCCCATGGACATCGAGGTCACGGAGCCAGCGAGAGCACCGCGATCGTCACCTTGCCGCTGACCCTGCCGCCGACCGCCGGCTCTCGCGTCTGCTCGATCGTCCCCGTGCCCTGGTACGCGCGGAGGTCGGCGCCGTACGGGGCATCCTCCGACACGAACAGGCCGCTCTGCGTCGTGGCCACTCCGCCGGGGACCACCTGATCGTCCACGCCCAGGTACTTCACCCCGTAGGCCGGGCTCGACTCGACCCGGTAGCCCGCCGCCGGCCGGCCCATCGCGTCGAGCACCACGCCGATCGTCAGGCCCTGCGGCGGGACCGCCATGAAGTTGAGGCCCGTCAGGATCTGCTGCAGCCGGCTCCCCTGGAGCCACGTGCCCGCCAGCTCGAGCGCCCGCGCGCCCTTGTCGATCCGGGCGCAGCGCACCGTCGGGACGTTGGCGCCGCTCGTGCCGATGACCTCGATGCACATCGAGTCCCCCTCGATGTCGATCGCGTCGAGCCCGCCGATCCACAGCCCGTCGTTGAGCCGCGGCTCGAGCGCCGCGAACGGCCGCCACTCGTGCTCGTCGCGATTGGGGACGTAGCGCGGCTCGCCGACCCGCACCGCCACCGCAGCCTGCACCGGCACCGGCGCGGCCCAGGTGCCGACCTCGGTGAGGCTCGCGCGGACCTCGATCTGCCCCACGCACGCCGGCCGGTTCACCGCCGGCAGATCCGAGCACCCCAGCGTGACCACCGTCTGCGCGTCGCCCGGGCGGTAGTACCCGCGGCCGCCGAGCGCCGGTGACGGCGCGACCTCCTCGGGGAAGCCGTGCACGCCGAACCCGATCGACACCGACCGGCCGTAGATCTCGCGGCAGTCGAGCTCGCCCGTGTCCGGATCTTCCTTCACCGCGTCGCGCGGCCAGATCATCACCTGGACCTCGAGCGTCTCCTTGGGGAGCTGGCGCGCCGGCAGGTGGAGCTGCTCGAGCGAGCACAGGTCCAGGCGATCGCGCGGGATCGCCTCGCAGAACGGCAGGAACGTCTCCTCCGGGCTCGCCGGCCGCACGATGCGGACGTTGAGCACGGCGTCGCACAGGAGCGGCACGTCGCCGCACGCCGGCGCCGCCGGCATCGCCTCCGACGGGCACGCCTGGACCGGGCCGGCGCTGACCTGGAACGCGAGGTTGAGCGTGTCGTCGCCGCACGCCGCCAGGAGGATCGCGACGACGCCCAGCCTCCCGTGCCCCTCACGCCCTTCGTGCCGCTCACGCCTCCTCCGCATCCTCGCTACTGCCCCGCCATCTTCGGGGGCAAGAACACGACGTCGCGGCCCAGCCCGACCTGGCCGTCGTCGAGGGAGCGCGCGAGCAGCACCGAGCCGACGACCACGCCCACGAAGCCCGCCGCGATCGAGGCTTGCACGCCGCGGCGCCGGTACCACGGCGGCTCCAGCACCCGGCGCACCCGCGGCCAGCCGTCCGCGAACCGCTTCGGCGGCGGCGCGAGGGAGCGCAGGATGTCGACCGGCGTCTCGCCGTCGGCGAGCCGGGGCGCCGAGAACCCCGCCTGGAGCTCCCCTTCCGGCTTGTCGTGCCACGTCTGCACGCTCAGCTTGCCGTTCGATTGCTTCGTGATCACGACCGCGTCGTGCACGGAGAGCAGCTCCGCCAGCCGGCGCATCGCCACCGCGCGCGCCGCCGGATCTGGCGCGTTACTGAGCTGCACGCGCGCGCGCTGCACCTTGAGCCGCAGCGGCGCCGGCGCGGCGCCCAGATCGAGGACCGTCTCCTGATCCGGCTGGACGTAGACCTGCTTGCCCACCGTCTCGCGCTCGAACCCCGTCAGCCACACCACGTGCAGGCCCTCCGGCAGCTCGATCGACCTCGCGGCGGCGCCGAGGTCATGGCCGTCGATCCAGACGTTCCCCGAGCCCTGGATGACGAGCTTGCCTGGGCGGCGCTTCCCCGCCCGGGCCGCCTCGAACGCCTGGACCACCGTCGGCAGATGGAGCGCCGGATCCAGCCGCCGCCCCGGGGTGAGCTGGTGGACCAGCCCGAAGTACCACGCGGCCTCCGTCGGGTTGCCCTCACCCAGCTTGGCCATCGCCAGGATCAGCGCAAGATCTGCGTAGAGCGAGACCGAGTGGGTGCGCGGCTCGACCGTGTGCAGGGACTCGTGGCCCACCTGCGCCGTCGCGATCGCCACGGGGAACACGAAGCCGGCGAGCGCGGCCTCGGCGCGGACGCGGGTCCCGTTGGCGCTCGCGAGCTTGTCGCGCGACTCGTCGAGGAACTCGCCGACGAGCGCGCCGATCATCGAGCCCGGCTCGAGCGGCGCCAGCGCGTCGTGGTGGACGAGCGTCGTGCCGATCAGGTTCGCGTAGCTCTCCGCCTCCGCGTCGTCAGAGAGCGCGACGACCGCGACCGGCCGGCGCACCACCTGCGCCGCGCTCACGCTCACGCCCGTGCTCCTCCATGCCCCGAGCCAGACCCCGAGGATCACGGTGCAGAGGATGGCCGATCGGGCCTCCAGCCAGCGCGGCATGCCTTAGTATAAGTCACGATGAGCGGTCGGCCCACGACCGCCGCCTCGTCCAGGGGCCGATGGAAGAGCCGCTTCAGAAGTCACTCGAACGCTACGACGTGCAGGACCGGATCGCGGTCGGCGGCATGGCCGAGGTCTTCCTGGCCAAGGCCTACGGCGCGCACGGCTTCGAGAAGACGCTCGCGATCAAGCGGATCCTCCCCGAGCTCGCGCGCGACCCCGAGTTCGAGGCGCGGTTCATCGCCGAGGCCAAGGTCGCGGTGCGGCTCTCGCACGCGAACGTCGTCCAGGTGTTCGACTTCGGTCGCATCGGCGAGTCCCTGTTCATCGCGATGGAGTACGTCGACGGCCTCGATCTCGCCGCGATGCTCCGCAAGTTCAAGGACGAGGGCCGGCTGGTGCCGCTGCCCGCCGCGTTCCACATCGCGATCGAGATCGTGCGCGCGCTCGACTTCGCGCACGGCCACAACGTCGTGCACCGCGACATCTCGCCGTCGAACATCCTGATCTCGCGCGCCGGCGAGGTGAAGATCGCCGACTTCGGGATCGCCGTCGCCGCGCAGCCGCACAAGCACACAAAGCCAGGCCTGAAGCGCGTCATGGGCAAGTGGCGCTACATGTCGCCCGAGCAGACGCGCGGCGACACGCTCGACACGCGCAGCGATCTGTTCTCCGCCGCGTCCGTGATCTACGAGCTGTTCACCAACGAGAAGCTGTTCCCCGGCGACGAGGCCGAGCAGATCATCAAGAACATTCACGAGATGCCGATCCCGCGGATGACCGTGATCCGGCCGAACATCCCGTCGCGGCTCGACGAGGTGCTCGCCGCCCCGCTCGCCAGAAAGCCCATCGATCGGCCCACGCGCCCCGCCCAGATGCTGCGCGGCCTGATCGAGCTGTCGTACGAGTCGTCGATCATGGCCACGGCGCTCGACGTCGCCGAGGCGCTCTCGACGGTGATCCCCGCCAAGCGGCTGTCCGGCCAGGGCGCGCTCGACGACGTGATCCGCAAGGAGCTCGCGGACAAGTCGGTCGCGCGCAAGACCGCCGTCACCGACGGCCGGCCCGCGCCGACCGAGCTGCCGGCCGGCGAAGGCGCGACCGGCCTCTTCCGCAAGGTCGACATGGACGGCATGTCGCGCCTCGAGGAGGTGGAGGTCCACACGCAGGCCACCCTGCCGCGGCCGCGCCCGTCCTCGGGGGCGCCGTACCCCCCCACCACGCAGCAGCCAGACGATGCGCCGCACGACCCCGATCGCCACACCGAGGTCGGCGGCCCGCCGACCGGGCCCGTCCCGCGCTACAGCGAGAGCGCGCTCAAGGGCGCGGCCCCGCCGAGGAGCCGCGCCTCCGGCCAGCGCGCCATCTGGATCGGGCTCGTGCTCGCCGCCGCCGCCGGCAGCGGCGCGACCGTCTGGGCGCTGACCCGCGCGCCCGCGCCCGCGCCCGTCGCGCTCGTGCCGACGCCCCTGCCGCCGCCGCCGCCCGCCGTCGACGCGCCGCCCGCCGAGCCGCGCGGCACGCTCGAGATCAACTCGATCCCGCCCGGCGCGCAGGTGACGATCGATGGCAAGCCGCAGGGCGAGACGCCGCGCTCGGCGTCCGTCGCGACCGGCGTCAAGATCCGCGTCCAGCTCGAGCTCAAGGGCTACCAGCTGTTCGAGGAGGACTACGTCGCCGAGCCCAACAAGACGACCGTGATCCGCGAGCGGCTCGTGGCCGCGCCCGCGACCCTGTCCGTCGAGACCACGCCGCCCGCCGCGCAGGTCACCGCCGGCGGCCAGGCGCTCGGCCTCACGCCGTTCGCCAAGCCGATCAACGCCGCCAAGGGCGTGGAGATCGTGATCGCGAAGGCCGGCTACGAGCCGATCCGGCTCGCCGCGGATCTCGCCGCCGGCGAGACCACGACGATCAAGCGCGACCTGCGCGAGGCGCCCCGGTTCGGCTTCGTGACCGTGAGCGTCGGCGGCACCGCCGGCTGGGCCGACGTCTACGAGAAGGCCCAGAAGCTCGGCAGAAACCGCACCGCGTCCGGCCTCGTGCCGTTCAAGCTCCCCGCCGGCGCGCACGTACTGCGCCTCCGCACCGGCAACGGCAAGGAGAAGACCGTGACCGTGACCGTCGCCGCCGACAAGACCTTCGCGCTGACCGCCAGCTTCGAGTGAGCCGGCGCGGCCCGCGGCTCACTTCTTCTTGCGCACCACCTCGATCGTGACGTCGCCCGTCGGCCGGCAGCGGCAGGACAGGCGCACCTTCGTGATGTGGTAGACGTTGCCCAGGTGCTTGCGCTCCTCGTCGGTGTACGGGTTCAGGTGCTCGGCGCCCGCGAGGATCTTGACGCGGCACAGGCCGCACGTGCCCTTGCCGACGCAGGCCGTGTCGACGCCCGCGGAGACCTTGGCCGCCGCGTCGAACAGAGAGTCACCCGGCAGCGCGTCGACCGTCACTGGCGCCCCCGGCGCGGCGCCGGCCGGCGCGCCCGGGGCCGCGGCCGCGCCGACGATCGTTATCCGCGGCATAGCTCGCGGAGGTGATCGAGGAGCGCGGCCAGATCGCGCCGCTCGATCAGCGGGTTCATGAGGGCCGAGCGCAGGAAGTAGCCCCGCGGCAGCTGCGTGCCGACGATGTAGAACCGGCCATCCTCGAAGACGCGCCTCCGCAGCGCGCGGTTGTGCGCGTCGACGTCGACGCCCGGGCCCGGCAGGTGGCGGTAGCAGACGATGCACGTCTCCGGCTCGAGCGCGAGCTCGAAGTCGGGGGCCGCCGCGACCAGCTCCGCGAGCTCGCGCGCCAGCTCGTGCAGGCGATCGACGATCGCGCCGAACACCTCCTCGCCGTGCGCGCGCAGGGTCGCCCAGACCTCGAGCGCCATCATCCGCTTCGTGCACTCGAGCGTGCGCTGGGCCAGATCCCACCACGTCTCCTCGGGCCGCGTCCCCGCGAACAGGTACGACGCCTCCTGCGCGAACGCCGCGTAGACGTGGGCCTCGCGCCGGAACAAGACCGCCGTGACGAGCGCCGGCATCATCAAGAGCTTGTGCGCGTCCCACACGACCGAGTCGGCGCGCTCGATGCCGCGCAGCTTGCCGCGCAAAGACGGCGACAGCGCGACGCCGCCGCCCTGCGCCGCGTCGACGTGCAGCCACAGCCCGCGCTCGGCGGCGAGGTCGGCCAGCTCGCCCAGCGGATCGAACGCGCCCGTCGCGGTCGAGCCCGCTGACGCGACGATGCCGATCACGCGCCGCGCGCCCGCCCGATCGAGCGCCGCGCGCGCCGCCGCCGCCGTCATCCGGTGGCGCGCGTCGACCCCGGCGACGAGCGCGCCGCCCTCGCCCCAGCCCATGATCTTGAGCGCGCGCGCGATCGAGTAGTGCGTGTCCTCGGACACCACCACGGCGAGCGGCGGGCCCGCGTGCGCGCCCTCCTTCCAGACGTCGAAGCCCGCGCGCGCCTGGCGCATCGCGAGCAGCGCCGTCATGTTGCCGACCGAGCCGCCGTGGGTCATCACCCCGCCTGCGCCCTCCGGCAGCCCGAGCCGGCGGCACATCCAGTCGATCACCGCGAGCTCGATCGGCGTCGAGGCCGGGCCGATGTCGGCCGTCCCCATCCCGTTGTTCAGGAACGCCACCGCCGCCTCGGCGAGCACCGCGGCCGGCAGGGGCGGCGCCAGCTGGTGCCCCATCATGTGCGGATGCGAGAGCGCCGCCGACGCGCGCACGACGCGCACGAGATCGTCGACCAGCTCGCCGCGCGCGCCCGCCCCCAGGCCGCCGTCCAGCTCCGCCCACGCGCGCCGCGCCTCCACCGGGTGCTGCCACGGCACCGCCCGCCCCTCCCCCGCCTGCCAGCGCGCGAGCTGATCCGCGAGCGCGTCGATCAGGCGGTGGCCGTCGGCGCGGAGCCGCTCGGGATCGAACGCGTCGCGCAGGACAGGAGGCACCGACATCGGGCGAAAGCTATCGCACGCCGCGGGCGGCGCGCGCTAGCGCAGCTCGAGCGTCAGCGTGCTCCACTGGCCCGTCTCGCGGGTCGCGATGTGCACGTGCCGCGTCGACGTGCCGCGCACGAACGTGAGCCCGAAGTTCGACGCCGGATCGGCGAGCCAGCCCTTCACGACGTCGGGCGGGAGCTCGATCTCGTACGGCGTGAACGGCTGGCGCGGGCGGAGCTCGGCCACCGGCTCCGGATCGCGCGACGGCGGCGAGGCGCCGTCGCCTGTCCACTGGCTGTTCGCCGAGCGCTGCCGCCACGTGGCGGTCCGCTCGTCCCAGCTCTCCAGCACGCGGTAGACGAGCACGGTGCCGCCGTCGGGAGATGCCTCGTCGAAGGTGACCACGCGGAGTGCCGCCTTCACCAGCACGAGCCCGGGCGGCACGGCCGACAGATCGAACGACAAGACCCCGGACTCGAAGTCGTCGACCGAGAAGTGATCCTGATCGCCGTAGTTGTCGTCCGGGAACTCCCGCAACAGCTCGGTGTCGCGCAGCTGCGAGCGGTCCGTGCCGACGACGATCACCGTGGAGCCGGGATCTGGGTCGATGTCCGTGCCGCCACAGATGCCCGCCACGCACTCCTGATCGGCGGGGCAGTCGCCCGACTGCGAGCACCGCCCGCCCGCCGGGATCGCCGGCTCGTAGCAGGCCGCGGCGCAGGCGATGGCCGTGAGGAGCGCGCCCCGCATGGAGGGCGACGATACCACCGGCACCGGCACCCGCGATCACGAACCTCCGCCTGCGCCCCGCAGCTTCATCCCCAGGTGCCACGCGCGCGGCCTCGCTGCGCGTCTCGCTCTTCGTCTCGCTCTTCGTCTCGCTCCTCGTCGATCTCAGCTCGCGCTTCGCATGCTCCGAGCGCTTCGCACGCTTCGCGCACCGCGCCTGCGCGCGTCCGGCCGCTCTGCGTCAGACGCCGTCGTCGGCGTTCGCGCTCTCCTCGGCGCCGTCGCGATCCGCGAACGCGCACCACGCGAGCAGCTCGAGCAGATACCCCTCTGCCGCCCGGATCTCACCCGCTGCAACGGACATCGACGCCATCCAGGACAGCGTTCGCGCCCGCGGCCGCAGATCCTGATCGGAAGCCGTCGAAACTGGCGTCGTCTGAATCTCCATGAGTCAGGACTGTTCACGGACGGTGCCAACCATCGCCGCGCGCCGTCGAGCGAGCGAGCCAGTGATCCCGGACAGTTGACGCGGCGGCGACTCGAGCGCGAGCGCACGGAGTCCAAACGAGCCCACCTGCCGTGCTCCCGCCAGACGCGCGCCCGCGCGTCGCGCGGAAGCTGTGCGTGCACTCCCTCGCGGCACCCCCGCCCGCCCGCGGGCCGCGCGACACCGCGCGGTTTGCCGCGCGTTTGCCGCGGCGCTGCCGGTGTTTCGGCGTCGAATGCGAGAAGCTCGCGAGAGCTAGATGACGCGCTCTCCTGTGTCCCCCGTTCGTCTCCCCGTTCGTCTCTCCGTTCGTCTCTCCATTCTTCTCTCCGTTCTTCTCTCCGTTCTTCTCTCCGTTCTTCTCTCCGCCTCCCTGGCGGCGTGCGGCGGGCCCTCCAGCGACACCCTCGGCGCGCGCAAGGCGCAGCGCGGCAGCGGCGGGCGCGTCGTCGTCGTCAGCATCGACGGCATGATGCCCGAGACGTACCTCGAGGCCGATCGACTCGGGCTCAAGATCCCGACGCTGCGCTCCATGGTCGAGCGCGGCGTGCACGCGCGCGCCGTGGCGCCGGTGTTCCCGACCGTCACGTATCCGTCGCACACCACGCTGGTCACCGGCGCGCCGCCCGGCGTGCACGGGATCGTGACGAACCGGCCCATCGATCCCTTGCAGAAGAACTACGACGGCTGGCGCTGGTACACCGAGGACATCGCAGTCCCCACGCTGTGGTCCGCCGTCGAGGCGCAGGGCCGCGCCGCCGCGCTCGTCACGTGGCCCGTCACCGTCGGCGCCCGCGCCACGTTCGTCGTGCCCGAGTACTGGCGCTCCGGCTCGTCCGACGATCAGAAGCTCCTGCGCAGCCTCTCGACGCCCGGGCTCCTCGACAAGGTCGCGCACGCCTACCCCGAGCTGTGGCAGCACCTGGTGCCGCCGAACATCCGCGACCGGGCGCAGTTCGAGATCGCCAGGTACCTCGTCACGCACGAGACCCCCGACCTCGTGCTCATCCACGTCTGGCAGACCGACGACGCGCAGCACGATCACGGCCCGCGCAGCCCCGAGGCGCGGGCCGCGTTCGAGAACGTCGACGAATTGCTCGGCGAATTGCTCGGCACCCTCGAGAAGTCTCCCGACTGGAGCCGCACCACGCTCGTCGTGCTCTCCGACCACGGCTTCGCGCCCGCCGAGCACGAGATCCGACTGAACGCGCTGTTCCGCGAGCGCGGCCTCGTCCAGGTCGACGCCGACGGCAAGGCCACCTCCGCGAAGGTCGCGGCGATCGAGAACGGCGGCACCGCGTACGTCTACGTCCTCGATCCCGCCGCGCAGGGCGCCGTCATGGCGGCGATCGAGTCGATCAAGCCCGCGATCACGAAGATCTACTCGCGCGAGGAGATCGCCGCCGCCGGCGGCGATCCGAAGGTCTCGTTCGCCGTCGGCGCCGCGCCCGGGTACGCGTTCAACGATCGCACAGGGGGCCCCGCCGTCGCCGACCGGCCCGGCCGCGGCCACCACGGCTTCCCGCCGAGCGATCCGGCCATGGCCGCGTCGTTCCTGGCGATCGGCCCCCGGCTCCCGCGCCGCGACCTCGGCACGATCCGCATGATCGACGTCGGGCCGACGATCGCGCGCTGGCTCGGCGTGACGCTGTCCGGCGCGACCGGGACGGCGATCCCGGATCTATAGAAGATCGGTAGTCACGGGGCGTGCACCTGGACCGGCACCGGCACGAGCGCGGGCGCCGGCACCGGCATGAGCGCGCGCGAGCGGCGCAGGGCGAGCACCGTCTCGATCCGCTCCGGCTTGCCCCAGTCGCTCCACTCGACGCCCTCGAGCTCCATCGCGCACAGCCGCGCGGGGGCGCGCTCGAGGATGTCGCGCGAGAAGCTGACCGGCAGGTACGCGCGGTAGATGTACTCGATCGCGTCGTCCTCGTCGGCCGTCCCGACGAGCGGCACGAACGAGTCGAGGATGTCGAGGAGCTGCGGCTCCGCCTCGCGGCCCAGCTCCCACAGCGCGTCGACGCTGCCGCACGTCACCATCGTGTTCCACAGCGCGCCCGCCTCGGTCAGCGCCTGCGCGCGCGCGACCGTCGGCTTCTCCACGAAGCCGGCCAGCCGGCGCACCTCGGGGACCTCGGTGATCCGCTCGCCGAGCGACAGGTAGCCCAGCTCGGGATCCGGCTCCGTCGGCGAGACACCGAGGATGATCACCTGATCGCGCAGCCGCGCCGCGACCCGCTGCGCCGCCCGCACCTCCTCGACGTACGCCGCCGCCGGGGCGACGTAGTGATCCGTCGGCGAGATCGTGACGATCGCGTGCGGCGTGTAGCGCTTGATGATCGCGAGCGCGACGTAGAGCGCGACGCCCGTGTCGCGCGAGGCCGGCTGGCGGAACACGTGATCGCAGTGGCCGCGCAGCTGCGGGTACGCAAAGTCGCCGTGGTGGGTCCCGATCACGGCGAGCGTGCGCGACGCCGGCGCGAGCTGGTTCAGGCGCTCGAGCGTGTGCTGGAGCATCGAGCGCGCCCCCAGGAGGTAGCAGTACTGCTTGGGGATCCGCTGGCCGAACCGCCGCTCGACGTACTCGCTCAGCCGGACGCCATCCCCACCCGCCAGCGCGAGCGTCCACCCGACATCCGCCGAGATGTCTTCGCTGATTTCCTGCGCCGAGGTACGAAGGGGCCGGGTGTCGATGGCGAACACTGCTGTGCCGTATTGCGACACTCGTGCCATGAGTGAGCGCGAAGTGCTCGTAGGCGCGGAGCTAACTTCGCTCGATCAATGCGTATCGGTACGCACGGGAGCGTGCGTTCGCGCGCTGGGCGAGTGCGCGCATGCGCAGAGCCGCGCAGTGCACCGAGCGCCGGACTCAGTGGCTATCGGCCCACGCGCGGGCCAGCGCGTCGCGGTCGTCCGGGTGAGCGATCGCGATCATCGCCCGCGCCCGCTCGCCGAGCGTCTTGCCGTACAGCTCGGCGACGCCGTGCTCGGTGACGATGTAGTGGACGTGCGCGCGCGTCGTCACGACCCCGGCGCCCGGCCGCAGGCGCGCCACGATGCGGCGCTCGCCGCGCGACGTCTGGCTCGGCAGCGCGATGATCGGCTTGCCGCCCTCTGACAGCGACGCGCCGCGGATGAAGTCCATCTGGCCGCCGACGCCCGAGATGATCCGATCGCCGATCGAGTCGGCCACCACCTGCCCCGTCAGATCGACCTCGACGGCCGAGTTGACCGCGCAGACGCGCGGGTTGCGCCGGATGACGTCGGCGTGGTTCACGTAGCCGATGTCGAGCTGCATCACCGTGGGGTTGTCGTCGATGAAGTCGTAGAGCGCGCGCGTGCCCATGACGAAGCCCGAGATCGAGCGCCCTGGGTGGACCACCTTCTGCGAGTTGTCGATCACGCCCGCGCGGAGGAGCGGCAGCGCGCCGTCGGACCACATCTCGGTGTGCAGCCCCAGGTGGCGGTGGCCGCCCAGCTCGGCGAGGACCGCGTTCGGGATCGTGCCGATGCCGAGCTGCAGCGTCGCGCCATCCTCGATGAGGCCCGCCACGTGGCGGCCGATCGCGCGCTCGCTCGGCCCGATCGGATCGCACGGCACCTCGGGCAGCTCGCGGCTCTCCTCGTACCAGTGGTGGAGCCGGTCGATGTGCAGGATGCCGTCGCCGTGCACCCGCGGCATGCGCGGGTTGACCTGCGCGATCACCACCTTCGCCACGTCGACCGCCGCGCGCGCGACGTCGATGCTCGTGCCGAGCGACACACAGCCGTGGCGATCCGGCGGCGAGACCTGGACCAGGGCGACGTCCGGGCGGCGCCCCGTGCGGAGCAGCGCCGGGATCTCGGACAGGAACACCGGCAGGTAGTCGACGCGCTCGTAGTCGACCGTGGCGCGCACGTTGGGCCCGACGAACAGGTTGACGACGCGAAAGCTCCCCGCGTACCTCGGCTCCGTATACGCCGCCGCGCCCGCCGTGTGCAGGTGGAGCAGCTCGACGTCGCGCAGCTCGCCAGCGCGGGCGACCAGCGCGTCGACCAGGCCGAGCGGCGTCGCCACCCCGCCGTGGACGAACACGCACTGCCCGCTCTCGATCGCGGCGATCGCGCCCGCGGCGTCGCGGTGCCGCGTCATCGCGCACCTGCGGCGCGGCTGGCGTTCAAGCTCTCGGGTAACGGCGAACTCATGGCTGCCCCTCTCGTGGTGGGAGACCGTATTTGCAAGCGCCTGGCCGGCGCAGCCGGCCCCCTCTACGCCTCACCGCGCCCGGCCGCGCGCAGCCCTTGCGCCGCGGCGCGCAAGCCACGCAGCCCGTGCACCGTGAGCAGCCTGGGCGGCCCGGCGACCCGGCGAGCTACGCCAGCGGCGCCTCGATCGCGCCGACCCGCGCCTGCAGGCTCCGCACCTCGCGCCGCACGTCCTCGAGCACCGAGGTGAGCGGCGAGAGCGCCGCCCGCTCGGCGTCGATCGCGGCCTGCTCGTTGGCGCGCTCGGTGGCGAGCCACGCCACGCGCTTCTCGACGGCGACCGTCAGCTCGCGCCCCACCGCCTCGAGCAGCGCGGCGCGCAGCTTCGGCTCGGCGTCGAGCAGGTCCGCCTCGGCGGTCACGCGCACGTGCTCCGAGCGCTCGCTCACCTTGTCGCGCAGCTCGGTGCGCTTGGTGTCGATCGACCTGAACAGCGCGGCGATCCGCTGTCCCGCGCCGGAGAGCTCGCCGGCGAACGCCGACGGCTGCGCGCCCGTGAGCGATGGCAGCATCGCGACCGGCGACAGGGACGGCACGCGGCGCGGCGGCACCGCGTGCTCGTCGGGGAGCCCCGGCTGGCGCAGTGGCGCGAACACCTCGGCGAGGAGGTCGTACGCGCTCCCGCCGACGCCGCCCACCACGAGCATGCGGGTCTCGTCGGCGATCCGCTTGTACTCGGCGACGCCCTCGGCGTCGATCCGCGCCGCCAGCGCCTTGAGCGCGTCGAACGCGGTCACGGCGGCGATCTCGGCGTCCCACTGCGCGGCTCGCTGCGCCAGCTCGGAGCCGAGGTGGACGCCGGCGTGCTCGAGCACCGCGTAGATGCTCGCGGACGCCTGCGCGCCGATGCGCTCGAGCTGCGCCGGGACGAAGCTCTCGGCGTCGGGCATGTGCAGGGTCTCGAGCCGCGCGCTCCGGTTGCGCAGCGCGATCTCGGCGTTCACCACCGATTCGTCGAGGCGGGCGATCTCCGCGCGCAAGACCTCGCCGGCACGCCGCGCGATCGCCAGCGCGCGCGCCTCGACCAGGAGCCGCGCGAACGCTGGCGCCGCCTCCGCGGGCGACCCCAGCTCCTGGCGCGCGCCGCCCGGGCCGCCAGCGATCTCGACCTGCGAGGCCGTCGCGCGCAGGGTCAGATCGACCGGGCTCGCCGCCGCGGCGCCCAGCAGCTCGATCACCTCGATCTCGTCGGTGAGCGGCCCGCCGTCGACCTCGAGCTCGAGCTCCTGAACGCCCTGCCCCGCGAGGGTACCGGAGCCCAGCTCGCGCAGCCGCTCGAGGAACCGCGCGCGCGGCCCCGGCTCCGCGCGCGTCTCCAGCGGCGGCCCCAGCGGCGGCCCCATGGACACCACGGGCACCGACTCCTCCGACGCGGCGGCGAGCAGGAGCTGCGCGTCGGCGAGCTCGCGCTTCGCGCGCTCCCACACCACGAGCTTCTCGCGCATGCGCGGCATCACGAGCCAGCGGATCAGCCACAGCCAGAACGCCCACCACGGCGGCGCCTCGCGCGCCACCCGCGGCAGCGTGTCCTCGATCTGCAAGAGCACCAGCTCCTGCTTGCGCACCTGCGCGCGCATCCAATCGGTGGTCGGGCGCCGCGCCCTCCGCGGAACCACCACCGCTGCCGCCGGAGCTGCCGCAGCCGTCGCCGCCTCGCTTGCCGGCAGCGTCGCCTCCTCGACCGTGCCGTCCTCGCGCCGCGCCCGGAGCCGCGTCGCCGCGCCCCGCCGCAGGCGCACCGGCGGGCTCTTGGGCCCTCGCTCCGCGGCGTCGAGCAGCGGGCCGCCGCACAGCGCGTTCAGGAGCGCGGTGCGCGCGGCCGCGTCGTCCCCCAGCACGCCGGCCGTGAGCGGCCGCCGCTGCCACGCCGCGTCGAGCTCCTCGAGCGCCGCGCGCGCCGCCTCCCGCGACAGCTCCGCGTCGCCCAGCCGCCGCAGCGCCGCGCGCGCGCGCTCGATGATCGCGTCGGTTCCGTCCGGCGAGGCCATCCCGTCTGGCGAGCGTACACCGCTCCCTCGCCGCCGCGAATCGTCAGCGCTTCTCGTCGAGCCGCTTGTGCAGCAGCGTGCGCACCTTGCCGCCGATCAGGCTCTCGCCGAGCCGCGCGATGCAGTCGTCCGCGGCCTGACCGTGGGTGCCGCCCGCGCGCGCGGTGCCCTCGGCCATCCCGAACAGATCGTGCTGCGGCAGCCGCAGGACGAGGATCTTGATGCTACACACCGTCTCGCTGCCGACCACGTCGAGCCGCGAGACGTGGATCTGCAGCTCGGCGTCGCCGCCCCGGCTCGCCGGGACCTCGACGACGAACGGGATCTTCCCGAGCCCGGCCGCTGCGCCGCCCTGCAGCGACCGCCGGTGCGAACGATCGGTGCTGATCTCCACGTAGAGCCGGCTGATGTCGTCGGGGTGCGCGGCCGGCTCGTGCCGGTGCGACCCGCACGCGGCGACAACGGTGGCGACGGCGACGACGGGGACGCGCATGGGCGTCAGCGTACACCGGAGCGCCCGCGGGTCACGGCGTACACCGCATACCGTGCGGCCGCGCCCTGCGCCGCTACCTGCGGACGTTCACCGGGATCCGGCGCACGTGCACGCGCGCCGCGTGCCGCTCGTGCTCGTGGGCTGGCCGCCGCGACAGCGAGCTCGGCGAGTCCAGGTGCGCGCCCTCGTCGACGCCGACCGCCAGCCGATCGACGAGCTCGCCGCCCAGCCAGCCCGTGACGAACACGAGCATCACCGCGAGGCCGGAGAGCACGATCGCCCCCACGCCCGGGTCGCCCGGCAGGTCATAGCGGATGAACCAGCTCACGGCGAACAGGCCCGCGACGACCGCGTTCCCGATGCCGTGGAGCGCGCCGATCCGCTTCGCGCGCGTGCCGCTCGGGATGTCGACCCAGTCGATCAGGCCGAACACCGCCGCGACGAGCCCGCCGACGAGCCCGCTCGCGATCATCCAGAAGCTGATATCCGCGAATCGCCCGTTCTCGGTGGCGAGATAGACGACGTCGAACAGGAAGGATGTCGCGAGGAGTCCGAGCGGAAACACGATCAACATCTGGTGAATCGAATGTCCGAATAACTTGGCTTTGCTCTCCATGGCACTGGCTCCCGTGCAAGTAGGCTTTACCCTCGCCAGCAGCAAGAATCAGACCTGCGATCGGCGGCGACCGGCCGGACGGCGCGCGGAGTCCTCCCTTTGCGAAGCCGTCGCAGGTAGATTCCGGCCATGTCAGCCGACGACGCGCCGGGCCGACCAGCGACGACGGCGCCGGACGCCGCGGCCTTGGGCCTGCGCGCCGTCCTCCGGGCCGCGCCGGACCTCTACCTCCTGATGACGCCCGACTTCCGGATCGTCGAGGTCAGCGACGCCTACCTGCGCGTGACGATGACCGCACGCGAGCAGATCCTCGGGCGCGAGCTCCTGGACGTCTTCCCCGACGATCCGAACGAGCCCGAGGCGAAGGGCGCACAGACCTTGCGCGAGGCGATGGAGCGCACGCTCGCGGAGAAGCGCCCGCAGGAGCTCCCCGTCCAGCGCTACCCGATCCGCCGGCCCGCCGCCGAGGGAGGGCAGTTCGAGGAGCGCTACTGGAGCCCCCGCTTCACGCCGGTCCTGGCCGACGACGGCCAGGTCGCGTACATCCTCCACCGCGCCGAGGACGTGACCGAGGTGGTGCGGCTCAAGCGCGAGAAGCTCGAGCAGGCGCACACGCTGCACGAGGTCTCGGTGCGCTCGCAGCACTACCGGAGGCTCCTCGACACCGCGCCGGACGCGATCGTGATCGTCGGCGAGGACGGCCGCATCCAGCTCGTCAACCTCCAGACCGAGACCTTGTTCGGCTACACGCGCGCCGAGCTCGTCGGGCAGCCGCTCGACCTCCTGATCCCCGAGCGCTTCTGCAAGGGCCACACCGATCACATGAGCCGGTACTTCGCGAGCCCGAGCGCGCGCCCGATGGGCTCCGGCCTCCAGCTCCACGGCAGGCGCAAGGACGGGACCGAGCTGCCGATCGAGGTCAGCCTCAGCCCCCAACGCGACGAGCACGGCATGACGGTGTCGGCGGCGATCCGCGACGTCACCGAGCGCAAGCGCCTCGAGGCGGCGGCGCGGCTCACCGACGATCGCCTGCGCAGCGCCGTCGATGCCATCCAGGACGGCTTCGCCCTGTTCGACGGCGAGGACCGGCTCGTCCTCTGCAACAGCGTCTTCCGCCGGCTCGTCGGCGAGGGCCGCCCCGGCTCGCTCGTCGGCAAGCGCTACGCAGAGATCCTGGACGCGCGCATGGCCGACATCGACCTCCCCGACGCGGCCGCGCGGGCGCGGTTCCGCGACGAGCGGCTCGCCCACCGCCGCCATGACCAGACGAGCACGTTCACCGTGCGCCTGCAGGGCGGCCGGAGCCTGCGCGTGAGCGATCGGCGCACCGCCGAGGGCGGCATCGTCGAGACCGTCTGGGACGCCACCGACGACGAGCGCCGCACCCAGGAGCTGCGCGAGGCGCGCGCCACCGCCGAGGCCGCGAGCGCCGCCAAGAGCGACTTTTTGTCATCGATGAGCCACGAGCTGCGGACGCCGCTCAACGCGATCCTGGGCTTCGCGCAGCTGCTCACGCGCGACAAGCGCGAGCCGCTGTCGGACCGGCACCGCGAGCGCGTCGAGCACATCCTGCGCGGCGGCGAGCACCTCCTGCGCCTCATCAACGACATCCTCGATCTCTCGCGGATCGAGGCCGGCCGGGTCCCGATCTCGCTCGAGCCGGTGGGCGTCGCCGAGGTCCTGGACGAGGTGCGGCGCACGCTCGAGCCGATCGCGGCGCGGCAGGGCATCTCGCTCGAGATCGCCGCGCTGCCCCCGGGCCTCCCGATGGTGGTCACCGATCGCACGCGCTTCGCGCAGATCCTCATGAACCTCGGGAGCAACGCGATCAAGTACAACCGCGCCGACGGCAGCGTGCGCTTCGAGGTCACGACCGCCCCCGACCGCGTGCGCGTCACCGTGATCGACTCGGGGATCGGCATCCCGCTCGAGCAGCAGGGCAAGCTGTTCCAGCCGTTCCAGCGCGCCGGCCAGGAGACCGGGCCGATCGAGGGCACCGGCATCGGGCTCGTGATCACGAAGCGGCTCGCCGAGCTCATGCACGGCAGCGTGGGGTTCCACAGCGTCCCCACGCAGGGCTCCGAGTTCTGGGTCGAGATGCCGATGCACGCCGCGCCCGCGGAGGAGCAGGCGCCGGTGGTCACGCCGCGCGAGCACGACGCCATCACGCCGCGCACCGGGGAGCACCACCTCGTCCTCTACGTCGAGGACAACCCGGCGAACGTCGTGTTCATGCGCGACCTCATGAGCTCGTTCGAGGGCATCGATCTCATCACCGTGCCCACCGCCGAGCTCGGCGTCGAGCTCGCGCGCGCCCGCCAGCCCGAGCTCGTGCTCATGGACATCAACCTGCCGGGGATGAGCGGCCTCGACGCGCTGCACGCCCTGCGCGCCGCGCCCGAGACGGCGCACATCCCCGTCATCGCGCTCACCGCCGCGGCCTCCGAGCGCGATCGCCAGCGCGGCCTGGAGGCAGGCTTCTACCGCTACCTGACCAAGCCCGTGAAGGTGGACGAGCTCATCGACGCGGTGGAGTCCTTGCTCGCCAGGCGCGCCTGAAAGCCGCGGCGTCAGGACCGCTCGCCGCTGCCGCCGCCGCCGCCACCGCCGCCGCCGCTGCTGCCGCCGCCACCTGGAGGCTCGGCCGGCGGACCTCCCTTGCCCTCGGACCTGCCCTCCTTGCGCACGACCTCGACGTCGGAGCGCGGGGCCGCGTTGTACTCGTGCAGGCGGTACTGGATCGTGCGCGCGCTGATCCCGAGGATCTCGGCGGCCTTCGAGGTCGAGCCGGCCGTCGACTTCAAGGTCTCGAGGATCGCGTAGCGCTCGATCTCCGCCATCGTCGCGCCAGGGATGATCGGCATCCCGCCGGGCGACTGCCGCGGCCGCACGTTCGGCGGCAGCTGGCGCGCCTCGATCGCGGAGCCGGTCGTGAGCACCACGGCGCGCTCGACCGCGTTCTCGAGCTCGCGCACGTTACCCGGCCAGTCGTAGGCGGTGAGGAGCTCCAGCGCCTCCGCCGACAGCCCGCCGACCGCCTTGCCGTTCTCCCGGGCGTACCGCTCGAGGAAGAACTTCGCGAGCGGCGGGATGTCGCTGCGCCGATCGCGCAGGGGCGGCATCTCGATCGCCACGACGTTGAGGCGGTAGTAGAGGTCCTCGCGGAACCGGCCCTTGCCCACCTCCTCGAGGAGGTTGCGATTCGTCGCGGTGATCACGCGGACATCGACGCGGATCGTCTGCGTGCCGCCGACGCGCTCGAACTCGTGCTCCTGGAGGAAGCGCAGGAGCTTGACCTGGATCGTCGGCGAGATCTCGCCGATCTCGTCGAGGAACAGCGTGCCGCCATCGGCGATCTGGAACCGGCCGTCCTTGCGCGCCAGCGCGCCAGTGAACGCCCCGCGCTCGTGCCCGAACAGCTCGCTCTCGAGCAGCGACTCGGCGAGCGCGGCGCAGTGCAGCTTGACGAACGGCCCGCCGGCGCGCGGCGATCGCTGGTGGAGCGCGTTCGCGACCAGCTCCTTGCCGGTGCCGCTCTCGCCGGTGATCAGCACCGTCGCGCGGCTCGGCGCGACCTGATCGACGATCTCGAACACGCGCTGCATCGGCGGGCTGTCCCCGACGATGTTGCCCGGCGCGACGCGGGCGCGGACGCGCTGCCGGAGCTGGCGGGTCTCGCGGCGCAGCTCCTCTTGCTCGCGCACCTTGTCGAGCACGACGAGGAGCTCGTCGAAGTTGAGCGGCTTCGTCAGGTACTCCGCCGCGCCGGCGCGCATCGCCTCGACGGCGGACGCCACGTCGCCGAACGCGGTCATCACCACGAGGCCGGCCGGCTCCTCCGTCGCGCGGATCTTCTTGACCAGCTCGATGCCGTCCATCCCCGGCATCTTGAGATCGGTGATCACGATGTGCGGCGAGAATGCCTCGCACTTGCCGAGCGCCTTGAACGCGTCCGCGGCGGTCTCCACGTCATAGCCCTCGTCGCGGAGGAGCTCCGCGAGGGCCGTGCGCGCGTTGACCTCGTCATCGACGACCAGGATCCGTCCCGTTCTACCCATGGTTCGCGAGAAGACCATAAGCGAGATGGCCGCGCAGCCTCGAGCGTATGGCGACGCTTGTCGCCGCGCGGTGTGATGGGCCGCGCGCCGGGCCCCCCGCACGGGGTGCCGGGCCCGCAATCATTGCGCGTCCCCCCCGCAGAACCCGCCCGCGGTGAGCACGTCGATGCCCGCTCCTCTTGCGAGAGGCCCCCAGGATCTCTGGGACCGTGCGCCCTTGCGCGGATCCGGAAGCGCGGGGCTCCCGCAAGATCCGCGGTCGGGCTGCAACCGGCGAACGGATTGCGCGAAATGCGCGCGCCAGGGCCTCGCAGGAGGGGGACGGACGCGAGCATGATCGATCCCACCGTGCAGAGCTCCGCAGTATCCGAGCGTCACGCGGCGAAGGTCGCGCGCATCGTCGCGCAGCTCGCGGCGCGGCGCGGCGTGCGCCCGCTGTCCCTGCGCAAGAAGGCCGTCCCGCACCAGGTCCCCAAGGCGAACGATCTCCGCCACGGCGACGCGAAGATCGATGTCACCGAGCTGACCGAGATCCTGCGCATCGATCCCGAGCGCCGGATCTGCATCGCCGAGTCGGGCGTGACGTTCGTCGATCTTTTGCGCGCGACGCTCGCGCACGGCCTCGTCCCGAACGTCTTCCCCCAGCTCTCGACCATCACCGTCGGCGGCGCGGTGTCGGGCTGCTCGATCGAGGCGATGTCGTTCTCCCGCGGCGGGTTCCACGACTCCTGCCGCGAGTACGAGGTGATCACCGCGACCGGCGACGTCCTCGTGTGCACGCCTGACCACGAGCACCGGGAGCACCGGCTGATCTTCGAGATGATGCACAACTCGTTCGGCACGCTCGGGATCCTGGCACGGCTCACGTTCGAGCTCGTGCCGGCGAAGCCGTACGTGCACCTCGTGCACGAGACCCACGCCACGGTGGCGGACTACCAGGCCGCGATCCGGCGCCACGCCGAGGCGGGCGACGTCGACTTCATGGACGGCATCATCCACGGGCCGCGCTGCTACGTGCTGTGCGCCGGGCGCTTCGTCGACAGCGCGCCGTACACGAGCCGCTACGACTGGATGAAGGTCTACTATCGCAGCACGCGCACGCGCCGCGAGGACTACCTCCGCACGTACGATTACATGCTCCGGTACGACCGCGGCGTGACGAACGTCCGGCCGGGCTCGTTCGTCGGCCGGCTCCTGTTCGGCAAGGTGATGAAGTCGACGCAGTGGCTCTGGCTCGGCGACAAGCTCCACCGGCTCCTCCGCTCCGCGAAGCCCCCCGTCACGCTCGACGTGTTCGTGCCGTTCCCACAGGTGCCGGAGTTCATGGCGTGGTTCGAGCGCGAGATCGGCTTCTTCCCGCTGTGGAGCGTGCCGTACCGGGCCGGCTCGAGCTACCCGTGGCTCGCTGACTCGTTCTGGGCCCGCAATCGAGATCCGCTGTTCCTCGATCTGGCGATCTACGGTATGCGCCAGCGAGGCGACACCAACTATCACCGGCTGATCGAGCAGAAGCTCCTCGAGCTCGGCGGGATGAAGACCCTCATCTCGCACAACTACTATTCGGAAGCCGAGTTCTGGTCGATCTACAACAAAGAGAGCTACGACGCGGTCAAGCGGATCACCGATCCCGACAACCAGTTCCGCGACCTGTACGAGAAGACCTGCCGCGCCGCGATGGGCCGGTCGTCCTGACGCAGGCGCCTGCCAGCGTGGACGCAAAGAATGCGTGGCCTGTCGGCGCGCGCGCGCGCGCCGACAGCTTGTCGCGACGCCCGGACGCAGGCGATACCGCGGCAGATCGTCGGGCTTCGGCCCGCTCGCCGCTCGAGAGGGCGACAATCTGTCGTATCGGGCGCCGGCGTCGCGACCATCGGCGCCAAGTGGCCGGAAGCGCTCGCCGCCGAGCGGTGGCGTGACACGTGCACTGAGGGCGGTGCGTGTTTCGGCCCCCTGGAGCGCTCGTAGATGACGCGTCCTTCGACGAGCGGCTGCCGCTGCGCCTGCAGGTGCAGGCCCCCACGCACTTCACGCCCGTCGAGATCGCGCGCCGCGCGGCGCAGCTGCTCGCGCCGGCACCCGGGATGACGGTGCTCGACGTCGGGGCCGGGGCCGGGAAGCTCTGCCTCGTCGCCGCGCTCGCCGCGCCCGACTGCGAGTTCGTCGGCATCGAGTGGCGGCCTCACCTCGTCGACGTCGCCAGCGCGCTCGCCCGCGAGCTCGGCATCCGCAACGCGCGCTTCCTGCACGGCGACGCCCTCGAGCTCGACTGGTCGGCGTTCGACTCCATCTACCTCTACAACCCGTTCGCCGAGCAGCTGGAAGACGAAGGCTTCGCGCTCGATCGCACGATCGAGCGCGATCCGGCCCTGTTCGTCACCTCCGTGTTCGACGTGCGGCGCAAGCTCGCGCGCGCCCGCGCCGGGACGCGCGTCGTCACGTTCCACGGCTACGGCGCGCCGTTCCCCCCCGGCTACGAGCAGGCGGACGAGGACACGATCAGCGGCGAGCGCCTGGAGCTGTGGATCAAGACGGAGGCCGGATGAAGCTCGACGCACGCCAGGCCGCACGCATGCTCGGCCTCACCGAGACGGAGATCTACCGCCGGGTCGGCGCCGGCGAGATCCCGTTCACGATGATCCACCACCGGCCGCTGTTCCATCGCATCGAGCTCTTCGAGTGGGCGATGTCGATCGAGCTCCCGGTCACCGCCGATCTGTACGATCTGTACGATCACCTGCACGAGGATCGCGAGCCGCACCCCTTGGCCGACGCGCTCGCGCGCGGCAAGGGCGGGACGATCAGCGCCGACCTCGCCGAGATCGCAGAGGCGATCCCCGCGCGCTCGCGGTCCGAGCGCGAGCTCATAGGGGCCATGATCGCCGCGCGCAGCCCGGCGATGTTCGTCAGCCGGGCCGCCGACCGGATCGCGCTGCCGCGCGCGTGCAGCCCGATCATCTGCGCGGACACCCCGGGGCTCGTGCTCCTCTGGTGGGCGGCCCACCACGCGCTGACCTTGCCGGACGTGCCGGTCCACGCGCTGTTCCTGATCGTCGCGCCGACGATCAGGCGCCACCACGAGCTCCTGGCGCGGCTGGCGCTGGCGCTCCACGACCCCGCGCTCCGCGCGGCCGTACAACGCGCCGGGGCGTTCGCCGACGTCGTCTCCGAGGCGCGCCGCTGGGAGCTCTCGCTCGCGGCGGCCCGCGCGTCCGGAGCCACCCCGTGACCGGCTGCGCGCTCGCCGTCGCCGTCCTCGTCGCCTCCGCGTGCGGCGCCCTGCTCGCGCACCGCCGCGGCCGCCTCGCGTCGGGGCTCGCCGCGGCCGGTGCCGTCCTCGCCGCGGCGGCGGCCCTGCCCGACGCCATCGCCGTCCTGGCCGGCGCCGCGCCGCCCGAGGTGGCCGTGCCGTGGGCCGCGCCGATCGACGAGCTGCGCTTCGGGCTCGATCCGCTGTCCGCGTTCTTCGCCGTCCCGCTCGCCGCCCTGGGCGCGATCTGCGCCGTCTACGGCGCGTTCTACCTGGACGGCCAGCGCGCGCAGCGCCGGATCGCCGTCCCCGCGTGCGCCTACAACCTGCTGCTCGCCGCGATGCTCGGCGTGCTGCTCGCGCGCGACGCCATCGGCCTGGTCATCGCGTGGGAGCTCATGACGCTGGCGAGCTACGTGCTCGTCACGTTCGACCACGCGCAGCGCGAGGTCCGCCGCGCGGGCTGGGTCTACCTGATCGCGTCGCACCTCGGCGTCGCCGCGATCCTCAGCATGGTCCTGCTCCTCGGGACCGACGGGTTCGCGTTCAGCGCGCTCGCCGCCGCGGGCCGGGCCGCCGGCAGCGCGGCGACCGTCGCCGGGATCCTCGGGCTCCTCGGCTTCGGCGTGAAGGCCGGCCTCGTCCCGCTGCACGTGTGGCTGCCGGAGGCGCACGCCTCGGCGCCCTCGCACGTCTCGGCGCTCATGTCGGGCGTCCTCGTCAAGCTCGGCCTCTACGGGATCCTCCGCACGAGCACGTTCGTCGGCGACGCGGTCCCGTGGGGGCCGCTCCTCATGGTCTTCGGGATCGCCGGCGCGCTCGTCGGGATCGCGCTCGCGCTCTACCAGCGCGACCTCAAGCGCTCGCTCGCGTACTCGACCGTCGAGAACATCGGCATCGCGACGCTCGGGCTCGGCGCCGGGTTCTGGGCGCGGTCGGCAGACGAGCCCGTGCTGGCCACGCTCGCGTTCGCCGGCGGCCTCCTCCACGTCTGGAGCCACACGATCCAGAAGGGGCTCATGTTCCTCGGCGCCGGCAGCCTCCTGCACGGCGCTGGCACGCGGGACCTCGAGCAGATGGGCGGGCTCGCCAAGCGCATGCCGCGCACCGGCGCGCTCGTCCTCCTCGGCGCCGTCGCGCTCGCCGGCCTGCCGCCGCTCTCCGGCTTCGTGGGCGAGTGGCTGATCTACCTGGGCCTCGCGCGCGGCGGCACCCGCGCCGCGTCGTTCGTCGGCCTGCCGCTCCTCCTGGCGATCGCGGTGATGGCCACCGTCGGCGTGATGGCCGCGCTGTGCTTCGTGCGGATCGCCGGGATCGCCCTGCTCGGCGAGCCCCGCAGCGAGGGCGCCGCCCGCGCGCACGAGTCGCCGCGCGGCATGGTGCTGCCCATGGCGCTGCTCGCGGCGCTCGCGGTCCTGCTGCCGTTCGTCGCGCCGCTCCTCGCGGGCGCGCTCGCGCCGCTCCTCGTCGAGCTCGGCGTGCACGCGCCCGCGGTCGCCGTCGCGCACGACGCGCTCGTCGATCTGGCGCGCGTGGGGATCGCGCTGTGGGCCGGCATCCTCGCCGTCTCCCTGCTCGTCCGCCGCCTCGCGCGGCGGCGGCGCGAGGCCGAGACGTGGGGCTGCGGCTACCTCGCCCCGAGCCCGCGCATGCAGTACAGCGGCGCGTCGTTCGCCGAGGGGCTCCACCGCCTGCTGCCGGGGATCCTGCGCGCGAAGCTCTCCGTCCCGTACCGCGCCGAGCTGTTCCCGCCGCCCGCGGACCTCACCGTCGACGCCGGTGATCCGTTCACGCGCGCGGCCTACGCGCCGCTCCTCGATCGGCTCGCGCAGCGGTTCGGCCAGCTGCGCTGGGTCCAGCGCGGGTTCCTCCACCTCTACATCCTCTACATCGTGGTCGCCGTCGTCGCGGCGCTCGCCGTCGTCAGCATCGGCGACTTCTGGGGGGCGCCCTGATGCTCGGCGTGACGCTCGCCGTGACGGCCGGCGCGGTGCTCGACGGGATCGCGAAGGCCGCCGCGATCCTCATCGTCCCGCCGCTGCTCCTGGGCGTCATCGCGCGCATCAAGGCGCGCTTCGCCGGGCGCGTGGGCCCGCCGCTCCTGCAGCCGTACCACGATCTCAGGAAGCTCCTCGCGAAGGGCTCCGTGGTGAGCCGCACGACCACGTGGGTCTTCCTCGCCGGCCCGGCCGTGTCGCTCGTGGCCGTGCTGCTCGCCGCCGCGGTGGTCCCCATCGGCGACGGCCGAGCGCTGTGGTCGTTCGAGGGCGACTTCATCCTGCTCGCGTACCTCCTCGGCCTCGCCCGCTACGCAACGATGGCCGCCGCGCTCGACACCGGCTCGTCGTTCGAGGGCATGGGGGCCGCGCGCGAGGCCACGTTCGCGTGCATCGCCGAGCCCGCGTTCGTCCTCGGCCTGCTCGCGCTCGCGCGCGCCACCGGCTCGCTGTCCTTGTCGACGTTCCTCGGCCCCGCCATCACGCACGTCTGGGCGGAGGAGAGCGCCTCGCTCGTGCTCGTGGCCGCCGGCCTCCTCCTCGTGCTGCTCGCCGAGAACAGCCGCATCCCCGTCGACGATCCGGCCACCCACCTCGAGCTGACCATGGTGCACGAGGTGATGGTCCTCGATCACGGCGGGCCCGTCCTCGGCGTGGTGCTCTACGGCGCGGCCGTGAAGCTCTTCGTGTTCGCGGCGCTGCTCGTGCGGATCGCGATCCCGATCGCGGCGCCGGCGCACCTCGCGTGGCCGGCGTTCCTCGGCGGCCTGGTCGCCGTCGCCGCCGGCATCGGCGTCATCGAGTCGACGCTGGCGCGCCTCCGCCTGCCGTACGTGCCCGCGCTGCTCCTGTCGGCCTGCCTCTGCTGCGCGCTCGCGCTGGTCCTGCTCGCGAGGTGAATCCATGTCCAGCCTGCTCGAGCCCCTCCTCGTCACCGTCCTCCTGCTCAACATGTTCGTGCTGGGCGCGACCCGGCTGCGCGCCGTGATCGGCGCCTCGGCCGCGCAGGGCGTGTGCCTGGGCGTCCTGACCGTCACCGCGCACGGCGAGATCACCTTCGAGGTCGTGGCGATCGCGATCGCCGCCGTCGCGATCAAGGCCGTCGTGATCCCGCGCCTCCTCTACAAGGCCATGCGGGACGCCGCGATCGCGCGCGACGTCGCGCCGCTCGTCGGCGTCATCCCGTCGCTCGTGATCGGCGCGCTCGGCACCGTGTTCGCCGTCGTGTTCGCCGGCACGCTGCCGTTCGCCGGCGCGCACGCGGGCACGCTCGTCCTGCCGAGCTCGCTCGCGACCGTGCTCACCGGCTGCGTCGTGCTGACGACGCGGCGCAAGGCCATCACGCAGGTCGTGGGCTACCTGATCCTCGAGAACGGGATCTTCATCCTCGGGCTCTCGCTCCTCGACGCGATGCCGTTCCTGGTCGAGGTCGGCGTGCTGCTCGACCTCGTCGTCGGCATCTTCGTCATGGCCATCATCATCCACCACGTGAGCCGCGAGTTCTCGGCGTCGACCGACGCCGCCGAGCTCGCCGAGCTCAAGGAGTAGCCGTGCTGCTCGCGCTCGTCCTCTTGCCGATCGCGATGGGCGCCCTCGCGTTCGCCGCGCCGTCGCCGCGCCTGCGGACGTACCTGGTGGTCACAGGCGCCGCGCTCCACGCCGCGCTCGCGGTGTTCGTCGCGTGCTCGCCGCCGCCGCCGATGTTCGATCGCTGGCTCGTCCTCGAGCCGCTCGGCCGGCTGATCGTCCCCCTCCTCAGCGTGCAGTTCCTCCTGTGCGCGCTCTACGTGCCCGCGTACCTCGCCGCGCGCCCCGAGCGGCAGCGCCAGAACCGCGTGTTCTGCGCCTGCCTGCTCGCGCTCGGCGGCACGATGTCGCTCGTCGCCGTCTCGCACCACCTCGGCCTCATGTGGGTCGGGATCGAGGCGTCGGCGCTCGTGAGCGCGCCGCTCATCTACTTCTACCGGACGCCGCGCTCCCTCGAGGCCACCTGGAAGTACCTCCTGATCGGCTCCGTCGGCGTCGCGTTCGCGCTCTACGGCTCGTTCTTCCTCGCGTCCTCCGCCCTGCACGGCGGCCAGGTGTCCTCGCTGCTCTTCGAGGACCTCGTCCGCGCCGCGCCGCACCTGTCCAAGCCGTGGCTGCACGCGGCGTTCGTCATCCTGCTCATCGGCTACGGCACGAAGATCGGCCTCGCGCCGATGCACACGTGGAAGCCCGACGTCTACGGCGAGGCGCCCGCCGTCGTCGGCGCGGTGCTGGCCGGCGGCCTGTCGACGTGCGCGCTCACCGCGCTCATGCGCTTCCTCCAGATCTGCACCGCCGCGGGCGACGGCCAGCTCGCGCGCTCGCTCCTCGTCGTCTTCGGCCTCCTGTCGATGGGCGTCGCGGCCGCGTTCATGATCGGGCAGCGCGACTACAAGCGCATGCTCGCGTACTCGAGCGTCGAGCACATGGGCATCATCGTGTTCGGCCTGGGGATCGGCGGGCTCGCGACGTACGGCGCGCTCCTGCACATCCTGGGGAACAGCTTCGGCAAGGGCGTCCTGTTCATGACCGCCGGCAACCTCCACCGCGGCTACGGCAGCAAGCTCGCCGCCGACGTCAGCGGGGCGATCCACCGCTTCCCCGCGTCGGCCGGGCTGTTCCTCGCCGGCTTCTTCGCGATCACCGGCTCGCCGCCGTTCGGGCTGTTCCTGAGCGAGCTGGCCATCGCGCGCGGCGCCTTCGCGTCGGGCAGCTACCTCGGCGCAGCCCTGTTCCTCGCGCTGCTCGCCACCGTGTTCATCGGCATGGGCGCCGTGGTCATCAGCGTCGTCCAGGGGCCGCGCGGCGCCGAGGGGCCGCGCGAGCGCGAGCAGCGCCTGACGCTCGTGCCCCCGGCGCTCTGCCTCGCCGTCGTCCTGCTCCTCGGCGTCTACGTCCCGCCCTGGCTGGACAGCGCGCTGCGCGAGGCCGCGGCCGTCGTGGAGATGCGGCCGTGAGCGCGCTGACGAGCACCCGCCCGATCGAGCGCCCTGCGCCCGTCCTCTCGATCTCGAACGCCGCCGCTCGGCCGCTCGCCGAGGTGCCGCGCCACGATCTCGGCACGTTCCAGGAGCTCCTCCTCGCGGCCCAAGCGCGCGGCCGGCGCGTCTCCGCGCTGCTCGGCTATCCGCTCGGCAGCCCGGGCGACCCGGGCACCGGGCTCCTCGCCGTGCTCGCGGCCGATCGCGACGCCACGCTCGAGCTCGTCCGCACCGAGCTTGCCGGCCGCGCGTTCCCGTCGCTCGTGCCGCGCTGCCCCGAGCTGCACCTGTTCGAGCGCGAGCTCGCCGAGCAGTGGGGGCTCGTGCCGGAGGGCCACCCGTGGCCCAGGCCCGTCCGGTTCCAGCCGCCGCGGCGCGCTGGCGCGGGCGCGCCGCCCCCCATCGGCGTCACCAGCTTCTACGCGATCCAGGGCGGCGAGGTGCACGAGGTCGCCGTGGGCCCCGTGCACGCCGGCGTGATCGAGCCCGGGCACTTCCGCTTCCAGTGCTACGGCGAGAACGTCATCCACCTCGAGATCTCGCTCGGCTACCAGCACCGCGGCGTCGAGCGCGCGCTCGCCGGCGGCCCCGCGCCGCGCAGCATCCATTACGCCGAGACCGTGGCCGGCGACACCACGATCGGGCACGCGACCGCGTACTGCCAGGTCGTCGAGGCGCTGGCGGAGACGCCGGTCCCGGCGCGCGCCCACACGCTCCGCGCGATCGCGGCCGAGCTCGAGCGGATCGCCAACCACGTCGGCGATCTGGGCGCGCTGGCCGGCGACATCGGCTTTCTGCCCACCGCGTCGTTCTGTGGCCGGCTCCGCGGCGACTACCTGAACCTGACCGCCGAGCTGTGCGGCAGCCGCTTCGGGCGCGGCCTGCTCCGGCCCGGCGGCACGCGCTTCGACGTGGCCGCGCCGCAGGCCGCCGAGCTCGCCACGCGGCTCGAGCGCGCCGTGCGGGAGACCGAGGAGGCCGTCCAGCTCTTGTGGAGCACCGCCTCGGTGCAGTCGCGCTTCGAGGAGACCGGCAAGCTCGATCGGAGCGTCGCCGAGGCGCTCGGCGTCGTCGGCGTGGCCGCGCGCGCCTCCGGGCTCCACCGCGACGTGCGTACGACGCACCCGTACGGCCTCTACCGGTTCGCGCACATCCCGCTGTCCGCGATGCCGAGCGGCGACGTGTTCGCGCGCGCGTTCGTCCGCTACATGGAGATCCGGCGCTCCGCGGAGCTCGTCCGCCGCGAGCTCGCGCTCCTGCCCGCCGGCGGGACGCGCGCGCCCGTCGGCGCGCTCCTGCCCGAGCACGTGAGCGTCTCGCTCGTCGAGGGCTGGCGCGGCGAGCTCTGCCACGTCGCGCTGACCGACGCCGCCGGGCGCTTCGCCACCTACAAGATCGTCGATCCGTCGTTCCACAACTGGACCGCGCTGGCGATGGCGCTGCGCGGCCAGCAGATCTCGGACTTCCCGCTCTGCAACAAGAGCTTCAACCTCTCGTACTGCGGGCACGACCTGTGAGGTGCTGATTGCTGGACATCCTCCGCGCACGCTTCCACCAAGGGCACCGGACCAGCCGCTTCCCCGACGAGGAGCCGCGGCTCCCCGCGCGCTTCCGCGGCCGCCCCGTGCTCGACGTCGCGCGGTGCGCCGCGGGCTGCCGGGAGTGCGTCGCCAGCTGCCCCACCGAGGCGATCACCGAGGCGATCACCGCGGACGCCGGCCAGCTCGCGCTCGACCTGGGACGGTGCCTCTTCTGCGCCGACTGCGTCGACGCCTGCCCCCAGGGCGCGATCACGTTCTCGCCGGACTTCCGGCTCGCCGAGCGCGCCCGCGCGCGGCTCGTCGTGCGCGCGCCCGAGGCCGCCGCTGCGCCCACGCGCGAGCTCGCGCTCTCGGCCGAGCTGCGGCGACTCTACGGCCGGTCGCTCAAGCTGCGCGTGGTGAGCGCCGGCGGGTGCAACGGCTGCGAGGCCGACGTGGCCGTGCTCGGCACCATCGCGTTCGACCTCGGCCGCTTCGGCATCCAGTACGTGGCCTCGCCGCGCCACGCCGATGGGCTGCTCATCACAGGCCCCGTCACCGCGAACATGCGCGAGGCCCTGCAGAAGACGTACGAGGCCGTGCCCGATCCGCGGATCGTGATCGCCGTCGGCGCGTGCGCGATCGCGGGCGGCCCCTACGCCGGGCACGGCGAGGCGCACGGCGGCGCCGATCAGGTGGTCCCCGTCGATCTGTACGTCCCCGGCTGCCCGCCGCACCCGCTGACCATCCTCGAGGGGCTCCTCGGCCTCCTCGGACGGTCCGGCGCGCGGAGGCCGCGGCCCGGGCGCCGCGACGGAGCGGGCCCGTGACCGCCCGCCCCGTGACCGCCGGCCGGCGCCGCGTCGCGCTGCTCGCGCGCGCGAGCGAGACGCGGACCGCGCTCGCCGATTACCTCACGAACGCGGGCTTCGAGGTGCACGCGAGCGACGAGCTCGCCGCGCCCGCGTCCTGCGGCGCGCTCGTCTGGATCGGCGAGCCCGGCGAGCCCGGCGAGCCGACCGCGAGCGCCGTGCGCTCCCTCATGAAGCGGGCGCGGACCCAGCGCGTGGTCGTCGTCACCTCGCGGCCCAAGGCGCTCGCGGAGCTCGTCGCGAGCCACGGCGCCCGCCTGCACGTCCTGCCCGCGCCCGTGTTCGGCTGGAGCCTCGTCGACGCGCTCCGCGCCTAGTAGAGTACGCGCGTGACCTCCCGCGGGCAGCCCCGCAGCGTCGTCCTCGGGCCGGTGATGGCGTCACCGGCGATGCGCGAGCTCGATCGCGTGCTCCGCGCCGTGGCCGCCAAGGACGTGACCGTCACGTTCGTCGGCGAGAGCGGCTCGGGCAAGGAGGTGATGACCCGCCGGCTCCACGATCTGTCGCCGCGCCGCAAGGGGCCGTTCGTGCCGATCAACTGCACGGCGATCCCCGACACGCTGTTCGAGAGCGAGCTGTTCGGCCACGAGCGCGGCGCGTTCACCGGCGCGACGGAGCGCGGCCTCGGCAAGGTCGAGATGGCGGCCGGCGGGACGCTGTTCCTCGACGAGGTCGCCGAGATGCCCGTGGCGCTCCAGCCCAAGCTCCTGCGCTTCCTCGAGACCCACCGCTTCATGCGCGTGGGCGGCACCCGGAAGCTCGAGGTCGACGTCCGCGTCGTCCTGGCGACCCTGCGCCCGCTCGAGGAGGAGGTGCGGGCCGGCCGCTTCCGCGAGGACCTGTTCTATCGCATCCAGGGGATCGTCCTGACCGTCCCGCCGCTGCGCGAGCGGCGCCGCGACATCCCCGCGCTGATCGACGCGTTCGTGGCCCAGCTCTCCGCGATCCACGACTGCGAGCCGCCCAAGCTCATGCGCAGCGCGCGCGCCGCCCTGCTCGCGCACGACTGGCCCGGGAACGTGCGCCAGCTGCGGAACGTCCTCGAGTTCGTCACGATCCTGCGCGCCGGCCAGACCGTCCGCCTGCAGGACCTGCCGCCCGGCCTCGGCCGCACGACCGCCGCGGCGGCCGGGAGCGCGCTCGCGGTCGACACCGATCAGCCGCTCGCGACGATCGTCGACCAGGTCGTCGACCACGTGATCGCCGCGGAGCGAGGGAACCTGACGCGGGCCGCCAAGCGCCTGGGCGTCAGCATCCGGACGCTGCAGCGGCGGCGGCGCGCCTGACACCGGCGACCGCGCGCGCCCCCGCCGCCCGAGCCCGGCGATGAGCGCCAGGATCACGTCGGTGCGCCGTCGGCGCCAGGGCCCACGAGTGGAGCGTCAGCGATACGTGATCGCGCCAAGGAAGTCGCGCCTGCCCACGTCGACGCCGTTATGCCGCAAGATCGCGTATGCCATCGTGAGGTGGAAGAAGAAGTTTGGCAGCGCCTGCTCGACGAAGTAGCCCGTCCCGCTCATGGACTTGCCCTCCCAGCGCTGCAGCGAGATCGAACGCTCGTCAGTCCCCTCGAAGTCGTGCGCGGTGAACCCGTCGAGATACGCCAGGACGGCCGCGATCCGACTGCGCACCTCGTCGATGGTCTGCTCCGTATCGGGGTGTGGCGGAAACTCTTTGCCAGTCGCGCGCCCGGCCCCGAACTTCGCCTGATCGCACGCCATCTGGATCTGCCGGACCAGCGGGAACATGTCCGGTGCGAGCCGGCACTGCAACAGGAGGTTCGGCTCGAACTTCTTGGCGGCGGCGTGCTCGACGGCCTTGTCGAGCCAGACGGGCACAGTGCCGAGGAGCTTCTTGACTTCGAGGAAGACCGGGTAGATCGACATGCGCGATCCGTAACATGCCGAGTCGACGGCAGTCAGCGCCGACCGGCGCAACCTCACTCGAGGTGGAGGCCGCAGTCCGAGCACGCACCGTCGACGAGCGGCGCGGCGGTCCCGCACGCGGGGCAGGGCAGCTCGTCGCTCGACAGATCGAGCTCGACCGGCGCGAGTCCCTCGCGCTCCAGATGGGCGCGCCAGTCGCCGTGCAAGAGCTCGCGGAGGTCCGGGACGCGAGCCGCCTCGACCAGGAGGTACGTCCGCGTCCCGCACCCCTTGCCCTTGCCGCAACCTGTGCCGCAACCCGTGCCGGCGCCAGGCGGGTCCCCGATCAGCGCGGGGATCCCGACTTCGAGGCATCGATCGCGCAGCGCCTTCATCTCGGCGATCGATCCGGAGGTGGCAGCCACCAGCGGCCGCTCGTCGAGCAGCACCTCGGCCTCGGGCCCGGTCAATGGTGCCCCCGCCTGGCACCCGCAGCTCGTGCAATTGTCCCGTCGCGGGGGTGGCTCGGTCGCTGGAGTCGTCGCTGGAGTCATTCCCCATCACCGTACGCCACCCCGCGGCCGCGCGCCAACGCGAACCTCCCCACGGCCGCCGACGGCATCGTCACCGTCGCGCCTGCTCCTCAGCTCCCCTCCGGATGGAAACCGCGCCTCCAGCCACTTCCGCGCCGATGGTGTATCCATGCAGCTTCGATATGTGTCGCATCATCGTGGCCGTGGGAGCCTTCGACGCCGCTGCTATCGTCGAGGGCGCCATCGCGATGGCGTCCGGACGGACGGCCGACCACGACGGCTCGTTCGTCGTCCATCCAGACGGCTGGGGTGCCGTGTGGCGCGACGCCGATTCGGCCTCCGGCCTGTCCGTGCGGCGAGACCACCGCCCCGCGACCGAGAGCGCCCTCGATTCCGGCCTGGCCGCGATCGAGACCGACTTCCTGGCCATTCACGTGCGGTACGCGAACAACCCGACTACCAAGGGCGCCAGCTTCACGCATCCGCTACAGCGACGTGCAGACGACTGGTACTTCATGCACAACGGGTCTTTGCCCACCGTGTACCAGCTGCTCGGCCTCGAGCGCTCGACCTTCGACTCTGCCGAGTACTTCGACTACTTGATCCCCGCAGGCGCGCACGCGCTGGAAGAACGTGAAACGCTCGCTCGGTTGCGGGCCATCCCGCCGGGCGGCAACTCGGGCAACGCCGTCGCGGTGCGACGGGATCGCGCCTACGTGATCCACTGGCGAGCCGCCGGTGACGTGTGGCCTCGCTACTTCACCATGCACGAGCTCGTCGAGCCGAAGCGGCGCATCATCGCCAGCGAGGTGATTCCTTCGCTCGCACCCGCCGATCGCTGGAGGGAACTCTCCCCCGACACCGTGACAGAATTTCGCTTCGGGTGAGCCGCGCTCGGCCGCCCACGGCCTCTCGCCTATGCCGGTGGCACCGCGGGCGGGCGCGCGAATTGATACCCCGGCGTGGATCTCCCGATCTCCTGCTCCTCCTCCGTCATGTCGGTCGGGATGTCGGCAAAGAGCGGCGTGCTCAGGTAGCGCTCCCCCGTGTCCGGCAGCATGCACAGGAGCGTCGCCCCCTTCGGCGCCGACTCGGACACCTTCAAGGCACCGGCGAACGTAGCGCCCGCCGAGATGCCGACGAAGATGCCCTCCTTTTGCGCCAGCTCGCGCGACCGGCGCATCGCCTCCGCCGCGTTGATCGACAGGATCTGGTCGGCCAGCTTCATGGCGACCGCGTCCTCGGTGAGCTTTGGCACGAAGTCCAGTTGAGGCCCCGATCCGGATCACCAGCTGCAGATCGCCGTTCAGCGCTGGATTCTTGATCTCGATGCAGATGACGAGATCGCGGAGCTCGCCCAGCCGGCTCACGCGCTCGAGGAAGGTCGATCTCGGCCCGGGATCACGCGCTGGATCACGGCGCGCCGACGCGCGTGATCCGCTTGCTCATGCTGGCTCCGCTCTCCGACGAGGAGCCGCTCGCTCCGGCGGCTTCTTCTCCTTCGTCCGGGGCGGCGGCCTCGTCCTTCGGCTCGGGCTTCTCCTCTTCCCTGTCGACCTCCTGCACTTCCTTGTCGATGTTCAGCGTGAAGGTCTTGTTCGACTCGATGGCGACCTTCTTGGTCTCGGTGATCCCGAGCGACGGGAACTTGATACGGACCGTGTAGCGGCCCGGCGCGAGCGTGAACTCCGCGCCCGGCGTCTGCTGCTTCTGCTTGCCGATGGTGACCCACGCCGCCGGCGTGGTCTGCACACGGAGGGTGCCGGGCTCCTTCTTGCTCGACGACGTCGGCTCGTCAGGGGGGTCGTCCGGCGCCCCGCGGGGATTCTCCCGCACCGGCGGTTCGGCGGGGACCGCCGGCGCAGGGGGGCTCGTCGCCATGATGTTCGGCGGCGTCTGCACCGCCATGGCCGACGACGGCTCTGCCAGCGGCGGCGCCGCGGCCGTGGGCGACATCGATGCCACCACAGCCTGCGAGGGCGCCGCCACAGACTGCGAGTTCTTGTGTACAGCGAAGTAGAAGCCGGCGACGGAGCCAACGCTCAGCATCGCGGCAGCCACGAGGACCGCGACCAACCATCCGTAGCTGCGCGCGGGCCGCGGAGCGACCGGGACCACGGGCGTCGGGGAGCTGACCGCGTCCACCGAGGCCCCGCTGGCGAGGGGCATCGACACACGCGGCACCGAAGGCGCGGCCACCGTCACCGGCGCGGCTGAAACCACCGGCGCGGCCGGAAACACCGGCGCGGCCGGAAACACCGGCGCGGCCGGAAACACCGGCGTGGCCGGAACCACCGGCGACACCGACGCGGCGAACGGCATCGGCCTGCTGGGCGGGTGGCGGAAGGCCGCCCGGGACTCGCGCCTCGCTCTGCTGCCCGGGTGGCGGTGGGCCACCCGAGACTCGCGCCTCGCTCTCGGACGCGGCTCGACGATCTCGAGCTCGCCGTGGCGTGCGTCCGCGAGCGGCTCGAGCTCGAGCTTCGCGCTCGGACGCCCCTCGCCGACCACCACGACCGTCATCGCACCGGAGTCCACGCCCGACAGCATCTCGGCGTCGGGCGCGCTCGCCTCCGGGGCGCGAGCGGCGGGCGCGAGCGTGCGCGGGTGCCGGCGTTCGACGCGGCGCTCCGACAGCGTGAGCGGCGCCGGCGGACTGACCGCTGGACTTACCGCTCGCGACGAGTCGCGCAGCAACGATCGCACCACCATGGAGGCTGACTGCTCGGTGCTCGTGTCCGGGGCGCGCGGGACCGCGTGCGGGCTGCACTCGAGGATCGCCTGCGCCAGCTCCGGCGCGCCCTCGCGGAGCGGGTCCGCGACCCGCTCCTCGGCCAGGGCCTCGATCAGCTCCTGCATGTCCTGGTAGCGCTCGCGCGGATCGTGCGCGAGCGCGCGCATGCAGATCGCGTCGAGGCCGGCGGGGATCTGCGACTTCACCGCGCGCGGCGGGATCACACGCCTCGGCTCGCCGTCGCCGTTGAACGGGTGCCTGCCGCAGATCAGCTCGTAGAGCACGACGCCGAGCGAATACACATCGGCGCGCGGCGTGAGCCGCTCGCCGCGCGCCTGCTCGGGCGCCATGTACGAAGACCTGACCGCGATGACGCCGTGGCCCCCGCCGCTCCCGAAGTCCGAGACGCAGACCTCACCCGACGCAGTGAGCAGGATATTGCTCGGGCTGATGTCGGCATGAATGATCGCCCCCTCCAGCTGGTGATGCGCGAACTCGAGGGCCATGGCGGCGCGCTGCACGACGTACGTCGCGACACCGAGCGACAGCCCGCGCGCGCCGCGCAGCTCGAGCAGCCGCCGGAGGCTCGGGCCGTAGACGAGGTCCATGATCAGGAACACGTCGTTGTCGTCACGCGCGAGGTCGAGCACCCCGACGATGTTGCGGTGCTGCACGTCGATGAGCGGCCTGACACCCGCGATCAGCCGCTCGATGAACACCCCGTTGCTCGCGAGCTCGGGGAACAGCCGCTTGATCGCGACCGGCTTCTGAAAGCCGTGGTCACCGAGCGCGACCCCTGTGAACACCTCGCCCATGCTGCCGCTCCCGAGCAGGTCGCCGAGCACGTATTGCCCCAGCGATGGACGAACGGTCTCCGATGGACCGACCATCCTCTTTTCGGTCTGCGTGCGTACCCATTTGGCTGCAGAAGACCTCTCCACGGGCGCTCATTGTGCAACGTAAGCACCGTCGACGCTGTGCAAATTTATCGATAAGTTGCCCCGGCAAGGAAATCGATGGGTTTCCGCCCTCCGGTCGGGGTTATCCTCGACCTGCCGGATGAGGCCAATGCGACGGGCTCCGACTTCTTCCGACCTGAACGCCGCCTCCGAGGTGGCCGTCGGCGCCGCCTGTCCACTACCTGCACGCGCCACGAGACGAGCGCGGAGGCGCCGGTCATGTCCGGTCTGCACGCGCCGGTCTCGATCCGCGATCGGTCGCGCGCTCGATCTTCGTCTCGATCTTCGTCTCGCTCACCGTCTCGATCGTCGTCTCGATCATCGTCTCGTTCACCGTCTCGTGGTGATCGGCTCGCCGCTGGTGCTGCACGCGAGCCCGTCGTTGGTGTTTGAACCTGCAGCAGCTCTCGATCGCGGCTATGCTCGGCCGCAAAGGATCCGATGACTTCGCTCCTGACTCGCATGGTGCTCGGTGGAGCTGCTGCGCTGGCGCTGATCGCGTCGGCACCAGACCGCGTCGAGGCGCGGCCCGTGTCGGCCGATGCAGCCGAGAAGATCGCGCCGAAGGTCTTCCCGCTCATCGTCACGTCGCGGTTGCCATCGGAGCTGACCGGGACGCCAGAGGCGCTGACCAACGCGCTGGCCACGCTGCTCGGCGGCGAGATCACCGAGCGACCGCTGGAGGAGCTCGGCAAGGCCCTTCGGTGCGATATCGAGATCTCGACGTGCCTCGACCGCGTCGCGCGCTCGCTGGCCACGAACCAGCTCGTGTACGGCACGCTGCTGGTCACGGTCGACGGCAAGGTCAGGGTGAAGCTCGTGCGCTTCGACTCGGCGAAGGGCGGGAGCGAGATGTTCCAGCGCACGTTCATGCTCTCGGCGAAGACCCCGCGGAAGCTCGGTAAGCAGCTCGCGCGCGCCGCGGGGAAGATGTTCGGTCGTGAGGTGACCGAGCCGAAGGAGCCGATCGCGCCGGCACAGCCGCCGGCACCACCTCCGCCCTCGCCCCCGCCCCCGACGCCACCCAAGCCCGCCGAGCCGACCGAGTCGGCCGAGCCGTCCGAGCCGTCCGAGCCGTCCGAGGAGTCCGAGCAGACGCCCGCGCCAGCACCGGCACCTGTCATTCCCCCGCCCACGGAGCCCAAGCCGGAGCCCGCGCGGACCGCCGATGATCCGTCCCGCGGGCAGATCACGAAGGGGACGTGGGCCATCATCGGCGCTGGCGCAGCGATCGCGGCCGGCGGCAGCGGCCTGCTGTACTGGGCGCGTGATCTGCGAGATCAGTCCCGGACCGCGTCGCTCGAGATGCCGGACGACCCGAGCCGCGCGGCCGACCTCGAGGACCGCGCGAAACTCCGCGATCGGCTCGGCACCGCGCTCGCCATGAGCGGCGGCGTGATCCTCGTGGTGGGCGTGATGCGCGGGTTCGCGCAGCGCGACCGCGACCACCAGAGCGCCAAGCCCTCGCCCTCGCTCTCGCTCGTGCCCGTCTCGGGCGGCGCCGCCGTCGTGTTCTCGGGCAACCTGCGCTGAGGGCCGAGATCGTACTGCAGCTCTACACGAGGAGCCACTGGCCCACGGCCGTCATGCCGAGCACGCAGAGCCACGGCGGCGCCTTCCAGAGCTCGAGCAGGCCGAACGCGGCGAGGGCGGCGACGACGTCGAGCTTGTCGCGGATACCGCCGGTGATCACCGGATCGTAGAGCGCTGCGAGGAGGACCCCCACCACGGCGGCGTTGGCGCCGGCGAGCGCCGCTCGAGCCCACGGCTTCACGCGCAAGCGGTGCCAGAACGGCAGCGCGCCTCCGATGAGCAGCCACGCCGGAAGGAAGATCGCGAGCAGGCACCAGAGGCCGCCGACCCAGGCATGCGCCCCGGAGCTCATCGCGGTGCCGAGGTAGGCCGCGAACGTGAACAGCGGGCCGGGGAGCGCCTGCGCCGCGCCGTAGCCGGCGAGGAACTGCTCGTCGCCGAGCCACCCGTTCGGCACGACCTCCGCCTGGAGCAGCGGCAACACCACGTGGCCGCCGCCGAACACGAGCGACCCCGAGCGGTAGAAGCTGTCGAACATCGCGATCGGCCGGCTCTCCGTGGCGGCCGCGAGCACCGGCAGCACGAAGAGCAGGACGAGGAACAGGCCGAGCGCCGCCGCAGCAGCGAGGTGGCGGCGAGCCGCAGGCGGCTCGCCCGGCGGCGCCGCGTCCGTCACCTCATGGCGATAGAGCCAAAAACCCAGGAGGCCACCGCCGGCGATGACCCCGATCTGCGCGATCGCTCCGGCCAGCGCGAGCACGATCCCCGCGGACGCGATGCAGATCGATACCCGGGCCCGGTCGAGGCAGAGCTTCTTCCCCATCCCCCAGACGGCCTGCGCCACGACCGCGACCGCGGCGAGCTTCAAGCCGTGCAACCACCCCGCGCCGCGCAGATCGTCCGCCGCGGCGATCCCGTACGCGAAGCCGATCATGAGGAGCGCCGACGGCAGCGTGAAGCACGCCGACGCGAGGAGCGCCCCGAGCAGCCGCGCGCGGTGCATGCCGAGCGCGAACACCACCTGGCTGCTCGCCGGCCCCGGTAGGAACTGACAGAGCGCGACGAGATCGGCGTAGCGCGCGTCGTCGAGCCACCTGCGCTTCTCGACCAGCTCGGCGCGGAGGTAGCCGAGGTGCGCGACCGGCCCGCCGAACGAGATGCACCCGAGCCTCAGGAACGTCGTGACCACCTCCATCAGGCGGCCGGGCGGCACGCGCCGTGGCGCGCCGGGCGCGGCGTCCGTGGCCTCCTGGGTCTGCGGATCGGTCGTGACGCTCATCGGCGGCGCGCGCTCCGAGGCTCGCATCGCGGCGCCGCCCACGCAACGATCCGCGAAGCGTCGCGGCAGGGATCGCGCCCGCCCCCCACGGAGCTACCCGGGGATCCGCTCAGATCAGAACCCGTAGCGGAGCGCGACGTAGACGTTCGAGTTCGACTCGAGCTGGCCGTAAAACGTGTTGTCGTCGACACCGGTGAACAGGTTCGTCCCCGCGGTGAGCGTGAAATGATCGTCCAGCCTGAAGTCCAGCGTCGAGCGAACATAGGTGTCCCTGTCGCTGGGGCTCACGTAGGCATATAGCTGGAGCGTGATGTTCTGCTTGTACAGCAGCTTGATCATCTGCAGCACGACGACGTGCCTGTACTCCTTCCGGGCCGGGAACCCCGGCGGGAGCGTGGACTTGTACAGGTCGTGATGGGCCATCAACTCCACGTAGTACTCGAAGCCCAGCGTCAGGTCGCGGGCGATCTTGGGCGCTTGCCGCTCGTACCCGATGAGGAACCTGTACTCGCTGTTGTTGACGAACGGGTCGTCGCCCTTCGGATCGTCGAGCGACTCGTAGTACCCGCCCTCGATGTGCCCGATCCCCAGGCCGAGCTGATCTCGAAAGCTGCCGCCGTACACCCGGAGGCGCGGAAACGTGAACTGCATCGTCATCGGGTCGAGGCCGGCCGGGCTCTTCCAGAACCCGTTGTAGCCATACGCGGCGAGCTCGCCGCCCCGGAGGTTCTTCGACAGGCGGAAGTGAGCCTCGTCGTCCTCGAACGACCGGTCGGGGACCGTGGCCTTCAGGATCGCGTCCTGGCCGGTCACCTTCCCCATCAGCGGGTTGAAGAACGACAGCCGATCGCCCGTGAGGAACCGGTCGGAGTTGAAGCGCACGACGTAGACAGCATCGAAGTTCACGACGTCGCTGAAGATGCTCAGCTTCACCGCGTCGGACGGCGCCTTGAACTGCTCCGTGCTGCGCCCGAGCAGGAACGCATAGAAGTCCTTCGGGAACAGATCGTTGATGAACAGGCTCGTGCTGGTCCCCCAGGACAGGATCTGTCTGCCGGCCTTGATATCCAGGAACGCCAGGGGACTGAACGCGATGCTGGCCTCGCGCGCCTCGACCGGATCATCATCGCTGCCGTAGGTCAGGTCGGCGGCCGCCTTCATCGTGATCTTGCTGATGACGAACTCGGTCTCCAGGTGGAGCCGCCCCTCGTTGAGGGTCGACGACTCCTGGTTCACGTCCTCCAGCACACGAGCGCCGCCGCGAAACTCACCGAAGCCCGTGATCTTCGGGAACAGACTCCCCTCGTCGTCCTCGTCGTCCTGATCGTCCTTGTCGTCCTTGCCGTCCTTGTCGTCTTCAGGCTGCTTCTGCTCTGGATCCGTGTCGCCGCCGGTGCCCCCCAGTCCCTCCGGCAGCGCCGGCTCGCCGGCACTGAGCTCGCCGCCCGTCCCCTCCGGCTGCGGTGGCTCGTCGGTGCCACCCTTCTCGGCACCGCTCAGCCCCTCGGGCAGCGGCGGCTCGTCCGTACCGCCGCCCTTGCCGCCGCTCTTGCTGCCGCTCAGCCCTTCGGGCAGCGGTGGCTCGTCCGTACCGCCGCCCTTGCCGCCGCTCTTGCTGCCGCCCTTGCTGCCGCCCAGCCCTTCAGGGAGCGGTGGCTCGTCCGCGCCGCCGGTCTTGCCGCCGGTCTTGCCGTCGCTCTTGCCGCCGGTCTTGCCGTCGCTCTTGCCGCCGGTCTTGCCGTCGCTCTTGC
>Ga0247790_10000120_pt1 | contig 40421 bp, 25 predicted proteins | sample UWRJS171409R4_FD_179913 | JGI IMG/M metagenome (GOLD analysis project Ga0247790, IMG submission 179913) | Soil microbial communities from Arlington Agricultural Research Station in Wisconsin, United States - UWRJ-S171-409R-4 | ecosystem: Environmental > Terrestrial > Soil > Agricultural land...
GTCTGCGTCAGCTGGGTCCGCCCCTCCTGCAGCGCGATGCCGAAGTCGAGCACCTTGACGTGCTCGATGTGGCCGCCCGGGAGGAACAGATTGCTCGGCTTGAGATCGCGGTGGACGATGCCGAGGGCGTGGGCGGCGCCGAGCGCCTCGGCGACGCGCATCACGAGCTTGACCGACTCGTGCATGGTGAGCGGCGCGCGGGAGAGCCGGGCCTTGAGATCCTCGCCGTCGAGCCACTCCATGACCAGGAACAGCTCGCTCGCGGGCGTCTGGCCGTGGGAGATGAAGCGGACGATGCCCGGGTGAGACAGCTTCGCGAGCAGCTCCACCTCGCGCGCGAAGCGGGCGCTGCGCGCGTCGGTGCCGTCGGAGGAGATGACCTTGACCGCCACCGGCGCGCCCGAGGCGCGATCGCGGGCGCGGAAGACCTGGCCCATGCCCCCCGCCGCGATCGGCTGCTCGATATCGAATCGCTCACTGACCAGATCCGACACTTGCATGGGGGCTGCTCAATGTGCGCCGCTTCCCGGAGCACGACAAGTTGTCGCCGCGCCCGCCATCGCGCGGCTCAGTGAGATTCTGCGCCACCTTGTGATCTCGCGCAGCCGGCCGGAGCGGGCCCGCGCAGTCCTGCGCGTGGCCTACCGAGGCTGCGCGAGCTTCGGAGCGCCGGCACCCAAGCTCGTGTTTCGCGCACCTGGGCCGACTCAGGATTGCCGCGATCGGACATTGCAAACAACCAATGGAGGCAGCTGCCAACCGGAGCTGAAACCGCCCCTACGGCTCGCCGAGCCACGCGCGTGCCAGGGCGAGCGTCCGCACGTTCTCCGGGACCACGCCCAGGAAGCTCTGCTTGTAGTCCGGATCGCCGATCCGATCCGCGATCGCTTTGAGGCGCGTTCGCGCCTCGGCGATGGCGCGGCGGGCGGCGTCGTGTGCGCCATTGGCGTGGAGCGCCTCGGCGCGGGCGAGGCGCACGAGCGGAGCGCGGAACATGCTGCAGCCGCCCATCGCCTCGAGGCGGGCCACGGCATCCTCGGCGGTGGCGAGCGCGTCCGCGGCGCGGCCCTGGGCGAGCCGGATCGCCGACCAGGTCGCGAGGACGCCCGGCTGCTCGATGGGCAAGACCATCCCGAGCGCGAGCTGGATCTCGCGCTCGGCCCCGTCGAGCTCGCCCAGGCGACGGAGCACGTCCGCGAGCGCCCAGCGGCCGCGGCCCTCGTCGATGGCGACGCCCTGCGCGCGGCCCTGCTCGCTGAGCTCGGTCGCGAGCGCGCGCGCTTCGTCGAGCGCACCGCGCTCGGCGGCCAGCCAGGTCAGGCACAACCGGCGCAGCGAGCTCCAGACCCCCGCCGTCTCGTCGGCCGCCGTGGCCGCCTCGAGCTCGCGTTGCGCCGACGCGAACGCCCCGAGGTACCAGAGGTGCAAGCCGCGATACAGCTGCGCTAACAGGAGGGTCCGCTCGCCGCCGATCAGGTCGAAGATCGCCCGATTCTCCTCACTGGCCTGGAGACCCAGCCACGGATCCTCGTGCGCGTAGGCAGCCCGCGCGCCGAGGGTGACGTTCCACCAGAAGCGAGCGAGCGGCCTCCGATCCGGAGTCGGGCGGACGACCTCGAAGAACCGCTCCTCCAGCGTGCTCCCCTCTGCGACGCGCCCGAGGAAGTCGAGCACGAGGATCGCGGCGCCGAAGGCCAGCGCGATCCGCTCGATGGCCTCGGGGGCAGGGTCGATCTGCCGGAGCTGCTCGATCGCCGTCAGGAGCTCGGCGATCCTGCCGGTCACCATCATGGCCTGGAAATACAAGACGTGGCTCTGCGTCCAGGGGATGGAGCCACGGGGCGCCGAGCGCATCAGCTCCTCGGCGTCGGCCATCGCGGCGCCGAACAGCTGCATGTTGTGACCAGCGGCTTCGGTGCGGACGCCGAGCAGGGCGAGCCGGAGCTCCTGCGTGGGCGCGCAGGCAAGGCCCAGGCTCGTGCGCGCCATGGTGGCGTCGAGATCGAGGACGAACCAGGCCTGCTCCGCGGCGCGCAGGTAGAAGGTCGCCGCGCGCGCGCGGTCGCCGCCGCGCTCGAAGTGGCCCGCCAGGACCATCGGATCCGCCTCGCCGCGCTGCTCGAGCCACTCGGCCGCGAGGCGGTGGGCGAGCCGGCGGTCCTCCTCGGTGAGCGTCGCGTAGGCGCCTTCGCGGAGCAGGGCGTGGCGGAACGCGAGCTCGCGCTCGCCGGGGAACCGGCTCGTCGGCCGCACCGCCAGCACCTCTTGCTCGACCAGCTTGATGACCCACTCGTCCACCAGGGTGTCGCCCATGATCCCGCCCATGAGCAGCGTCACGCCGCTCTCCCAGCACACCTCGCCGAACACGCTCGCCGCGCGCAGCACCCGGCGCGCCTCGATCGGGAGCCTGCCGATCCGCGTCTCGACCATCGCCAGCACCGTGTCGGGCAGCGCGCGCTCCTTGCCCTCGGCCGCGGCGCGGATCAGCTCCTCGAGATAGAACGCGTTGCCGTCGGCCTGCTTGACCAGGCGCTCGATGGTATCGGGCCCGACGCTGTCGCCGAGGACCTGGCGGACGAGCCGCTCGCCCGCCTTGCGCCCCAGCTCCTTGAGCCGGATCTCCTGGATGTTCTGGCGCTCCGCCCACAGCTTGGGGAAGACGTCGAACACCTCGGGCCGCGCGAGGGCGAGCACCATCCACGGGCGATCGCTGCGATCGCGCAGCGCGGCGTCGATGAACCGCACGGTGCCGAAGTCGCCCCAGTGCAGATCTTCGAGCACGAGCAGGACCGGGTGCGCGGCGGTCTCTGCCAGCAGGAAGTCGAGCCAGGCGTTGCGCATCAGCTCGCTCATGAGCTGGGCGTCCTGGTGCGCCGCTGAGAGCTGCGCGCTGCTGCCCTCGCCGCCCTGGAACGACGCGCCGACCAGCTCGCCGAGAAACTCGGTCACGCGCTGCTGATCGGCGGGCGGCACGTGCGCGGCCACGCGCGCGCGGATCCGGTCCCGGCGCTCTGGCAGCGGCTCGCCGCCATGGATGCCGAGCGCGCCGCGCAGCGCCTGCGCCAGCAGATCGAGCGTCGAGCCGGCGCGGAGCGAGTCGCCGCGTCCGATCCAGATCGCGACCGCGTCGTCGCGGCGCTGGACGCGGCTGATGAGCTCGGCGGCGAGGCGCGACTTGCCCAGCCCCGCCGGCCCCGTGACGATCGCGACGCGTGCCTTGGACTCGTCGATGCACTCGTCGAGGAGGCCCGTGAGCGCGCTCAGCTCCCAGTCGCGGCCGACGCAGGCGGTGGGCCGGCCGAGGAGGGTCCGGGCGCCCTGGCTCAGCGCGCGCGCGCCGCACAGCAGGAGGCCCGCGTCGTGCTCGATCACGTCGAAGCGCGCGTCGAGCAGGCCCGCGATCATGTCGTCGAGCGCGATCGGCGGCAGATCGCCCGCAGCCCGGGGCTGCGCGAGGAGCCGCGAGGCCCGATCGATCACGTCCTCCTCCGGCAGCTTGCGCGTCGACTCGGCCCGGCCCATCGCGACCCCCAGGGCGCGCCCCTTGGCGATCTCGCGCACGGCCAGCGCGCAGCGCGCCGCCTGCGCTGCCTGATCGGTGGCGACCTGGCGGTCGCCCTCGAGCACGACGATCATCGAGCCGTCGGCGAGCTGCTCGAGGCGGCCGCCGAACGGCCGGATCGCCCGGCGCAGCGCCTCCTCGAGCGGCGGCTGCGCCGGGTCGCTCTCCGCGGAGCTTGGGCCCAGGAGCACCACGGACAGGAGCCGGCGCTCGCTCCCGGTGATCGCCTGCGCCCGCCCCGCGCCCGCGCGCGGCGCCACCACCGCCGTGTGGGCGAGCGGTCCGAGCGCGCCGAGCGCGGCGGCGAGGTTTTGGCCGTCGCTCGGCCGGAGCGCCGGATCCTTGGCGAGCATCTGCGCGACCAGCGCGTCGAGATCCTCGGGCACGTCGGCCCGCAGCTCGCTGACCCGCGGCGTCTGGCCGAACAGGATCTTGGCCAGGACGGCGGCCGGCATGTCGCCGACGAACGGCGGCGTGCCCGTGAGGCACTCGAACAGCACGCAGCCGAGGGCGAACACATCGGCGCGCGCGTCGATCGTGGCCTGGCTGCGCGCTTGCTCGGGCGCCATGTAGCCCGGCGTGCCGAGCTGCATCCCCGTCTGCGTCAGCTGGGTCCGCCCCTGCTGGAGCGCGATGCCGAAGTCGAGCACCTTGATCTGCTCGATGTGGCCGGCCGGGAGGAACAGGTTGCTCGGCTTGAGATCGCGGTGGACGATGCCGAGGGCGTGTGCGGCGCCGAGGGCCTCGGCGACGCGCATCACGAGCTTGACCGACTCGTGCATGGTGAGCGGCGCGCGGGAGAGCCGGGCCTTGAGATCCTCGCCGTCGAGCCACTCCATGACCAGGAACAGCTCGCCCGCGGGCGTCTGGCCGTGGGAGATGTAGCGGACGATGCCCGGGTGAGACAGCCCCGCGAGCAGCTCCACCTCGCGCGCGAAGCGGGCGCTGCGCGCATCGGTGCCGTCGGAGGAGATGACCTTGACCGCCACCGGCGCGCCCGAGGCGCGATCGCGGGCGCGGAAGACTCGGCCCATGCCGCCCGCCGCGATCGGCTGCTCGATGTCGAACCGCTCACTCACCAGATCCGACACCTGCATGGCCGATTCGATATTCCGCTGCTTCCCGGAGCCCAACAAGTTATCGCCGCACCCGCCAGCGCGCGGCTCAGTGAGATTCCGCGCCACGCTGTGATCTCTAGCAGTCGTCCCGCAGGGCGATGCCGGCGCGCTGCTCTGGCGCAAACCGCACGATCCTGCGCGCCGCCTACCGAGGCTGGCAGGCGCCTCGAGCACTGCGCAGCGTCCGACAGCCGGACATTCATCCTCGCGAGGTCGCAGGTTTCGCTCCACGTCCGGCGACCGGACGTTCGTCCCGGACAATGGATTCGCCGTCCGCCGGGACTCCATAGGTAGGCATTCTCGATGCTTGGCGTCGCGCGGCGCGCCCGGCATGGCATGTCATGGCATGTCGTGTGTGTGCCTCAGTCCTTCACGAAGCGCCCCGCCTCCTCGACGGGCGCGGTGAGCGCGAGCTTCAACCAAGCCTACGCCCGATCTCTTCCGCGCGGCCCGCGTTTCTGCGCGCCCACCCCGTCGCGCTGCGGCCAACGTGGTCATCCGAGATGATCAGCGGTCAGCGCTGCTGGGGAGCGCGCGCGATGGCGCGCGATGGCGCGCGATGGCGCGCGATGGCGCGCGAGGCGATGGCCAGCGTTGTCCGGCCGATGAGCGCGCTGCGTTGGCGATCGAGGGCTTGCGCCTGCTCCCGCTGGTGCTCGAGGCGGCTCACTTGACATAGTGTCCATCGTACACCAATATGGTGTCCCATGAACACGAAGTCGGAGGTGCGGGCCGCGGCCGCCGCCGTCGCGGGCGCGCACCACCGCCGGACCGGGCGCAACGGGCAGGACGCCGCGGCGGCATGGACGGGCGTCGTGCCCGGCGTGGCCCCCGGCGCGGCCGCCGGGGCGGCCGGCGCGGCCGCCGAGGCCGCTGGCGCCGTCGTCGTGTGCGACGGCTGCAGCGCCGGCCAGAGCTCCGAGGTCGGCGCGCGGCTCGGCGCGGAGCTCGTGATCGCCGCCGCGGCGCGCGAGCTTTTGCGCGGCGCGCGCGCCGCCGAGATCTGGCCCGCCGTGCAGGAGCACGTCCTCGGCGCGCTCGATCGGCTCGCGGCCGCCATGCCCGGCGATCGCGCGCGCGTCGTCCGCGAGCACCTCCTGTTCACGATCGTCGCGGCCGCGTACCGCGGCGACGAGGTCGCCGTGTGGGTCGTCGGCGACGGCGCGTACGCGCTCGGCGATCGCGCGCGCGTGCTCGGCCCGTTCCCCGACAACCAGCCGCCGTACCTCGCGTACGCGCTGCTCGGCGCCGCGGCGCCCGCGCCGCGGCCGCACACCGAGCTCGCCGACGCGCGCTGCGGCTCCGTGCTCGTCGCCACCGACGGCGCCGCCGAGGTCGGCCTCGACGCGTTCGGCGACACCCGTCGCTACCTGCACAACCCCGACGCGCTGCGCCGGCACCTCACCGTGCTCGCCCGCGGCGACGAGCGGATCGACTGGGACGGTCGCCGCGTCGAGCGCCGCGCCGCCGCGCTGCAGGACGACGGCGCCGTCGCGCTGCTCGCGTGGTCGCCGCAGCCGCGTTCGCAGCTGCCCTCGCAGCCGCGCCTGCCCTCCGCGCCCGGAGCCGCGTCGTGAGCCGCAGCGTCTGGATCGACGGCGCGCGCGTCTCGCTCGCCCCCGCGGCGCTGCTCGGCCAGGGCGGCGAGGCCGAGGTCTACGATCTCGGCGACGGCCGCGTCCTCAAGTGGTGGAAGCCCCCCGAGCACCCCGACTTCGACGGGCTCCCCGACGCGCAGGCCGCCGCCCGCGCGCGCCTCGCCGAGCGGCCCGGCAAGCTGCGCGCGCTGCCCGGCGCGTTGCCCGGCGCCGTCGTCGCGCCGTGCGGGCTCGCGCTCGCCGGCAAGCGCTCGCCGAGCGTCGTCGGCTACCTGATGCCCAGGATCGCCGGCGATCCGCTGCACGCGTACGGCGAGCCCCGCTGGCGCCGCGAGCACCCCGTGCGCGGCGAGGACGCCGTCGCCGCGCTCCTCGCGCTGCACGACGCGATCGCCGCGCTCCACCGCGCCGGCGTCGTCATCGGCGACTGCAACGATCTCAACGTCCTCGTCGAGGGCCGGCGCGTCCACCTCATCGACGTCGACAGCTACCAGCTCCCCGGATTCCCGTGCCCCATGTTCAGCGAGCGGTTCGTCGATCCGCGCCTGTGCGACGCCGCGCTCGTGCCCGTGCGCCCGCACGACGAGTCCAGCGACTGGTACGCGTTCGCTGTCATGGCGTTCCGCACGCTGCTCGGCGTCGGGCCGTGGGGCGGCGTGCACCAGCCCGCCGATCCCGGCAAGCGCTGCCCGCCCGGCGCGCGCGCGCTGCGCCGGCTCAGCGTGTACGCCCCCGACGTCGTGTACCCGCGCGCGGCGCGCCCGCTCGCGATCCTGCCCGACGAGCTCACCGATGTGTTCCGCGCGATCTTCGAGCGCGATCAGCGCGCCGCGTTCCCGCGCGACGCGCTCGCGCGGCTGCGCCTCCGCCCGTGCTCCGGCTGCGGCGAGGAGCACGCCCGCGTCCGCTGCCCCGTATGCTCCGCGCAGACGCACCTGCCGCCCGCCGTCGTGCACGGCCGCCTGCGCTGGCAGGCGATCGATCCGCGCGAGGTGGCCCCCGCCGCGCGCGAGCTCGGCGGCCGCGGCCCCGGCGATAGCGCCCGCGGCCCCGGCGATAGCGCCCGCGGCCTCGGCGACGGCGGCCGCGGCCTCGGCGATAGCGGCCGCGGCCCCGGCGACAGCGTGTGGCTCGAGGGCGGCGCGCTGTGGCGCGAGACGCCGCTCGGCCCCGAGCGCATCGGCGCCGTGCTGCCGCACCAGACGCGCGCGTGGGCGTCCGCGCGGCTCGGCGTCGGCTTCTACCGCGCCGGCGGCTACGCCGTCGGCTTCGTGTTCCGGCCCGACCGCGGCCTGCTCGACGATCGCGTCGCGCTGCCGCGGCTGCGCGGCCAGCTCGTGGCCGCGCACGCCACGATCGGCGACGACCGCGCGTGGCTGTGGCTCACGCTCGCCGACGCCGCCAGCGGCCGCCTCGTCACCACCTGCGTCGTCATCGGCGCCGACGCCACCGTGCTCGCCGCCTGCGAGCTGCCGGACGCCCCGTGGCTCGCCGGCATCACCGGCGCGTGCGCCGCCGGCCCGCACCTGTTCGTGCCCACCGACGAGGGCGTCGTCCGCGTCGAGCTCGTCCAGGGCGGCGCCCATGCCGACATCGTTCAGACCCGCACGTTCGCCGAGACCGCGCCGCTCGTCGGCGCCGGGGATCGGCTCGCGCTCACCCGCGGCGGCCTCGACGTCGTCTCCGGCCGCGCCGCGATCCGCATGCAGCTCACCTAGGAGATCCGATGAAGACCGCAATCACCCCCCTCCCGCTCCCGCCCAGCTTCGACGGCGCGCGCGCCGCCGACTACAACTACCGGCCCGACGCCGCCGCGCTGGCGCAGACCGCCGCCGACTGGCGCGCGCGCCACAAGGTCCGGCCCGCGGCCGCCGACGAGACGCGCGTCCACCTGCTCCTCATCGACGTCCAGAAGGACTTCTGCTTCCCCGAGGGCACGCTCTACGTCGCCGGCCGCTCCGGCCGGGGCGCGATCGACGACTCGCGCCGGATCGCCGAGCTCGTCTACCGGAACCTCGGCGTGATCACCGAAGTCACGACGACGATGGACACGCACCTCGCATACCAGATCTTCTTTCCCAGCTTCTGGCTCGATCGCAACGACGCGCCGCTGACCGCGCACCGCGTGGTGACGTCCGACCAGATCGCCGGCGGCGAGGTGCGCCCGAACCCCGCGATCGCGAAGTGGCTGTGCGGCGGCAATTACACGTGGCTGTGCAAGCAGGTCCTGCACTACACCAAGGAGCTCGAGCGCGCCGGCAAGTACCAGCTGTACCTGTGGCCGCCGCACTGCCTGCTCGGCAGCGACGGCCACGCGCTCGCCGGCCTCGTCCACGAGGCCCGCCTGTTCCACGCGTTCGCACGCACCGCGCAGTCCTCCGTCGAGGTGAAGGGCGGAAACCCCCTCACCGAGAACTACTCCGTGCTGCGGCCCGAGGTGCTGTCGCGGTTCGACGGCGCGGCGCTCGCGCAGCGCAACACGCAGTTCCTGCACACGCTGCTCGCCGCCGATGCCGTCGTGATCGCCGGCCAGGCCGCGAGCCACTGCGTGAAGAGCACGATCGACGACCTGCTCGGCGAGATCGCGGCGCAGGACCCGTCGCTCGCGAAGAAGGTGTACCTCGTGACCGACTGCATGTCGGCCGTGACCGTGCCCGACGGCAAGGGCGGGTTCGCCGTCGACTTCACCGCGCAGGCCGAGGCCGCCCTGCAGAAGTTCGCGGACGCCGGCATGCACCTCGTCCGCTCCACCGATCCCATCGCGAGCTGGCCGGGCATCCGGCTGTGAGGAGACTTCCATGAGCAATCGCAAGAACGGCAACGGCGGCAATAACAACAACGGCAACGGCGGCGATGACGACGAGCAGAAGGTCAAGCAGCTGCTCGAGGACGCGCACGGCACCGGCGCGCTCTCGGCGCGCTCGCTCGCCGCGCTCGACGTGGTCGACGTCGGCGCGCAGATCCAGGCCGGCCTCGGCTGCACCGTCGACGACGTCGCGGCGAGCGAGGTCGTGCTCGTGACGATGATGCCCGACGACTCGCAGTCGATCGCCGCGGCCAACAACACCGCCGCGGTGCGCGACGGCCACAACTTCGTGCTCGAGGCGCTGCGCAGCTCGAAGCAATCCGGCGAGGTGCTCGCCCACACGCGCTACCTGAACGGCACCGTGCTGTGCCCGTACACCGCGCTCGAGCACGCCGTCACGATGACGCGCTCGAACTACGATCCGCAGCTCGGCACGCCGCTCTACGATCAGGCCGTCGTCCTGCTCGGCACCGTGATCGCAAAATCGCAGGAGCTCGCGCAGGCCGGCATCGCCGTGCGCACCGTCACGCTGATCATCACGGACGGCGCCGACTACGGCTCGACGCGCTGCAAGCCCGCCGATGTGAAGGCGCTCGTCGCCGATCTGCTCGCGCAGGAGAACCACATCGTGGCCGCCATGGGCATCAGCGACGGCAGCACCGACTTCGCCGCCGTGTTCCGCTCGATGGGCATCCCCGATCGCTGGATCCTGACGCCTGGCAACAGCGCCTCGGAGATCCGGCGCGCGTTCGCCGTCTTCTCGCAGTCGGCCGTGCGCGCGTCGCAGGGCGTCCAGCTCGGCGGGTTCAGCAACTAGCGCGCCGCGCTCCCTCGTACCGGGGAATGACGTTGACAATCCCTGTGAGCAGCCCTCGCGCGCTCGGCACCAGATCCGAAGTAGGATCCCGCCGTGCTGCGCGCCAGCGTCCTGCTCCTCCCCATCGCGGCCGTGGCCGCGTGCGGGTTCAACAGCCCGCGCCCCAGCGGCGGTCCCGACGGCCCTGACACGGACGGCTCGGTCGACTCGCGCTGCGATCTCGAAGCCACGTGGGAGCAGGGCAAGCAGCCGACGAAGACCGTCTACATCTCGAAGACGCCCGGGCCCGGCACGCCTGACGGCACGCAGCAGAACCCGTTCCAGACGCTCGACGCCGCGCGCTCGATGATCGGTCCCGGCACCCAGCTCCTGCTCGGCCCTGGTGACTACGGCGGCGTCACGTTCACGGACAAGCGCGGCACCGCCGATGCGCCCATCTGGCTCGAGGGGCCATCGAGCGGCCAGCGCGCGCGCATCCTCGGCGGCACCGGGGCCGGGCTCCACCTCATCGGGGCGCAGTACTGGGTGATCCGGAACCTGGAGATCTCGGACCTCACGCAGTCCGCCGCGATCAACGTCGACGACGGCTCGGGGCCTGACAGCGCGCACCACATCGTCGTCGACCGGGTCACGATCGGCAACTCGTCCCGGCCGTGCCTCCAGTTCAGCGGCGTCACCGACGTGACGATCCGCGACTCGACGCTCGGCTCGTGCGATCGCGGCGTGATGATGGTCGGCGTGCAGCGCGCGGTGATCGGCCGGACGACCATCGGCTCGATGGCGTCCATCGGCGTCGCGTTCGCCGGTGGCAGCGCAGACATCGAGGTGCGGCAGAACACGATCGGGGGCATCACGGGGAAGGGCGTCTGGATCGGCGGCGACTCGGACGTCGCCCAGTTCCGCCCGCCGCTGTCGGCCACCACGGGCAACACCGAGGCGCGCAACATCCGCGTATTCAACAACGTGATCGAGAACGTGCAGGACGCGATCACGTGCAGCAACTGCGGCAGCTCGCTCGTCGCGCACAACCTGTTCCGCGGCGTCTCCAACACCGTCCTCACCCTGCATCAGCCATACCCCGATCTCGACGACTCGGGCACCACGTACGTCTTCGCGCCCGCGGGCGGGGTCAAGCTCGTCAACAACGCGATCGAGGCCACCAGCGGCGCGGCCGCCTTCTTCGACAACGGCAGCGGCACCGCGCCCAGCACCTGCACGTTCAGCCACAACATGTGGCTGCGCAACAACGGCGCCTGGACGCCGCAGCTACCGACGACCGAGGAGATGGGCCAGAACGGCAAGGACTCCGGCTACCTCGGCAACGGCCAGCTCTGCGCCAGCGCCAGCAGCCTCGCCGCCCGCGCCGGCACCCCGCTGCCCGAGGTCCCCGGCACGCTCCAGGGCCAGTGCCGCCCCACGCCGCCGTCTCCGCCGTCGATCGGCCCGAGCGAGCCCGACCCCGGCTGCTGATCTCGCCCGCCCCGGCTGCTGAGCCCGCTCCCGACTGCTGAGCCCGCGCAGCCAGGCCGCGCGAGGCGCACCCGCCAACGTACGCGCCCGCAGGGCAGACGCGTACTCCGATTGGGCGACGACGGCCGGTAAATCCGACACGAATTCTTCTGGCCATTGTGGCTTGAGCAGCCCGCACCGCCAGCTCGGCTGTTGGCAAACAATAAGATAGCCAGTCGATCGGCGCCCGTGTTACATAGGCGCGCTGACGGTCTTTTAAGGGGGAGGGGATGATGGTAGCGACGCAGCCATCGACGGTGCTTTTTCTCGCGGCGAACCCGTTGCAGGTCCAGCCGCTCCAGCTCGGCGAAGAGTGCCGTGCGATCGAGAGCAGGATCCGTGCAGCGAAGTATCGCGATCGGATTCGATTCCGCTCGCGGTGGGCGGCTCGCCCCGATGACCTGCTGCAGGCCCTCAATGAGGACACGCCCTCGGTCCTCCACTTCAGCGGGCATGGCGCCGGTGAGCAGGGCCTCTGCTTCCAGTCCGAGGATGGCAGCCCACTGAATGTGAGCGCGGACGGCCTTGGCCAGGTCGTGCAATCGGCGGGCACCAGCGTGAACGTGGTGGTCCTGAACGCGTGCTTCAGCGAGATACAAGCTCAAGCGCTCGTGAGCCATGTCCCCTGCGTCATCGGCATGTCCGGTGCCATCCGGGACGAAGCTGCTGTCGTTTATGCAGGAGCGTTCTATCGCGCACTCGCATTCGGCAAGTCCGTGGCAAACGCGCACAAGCAGGGGCTGGCCGCGCTCTCCGTGCATCCCACCAGCGGGCATGCGCGGGACGTCGAACCGGCCGAGGGTGCGTCATGCGCACCGCTTCCCAAGCTGTTGACTCGGCCCGACACCGATGCCGACTGTATTCGCATCGTGGCCGAGACGGCCACCAAGACGAAATGCGAGCTTGTCATCAAGGCGACCCTGCATGACTTCAATGCGGACGTGATCGCTCGAGTAACAGAGCTGCTTCGCGAAATCACCGGCGATCTATCTCTCGAGATTACCGACATCAAGGAGGGCAGCGTCCGCTTGACGATCTCCCTTTCGCCCGAGGCTGCGGAGAAGCTCATGCGCTTGAGGGCGGACGGCCAGTTGGACGAGATCTGCGGCCTCACGGTGTCTGCCATTCTCGGGTCTCCAGATCAAGAGGAGGCCCAAACGTCGTTCCGTGTAAATGCCGATGCCGGTAGCGAAAATAATTTGAAGTTTTGGCACTCTCGGACTCAAAGCGTGAAGACCATCGGATCTCCGTTGGACGCTTGGCAGGGGAGTGCCCGACACGGAGTGAGCGAAGAGCATACTGACTTGATGGGAACGCTGCTGGGCGACTATCGCATCGTCGAGCCAATCGACCAGAGAAGCATGGGCGAGGTCTGGATGGGTCGTCACGAGAAGCTTGGGCACCGCGTCGTTGTGAAGGTGCTGCGACCCGAGTTGTCGCGTCACCGCGAGATGGTGAAGCGGTTCTTCAACGAGGCGCAGGCACCCACGTCGATCCGCAATCCAGGCATCGCGCAGGTGTTCGACTTTGGCGCGACCTCTGATGGCCGCGCGTATATCGTGATGGAGTTCCTCGAGGGAGTGAGCCTCTCCACGCGGCTCAAGGAGCGGCAGCTTGATGCGGTGGAGTGCTGCCGGCTCGCGCACCAGATGGCGAACGTGCTGCAGGCGGCGCACGACGCCGGCATCACGCACCGGAACCTCAATCCCGACAACCTGTTCCTTGTCCCCGATCCGACGGTGGTCGGTGGCGAGCGTGTCAAGGTACTCGACTTCGGCATTGCCAAGCTCACTGGTGGGCTTCACGCCAGCGGCGTGCAGGCCCACGCAGATCTCTTGATGGTTACCCCGAGCTACATGTCTCCCGAGCAGTGCCGCGGCGCCGGCTCGGTCGACGCCCGATCGGACATCTACTCGCTCGGCTGCGTTCTCTTCATGATGGTGAGCGGTCGTCCGCCGTTCATCAGCCGCAGTGTCGGCGGCGTTTTCGGTGCGCACCTGCATGTCTCGGCGCCGGATCTGCGCGAATTTGCCCCGAACGCTCCCTCCGCGCTCGCGGTGCTGATAGCCAAGATGCTTAAAAAAACGCCAGCCGCACGACCACAGACGATGTCAGCGGTGGGCCACGCGCTCGCGGCGCTCTTGCGCGAACTCGCCGAGGCGCCGGCGCAGCCCTCGATGCACGTGCCGGCGACCGCCGCGCCGTTGTACGGCCGTGCGGCGACACCGCTGTCCGCGGCGCCGATGGAGTCCGTGCCCGCAACACTGCCGGACATGCCTCCCGCGGCGACGACGCTTCCCGTGTCGTCCCCGCCGCTGGCCGCCGAGGCGATGGGACAGCTGGCTTGGCGCGAGTCGGGGCCTTCGACGTGGAATGACGCGCCATCCATGGTCGAGCGGCGCCGAAGCCCGACGCCCGTGCCGGGCGCGTCGAGCGGAACGGGCGCAACGACGATCAGCAGTTCGGCGGGTGTGTCGAACGCCCATCTGCGATCCGGCGCCTCCGAGCGCAGGCCCCCGTTCCTGATCGGCGGCTTTATCATCGTCGTCGGCGTGGTGACGGCGGTGGTCGTCGCGCTTCTGACGAGAGCGCTGGTGTCGCCGGCGCAGCAGGGCGTCCCCGAAGACGCTGTTCCCGACTGGAATCCGAGTACGACCGCCGATTCGGGTCCGATCACCGACGCCGCCACGCCCGACGCCGCTACGACCATCGCAGCGGATCAAACAGGCGGCGCGCTGACGGCAAACAAACTCGAGGCGGAGTGCCGCGGCTACCAGGTGGACAAGAAGTGGAACGAGCTCGAAAAATGTGCTGACGAGCTGATGCCACTCGCGCCGACGCGTGCCGCGGAGCTCAAGCGTCGCGCCGGCCAAGAGACGAAGACGGCGCCGCACGTTGCCGCCGCGAACGCGGCGCTCCGCGGCAAAGCTCTGCAGCGGGCCCGGGACGAGATCGCGCTAGTCTGGGCCGAGTCTGTCGAGCTTCCGATACTCAAGAGCAAGTACGCCGCGCTGGAGAGTCAGGTGATCACCGAACTCGTCGCGAGCCTCGATCAGGCGAAGACCGCCACCTGTGCGGAGTATGAAGTGCTTCTCGTGAAGGAGCGCGCCGCGCAGCCGTCTCGTGTCATCGCGGAGGCCACTCGTCGCAGCATGTGCACGCCAGCGTCGGCGCCGCCGAAGTGCGATGCCAACGCACTTGCAGAGGTGGGGCGAGCGCAGTACTCCCACGGCTATCTCGCTGAGGCGTTCGCGTCATTTGAGGCGGCATACGCTTGCGAGCCGTCGCCACAACTGGCTGAGAAGGCATTCATCATCGCATGTAACTTATCCGACGTGGCCAAGGCCAAATCCTCCTGGCGGCGGTTACCACCCAAGATGCGTACTCGGACAGCCGCTATATGCATGCGCAATGGGATCTCGGAGGCGATGCTGAGTGAGCCTGGACAACCTCGGCGAGAGGGTGTGAACCCTTTTAAGCACGATCGGTGAGGGACGCACCTTCCAGCCCTTGCGGAACGTGAAGTACGGCGCTGAAGGCCGCCCGTAGTGGCTCTCCAGCCGCAGCAAGGCGGAGTCAACGCCGCAAAGCGCCGATTCCTATGGGGGCTTTGACGCCCAGGCTGCGCGAAGGTTCTCCGAGTGGGGCGGCAGTGATCAGGCTCGCGAGGGGCGAGCTGAAATCGTCGGTTAGCCGAACTCGCCGCCTACGCGACCAAGGTCGACAGCTATCGTGCCGACATCCGGACCCAGTGCGCGCGGCCGCTCGAGAAGCTGAACAGGGACCACGCGGACGTTCCGAATGTGTTCCGCGACGACCCCGATGGGCAGGCGCAGGCATATCGCACGATCATCTCGCCCGAGGTCCGCGAGCTCTCCGGCAAGTTCGACGCGCTGGTCCCGAGACGCCCCGAGCCGCCGTGGGATAAGAAGTGGGCCGTGCTCGAGGATCGCAAGCTGCTGCTCATCCCATCGCACCGCGAGTCGCGTCCGATCCGCAACACGATGTATCCCGACTACAGGGTACCCACGAGACGGTGGTTGCAAAGTCGCCTCGAGACGCGCGTGGGGCCCAAGACCGGTCAGGAGGAGTGGCGGTACAGCGAAGCCACGCCGGTCTCACCTTCGACGGGTGAGCCGCACTGGTGGCTGCTCGCCGGGCCCGACAACGAGAAGCCGACGATCGCGCACGACCAACCGAGCGTCGGTACTCACTGGAACGGCACGGGCAGGTTCGTGACGCAGAAGGAGCGCGGCGTGTTCATGGATGGGCTCGACAAGGGCGGCCCGGCGCTCGACGACAACACCAAGCTTTCCCTCGTTGCTTCCCGGCGAGCTACCTCGCGTATCGCTGTTCATGACGTGGCGCGATGGCAACTACCTGGCGGACGGAAGCGACACGTTCGTGCGCAAGGTGCTCGCCGAGGTCGGCGTGCACGAGCCGGTGCACGCGTGGACGTTCCAGCGCTATCGCGCGTGCTACTTCGCGCCCGATCCCGAGGACACGGACTGGGATGCGCTGTGGCACTTTGCGTGGAAGCTCGACGCCGAGCTCGCGGCGCCTCCCGCACGATTCACTCCGCTCCCCGAGGGTCGATTGGAGACCGACGTGTGCGATGACACCTGGTCCTCGCGGCGCGACCCGCTGAACGAAAACGTCGTCGCGTTGCCTCGTCATCGGCGACTTCTGCGATGCCGCGGCGCTACGCGCTGCCCGCATCCGTGTCGGCGAGCTCGTCCCCACAGCCGCGTTGTCCGAGGGCGTCGCGTTCGCGCGGTTCCCGCAGCTTCACGTCGATCTCGGCCTGCGCGACGACGCATGGTACGCGGCAGGCTCCGCCGAGGCCCAAGAGGTGCGGCAGTTCCTCGAGGCTCACGGCGCCGTGACGTTCTTCGCCAACAGCCTGGCGCGCGCGTTCACTGGCTGAACGGCCCCTACGCGTGGGCCTCTGCGTTTGGAGTACTGCCTGGCCTACCGAGCAAGACCGCGCAGAGGATTTCGAAATGCATCGCCGCGTCGGCGCGGCGCTCGCGCGCATGAGGCGCAGCTCGTCGGGGCCCGCCGCGAGGGGGCGGCGTCAGCGGTTTGTTGGCAGCAGGTGGCGGCGACGTCGTCGCGGTAGGCGAGCCAGGCGGCGAGCGGCATGCCGTAGTGGACGACGAGCGGGTGCGCCTCGAGCGGCGGCGCGGGGCGGCGGGGAGCGGCGCGGGCGGCGGGATCGAGCTCGCCACGCTCGTGGTCGGTGCACCTCGAGGGATCGTGGTGACAGCGCAAGAATTCCTAGTATATTGTAATTATTATGGAAATTTGCTAGAGAGCGCGTGCTGGATGCCTTTCTAGTTGGGGGCCTTGCTGGTTCATAGCTTCCGGGCTATAGGATCGACCATAGTCTTAACACTATGGAGCGGAAGAGTAAGATCGAGCGCCTAACCGAGCTTTTCCAGCGGCTCCAACTCGCCCCGACTTGCAGCAACTGGATCGATGCACGAAAGCAGCTCGAGGACATCATGAACGCCGTGGAGGATGAATTCAGTGGCATTCCGTTCAACCCGGACGCGGCTAACGCCCCACCGGATGGGCGCATGTACCCACCGCACGATAAGTACCTGCGAGATTCTGGAAGCCCGCTGATCCACCTCTTCAGACACTTACGCCATCGAACTGCGTTTGGCGTAAACGGCGCCGTGAAGATTACTCTATCTAATGGAACCGTCGTCCTCGACAAGCCGGGCGCTGATGGGCAAACAGTCGACGAGCTATACACGGAGGGTGTGCAATGAATCCGTTTGGAACCATTCTCTCCATCATTGAAAGCCTGTTTCCTGATATCAAGACGGCCGTTACTGGGCCGAAACAGGATGATGGCGTCTGGTCTCTCGAGGTTGATCTCGCTGACAACAGCATTTCCGTCGACTGGGAGCGAGGTGTGGGGTTTGGGATTTCGACTGTTCGGGCGGAGTCTTATGGCGAGCGCCCAGATGAGATGTATCCAGATGCGATCACGGCACTGGCCAGGCTGATCACGCTGCTGGGCCTGAAACAGCAAACGGCTCCGCAGACACCGATCATGTTATCGGAGCTACGAGAACGGAGAAGCTATACTCAGGCAGCGCTCGCCGGTAAGCTGAAGATACGCCAGCCAACGCTCTCTGCCATTGAGCATCGCGAGGATGTGCAGGTCGGAACCATTCGCTCCTTCGTGGAGGCGCTCGGAGGGAAACTTGAGCTGCTCGCTGTCTTTGATGATGTTTGTTACGTGGTCGACACGAAGCTGGCGAGGCGCCGGTCCAAGGCAATAGCCGTTCCACCTATCAAACGATGGTTCACTTCGCTGTCTGTGGCTCCGCCCGATGATGAAGCACGGGACGAAGAGGAGGGCGTGCCCTTGACGTTGAGTTATGCGATTCCTCTATGAAGACTATCACCTTCTATTCGTACAAGGGTGGCGTCGGGCGGTCATTGCTTGTCGCGAATGTCGCCAAGTATCTATCGATACTCGGCAAGAGAGTATTCGCGATCGATCTGGATCTCGAGGCTCCTGGGCTGCATTATAAATTTGAACTAGACTCCGAGGAATCTCGCAAGACGCCTGACGGCGGACTCATTGATGTCTTGATAGATTTTCTCCAGAAGAAGGAGGTCTGTCGTGATTTGGCTCCGTTCGTCGCGGAGCTCGACACCCCGACCGGCGCCGGCAGCATCCACTTGATGTGGTCTGGAGAGGCTCCGCTGGGGATGTATTGGCGAAAGCTCGCATCTGTGGACTGGCATCACTTGCTCTACGGCGTACCCCAGGAGGGGACGGCCTTCTTCCAGACACTAAAACGTTCGATCGAAAGTCAATATCAGCCGGATTTCCTGCTCGTAGATGCCAGGACCGGTGTCACGGAGATGGGCGGGATCGCTACGACGCTGCTCCCCGATGTCGTTGTGGCGTTGGCGCTGGCCACTCGCGAGCATTTGGAGGGGATGCGGGCGGTCATGCATGGGATCATGCATGCAGCGTCCGCTCGTCCGGCATCGTCGCCAATCTTGATCGTTCCGGTGCTATCACGGCTCCCGTGGTCCTCTGATCTGGCGGCGGACGACGCGATGACCGCGTCGCGTACGCTGCAGTTCTTGAACGAAGCCTTTGGCAAGGCAGGGGAGACGCTGAACTTATCGGAAGTCGAGATCCTGCATGCAGAACCGCTGCTTGATAGTGGGGAGAGGCTGCTCGTCGGTGGAAAGAGCGGCCCGCACGAGATCCGCCTCCTTCGAGACTACTTGCGTCTGTTTTCCAAGGTGATTCCGGCCGACGAGTTGCGTCCCCATATTGGGTCGCTCATCGAGAGCGCGGTCTCCAGAATCCTGGACGATCCGGACGGCGCGCAGGCATCCCTGGAGGAGCTGACCACGTATTGCGGTGATCCTGCCGCTTATCGGGCTCTGCTCAAGCTCTATCGCGTGACCAAGGCGCCGCTCGAAAAGGTCATGACGGCAGCGGCGACCATGTGGCACCTGGGGGCGGCTCCAGCAGATCCGCTGCTAGTCGATATCGTGCAGAAGAGCTTCAGCGAACCGAGAGCGGTGGATGTGCAGAGAAAGCATGCCGAGCTCGGCGAAGCGGTCTGGCGCGCCACCGGCGGGAAGGACGTCAACATAGCGCTCACGCTCGTGAATTGCTATCTCCCCGACCAGAGAGAGCGTGCGCTGAAAGTGCTGCGAGAGTACGCGGAACGCGTAGATCCGCCACATCCACGTGCGCTCGCAAAGCTGGTTGATCTCCTCAGGGCCACAGCATCCATGAGGGCTGACGCGCAGAGCTTCGTGACACGGTTCAAATCGTCTGCGGCTGTATTTCCAGAGTTCCTCGCGGCGTGGGCTCGCCTGGTCGCGGAGCTCAGGAGTGCCGATGCCGCACGAAAGCTCTTCGAGGATCCGTTGTTCAGAGTCGAAGCCTTACGTTCTCAGGATCCTGTAGCCCTGTTCCACCTTCGGCGCCTGATCGGAGACCCGATCCAACCCCTGCTAAAGGAGGTTGTAGATCGACTGGTCTCGGATGGTGACCGAAGAGGGCTGCTCGAGCTTGTCGAGGTGATGGACGAAGAGGGGCAATTGGACGAATGGAAGTCATTCGCCCGCACTCGTTCGGATCCCGTTATTAATGACGTGCTGGCGATACAACATCATTCGCGACAAGTTTCGAAGAGGTGGCGCCCCTGAATGCGCGCGAGGGTCGAACCACGCAGGATGGTCCACATTCCTTTCGCCCGAGTCGGGTTGCGACGAGCGCTCTATCGGCGTCAGCGGGTGAGGCCGCAGGCGGCGGCGACGTCGTCGCGGTAGGCGAGCCAGGCGGCGAGGGTCTCGTCCATGGCGGCGAGGACGGCGGGGCGGTCGGCGTCGGGGACGTGGTCGAGGAGGATGCGCCAGGCGGCGGCGCGGTGGCTGCCCTCGACGCGGCGGTGCGCCTTCGTCAGCGCGAGCGCCTCGAGCGGCAGGCCGTAGTGGACGACGAGCGGGTGCGCCTCGAGCGGGGGTGCGGGGCGGCGCGGGGCGGCGGGATCGAGCTCGCCGCGCTCGTGGTCGGTGCCCTCGAGGAAGATGGTCGTGACGGCGCAGGCACGGGACCAGCCGGCGCGCTGCGTGTGCCGATCGAGGACGTCGCGGAAGCGGCGCGCCGCGGGCAGGAGCTCGATGTGAGCGAAGCGCGCGAGGTCCATGCCGAGGCCGCGCGGGTACTCGAGGAATAGCTCGGGGTGCGGGCGCCCGGCGACCACGCCGCCGGTCTCCTCCTCGTACAGGTTCTCGGCGAGCTCGCGCCGGACCGCGGCGAGCGGGCACTGCACGTAGGCCCAGCCGACCATCACCGGGAAGTCGCGGACGTAGGTCTCGTACTCCTGCTCGAAGTGGAGGTGGAGACGATCGCGCGGGACCCGACCCGACGTGAAGTGCGGCCATGCCCAGTGAACCTTGCGCTCCATGATCTGGAGCAGCGCCTCGCGGAAGTCGTCGCGATCCACCCGGAGATTGTAGGCCGTCAGCGCGGCGCGACCAGCTCGGCGTCGAGATCGAGGTGCAATGACGCGTTTGGCACCGCGTTCGGCGCGGCGGGCGGCGCGGCAGGCGGCGCGGCGGTGATCACGCTCGGCGACGCGGCGCGGATCACGAGCGCGGCCGGAGCTGCGGAATCTTCGAGGCGGCGGTCGACGAAGATGTCCGCGAGCAGGCCGGCAAACGTGCGCGTCAGCTCGCCGTGGAAGTCTGAGCCGCGATCGCGCAGCGCGGCGACCAGATCGGCATAACACGGCACGAGCGTGGCGGGCGCGCGCTCGCATGACAGCTCGAGCGCGGCGAGATCGACGGAGACGGGATCGGCGACGCGCCCGGCGAACGCGAAGTCGAGCCCGCCCCAGACGCGGCCGGTCGTCGCCGCGGCGCCGTCGGAGATCGAGACGCGCGCCTCCGCGGAGAGCCGCAGCCCGCGCGCGGCGGGCGCGATGACGGGCGGCAGCGCGAGCGAGAGCGGCGAGAGCCGGATCGACAGGTACTCGGTGACGATCGGATCCTCGTTGAAGCGGCGATCGAGCCCGGCCTCGGCGAGGCGCCGATCGAGGAAGCCGGTGCGCCACAGCTCGAAGAGGAGCGCGTTGAGCGCGTCCAGATCGAGATCGATCGCCAGCTCGGCGGTGGGCGCGAGCGGCGCGCGCGGGGCCGGGCCGCGGCGCGGCGGCAGGACCTCGGGCGCGTGCGCGGCGCGGCCAAATTCGACGGCGAACGGCAAGGCGCCCCACGCGCCGTCGGAGATCTCCGGAGGATCGCTGCAGTAGCCGAACGCGATCGTCTGGCCGCCGGGCAGCTCGAGCGGCGGCGGCGGCAGGAGCGCGGCGGCGAGGCTCTCGTCGATCTGGCGCTGCGCGAGCCGGGTCGCGAGCGCGTCGCCGCCGAGCCGGTCGCTGAGCCACTGCAGAGCCCGGTTGCCGAAATCGAGCTCGGCGCGCGCGGCGATCGCGAACCGGAGCTCGGCGGCGCTGGGCTTGGGCACGAGCGCGATCACGAGCGGCACCTCGATCCGATCGAACACGAGCCGCGCGGTGGCGCGGACGTAGCCGTGCGGCGCCCCGCCAGCGGCGGCGGCGAGGAACACGTCCTCGGGGTGCCGCGCGAGCTCGGCCCAGCGCAGCGAGAGCGCGTCGACGCGCCGGTAGCTGCCGATGCCGACGTAGCTCTCGCCGCGGAGCTCGGCGTCGAGCGCGCGGGCGACCTCGGCGGCGAGCGTGCCGGGGCCGGCGCGGCCGTCGTCGAGCAGCCGCTGCGAGACGGCGACGCGGCCGGTGCACGCGCGCGCGGCGGGCGCCTGGAACGGCCCGACGAGCTGCGCCGCGCCGACGGCGCGCGAGAAGCCGCCGCGGTAGCGAACCGTCCACGTCCGGCGCACGAGGCCGGGCGCGGCGCCCTCGAGCGCCGTCTCGACGCGCGGGGCGAGCGCCGCGGGTACGGCGCCGTCGAGCGCGAGCACGGGCGAGGCAGGCGCCGCGCGCAGCTCGACGGCGAGCGCGGTGCCGCGGCAATGCGCCGCGAGGGCCGCGAACCCGGCGGCGTGGGCGGCGGTGAGGGCGAGGCCGAGCGCGGCGGCCCAGCGGCCGGCGCGCTTGGCGCCGTGACGCGTGGGCGCCCCGGCGGGGCTGGCTCCATGACGCGTGGGCGCCCCGGCGGGACTGGCGCCATGACGCGGGGGCGCGCCGGCGGCCGTCATGCGCCGAACACCGCGAGCACGGTCGCGAGCTCCCACGCCACGACCCACAGCGTGCACGCGACGACGCTCGCCGTCATGCCGCGCGTCACCGCGTCGGCCTCGGGCTTCGCGGCGCCGCCCTTGGCGACGACGTCGCTCGCGATCCCCCACGCGTAGACCCAGACGAGGAAGCCGGCGCGCGCGACGTGCACCATCCGCTCGGGGCGCGGATCGATCAGATCGCCGGTGAGCAGCTGCCACGCGTCGGGGACGCCGTACGCGCGGCACACGAGCAGGCCGCCCGCGATCATCCCGAGCGCGAACAGCGCGGCGACGGCGAGGTAGCACGATCCGACCACGAGCCACGCGGGCGCCCACAGGTACGAGCGCCGGTCGACGCCGAGCGCGTCGAGCGCGAGCGTCTGCTTCGTGAGGCCCATCGAGCCGAGCCACGCGTTCGTGGCGCTGCCGGATGCGGCGACGAACAGGAGCGCCGACAGCGCGGGCGCGAGCGCGACCACGTAGCTGCCGCCGATCTGGCGCAGGAGCGCGTCGGGCCGCACGCCGGCGCCGCCGACCTTGCTGATCACGTACAGCACCGTGTAGCCGATCAGCGTCGAGACGATCGCGTAGAACGGCAGCGGGCGCAGGAGCGCCTGCGCCGCCACGCGCCGCGCCACGACGGCGAAGTCGCGCGGGCGGCGGACGAGCTGCGCGGGCGCGCGCGCGAGCGCGGTAGCCGCGACGCGGAACGGCGCGAGCAGCGGGTCGAGCGCGCGCGAGAGCCGGCCGAGCGCGGGGCGCGGCGGCGGCGGCCCGGCGGGCGGCGGCCGGTCGCCGTGCGCCTCGAGGTGATCGACGAGCGCGGCCTCGAGCTCGATGAGCCAGCGCCCGCGCACCTCGGGCGCGTGCCCGGGCTCCTCGAGCGCGCCGGGCCAGCGGTCCGCGAACAGCTGCTCGAGCTTGCGATCGGCGAGCGAGAGCAGGAACAGCCGATCGGCGACGCCGGCCGCGAGCGCCACGTCGTGCGTCACGACGATCGCCGAGATCCCGAGCGCCTTCACCTGCTCGCGGATCAGCCGCGCCAGCACGCGGACGCGGTGCGGATCGAGCCCCACCGACGGCTCGTCGAGGAACAGGAGGCGGCGCCGGCTCGCGAGCACGCGCGCGACGGCCACGCGCTGCGCCTGGCCGCCGGACAGCCGCGTCACGGGCGTGCCGGGCGCCGCGAGCGCGGGATCGAGCCCGACGCGCGCGAGCCACGCGGCGGCGTCGTCGCCGCTCGCCGCGGCGGCGTCGCTGCCTGCGGAGCCTGCGGCGCCACCGGAGCCTGCGGAGCCTGCGGAGCCCGCGGCGCCACCGGAGCCACCGGAGCCTGCGGCGCCTGCGGCGCCCGCGGGGCCTGCGGGGCCTGCGGAGCCCGCGGGGCCTGCGGAGCCCGCGGCCGCGTGCCGCAGCGCGAGCTCGAGGTTGCCGCGCACGTCGAGGTGATCGAACAGCGCGCCCCGCTGCGGCACGAGCCCGAGTTGCCCGCGATCGAGGTCGAGCTCCGCGGCGACCACCTCGAAGCCGGCGGCGTCGAGCTCGTCGCGCTCGAACAGGACGCGCGCGAACGTCGACTTCCCGGCGCCCGAGCCGCCGAGCAGCACCACGACCTCGCCAGCGCCGATCCGGAGATCGACGCCATCGATCAGCACGCGGCCGTCGGGCAGCGCGACGCGCAGCCCCCGCACCGCGAGCGTGTGCTCGCGAGCCTTCGACGGAAGCGGCGCCGGCGCCGGCTCGTCCATGCGGGGCCGAAGGTAGCACTGCGACTCTCGCCGCGGGCCGTGTCAAGCTTGCGGCCATGCGCCCTGGGTCCCGTGCGTCGCTCGCGGCTGCCGCGCCGCTCGCGTCGCTCGCGGCTGCCGCGCCGCTCGCGATCGCCGCGCTCCAGGCCGCAGCTTGCCACCAGGTGGCGCGCGCGCCTGCGCCGCCGGAGGCGCCGCCGGAACGGGCCGCGGCCGCCGATCTGGGCTGGCCGGCGACCCTCGAGCTCGAGATGGTCCCCAAGGAGGACGTGCTGAAGCACCGCGGCCTCGCGAGGTTCACCATCGAGACGAACCTGCCGGTGTTCCGCACCGAGCCGCCGGCCATCGGGGCGGCGCTCAACGCGCGGCTCGCGCGGCTCGCGAAGCCGGACGTCGATCCGCGGACGCACGAGGGCAGGTACTCGATCGACTGCACCGTGGGGATCGCGAACCGCTACGCGGTGCTCCTCGACTGCGAGCGGCTCCTCGCGCAGCGCGCGCACGAGGCGCTCCTTCCGGAGGCGCTCCTGGAGGAGACGGAGGACGCGCCGGAGATCACCACGCGCGTCGCGGTGGGCTTCTGGCTGCGCCGCGGCTTGCCGCAGATCTCGCTCGAGCAGCTCGCGCCGCACTTCGATCTCCGCGCGGCGATCGACGGGGCCGAGGAGTCGGAGCCGGGCGGCTGCGATCTGCGCTCGTGCGCGTTCGATCCGCGGAGCTTCGTGCTCGACGGAGACGGCCTCGTCCCGATCGGGACCGCGGAGTGCTCGTCCGCGTGCGAGGGCGCGATCCCGTCCGTCCCGCTCGACGAGCTAAGCCCCACGCACGCGTGGGCGCGCGACCTCGTGCGGCGGGTCCGCCGGCGCGTCGATGCCGGCGACACGCTCGTCGAGGGCGATCGCACGCGCTGACGGAGCGCCGCGGCGCGCTGCCTGACCCGGCTCCGGAGCGGTGCGGCGGGTGGCCCGGGAGAGACACCGGCGGCGGCGAACGGTTGCAGGGGAGATCGTCCGCGCCGAGGCGCGCCGAGGCGCGCCGGGACGCGCTGGGACGCGCTGGGACGCGCTGGGACGCGAGTTGCGCGCAACTACGCGGGCTCCGCCAGGTCAAGCGCAAACGCGAGAAATGGGGAACCGAGCGAGGGGTGGGCTGTCATAAGGCTCGACGCGAACGGCGGATCGCCGGGCGGTCACGGTGATCCGGAGATCGCGACGTCGCGCGCTCATCGCGCGCGGTGCTCGCGGGCCGATCAGGAGCTGCGGCGCCCCGCGCGCCCTCGACGGAGGTCTGTGATGTCGACTTCGAAGCTTTCTCTCACGTTTCGTATCTTCAAGGGCGAGCAGCTCCTCCGCGAGGAGCGGCTCGCGCAGAGCATCATCAAGGTGGGCAAGGTCCCGTCGGCGCAGCTGCAGATCGACGACGAGTCGGTCAGCCGCATGCACGCGATCGTCGAGGTGACGGGCGGCGAGGTCAGCATCGTCGACCTCGGCTCGACGCGCGGCACGTTCGTCAACGGCCAGAAGGTCACCAAGGCGAAGCTCCGCACGGGCGACTCGATCCAGCTCGGCGACGTGCGCGTCGAGATCGCGATCGGCGAGCTCGCGGTCGTCCAGGCGGCGGCGCCGGTCGCGCCGGTCGCGCGGCCGCCCGCGCTGCCGGCGGCGGTCCGCGCCGCGGTGGTCGCGCCGGCGGCGCCGGTGATCCCGTCGCCCGTCGCGCGGCTCGCGCCGGTGGCGCCCGCGCCCGCGGCCGAGACCGGCAGCGCCAAGGCCGTCGAGGTCGCGGCGATGCTCGGCGACTCGGTCGTCGGCGTGAAGCACTGCATGGACCCGCGCAGCGGCAAGGTGACGCGCGCGACGTGGGGCTTCGCGGCCGGCGGGCTCGCCTGCCTGCTCGCGTCGGCGTCCGCGTTCTACGTCTCCGTCCACACGGCGTCGAGCAACGCGGAGGCGCGCCAGCACCACACGCAGGTGCTGCACAAGCCGGCGTACTCGTTCCGGCCGCAGCAGGTGGGCGGTCTCGTCGACGGCGTGGCCTTCGGCGGGCTCGCGCTCGGGCTCGCGGCGGCGACGGCCGCGCTCGTGCGCTCGCGGCGCGAGCGGCGGAGCCCGTTCTACCGGATCGGCACGGCCCCCGGCGTCGAGCAGCCGCTCGAGGGCGCGCCGTCGGAGAGCTACCCGCTGGTCGCGCCGTCGGGCGACGACTTCGTGTTCAACTACGGCCCGGGCATCGAGGGCGAGCTGATCACGGGCGGCGTGACGACGCCGCTCGCCCAGCTGGCGGCGACGGGCCAGCTGCAGCCGTCGGCGACGACGCCGGGCGCGGTCGAGATCCCGATCCCGGCGGACGCGCGGATCCGCGCGCGGACGGGCCAGGCGACGTTCCTGGTCTCGGCCGTCGCGCGGCCGCAGCAGCAGCTGACCACCGCGTTCGCGGCGGCCCTCGAGGGGCGCGCGATGAAGTACGTCGCGGGCTCGCTCGCGGCGCACCTCGGGGTCGTGTTCCTGCTGAACCTGGTCCCGATCGCCGAGGCGGGCGCGAACGTCGAGCTGCAGAGCCGCGAGCCGCAGGCGATGGTCGGGAAGATCACGGACAAGGAGGACATGCCGAAGAAGCAGGAGGATGGCGACAACAGCACGGGTACCGACGGCGACTCGCAGGAGGCGGCGGCCATGAAGCTGCCCTCGGGCACCGCCGGGGATCCGAAGCAGCCGAAGCCGGATGGCAAGCTGCAGATCGACAATCGTGACGTTCCCCCGCAGGTCGCGCGCCAGCAGGCGATCGAGGCGGCTCGCACCGCGGGCATCCTCGGTAGCACGATGCTGCGGGACAACATCACGGCGATGACGTCGGACCTCGACTTCTCGAGCGGCTTCGACCACATCAACCAGCTGGGGGCGCTCGACGGCAGCGCGGGTGCGGGGCGCGGCACGTTCGGTATGGGCGTGAGCGGTGATGGCCCTGGCGGCGGCTGCTTCATGCCTCCGTGCGGCATCATCGGCAGCGGCGGATTCAACACGGGCCGGATCGGCACGGGCAAGCACGCCGGCGAGGGCTACTGGACCGGCAAGAGCGGCCCCGACGGCCTGCGCGACCACGTCTCGACGGCGCCGCGCTACTCGTACCCGACGGCGATCTCCGGCACCGGCCTCGATAAGGCGATCATCAAGCGCTACATCAAGCGGAGCGAGGCGAGCATCTCGTACTGCTACGAGAAGGAGCTGCTCGCGCGCCCGGGTCTCTCCGGCAGCGTGACGATCCAGTTCCTGATCAGCAGCGCGGGTGACGTGCAGAGCTCGAACGGCCAGGGCTTCGACGGGGTGGTGGCGAGCTGCGTGGCCAACGTGATCAAGACGATCAACTTCCCGGCGCCGAAGGACGGCTCGAACGTGACGGTGAACTACCCGTTCACGTTCAAGACGGCCGGCTGAGTCGGAGTCGGGGAGGGCGGGTGGCGCGGATGGCGCGGATGGCGCGCGAGAGTTGGGCAGTGAGAGAGTGAGTGTGATGGGCGTGGAGCAGTGGCGGTGATGGTGGCAGGAGTCAGAGAGTCAGAGAATCAGAGAATCAGAATGATGGCCAATAAACGCCGCCCCGCCCCCCGCCGCGCAACGAGTGATGCGCGGCGGAGGGCGGGGCGGCGTGCTTTATGCGGGATAGGATGCGAGGCAGCGCGCGGAGCAGAGCCGCGCGCGCGGTGCGAGGCGTCAGCGGTTGTCGCCCTGGAGCTCGAGCGCCCACTTGCGCCACTTCGGCTCGAAGGTGTCGAGCTTCTCGCCGAGGACGTCCTCCATCGCGGCCTGGCCGGTCAGGTCCTTCTTGTCGGCCAGAAACTTCTGGTAGAAGGCGCGCAGCTTGCCCTTCTCCTGCAGGTACAGCATCAGGTAGCGGGCGTAGGCGTAGGAGTCGTATTCGGCGTTGTAGAAGCCGTCGCGCGTGGTCTGGAGCAGCGTCGGGATCGACGGCAGCGTCTTGGCGCGGAGCTGGCGCTTCAAGTTCGGCAGGCGCCAGTTCGGCAGGCCCCAGAGGTGGCCGGCCTTCTCGATCGGCCGCTCGTAGAGCGAGGCGACGCCCTCGTTGAACCACGACGGCACGTTCGGGAAGTTCGCCTCCATGTACGGGTGCACGAGCTCGTGCGAGAGCGTGCCCGCGCCCGGCCCGATGTTCATGATGAGCGCGTCGGCGGTCGGCGAGTAGTAGCCGTACGGCGTGTCGGGTTCGTCGTTGAAGTACTTCTTCGCGCCGGCGCGGTACGTCTTCTCGTTGCCGAACAGCCAGACCTCGATGATCTTGTCGGGCTGCTTCGTGAAGTAGTCCTTCTCGAGCAGCTTCACCGTCCAGCGCAGAAAGCCGGTCGCGCGGTTCTTGACGGCCGCGGCGCCTTCATTGCCGATGACGACGAACGGCGCCTCGACGACGACGGTGAAGCCCTGGCCCTTGAGCTTCTTGTCGAGCTCGGCCTTGCGCGCCTTCAGCTCGTCCTCGGTCGGTGCGGCGTCGGCGAGCGAGGGAGCGAGCGCGGGGACAAGCACGGCGAGACACAGGGCGATGGTGGAGAGTTTCCTCATGGAGGTGGCGACAGCATGACGCGAGCACGCGTTGCGTGCCGTAAGCATGCGCGGCCCTACGATTTTCGGCCCAAGGCGGCCCAAGGTGCGCGCGGGAGCCGGTGTCTCTTCGAGTAACGCTCGGCCCGTAACAGGTCCACCGGGGTCCACCGTAACCCGAGGGCCGCGCTAACGTACCTCTGCCGTGCCCAAGCCGCGCGAATCGCGCCACCTCGTGCCCTTCGAGGTGCTGGCGGTGCTCGCGATCGCCGTGGTGCCGCTGCCCGAGCCGGTGCCGGCCGCGCTGCCGCTCCTCGTCGTCGCGTCGCTGTCGCTGTGGCTGCGCGGGCGGAGCTGGGCCGACGTGATCGGCGGCCCGGTGCGCGGGTCCACGGCCGCGGCGGTCGGCGCGCTCGCCGGGGGGCTGGCGCTCGGGTTCGCGCTGCTCGCCGGGGCGCCGGCGATCGAGCTGCTCGGCCCGCGCGCCGTCGAGTGGTCGGCCCACCCGATCGTGCGCGGCAACCTCTCGCTGCTCGCGCTGGTCGCGGTCTACGTCGCCGCGACGGCGGTGGCCACCGAGCTCGCGCTGCGCGGCTGGATCGTCGAGCGCGTGCTCGAGCTGTCGCCGGGCCCGCCCGTCTTGCCGGTGCTCGTCGGCGCGTTCGCCGAGGCGCTGCTCGCGCCCGGCGATGGCCCGGCCCGGATCGGCGCCGCGCTGTTCGGCATCGGCCTCGGCTGGATGTACGCCGCTGGCGGGCGCAGCATCGTCGCCCCGCTGTGCGCGCGCCTCGCCTTCGAGGTGGGCGCGGTGCTCCTCGAGGGGCTGCGCGTGATCGGCTAGTATCAGCGGCGATGAGGTGCGCGCTCGCGCTCTGGCTCGTGCTGGTCGCCGCACCGGCGGGCGCGGCCGGCGAGCCGGGGGCGGCGGGCGCGAGCGGGGCAGCGGGCGCGAGCGGGGCAGCGGGCGCGAGCGGCGGCGGCCTCGAGGCGCTGGGGACGGCGGCGCCGCCGTGCGACGCGGCGCGCGCGCACTGCCTCGGGCTCAAGCTGCACGTCGCCGTGGGCGAGCAGGGGCCGGTCGCGGATCCGGACTGGGTCGTCCGGCAGCTCGCGCAGGCGAACCGGCACTTCGAGCCGATCGGCGTCGGGTTCCAGGTGGTGGGCGTCGAGGGGCTGCCGGAGGCGGCGGCGCGGATCGAGGACGCCAGGGAGCGGACAGCCCTGGGCCGGCACGTCGCGGGCACGGTGATCGACGTGTTCGTGACGGCGCAGCTCGACGACATCGACAAGAAGGACAGCGTCATCTACGGCGTGGCGTGGCCCAAGGGCAGCAAGAAGTACGTGATCGTGTCGACGATGGCGTGGGAGCGCACGCTCGCGCACGAGCTGGGCCACGTGTTCGGGCTGCCGCACTCGGCGTACTCGATCTCGATCATGAACAAGACCCAGCGCAAGGAGCCGCCGATCGAGCAGCGGACGTTCCACGCAAACGAGCTGGCCGTGATGCGCGCGCAGCTCGCGCGGATGCTGCGCGAGAAGGTGATCGCGCACGTGGCGCCAGCGGCGGCAGGGCCGAAGCCGCCGGCAGGCGAGAAGGCGCCGGCCGGGCAGACGGTGGCGCCGGCCGGGCAGACGGCGCCTGCGACAGGGGCCCCGGCGGCGCCTGCGGCGCCGGCCGAGCCGGTCAGAGCTCGTCCGTGAGCACGCGGCGGAGCGTCGGGGTGTCGATGTTGGAGCCAGACAGCACGATCGCGACGGTCTTGCCGGCGAGCTGAGCGCGGAGCTTGAGGAGGCCGGCGAGGCCGGCCGCGCCGGCACCCTCGGCGAGGTTGTGCGTGACGCGGATGAGGATCCGGATCGCGGCCGCGAACTCGGCCTCCGACGCGGTGACGAAGCCGGCGAGCCCCTCGCGCAGCGCGGGCCAGGTCAGGTCGTAGGTCGCGCGCGTCGCGAGCCCGTCGGCGAACGTGTCGGCGTGCTCGATCGTGATGCGCGTGCCGGTGTGCCACGAGTCGTGGATCGCGGAGGCGCGCTGGGCCTGGACGCCGTAGATCTCGACGCTGGGCCGGAGCTCTCGCATCACCGCGATCGCGCCGACCGCCTGCGAGCCGCCGCCGACCCCGACGACCATCGCGTCGAGCTGGGGCGCCTGCTCGCAGATCTCGAGCGACAGCGTGCCCGCGCCCGCGATCACGTTCGCGTCGTTCGTCGAGTGCGCCATCACGAGGTCGCGCTCGTGCATGAGCCGGCGCGCGATCTCGACGGCCTCGTCGTAGTCGCGGCCCGACTCGACGAGCTCGGCGCCGTGGCCGCGGATCGCCGCGTTCTTCTCGGGGTTGTTGCCGTGCGGGACGCAGATCACGACGGGCACGCCGAGCCGCTGGCCCGCCCACGCGATCCCCGCGCCGTGGTTGCCGCGCGTGGCCGCGATGACGCCTCGCGCGCGCTGCTCCGGCCGCAGCGCGGTCATGAACGCGAGCGCGTTGCGCGCCTTGAACGCGTTCGTCGGCTGGTGGTTCTCGTGCTTCACGAGCACGCGCGCGCCGGTGATCTCGTCGAGCTCGGGGTAGTGGCGCAGCGGCGTGATCGGCAGGTACGCCGCGATCCGCGCGCGCGCCCGCTCGACGTCATCGAGCGAGATGGGCCAGGGCTCCGTCACGCGGCGAGTCTAGCGGATCACGCGAGGCCCAGACGGGTTAAGCGCCGCGCAGCGTGGCATGGCATGTGTGTGGCGCACCGTGCGGCGCGCCACGTGGCAAGATGGCCGGGTGGAAGTGTTCTTCCTCATGATGGGCCTGTGGCTCGTCGTCGCGGTCGCGCTCGGCATGCGCCGGCCGCGCGGGCTCGGCGGCGCCGCGCTGCGCGCCCGGCTCGACGCGGTGTACGGCGAGCCGCACGAGCTCGTGCGGGTCTCCCCGGCCGCGTTCCCCGAGGCGGATCTCGACTTCTACGATCGCGCGCGCCAGGAGCTCGAAGGCCGGCGGTACCACTGGGTCGCCGACGTCGAGGATCTGACGATGACGCGGATCTACCCGCAGAACCGCACGTTCCTGCGGCTGTTCATCGACGCGGGCGGCATGGTGCGCGCGAGCGCGTACCACCTGCACCCGCGCGGCGTCGTGATCTCGCTCCTCCAGCTCGTCCAGCTGTTCCCGCGCCACCTGCGCGTGCTCGAGCTGGTCACCGAGATCCAGGGCACGTTCCTCGTCACGAGCAACACGCACGGCGTCGACCGGCTCGAGCCACCGCCCGAGGCGCGCGTCGAGCGGCTGCCGCTCGCGACGACGATCAGCGAGATCATCGCGCGCCACGAGGCGCGGATCACCGAGGCGCTCCGCAAGCACCCCGAGCGTGCGCCGGTCAGCTTCGAGGGGCTCGACGACATCCTGGCGTCGATGGCGCGCGCGCACGTCGCGATGGCGCGCCACCGCCAGAAGGTCGGCGGGCTGTCGCGCGATGAGCTCGAGCGGCTCAAGGGCCGCCCGCTGTCGGCGACCGAGGAGGCGTTCCTGCGCGAGGTGCAGGGCAAGACCGAGCCGACGAGCTGAGCGAGCTGCGAGGATCTACGAGCCGGCAGCCGGGAGCCGGTAGCCGGCGCGGGCCGGGCGCCGCGCTGGCGGAGGGCGGGCCGGGGCGGGCCGGGACGGTCAGACCGGTCCGGTAGCGTCGGCCCCCTGGCGATGCGGCTGATCCACACCTCCGACTGGCACCTCGGCCACATGCTGCGGGGCGAGGTCGGGCGCGAGCTCGAGCACGAGGCGTTCCTCGCCTGGCTCCTCGAGCAGTGCGCCGCGGAGGCGGCCGACGCGCTCGTGATCACCGGGGACGTGTTCGACACCGCGACGCCGCCGGCCAGCGCGGAGCGGATGTGGTTCGAGTTCCTCGCGGCGGCGCGGCGGGCGCGGCCGGCCATGGACATCATCGCGATCGCCGGCAACCACGACTCGCCAGCGCGGCTCGGCGCCTCGTCGGCGGTGCTGCGCGAGCTCGGCGTGCACGTCATCGGCGGGCTACCGCGCGCCGCGGATGGCGCGCTCGATCTGGATCGCATCCTGATCCCGGTCGCGGGCGGGCGCGGGCTCGTCGCGGCGGTGCCGTTCCTGCGGCCGGTCGACACGCCGGCCGACGTCGATGATCCGCTGGCGGCCGTGTACGGGGACGTCGTGGCGGCCGCGCGCGAGCGGCGCGCGCCGGATCAGGCGCTGATCGTCACGGGCCACCTCTATGTGGCGGGCGCGGACGCGCAGTTCCTGAGCGAGCGGCGGGTGTCGATCGGCGGCCAGGAGTCGGCGCCGCTGCGGCTGTTCCCCGACGAGATCTCGTACACGGCGCTCGGGCACATCCACCGCCCGCAGCGCGTGGGGCGCGACACGATCCGCTACGCGGGCGCGCCGATCGCGCTGTCGCTCGACGAGGTCGACTACAAGCACCAGGCGCTCGCGATCGACTTCGACGGCGCGCGGGTCGCGCAGATCCGCGCGCTGCCGGTGCCGCGCGTCATCGAGATCGTGCGCGTCCCGCGCCGCGGGGCCGCCCCGCTCGCCGAGGTGCTCGATGCGCTGCGGGCGCTGCCGCCCGCGACGGAGACTTCCGACGAGCGGAGCGCCGCGGAGCGGGGGCGCAGCCCTCGTGGGATCGACCCGATGCGGCCGTTCCTCGAGGTGGTGGTGGCGCTCGAGCGGCCGGAGCCGAAGCTGCGCGCGCTCGTCGAGGCGGCACTCGAGGGGCGGCGCGCGCGCCTCGTATACCTGCACGTCGAGCAGACGGGAGACCGCGCGACGCTCGGCGATCGGGTCGCGATGCAGCGGCTCGCCGAGCTCGATCCGCGGGACGTGTTCGTGCGGCTGTGGGCGCGCGGTCACGCCGAGCCGCCGGGGGAGGCGGTGCTGGCCGCGTTCGATCGGCTGCTGTCCGAGGTCTCCGGCGACGTGGAGGACCTGGCGTGAGGATCCTCGCGATCCGCGGCTGCAACCTCGCGAGCCTCGCCGGCGAGTTCGAGATCGACCTGGCGCGCCCGCCGTTCGGCGGCGCGGGCGTGTTCGCGATCGTCGGCAACACCGGGGCGGGCAAGAGCACGCTGCTCGACGCCCTGTGCGTCGCGCTGTTCGATCGCACGCCGCGGCTCACGAACCACAGCCGCGTCGTCGTCGGGCGCGGCGACGACGATCCAGGCGCGCTCGGCGCGCAGGACGTGCGCACGCTGCTCCGCCGCGGCGCCGCGCAGGGCTGGGCAGAGGTGGACTTCGAGGCGGGCGACGCGCGGCGGTACCGGGCGCGCTGGTCGGTGCGGCGCGCGCGGGGGCAGACCGACGGCACGCTCCAGGATCAGCAGGTCACGCTGACGGCGCTCGACGGGAGCGAGCGCCTCGGCGGCACGAAGACCGAGACGCTCCGGGCGATCGTCGCGCGGCTGGGGCTGTCGTTCGATCAGTTCCGGCGCTCGGCGCTGCTCGCGCAGGGCGAGTTCGCGGCGTTCCTGCGCGCCGACGGGCGTGACCGCAGCGAGCTGCTCGAGCGGATGACCGGCACCGAGATCTACTCGCGGCTGTCGGTCGCGGCGCACGTCAAGGCGTCGCTCGCCGAGCAGCGGCTGCGCGACGCGCAGCACGCCGCGTTCGCGATCCCCGTCTTGGACGACGCCGCGCGGCAGGCGGCGGAGGCGGACCTCGCGCTCGCCGAGGAGGCGCGGGTCGCGGCGCGGGCGCGCCACGCCGCAGCGGACGCGGCGGCGCGCTGGCTCGGGGAGGCGGCGCGCCGGGCCCGCGCGCTCGCCGACGCAGACTCCGATCACGGCCGCGCGCTCGCCGCGGCCGCGGGCGCGGAGGCCGCGCGCGCCGAGCTGGCGCTCGTGCGGCGCGCCGAGCAGCTCCGCGCGCCGTGGGAGGACGCGGCGCGGATCGAGCAGGAGCTGCGCGGGGCGCGCGCCGATGCCGATGCCGCCGCCGCGGCGCTCGCGGGCGCGGGCGCCGCGCTCGAGGCGATCTCCGCCCGGCGCGCGGCGCTCGTGGCGCTCCACGAGCCCGTCCGCGCGGCGCGGCTGGCCGCCGGCATCGTCGAGCGGGCCGCGGGGGCGGACGCCGGCGGTGGCGCCGACGAGCTGGTGCGCGCGGCGGGGGACGACGCGGCGTGGATCGCCGCGCGGGTGCGCCTCGCCGCCGAGATCGCCGGCTGGCACGAGCTCGACGCGCGCTTCGCGCAGCACGCCGCGCTCGGCGACGCGATCGCCGCGCTCGATCGCGCGCTCCGCGATCAGTCGGACGCGTCCGCGCGGCTGCGGCGCCAGCGCGCGAAGGACACGGCCGAGCACCGGGCGGCGGCCGGCAAGCTCGCCGACGCGCAGCGCAAGGCCGAGAGCTTCCACAAGCGGCGCGGGCTGTCGCTCGATGCCGCGCGCAAGCTCGAGGACCAGGCGCGCACGTACCAGGGCGAGATCGAGCGGCTCGTGGCGATCGCGGAGGACGCGCGGCACACGGCCGCGGCGCGCGAGGAGGTCGAGCGCCAGCTCGCCGCCATGACCGGCGCCGCGGCGACTGATCTTGCGGAGCGCGCGCGGATCATGGGCGCGCAGGGCGCGGCGCTCGCGCTGCGCGCCGAGCGCGGCCGCGTCGCCGAGGAGCTGCGGCGCGCGGCCGGCTACGAGCACGCGCGCGCCGAGCTGCGCGCCGGCGAGGAGTGCCCGCTGTGCGGGGCCACCGAGCATCCGTGGCAGGGCCGCGGCGCGTTCGACGGCGTGATCCGCGACGCCGAGGCGCGGCTCGCCGAGGTCGTCCGCGAGCTCGACGCGCACACGGCGGCGCTCGCGGAGCTCGCGGCGCGCGGGCACGCGCGCGAGCGCGAGGGCGACCGGCTCACCCGCGAGCGCGCAGCGCTGGCGGCGGCGGCGGTGGCGGCGGCGGCGACGTGGCGGGCGAAGCTGACGGAGCTCGGCGAGCTCTTGCTCGAGGCGGATCCGGCGCTCGCGGGCGCCGCGGCGCTGGCGGCCGAGCGCGCGGCGGCGGCTCGGCGGCGGCTCGAGGAGGCGCGCGACGTGCGCCACCAGGCGGAGGCCGCCACCAAGGCGGCGCAGGAGGCGCTCGCGGAGGTCCAGCTCTGGCAGTCGAACGTCGATCAGCTCGCGGCGCTGATCGCGGATCACGATCGGCGGCTCGCGGAGCTCGCGGCATCGATCGAGCGCCAGGAGGGCGAGCGCGCCAGCCGGCTCGAGCGGCGCGCCGAGCTCGCGGCGGACCTCGAGGCGTCGATCGCCCGCTGGCGCGCGGCCCTGCCGGAGCCCGAGCCGGCGCCCGCCCGCGGCCGGCGGCGGGCGGGCGTGCCGTCGATCCCCGACGAGCTGACGTCCGCGCGCGGCGCGATGGCCGAGCTAGCGGCCGCGTGGCGCGCGCGCGCCGGGCGCGTCGCGGATGCCGACGCGGCGGGGGCGGCCGCGCTCGCCGCGATCGAGCGCCAGGCCCGCGAGGCCGAGCGCGCCGTCGCCGAGCACACGGCGCGGCACCTCGAGCACGCGCGGCGCCGCGAGGCGCTGAGCGCCGCCGGGGCGGAGGCGGTGTCGCGCCTCGACGCGGCGCGGGTCGCGGCCGGCTTCGACGCCGAGGAGCTGCGCCGGCTCCTCTCGTCCGAGCCGGCGCGCGCCGAGGCGCTCGCGGAGCGGATCGCCGCGGTCGAGCGCGAGGTGGACCGCACGCGCGCCGTGGTCAGCGAGCGCCGGCGGCTGGTCGACGATCACGCGGCGGCGCGGCCGGAGGCGCCGGTGTGGAGCGAGGCTCCGGGCGCGGCACTTGGCGGCACCCCGGGCGCGGTCGCGCGCCTGGGCGCGGGCGGCGGTGACGTGGCCAGTCCGGGCGCGGCGCTCGGCGGCGCTCCGGGCGGCGCAGCTGCTGTCTCTGGCCTCGGCCCCGACGCCAGCGCCGAGGCGCTCGCCGCGGAGCTGCGGCGCGTCGCGGTGCGCACCGCCGAGCTCGCGGCCGCCGTCGAGATCGCCGACGCGCACGTCGCCCGCCTGGTCGCGGCGCTCGCCGCGGACGCCGACGCGCGCGCGCGCCGCGCTGGCGCGCTGGCGCAAGTACAGCGCCTCGAGGCCGGCGCCGAGGTCGATCGGATCCTCGGCGAGGTCATGGGCTCGCACGACGGCAAGCTGTTCCGCAGCTTCGCGCAGAGCCTCACGCTCGACGGCCTGCTCTCGGTCGCGAACGCGCACCTCGACGAGCTCGCGCCGCGCTACCAGCTCGAGCGCGTGCCGCGCCACGATCTCGAGCTGCAGGTGATCGACCGCGACCTCGGCGCCGAGGTGCGCTCGGTCCAGAGCCTGTCGGGCGGCGAGAGCTTCCTGGTCTCGCTCGCGCTCGCGCTCGGCCTGTCATCGATGTCCGCGCACGATGTCCGCGTGCGCACGCTGCTCATCGACGAGGGCTTCGGCACGCTCGATCCGTCGACGCTCGACAGCGCGCTCTCGGTGCTCGACGCGCTGCAGGCCACCGGCCGCCAGGTCGGCGTGATCTCGCACGTCCCGGCGCTCGTCGAGCGGGTCGGCGCGCACGTCCGCGTCATCCAGCGCGGCGGCGGCCGCAGCGAGGTCGTCGTCGCGTAGGCGCGGCCGTGAGCTTCGCGTGAACGGCCCCGCTGCCCGCTAGCCTAGCGAGCCCACAGGCCGGCGAGCTCGATCTCGATCGCCGCGAACGGCTCCGCGCGCACGCGCGCGTCGCCTTCGTAGATCCGGACGTCGCGCCAGCGCCGGTCGTCCCCGAGGGTATGGACCTCGAGCGTCTTCGCGATCGGATCGATCAGCCAGACGTGGCTGACGCTGTGCGCGGCGTAGATCGGGAGCTTCTTCATGCGATCTATCGCCTCGGTCGACTTCGAGAGGACCTCGCACACCCAGTCCGGCGCCAGCGTGAAGTACGCGATCTCCGGCAGTGCCGGCATGCGCTCCACGCGCCAGCCGGCGATATCCGGTGCCATCGGCTCCAGCGACACGAGGTGGAGCTCGGGCTCGAACAGGATCCACCACCCGCCGGGGCCGCCGCGGCCGCGCTGGAAGGCGCTGTTGAGCTCACTGCCGAGGCCAGTCTTCGCGTTCGCTTGGTGCGGCGCCAGCTTCGGCGAGACGTGGAGCGTGCCGTCGATGATCTCGGCTCGTTGATGCTCCGGTACTGCGCAGTACGCCTCGTAGAGCGCTCGGCGGCGAGCCTCCTCCACGCGCGTTGCCATCGGGCGAACAGCCTAGCACGGCCGATGGCTCGCCCCGGCTACGGCGCGGGGATCGGGGCGCGACCAGTACGCGGCGAGAGTGGCCAGCGGCGAGCTCAAGCTCCCAGGGCATCGATCTCGGCCATCGTGAGCGACCGGGTATCCTGCTCGACCCGGGTGTCTGCGGTCGTGCTCGGCCTGTATCAGCTGTTCGAGGATCTGGACGTGCCGGCTACCTACGTGGGCTGGCACGACCAGTCCGGGGCGCCGTACAACGATCGCTGGCGCAGCGAGGACGCGCGCGGGTGAGGGCGGCCGGTGTGGGCCGCGATCATCGAGAATCGGTGACCACCGCGTGCCAATGACAGGTGCTACTGATACTGTGGCGCGTCGCTGAAGATGAGGCGGCGTTCGAGACCGAGAACGTGAGCGTGAAGGGAGCTTGGTAGCGATGGGTTACAAGACTCGCGGATTCGAGTTTGCTGGAGCGTGGTATGCCGATGATGGGGCCAACGGGAGCTGGCTCCGGGACGACCTGGTCTTCACCGCGTTGCTCGATCCACTCGAGCGCGACGGCCAGCTCGCAGCTGTGGACCGGATCTCGGTCAACCTGAGAGACCACGAGCCGATCAACAGCGTCGACGAGCTTCGCGCGCGCGCGCGCGAATGGGGTTACGATATCGTCGACCTGAGTGCAGGCGATACTGACGATCCGGACCTGCGGATTCACATCGGCCTCGACCCCATCGGGCCGCGCGTATTTGTCGCATATGCGGCTGAGCGCGCCCCCTCGCACCTCCGCGACCTGGTGGCCGGCTGGGTGGCAGCGTGGAGCGCGAAGCTTGCGGTCGAGCACATTCACCTCACGACCGCCTCTTTCGAGCCGACCCAGGATGACTATCCGCGTCCGACGCCGCCGCGTGTAGGTCTGAGTTGGAGGCTCGGTTTGCTGGATCAGTACGCGGGGCTGTACTGGCATCGGCAGGATCCCGATCGCCTGGCTGAGCTCGAACGGGTCCAGCACGCACTGCTCCCGTCGGGAGCGCATCGTCGTGTCGATGGCGATGTCTTGCACATCGCGTTCGACGCCGATCTATTCAAATCGTCCTCGATCGCTGCTGCCAGGGTCGCGCACGAGCGTTGGCTCGCGCCGCTTGTCCCCACCGAGCCCGCGGACGGGTGGAACGAGGAGGGCGATCGCAGGGTCGATCCGAGCAGGCCTGAGGACCGAGATCCGTTCACGCTCTATGACCCGGAGGAGCAAATCGGCTACAAGGCGCTGGTCGTACAGCCGGGCACCTACGAGGTCGACGAAGGGGCGTGGGCGGAGGCGCGGGCGGTCGTCGCCGCCGGAGCGCTGCCGGACGGTACCCCGGTCCGGGGGGTACGCCTGATCTTCCCGCGACGCGAAGACGCGCTGTTGATGCATGAGCGCGTAATTGCGAGCGGTTTCGAGATGTCGCTGTATCCGTACGACGGCGTGTTCTGGCAGGTTCATCCAGAGTCATCACCGATGGGTGGAGGAACGGGCTGAAAATCAGGCCGGAGGAAAGACGTGCTGCGAGGAAGGACACGCCTGCGTCACCCGTAATAGATTGAACAGTCAGCTAGGGCTTGGCAGAGGGGAGGAGCGGGTTGCGAGAGCTTCTGGGGGCATCAGGTCGGGATCGCCGGGGAGGGGGCGAAGAGGAGCGCGACGTCGTGCTCGCCCCGCTCCGGACTCCGGGCAAAAGGACCGCCGATCGGGACGCCGAGGTCTCCGGGGAGCCCGGCAAGCGCTCGCGCATCGAGCTCGGGACCGCGCTGATGTCGCCTGCGGAGGCGCTGCGCTACTCGGACCGGATGTTGTCGGAGCGCGCGCTCCGCATCGATCGCCGGGCGGAGCCCGGCGACGCGGAGCCCGACGACAGCGCCCTGGCCGGCGCGTTCGAGTTCCTTGCAGAGGTCCGCGGGGGACAGCCGCTGCCCGAGGCGCTGGCCGCGCAGCTCGGCGCCGAGCTCGGCATCGATCTCGCCGGGGTCCGCGTCCACACCGATGACCGCGCGGCCCAGGCGGCCGTAGCCCTGCGGGCGCGCGCGTTCACGATCGGCGATGACATCTACTTCGCCGCCGGAGCCTACGATCCCACGAGCGAGGGCGGCATCGAGCTGATCGCCCACGAAATCGCCCACATCGGCCAGCAACGCCGCAGCGTGAGCCCGAACGATCACGCGGTGTCGCGTCCCGGTGACTCCCACGAGCACGATGCCGATCGGTTCGCCGCGGCCTTCGCGGCGCGCCGCTCGGCGAAGCTCACCGCTCGCCCCGGCGACGATCCAGCGACGTGGGTCGAGCACGCGCGTCGCGAGGGCCGCCGCCTCGCGCTGCCGTTCATGGACGAGATCGAGCAGCACTTCGGCACTTCATTCGACTTTGTCGAGGCGTACACCGGGCCGGCGGCCGAACTCGCGTGCCAGGCGTTGTCAGCGTCGGCGTTCGTCGTGCAGAACCTGATCGTGCTGGCCGACCCATCACCCCAGCGCGACCTCTTGTTGCACGAGCTGACCCACGTGGTCCAGCAGGGGCAGCGCCGCGCGCCTTCTCGGTTCGGGTTCGGCACACTCAAGGTCAGCCAGCCGAGCGATACCGCGGAAGTTGAGGCACGCGGTGGGAGCTCACACCGCGAGGTCGCCCCGCCCGACGTCATCCATCGCGCAGGCCCCGGCGACACATCGGCGACCACCGGTGACGATGACAAGGAGAGCCGGAAGCGCATCAAGTACTTCGTCGACCT
>Ga0247790_10000121_pt1 | contig 40218 bp, 27 predicted proteins | sample UWRJS171409R4_FD_179913 | JGI IMG/M metagenome (GOLD analysis project Ga0247790, IMG submission 179913) | Soil microbial communities from Arlington Agricultural Research Station in Wisconsin, United States - UWRJ-S171-409R-4 | ecosystem: Environmental > Terrestrial > Soil > Agricultural land...
CAACCTCACGCGCCTGCACCTGTACGAGATCAAACCGCTCGCCGCACAGTCGCTTGGAGCGGCGAAGTCGAAGATGTACCTCGGACTCTTCGCGCGGGCGGGCGTCGCGATGGCGCTCGGCCCGACCAGCGAACCGGGCACCTCGGGCGGCGTGCCAGCACCCGGAGGCGTGTACATGTTCTGGTCACCGGAGCCGGGGGTCATCGTGTACCAGTACCGGCGCGGACGCCTCGTGCCAGTACCAGTTCCCGAACCGGAGCCCGTGGTTGTGCGCCGCTGGCAGTTCGAGCTGCAGCCGCTCACTCCGCAACAGCGGGCGGCGGTCACTACGACCACCTTCGGCGGCGCCATGCTGCTCGTGATGATGCTACTCCTCTCTCCCGTCGGGATCTGACCATGCTGCTGCCTGCCATTCAATACGGGCCCTGGAGCGCCGTGAAGAAGCGGATGCGCACGGTCGTCTCGCAGCTCAAGCGCGGCAACGATCCCATCGAGGTGATGACCCGCGATGGAATGCTCGACTGCTCAGCGCATCCAGGGATGCTCGTGCTGAGCGGCATCATGACCGGCCCCGTCCCCAACTTTCACTGCTTCATGCCATGGAAGCTGGCATGGGGGCCGCTGTTCGATCTGCGGGCGACGCCGACCTCGCCGGCGCCGGTCGAAGACGCGATCTTCGAGGCGTCGCTTCAAACGCCGTGGGGGATCCTCGGGCTCTTGGCCAACGAGAGCAACTCGTGGCTGATCCCCACAACGCGGCATGAGCCATTCCTGCATGCTGTCCTGGGGGCCTGGAGCGAGCTGGATGCGGTCGGTGCGCGCTACTACGCCGCCGTGCAGGGCGAGCGGCTCTGGTCGGTGCCGAATAACCTCCACTACGTCTTGGCCAACATGGGCGTGCCAGCCGAGATCCTCAACGCCCCGCTGCCTGCCGAAGGGCCGCGCGCGCTGCTTCGGTACGCCCGCCCCCCCAACTGAACTTACGAGCGCCGCTTCGCCCGCGCGCGCAGCGAAGCGCCCTGGTGGGGGGGGGCGATTCTGCAGATTCTCGAACCGACCTGCTCGGACCTGCTGGCATTGACCGCGTCGCCGCGGCTGAGAGCGGCAGCTCTGGCCAGCACCTGTACGAGATCAAGCTGCTCGCTACGGCGTGCTCGGCGTGTCCGCCGAGGAGGAGGACCGGCTCGCTACGTGGTTCGGTGACGCTTACGATCTCGCGGTCGCCAGGACCGGCGGGGCGAAGCCCTGCGGTGGCGACGAGGACTGCAACGCGAACCCCGCCGCCACGGCGATCTGGCACTTGCTCGCCGCGGATCTCGCGGGTGGCGCGTCCACTGAGCCGCGGTGCCCCGCCGTCGAGGCGGTGCCGCGCCCTGGAGACCCGGGCCACCTCGAGCGGATGCGCGGTGCCGTCGAGAGCTACGTCCGCACCGTGATCGCGGGCGCCGACGCGGACGCCATCAGAGCTTCGTCAGATCCTGACGATGTCAGACCGCATGCTCGAAGAATACCGGCCGCTGGGCAGCTACTTCGGCGAGGGCTACCCCGATTCGACCGCGCGTGAGAACGCGCTCGAGAACCTGATCCGCCGTCATCCCTCGATCGAACAGATCTGCCGGGCCGTCGAGGGCTGGGCGCTCTGGTACCGCGACGAGATGATCGAGCACAACATCCCTCCGATCAACCGGCTCGCGGCGATCGCATGGCTAGCCCGCGTGGCACTGCCCGAGGAGAGCGCGCCGATGCGGACCCGCGACGAGCTCGTGGCCGCGCTCGTCGCTCTCGGATGGAAGCTGATCGACGACCCGAAGCAGACCTTCGGTGAATGGAAAGCGGCGGCCCGGCGCGATGCCGCGTCGATGCTAACGACGGGCGCGACGGAGCTCGGGGTGCTGCGAGACCTCCTCAAGCTCGCCGAGGACCGCGCGAAAGGAGGCTCGTGATGTCGCAGCCGGGCAACCCCGAGCGCTGTCGGATCGCCCGCAGCCGCCGAACGTCCAGCTGGGAACCGCGCAGCGAACTTGCTCAAGGCGTATCGTCGCTAATATTGGCAAGCTCGGATGCAATCTTAACAATGTGCTCTGCACGAAGGGTAAGAGCTTGTTTGCCGTTACCGCGCAGCAATGCTTGAACGACTTCATCTGGAAGCAACTGAGATTCCAGAATTTCTTCAGCGTCAGCCTTGGTATGGCGCTTGAGCAGTCGTCTGACTATCGACATTCCGCTCAACTGTCGTGCACTTGCGAGGTCGGCATCGGCGCAAACGAATGTATTAGCAACAACCTTCGAGAGATACTCGCCTCGGTCACTGTTGACGAGAGCAGTGTAATTTTTCCCAGCATCGTCAGTCATGTATTCGTTGAGATCGATTTCATCGCCTGTAAACAGACTTCTACATTGAACATGCGCCAACATTGAAGCGAATGCACTGGACAATGCATTCCCGCGCCGAAACTTTCGTTTGAGCAACGTTTCGCTCGTAAGCTTAAGGGAGAAGCGCAATCTAGTTTTGGCGCCGGATCTGAATTCTCCCATCTCGATAACGTTATTAGCGATCTGGTTGTCAGATCGACCCTGTAGTTCCTCGCTGAAACTAGTGCTCCAAAACCAGCGAGTAAGGGTTCTGAGCTGTGCATCGGAAGGCGAACCCGAATCTGAGAAAAAGCGAGACAGCATCAGAAATTGACCTTCGTACGGGACGAAGGCATAACTCTTTATATGTAAATATGAACTAAGATATGCAGCTACTCGCGCCAGTATGTCTTTGGCCTTTTTAACGCCCCGTAGGAGATCTCTGGACGTCGACTCACGCAATTCCAGCATTGATTCGGGCGTCGGAAGCTTGCCCATCGATATTGCGAGAACCTTGACAAGTGTTTCGCCTGGTATCGAGAATCCTCTGGCTTCTGAATCACGTCTAATCTCTGTAATCTGGCTATTAAGATCAAAATGTTCAGACCACGTTACCGCTCTCATGAAATCTACAGCACTCAGTTTGGTCCCTGTGCTGTTAACACGTTCAAACACACCTACAACGTCCGAAATATCGCGACCAGCGATGGTTACGATAGGGAGAAGATATTCTTGGAACGTGGAATACAATTCAACAGCGCGATCTATGAGCGCCTCTCCCTCTTGCGTGCTGGCCAGAGCTTGCTGACGTTTCAGAAACTCCCGCGGGGAAAATAGGTCGCTCAGGGCAATGCTGTGTTCCGCTGCTCGCGACGGATCGGTTGTGGCAAAAGTTCGCTGCTCGAGATCAAAACTCACCCTGAACATCTTATCGTGATGCTTTGGATCGAAATGAAATACTGCATACAGAGTCGAAAGTCTCTGGAGTCCGTCGAGTACGAAATACGCGGGATAGGAATCGTCATTTTGCGGAAACACGCTCTTGGATTGTTCTTCTACCCTCAATATTGGTCCGTCTACGCGCCAGAGCAAAACGCTTCCGATGGGAAATCCACGATAAATGCTCTCTAGTAATTCCAAGATCTGACTTGGTTTCCAGACAAACCCTCGCTGGAAAGCTGGCATCCGTATGTCACCGCGCTGGATGCGTCGAAAAATTGCCGGCAGATATTGAACCTCAGGAGTTGGAGCAGTGAGTTTGGTCGCCATGAGTTAGCTCTTGTTATCACGGACATCGACGATGAGGGCTTCTAGTAAATGTAGTGAATGGCTAAGAAATCTGGCTCGAAATCTGTTGGTTCTGAATTCCCACTTCCAATTCTTATTAGAGGGAGCTGAGCGATCTTGGCTGTAATAGCGATGGGTTAGATTCTTGAGAATGTCTTGTAGTTGGGTGGTTACCTGGATCTCAAGATCGACGGATTGTTCCACACTGCTGTCGGTTGTCAGGATGTTTGCCCAAAATGTGATGTAGAGGTGGTGGGAATAATACCCCTCATCGCGGCCCCTCGGGGCGTAATGAGCAGAGAGACCGCATTCGAACGCATGCTGCTGAATCGCCTGACAGGTGTAGTCGGGAGCGTCTAGGAATCGACATACTAGGGTGGTCCTGATTGTGTCGTTCATTCGCCCGAACCAGTTGTCAGGCACTACCCAGCCATTCTCAGGAGCTTCTGGGTAGTTGGTATTATCGACTACGTTCATTCGAAATGACTTATCAATCATGGAAGTGTATGGCTTCTTGTGTAGGATTAGGGAAGGCTGCCCCATGAATAGCGTCTCTCCACTGGCTGTCTTATATTCGTTGTTCAAGGCTGCCAATTTCTCTTCAGACTTCTGATACCATTGGGAAGCTTGTACTATGTCGTCAATGACAGCAGCGTTTGCAGCATGGCGGCTTTCAATTAATCGATCGGCGAAGTCCACTCCCAGCCACTCCTGAGCCCATTGCTTGTATTCATCGATATTTTGAGGTTTATGGGCTGTGCTGGTAGCCAGAGTAAGGTTGGGGCCAGGCTCTGGGCTGCCTGGCGGAGTGGGCTCTGGGCTGCTCTCTCGAGCTGGTTCTGAGCTGCCTGGCGGAGCGGGCTCTGGGCTGCTCTCTCGAGCTGGTTTTGGGCTGCCTCGCCGCGTAGGTTTTGGGCTGCTTTCCCTAACGGCTTCTGGGCTGCGCCGCCGAGCAGCGCCTGGGCTGCTTTCCCTTACGGTTTCTGAGCGCCGCCGAGCAGCGCCTGGTCGGGGGCCTTGAGACTTTTCAGACCGCTGTTTCGCCGCTGTCGACCGAGCGCGTTCCTTGGAAATTTTGGGTGGCGGTGCAGGTATTGATCGCTTTGCCCTACTCACAGTAAGTCTCCATCGTGGCGAAACGTCGGTTAGCGCCGCTGCGTCAATGGCGGTCGAGCAAGCGGTGGCACTTCAAACTTTGTAACGGGGCGTAACACGGCTATCTGCAACGCAGCAAGGCTGCGCAATGCAAGGGAGAGGCGGTCAGACCTGCGATGGGTCGCGGCGGACCAGGGCGCGCGAGCAGCGCGCCCTGGCTTGGCCGGATCCCCGAGGTCGCATCGGGCCGCGCGCGCGACCACGCCGTCGGTCGCGGCGCTCTCACCTCGGCGAACGTGCTCGACGAGATGTGCCCAGCAACAACGGTGACGCGGGGCCCTTTCACGTGGTGGCCTCGTGAGGAAGCGTCTAGTACCGCGTCTCAGAAGTTTTGACCGATCGGGTACCGGCCCGAAACCCGTCGAGATTCGAGCGCTCGGCAACCGGTCAGAACTTCTGAGACGCGCTACTAGTCCTGCTTCGGGCGCGCTCCCGTTGGAGCGAATTCGAGCCGATGGCCGGGTTTGAACCGGCGACCTGCGGTTTACGAAACCGCTGCTCTACCCCTGAGCTACATCGGCGAGAAGGCTTGGTTCTGTACACGAACGGGGAAGCGTTGGCAAGCTGCTGCGGGGATCGTCGAGCACATAGACTCGGCGTGCTTGCTAGCTGAGCGCAGCGAGCAGCTCGATCAACCTACGCCGGAGTGCGACCGGCTCCCTAGTCGCGAGCCAGACGGCCTGGGCGTTCAGCAGGCCGCACAAAATCGCGTCCATGAAATCGGGTGCGGTTCGATCGTCGCCGTCCCGAGAGTTCGCGAGAGTTCGCGTCGGTGCACTCCCGCAGTTCGCGGATGGCTGCTTCGGTTCGCTTCGATCCGCCTGAAACCCCTCTGATTCAAACCCCTTACGAACCCGTTGCTCTACCCCTGAGCTACACCGGCGAGGTAGGGAGAGATGACTCCATGACAACGGTGCCGGGCGCAAGGTCATGGTGGCCGAACGGTGCGCGGGCGGGAGCGGGCCGGGGCGTCAGAGGGGGATGGCGCTGTGGCCGCGGATGTCCATCCGCGCGCGGACCGCGGCGATTCGCTGGGCGACGTCCCAGATGCCCTCGGTGCCGCGCAGGTCGTCGAGGAAGACGTGGGTCCCGGCCACCATCCGGGCGTCGAAGTACCAGTACATGCTGGCGAGCGGGGACAGCCAGACGTGCGGCGCCTTGGGGCCGAACTCGCCGCTGAGCGAGCGGGTCACGACGCTGTGGACGTGGCTGCGCTTCTGGTGCATCTGGCCGGCGAAGACGTACTGGACGCCCCGGACGTACGCATCGGAGGCGGCGGTGCCGGGGACCATGGCGGACGCGCCCAGGTACGCGTCCAGGCGGGTCAGCTCGGCGATCCGCTCGAAGAACTGGGCGTGCGCGATCCCGTCGCGGAGCTCGGCGGACAGGCCGACGCACGCGAGCACGATCGGCACATCGGGCACGCCGGTGACGGCGGCGAGCGACGTCAGATCCTCGGCAGGCGTGCCGAGCGACGTCTCGTCGCCGCGCAGGACGGCGTCCACGCCACCATCGACGAGGATGATGGCGTCGATCGCGAGGCGCTCGACGAGCGCCCGGTAGGCGCGCTCGAGCGGGCGCACGCCGGTCTTCTCGAAGCTCCAGACGACGTGCTCGCCGCCGAGCTCCTCGTCGAGCCAGCGGGCGAGCCACGCCTCGGGACAGTAGGCGTGCTCGGTCGCGGCCCCGGCCCCCACGGCGTAGAGGTTCGGGTGCTGCTCGTCGCGCGGCGCCTCGAGCGCGTTCAGGTACGAGAACGAGAAGCTCGCGAGCTCCACGGCGACGCCCCGCGCGCGGAGCTGGTGCGCGAGCGGGATCGCGCCGAGCACGTCGTAGCCGCCGCCGCATCCGGCGAGCAAGACGCGCCGGGCATGGCCGAGGTAACGATCGAGGCGGGTCTCGAGCATCCGAGCAGGGTGTCACGCTGACACTATCGACGCAAGCAGGGCGCGTCAGGCGCCGGCGAGCGCGCGCGGATCGAGCCGGTGAGACCAGACGGCACGGATCGCGGCGACGGCATCCGCGCCGGAGGCCAGCGCGAGGCGGGCGCGATCGAGGTCGTCGATCCCGCCGACGGCGACGAGGCGCGCGGCGTCGGACAGGCCGGCGCGCGCGGCGGTGAGCGCGGCGGGCCCGAGCGGCGGGCCCTTGCCGGGCGTGTCCCAGATCGGGCCGAGCTGGACGAGCTCGGCGCCGGTGCGGCCGGCGGCGTGCGCGCCCTCGATCGAGTGGCAGGATGCGCCGAGCGTGAAGCCGACGCGAAGCGGCGGCGCAGGAGGAGACGTGAGCGGCGGCGCAGGGACAGCCGCGAGCAGTGCGCGGGCGGTCGGGATCGGCAGCCCGTGCTCGGGCAGGTGGACGCCGTGCGCGCCAGCGGCGAGCGCGACGTCGAGGCGATCGTTGACGGCGACCTCTGCGCCGGTGGCGAGCGCGGCGCGCACGAGCAGGAGGAGCGGGCCGCCGTCGAGGTCCTTCTCGCGGACCTGGATGAGCACGCCGGGCGCGAGGATCGCCGCGATTGCCGCGGCGAACGCGCGCGCGATCTCCGGCCAGTCGCCGCGCGCGAGCACCTCGGGCGCGACCATGAGCCGGCGATCGGTGATCGCCACGAGGCGGATCGGCGCGGGCGGCACGGCGGTGCGCGGAGGCTACTCGATCAGCTGCGTCGTCGGCGAGGAGGCGTTCGCGTAGTCGCGGCGGGGCATGCGGCCGGCGAGGAACGCCTTGCGGCCGGCCTCGACGGCGAGGCGCATGGCCTCGGCCATCAGCACGGGCCGCTTGGCGCCCGCGATGCCGGTGTTCATGAGCACGGCGGTGCAGCCGAGCTCCATCGCGACCGCGGCATCGGACGCGGTGCCGACGCCAGCGTCGACGATCACCGGGACGCCGACGTTCTCGATGATGAGGCGGATGTTGTGCGGGTTCCGGATGCCGAGGCCGGAGCCGATCGGCGCGGCGAGCGGCATGACCGCCAGGCAGCCGGCCTCCTCGAGGCGCTTGCACGTGATGAGGTCGTCGGAGCAGTAGGGCAGGACCTGGAAGCCCTCCTTGACGAGCCGGCGCGCGGCCTCGACGGTCGCGGCGTTGTCGGGGAACAGCGTCTTTGGATCGCCGATCACCTCGAGCTTCACGAGCTCGTCCATGCCGAGCTCGCGCGCGAGGTGCAGCGTGCGGATCGCCTCGTCGGCGGTGTAGCAGCCGGCGGTGTTGGGCAGGAGCAGGTACCTCTGGCGATCGATCGCGTCGAGGACCGTGGGCTCCTTGCTGGCGAGATCCACGCGGCGGAGCGCGACGGTCACGATCTCGGCGCCGGAGGCGGCGAGCGCGGCGCGCGTCTCGTCCAGCGAGGCGTACTTGCCGGTGCCAACGATGATGCGCGAGCGGAGCGTGCGCGCGCCGAGCTTCCAGGTGTCGTCGTTCACTTAGCCTCCTCCAACGAACGTGACGACCTCGAGGTGATCGCCATCCGCGAGCACGGTGGTCGCGTGCTGAGCCCTGGGGACGACCTCGCGGTTGCGCTCGACGGCAACTTTTCGGTCGCCGAGCCCGAGCTCGCCGATGAGGCCCGTGACGGTGGTGCCCGCGTTCACCGTGCGGGGCTGGCCATTGATGACCACGTCGATGCTCGTCGACATCGGGCGCAACCTACCATTCGAGGCCGGGGGTGGCGCGCCCCGGGGTGGCGCGCCCCAGCGGAACGCCCAGCCCCAGGGGAAACAGCGGATGATGCACCTTGACGCTTCGGGTGGGATGTGATGACCACGACATCTATGCCTTGGTCTTCAACGGACTTGTGAAGGTTGCGTCACGCTCCCGGGGGCCACGCAGCGCGGCAAGTGCCTGCAACCACGTCCAGGCGGGGTGATCTCGATCTCGGGCACACCAATCGCAGAGAAGCGACCTGGTCGTCAACCAGGAGCCCGTGCTTATGACGCTAGGAATCGCTCGCCCCATGATCTCACCCGCTGCACCTGTCCGGCCGGCGGACCCTCGTGTGGCCGGGGAAGATCCAGCTCGGATCCGGGCCACGATCGCGCGCGCTCCGCTCTTCGCCGCGCTGCCGATCAGCGCGATCGAAGATCTGACCGCGCGCGTATCAGTCCGAAAAGTTGCAGTCGGCTCGGCCGTCGTCGCGCAGGATGAGCCAGGCGACGCCATGTTCGTGATCATGTCGGGGCGGGTGAAGGTGGTGATCTTCGGCGAGAGCGGCCGCGAGGTGACGCTGTCCTTGCTCCGCTCAGGTGATTCGTTCGGCGAGATGTCGCTGTTCGATCACGCGCCGCGCTCGGCGCACTGCCTCGCGATCGAGCCGACCACGCTGCTCGTGCTCTCGCGCGATGACCTCATGCGCCACATGCAGGCGCACGCGCGCACCGCGATGAACCTGCTCGGCGAGATGGCGCGCCGCCTGCGCCGCGCAGACGAGACGATCGCGCAGCTCGCGCTGTGTGACGTCAACGAGCGGCTCATCTACCGCCTGGTCGGCCTCGCGCGCGAGGAAGGCGCGTCGGGCCCCGATGGCCTCGTCGTTCGCCGCCGGCCGACGCAGCAGGAGCTCGCGAACATGATCGGCAGCTGCCGCGAGACGATCTCTCGCGCGTTCAACCAGCTCGCCCGCGACGGGCTGATCATCCCGCGCGGCCGCTCGCTGGTCGTGACGCCAGCGCTGATCGAGCGCGCCGAGAAGAAGAAGGCCGCCGCGTAGCGCGCCCCGCGCGCGCGGGGCTCGCGGTTTCGGACGAAGATCTCGCGCGGGGCGGTGCCTGGAGCTTGTACGGAAAAGCGACACGCGCGCGCGCGTGCGGAGCGTCCGGCAAAGCGCCTGCTCGCCTTGACACTCGGCGACGGGCGGGCCCAGATCGCAGCCATGCACGCGTCGACGATGATCCGGCGCACGCGGGTCGAGGTCGATCTCGCTGCGATCGTCGCGAACGCGCGCGCGGTGCGGGCCCTGACGGGCGCGCAGGTCTACGCGGTGGTGAAGGCGGACGGCTATGGCCACGGCGCGATCGTGGTCGCGCAGGCGCTCTCGCGCGCGCGGGCGGTGGCGGGCTTCGCGGTGAGCCTGGTCGAGGAGGGCGTGGCGCTGCGCGACGCGGATGTCACGGCGCCGGTGCTCGTCATGGGGCCGAGCCAGCACGGCGGCGAGGACGAGATGGTGGCGGCGAAGCTGACGCCGGTGATCGCGAGCGCCGAGGAGATCGACGATCTCGCCGGGGTCGTGCGCCAGCGCGGCGTCATCGAGGCGCACCTCAAGGTCGACACGGGCATGGGCCGGCTCGGCGTGCCGCTTCCGCGCGCGGGCGAGCTGACGCAGGGCGCGGCGCGCGCGGGGATCCGGATCGTCGGCCTGATGACGCACCTCGCGTGCGCCGACGGCGACGATCCGGCAGAGCCGGACTCGATGACGCGCCTGCAGCTTCAGCGCTTCGCGGAGGCCGAGCGCGCGGTGATCGCGGCGGGCGCGCCCTTGCGCGTGCGCCACGCGGCGAACAGCTCCGCCGCGCTGCTGTTCCCGGACGCGCGGTTCGATCTGGTGCGCACGGGGATCGCGATCTACGGCAACGGGCGCTGGCCAGCGGGCGCGGCCCCGATCCAGGCGATGCGCCTCGTGACCGAGGTGGCCCAGGTGCGGACGATCGACGAGGGCAGCTCGGTGGGTTACGGTGCAGTGTGGCGCGCACCCCGCCGGAGCCGTGTCGCCGTCTTGCCGGTCGGCTACGCCGACGGGCTGCCGCGGCGCGCGAGCGGGCGCGCGGAGGCGGCGATCCGCGGCCGGCGCGTCCCGCTGGTGGGGCTCATCAGCATGGACATCGCGATCGCCGACGTGACGGACATGCCGGAGGTCACCGTGGGTGACGCGGCGGTCCTCCTGGGGCGCGCGGGCGACGGCACTTCGATAAGCGTGGCGGAGTACGCGGCGTGGGCGGAGCTCAGCGAGTACGAGGTCACCTGCGGGATGAGCAAGCGCGTCCCGCGCACCTACGTGGGGGATCCGCCGTGACGGGCGGCGACGGGCGTCCGGGGAACGGACAGCCGAGCCCGGCGCAGCCGGGGGCGGGCGCAGGCCAACCTGGCGCGGGCGCAGGCCAACCTGGCGCGGGTCAACCTGACGCGGGCCAACCGGAGCCGGGCCAACCGGGGGCGGGCCCGCCGGGCGCCGAGGGCGAGCCGCGCGCCGAGGGCGGGCAGCCCGCGCGCAAGATGACAGTGCGCGGCGCCGTGCTCCAGGGGCTCAAGGACACGGGCGCGCCGCTCATGCGCTTCCTCGAGATGGTCGGCGGCCACCTGATCCTGACGGGGCGCGCGCTGTCGTGGCTCCCGCGCCGGCCGTTCCGCTGGCGGAACTACCTCGAGGCGGCCGAGTACATCGGCTTCGGGAGCCTGCCGATCGTGCTGCTCGTCGGCGCGTTCACGGGCATGGTGCTGTCGCTGCAGTCGGTGTACACGCTCGGGCAGCTGGGCTTCGAGTCGTTCTCGGGGGCCGCGACGGGCAAGGCGCTCTCGATCGAGCTGGCGCCGGTCCTCACGTCGCTGATGCTCGCCGGGCGCGCGGGCGCGGGCATCGCCACCGAGCTCGGCACGATGCGGATCTCCGAGCAGATCGACGCGCTCGAGTCGATGGCGGTCAACCCGGTGCAGTTCCTCATCCTGCCGCGGCTGATCGCGGGGATGATCGTCACGCCGATCCTGACGCTCCTGTTCTTCGTGGTCGGGATGGGCGGCGCGTACGTCGTCGCGATCATCCTCGAGGGCGTCGATCAGGGGCAGTGGGTCGCCAAGCTGCGCGATCTCGTCGAGCCGACCGACGTCGTGCAGGGCCTGATCAAAGGCGTCCTGTTCGGGTTCCTCGTGACCTTGATCGGCTGCTTCCAGGGCTACAACGCGTCGGGCGGCGGCCGCGGCGTCGGTATGGGCACGACCCGCGCCGTCGTCATGGGCTCGGTGTCGACCTTGATCCTCGATTACTTCCTGACCGACATCCTGCTCTCGATCTTCGGCGCGCGAGGCGACGGGTGAGCCAGCGCCCGAGCGTGGCAGAGGCGCACGTGCGGCGGCTCACGCAACCGAGATCCTCGCGAGCGATGAGCATCGACGTGGCGATCCTTGGCGCCATCGAGCGCGATACAGTGGCGCTGGTGGTGAGCTCGCACGCCCCGGCGGACGATCCAGCCTGCTGCCCGCGCTACGCGGGAGGCACGCGGTGAAGACTATCTCCTCCGGCGTCCGCGTCGCGATCCTGTTCCTCCTGCTCGTGGTCGGCGCCTACCTCGTCTGGAAGAACCTCGGTCAGGATCCGGCGGGCGCGGACAACTACACGCTGTTCGCGAAGTTCCGCGATGCCTCGGGCCTACCGAAGGGCAGCAAGGTCGTGGTCGCCGGCCTGCCGCAGGGTGAGGTCACCGGGCTCGAGGTCGAGGGGCGCTACGCGAAGGTGACGTTCAAGCTGCGCGACGACATCAAGGTCTGGACGAGCGGCGTCGTCGTGAAGAAGGCGACGTCGCTGCTCGGCGACAACTACCTCGAGATCGATCCGGGCGAGCGCGCCAAGCAGATGCCGGATGGCTCGAGCCGCGAGTTCACGCTGCTCGGGCCCGAGTGCGCGTCGTACCGCGACTCGGATCGCAGGAAGTCGGATCCCTGCCGCCAGGTGCCGAACGTGATCGAGGCGACCACGCCGGATCAGCTGATGCACCGGATCGAGCAGACGATCCCGAACGTGGATCGCGTGCTCGCCAGCGTGCGCGACCTGTCCGAGGACGTCCGCCGCATCGTCAACGGGCCGCTGCAGTCGGTGGCCGTGCGCGTCGACGGGCTCGTGCAGCGCGAGGCGGGCACGGTCTCGAGCATCATCCAGCGCGCGGATCGGACGATGCAGAAGATCGAGCAGATCGCCGGCGATCTGAAGAACCTCACGCAGGGCGCCGATCCGCAGGTCAAGAACATCCTGAAGAACCTCGACGAGGCCAGCAAGGAGGCCAAGGACCTGGTCGCCACCGCGAAGCAGGAGCTCGAGCAGACGGGCAACGCGCTGCGCGGCAAGCTCGACAAGCTCGACGGCGTCATCACGAACACCGAGTCGATCACGCACAAGATCAACACCGAGAAGGGCACGCTGGGCCGGCTCGTCAACGATCCGGTGATCGCCGACAACGTCGAGCAGATCACCGACGACGCGAAGGGCTTCCTCGGCACGCTGTTCGGCCTGCGCGCGTACGTGGGCCTGCGCAGCGAGTACAACGTCCTCTCGCGCCTCGCGCGCCACTACGTCTCGGTCGAGCTGCACACGCGGCCGGACAAGTACTATCTGATCGAGCTCGAGAAGGGCCCGCGCGGCAACTACCCCGACGTCTCGCTGACGTTCGATCCGACGGTGGACCCGAACAACTGGATCCGGAAGACGGTGATCGAGGACAAGGTCCGCTTCACGTTCCAGTTCGCGAAGCGGTTCGGCTGGCTGACCCTGCGCTACGGCCTCAAGGAGTCGACGGGCGGCGTCGGCGCCGACGCCGATCTGACGTTCGGCGGCCGCGCGCTGCGGCTCTCCGCCGACGTGTTCGACGCCTCGTTCGACGATTATCCGCGCACGAAGCTGACGGCGGCGTTCGAGCTGTTCCGCCACCTCTACATCCTCGGCGGCGTCGACGAGCTCCTGAACACGCCACAGACCCTGACGATCGTGAAGGGCACCTCCGACGTGCCGATCCAGTTCGACGAGTTCCGCTACGGCCGCGACTTCTTCGCGGGCGCGATGCTGCGGTTCAACGACGAGGACCTGGCCGCGCTGCTCACCGTCGGCGGCGCGGCGCTGGGCGGCGTCGCGAAATAGGCGCCGGCCCGCAGCCGGTCGCGAGGTGCGGTTCAGCGATCGTTGGTGATGCGGACGCGCGCGATCAGCTCGCGCAGCTCCTCGTCGTCGACGGCGGCGACCTCGCGCACGATCGCCTCGCGCGCGGCGCCGGTGGCGGGCCGCACCGCGGGGCGCGGCGGCGCGGGCGCGGCGCGGCGGCCGCGCGGCACGATCGCGCGATCGCGGCGCCCGCCGCTCGCGAGCCGGAGCCGGAGATCGTCGAACAGGGCGGGCTCGCCGAGCCGCTCGGAGAGCCCGCGGAGGAGCTGCGGCCTCAGGTGGTTCAGCTCGTGGAGCCACGCGGCGGTGGCGACCTCGATCCACAGCACCCGTTCGGCGATCCGGTCCGGCCGCGTGCGCTGCGCGATCCGCGGGCCGACGAGCTCGGTCCACTCGGCGATGACGCGCTCGCCGCGGACGTCGTCCGCCAGGCCGCGAAACTCGAGCGCCGCCCGGACCGCGTCGCCCGCGGTGGTGACCGCGAGCGCGCGGGGCGGCCGCTTCACGACGCCCGGAGGCGGCGGATCAGCTCGCGGAGCCGGCGATCACCGTCGCCGTCGCGGCTCATGAAGCGCAGCCCGGAGCCGCCGTTCGGCGTGTGGTACGAGACGCGGCTCGCGATCGCGAGCGGGGCGGCGGCGCCCGGCGGCTTGATCTCGAGCGTCAAGTCGGTGCCGAGCGGCAGCGGCTCCGCGGTGGTGAGCAGCGCGCCGCCGACGCCGATCTCCGAGATGCCGAGCTCGGCCCAGCTCGCGCTGTTGACGAGCCGGTAGCGCACCGTGACCTGGACGGGGAGGCGGTGGTGGCGCCGGCGCGGCACGTCCGTGCGCCGGCCAGAGAAGACGTCGTGGAGGAACGTGAGCTTGATCTGCTCGTTGCTCGCGAGATCGATCGTCGCGCCGGCGCGGACCCGCATGCGGGGCAGCGCGGGGCGCCAGGTCTGGACGCTACCCCGGACCAGTACCTTGTTCGGGAGGAGCTGCGACGAGACCTCGATGATCACCTGCTGGCCGGGCTCGAGCTCGTCCGTGGTGGGCACGAAGACGGGATCTTGCACGGAGTCTCCCGGCGCTAGCTCGCGCCACTCCTCTGCAGATCGAATTCGTAACTTCAGAATGACCATCGCCGCCGAGGGCCAACATATCAAAGCGCTTCGGCGCGGGCTACGGGTGGGCTCCCGGGATCGTGCCGATTCCTAGCGCGACCCGAAGCGCAGCGCCCAGACCTTGAACAGGGCTTCCGCAAAAATGGCGCGCGACATCTTGGACTGCCCGACCCGCCGATCGACGAACACGATCGGCGTCTCCACCAGCCGGAGCCCTTGCTTCAGGGCGCGGTACTTCATCTCGATCTGGAAGCTGTAGCCGTTCGAGCCGATGGTCGCGAGGTCGATGGCCTCGAGCGCGGCGCGCCGCCAGCAGATGAACCCGGCGGTAACGTCGCGGATCTCGATGCCCAGGATGGTGCGCGCGTAGAAGCTCCCGCCGCGCGACAGGAGCCGCCGCCCCAGGCCCCAGTTGGCGGTGCCGCCGCCGGGGACGTACCGCGAGCCGATCACCACGTCGGCGCCGTCCTCGGCGAGCGCGAGCATCGCGGGCAGGTACTGCGGATCGTGGCTGCCGTCGGCGTCCATCTCGAAGAGAAACTCGTAGCCGCGGGCGAGCCCCCAGCCGAACCCCTCCACGTAGGCGGTGCCGAGCCCGAGCTTGCCGGCCCGGTGCATCACGTGGATGCGCGGCTCGGCGGCGGCCAGCTCGTCGAGGAGGGGGCCGGTACCGTCCGGTGAGTTGTCGTCGACGAACAGGATCTCGGTGCCGGGCAGGGCGGCGAGCAGCCGCTGGGCGATCCCCCCGACGTTGTCGCGCTCGTTGTACGTGGGTACGACGATCAGCGACTGGGGCATGCGGCGCGGACGATAGCGGCCCGGGGCGCGCCCCGCAACGTCCGGGAACCTCGAGTGTCTCCGCGCTATGCTCGCGGGCGTGCGGTCTCGGCGCGCGTGGATCTACGTGCTCTCGGTCGCGGCGCTCCTGGTGCCCGCGGTGGGGATCGCGTACCTGGGCGCCGTATCGTATCGCGACGAGCGCGGCGCGGTCTCGGCGCAGAACGCGCGCCAGCGCGAGGCGGCCCTGGCGCTGGTCTCGCGGATCGATCGCGCGATCGAGCTGACGCTCGCCGCGGCGGAGCGCTCGATCGAGGTAGACGCGGTAGGCGGGGCGCCGTGGCCGGCGGACGAGGGGCTGGGCCGCTACTGGTTCTGGATCGACGCCGAGCGCCGGCTCCGCGTCCCGCGCGCAGCGCCGCCGCCGGAGCTGTCTGGTGGGCTGCCGCGCGGCGGCTGCCCGGGCCTGCCGGTCGACGAGTGCGCGCGAGAGACCGAGCAGCGGAGCGCCCACATGACGCGGCTGCGCGCGGCGCAGCGCGCCGAGGCGCAGGCGAGCTGGCCCGAGGCGCGCCGGCTGTACGCCTCGCTCGAGAAGTTCGACAACACGGGCCCGGCGGCGATGCTGGGCCTCGCGCGCGTGGTCGATCGGATGGGCGAGCCTGCGCGCGCGAGCCAGATCCTCGGCGAGCTCGAGCGCCGGTTCTCCGATCGGACGATCGATCTCGTGCCGGTCCAGCTCGTCGTGGCGGTGCTGCGCGCGGAGGTGGCGGGGCCGGCGGGGCCGGCGGCGCTGCTCGACGTGGCCGAGGGCATCCTCGCCGGCAAGTACGCGCTCGATCCGATCCTGCGGCTCGGCGCGGTGCTGCGGATCCGCCAGCGGCTGGACGATCCGCTGCCGCCGGAGCTCGCGCGGCGGCGCGCCGTACTCGACGAGCAGGTCGCCGTGGTTCGCCGCGAGGCGCGGGCGGCGGTGGCGCTCGCCGAGGATCTCGACGAGCTGGCGCGGTCGGCGGCGCCGGCGTGGCGCGGGCGGCCGGCCACCCGCGACCGGCAGCGCACGCTCGTGTACCGGCGGCGCGCCGACGGCGGCGTCGTCGGGATCGCGGTCGACGGGCCGATGCTCGAGGCGGCGGCGGGCGCGCCGGCCGAAGACCTCGCGCAGCATGCGCAGGCGGTGGTGCTGGTGACGGGCGCGGTGCCGGGCGCCGAGCTGCGCACGATCGCGCAGGTGCCGCTCGGCGCGGCGCTGCCGCACCTCTCGCTCGCGATCGTGAACCCGGTCCGAGATCCGGACCCGCTCGACGAGGTGATCCGCGAGCGCTCGCGCAAGCACGTGGCGTACACGTCGGGGCTCGCGCTGCTCCTGGGCCTGGGCCTGCTCGCCACGATCCGCGGCGCGGCGCGCGCGCGGGAGCTGGCGCGGCTCAAGAGCGACTTCGTCTCGACGGTCTCGCACGAGCTGAAGACGCCGCTCACGTCGATCCGCATGTTCGCCGAGATGCTCGAGCACGGCGTGGCGCGGAACGACACCGAGAAGATGGCGCGCTACCAGCGGGTGATCGTCCAGGAGAGCCAGCGCCTGGGGCTCCTCATCGCGAACCTGCTCGACTACGCGCAGATCGAGAAGGGCACGCGCCGCTACACGCCGTCGCGCCAGGACATCGCGGGGCTCGCGCGCCACGCGGTCGCGACGTTCGAGACGCTGCGGCACCCCGAGGGCGTGCGCAACTCGATCGAGGTGACGGTGGCTCCCGGGGCGGCGAGCGCCGAGGTCGAGGTCGATCGCGACGTGGTGGTCCAGGCCCTCCTGAACTTGCTCGCGAACGCCGCGAAGTACGGCGGCACCGAGCACCCGATCGAGGTCACGGTCGGCGCCGACGAGGCGGCCGCGTGGATCTCCGTGCGCGACCACGGGCCGGGCATCCCGCCGTCCGAGCAGGCGCGCATCTTCCGCGAGTTCTACCGCGCGCCGGAGGCGTACCGCTCGAACGTCGAGGGCACGGGCCTGGGGCTCGCGCTCGTCAAGCAGCACATCGAGGCGCTCGGCGGCACCGTCGAGGTCGCGTCGGCCGTCGGGCAGGGCGCCACGTTCACGATCCGGCTCGCCCGCGCGGCGCAGGAGGGCCCATGACGCGCATTCTGGTCGTCGAGGACGATCCGTCGATCCGCATGGGGCTCGAGGACACGTTCACCGCGAAGGGCTACGAGGTCGACGTGGTCAGCCGCGGCGCCGAGGGCGCCGAGCGCGCGATCAGCGGGCGCTATGACCTGCTCGTCCTCGACGTGATGCTGCCCGACATCGACGGCTTCGAGGTCTGCCGCCGGATCCGCCAGAGCCGCGGCCCGGCGCGCTCCCTGCCCGTGATCATCCTGAGCGCGCGCGGGGCCGAGCTCGATCGCGTGCGCGGCCTCGAGCTCGGCGCCGACGACTACGTCACGAAGCCGTTCTCGCTGATGGAGCTGCTCGCGCGCGTGGCGTCGGTCCTGCGGCGCGCCAAGGGCGAGCAGCTCGAGCCGACGGGCCTGGTCTTCGGCGGCATCGACATCGATCTCGTGGGGCAGGTGGCGACGCGCGCCGGGCGCCGCGTGGACCTGCCGAGCCGCGCGTTCGCGATCCTGAAGGTGTTCGCGCGCCGTCCCGGCGAGGTGGTGAGCCGCGACGTCCTGCTCGACGAGGCCTGGGGCGAGGACGACTACCCGAACATGCGCACCGTCGACAACCACCTCGTGAAGCTGCGCCGCGCGCTCGAGGACGAGCCGGACAAGCCGCGCTACCTCGTGACGATCCACGGCGCGGGCTACAAGCTCGACGTCCCCAAGGACGCTGTGCGCTGGGCGGGGCCGCGGTGAGGGCCCCGGGCGCGGCGCGGCGGCAGCAGCAGCAGCGGCGGCGGCGGATCGCCCTCGCCGCGGCGGGCGTGGGCGCGCTCGTCCTCGGCGGCGCGCTGGCGCTCGGGCTGCCCCCGGCAGGCTGCGGCGGCGAGCCGAAGCCCCCGCCCGCGCCGGTCGCCGTCCCGACGGGCGAGCGCGCCGCGGCGGATCCGTCGCAGGGCGTCGGCGCCGACGTCGACGCGCCGGCGATCGCGTTCGGCGGCGGCGTGCTCGCCGAGATCACGCACGATCAGGCGGCCGCGCGCGCCGCGTACGAGCGCGTGCTCGCCGCGCCCGACGCGCCGCCGGCGATCGCGGCGGGCGCGGCGCTCTACCTCGCGTGGTTCGAGCACCGCGCCGGCAACAACCGCCACGCGCTCGATCTCGGCGCGCGCGCCGCGGGGCTCGCGCCGGGCCACGCCGCGATCACTGACGGCGTCGCGCAGCTCCGCGACGCGATCGTCGCGGCGGCCGGCGCGGACGACATCCGCGGCCCGCGCCTGGGCACGCCGCTGCCGGGCGTCCCGCCGCGCGTCGCCGAGGAGTTCGCGGCCGCCGAGCGCGCGTTCGCGGCGGTCACCAAGCTCCGCGTGCGCCCGAACATCGAGGCGGTGTTCGCGACGATCCGCTACAAGGAGGACGCGACGGCGGGCGTGGTCGCGAAGTACCGCGCGGTCGCCGAGCACGGCGGGATCGCCGAGATCGCCGGCCACTACCGCGCGGGCAGCCTCTACCACGACCTCGCGATCGCGCTGCAGTTCGAGCTGCCGCCCGAGCTCGAGCGGCAGTCGACGGTGGACCTGCGCCACATCTTGCGGACGCGCGCCGTGTTCTACCTGAAGAAGGCGGTGGCCGAGTACGTGGCCTGCCAGGGCGGATCGCAGGCGCCGGACTCCGAGCTGTGGCGGCTCGCGGCCGAGACCGATCTGCGCCGCGCGCGCGACGTGCTCGGCGGCTCCGGCAAGTAAGCTCGCGCCGTGGTCGTCATCTCGATCGACGGCGCGCTCGTTCCGCCCGAGCAGGCGAGCATCTCGGTGCTCGATCGCGGGCTGCTCTACGGCGACGGCTGCTTCGAGGTCCTGCGCACCTGGGGCGGCGCGGCGCGCGAGCTGCCGGCGCACCTCGATCGGCTGCTCGAGACGGCGCGCGCCCTCGAGCTCCGCACCCTGGAGCGGCCGCGCCTCGCCGCGGCGGTCCACGCGGCCGTCGCGGCGGCGGGCCCGGGCGAGCACCGGATCCGCATCGTCTTGACGCGCGGCCCGGGCTCGCTCGCCGCCCGGCTCGGCGAGCTCGGCCCGGGGCGGGCGATCGTGATCGTCGAGCCGTTGCCGCCGCAGCCGGCGGAGCTGTCGCTCGCCGTCGTCGACTGGCCGCTGCCGGCGCGGCGCGGGCGCGGCCACAAGACGCTCGCGTACCTGGACGCGGTGATCGCGCGCGAGCTGGCGCGGGCGGCGGGAGCGGACGAGGCGATCCGGCTCGATGCCGCGGGCCGGGTCGCCGAGGGCGCGACGTGCAACCTGTTCGCGGTCCTCCCCAGCGAGGTCGTGACGCCGCCGGTGGATCACGGCGCGCTCCCGGGGATCGTGCGCGCCCGCGTGCTCGCGATCTGCGCGCGCGCCGGCCTCGCGGTACGTGAGCGCGAGCTATCGCTGTCCGAGCTCTGCGCGGCACAAGAGGTCTTCGTGACGAGCTCGCTGCGGGGTGTGGTCCCGGTTACACGCGTCGATCGAGCGCTGCTCGCGCGCGGCGCGGTGACCGAACGGATCGCCGCGGCGTACGCGGCCGAGATGCGCGCCGCGCCGGATGCGCCCGCTGTATAGTCGGCAGGCTCATGCCCAAGGACGCTCGTGCGCTGCGGGAGGAGGCCGCGGAGGCGACCGCGACCGGCAAGTACAAGCGCGCGCTCGCGGCGTACCTCGAGCTCGAGCTCCTCGAGCCGCGCGACGCGCAGTGGCCCAAGCGCGCCGGCGAGACGTACCGCCGGCTCGGCAACCCCAAGCACGCGATCGAGGCGTTCAACCGCGCGGCGGAGCGCTACGCGCAGAACGGCTTCCTCGTGCAGGCGATCGCGGTGTGCAAGCTCGTGCTGCAGATCGATCCGCAGCACGTCGACACGCTGCGCCGCCTGGCCCAGATGAACGAGCAGGTCGGGCAGGCGCCGACGCGCGCCGGTGGCATGGCCGAGAACAACCCGGCGCTGCACGAGGATCCGAACGTCGCCGCGATCCGGCGCGCGAGCGCCGCGGCGCCGGCGGGGCCCGGGCGCAGCAAGTCGACGCCGCCGCCGTTCGCGCACTCGCGCACGAGGAGCCGGCCGATCGTGGTGGCCCGCGGCGCGGCGCTCGAGACGGTGACGCTCAGCAAGGAGGTCCCCGAGGCGCGGCCGCGCGATTACAGCGCCCCGGGCATCCACATCATCCCGCTCGAGCCCGAGGATCTCGAGCTCGTCGGCGAGCCGGTGGCCCCGCCGCTGATCGAGGCGGTCGCCGAGGAGGGCGGGTACGACGAAGCCGAGACGAACGTGCTGCTCGACGGCGAGACGAACGTGCTGCTCGAGGTCGAGCCGCCGGATCCGGCCGCGGCCGACGAGCCGCACGAGGTCGAGCTCTCCGAGCTCGAGGAGATCCCGCTGCCGGCGCCGCGCGCGCTCGGCGCGGCGGCGCGCCAGGCGCTCGCCGCGACGCCGCTGTTCGCGGGGCTCTCGAGCGAGGCGCTCGAGGCGCTCGTCGGCAACCTCGAGCTGATCGTGCTCGAGCCGGGTCAGCGGCTGTTCCGCGCGGGCGATCTGGGCGACGCCTTGTACGTGGTGGTCGAGGGCGAGGTCTCGCTGCGCGCGGAGGGGCCGCCGATCGGCGAGGCGCAGCTCCTCGGGCCGGGCTCGTTCCTCGGCGAGGTCGCGCTGCTCACCGATCAGCCGCGGCAGGCGACGGTGAGCGCGGTGACCGCGGCGGAGCTCCTGCGCATCGATCGCGGCACGCTCTCGGACGTGCTCGGCGAGCACGGCGACATGCTGCGCGCGGTGCTGCGCTTCGTGCGCGATCGGCTCGTCGAGCGCTGGATGCTCGCGAGCCCGCTGTTCCGCACGTTCGACGACGCGCAGCGCGCCGAGCTGGCGAGCCAGTTCTCGTTCCTCGAGATCGACGCCGGCACGCAGCTCCTCGCCGCGGGCCAGCGCCCCGACGGGCTCTACATCGTGCTCGCCGGCCAGTTCATGGTCCACCGCGGCAGTCGCCTCATCACGATGCTCGGGCCGGGCGAGCTGATCGGCGAGACGGCGCTCCTGTCCGGCGGCGTGGTCCGCAGCGACGTGGTCGCGCGCGGCAAGGCGCTCGCGCTGTGCCTGCCCGCGGCGACGTTCCGCGAGGTCATCATGATCCACCCGCACGTGCTCGAGTACGTCGGCGAGCAGGCCGAGCACAGCCGGCGGCTGCAGATCTTCTAATTCTTCTTCGGCGGCGGCAGCTGGTCGATCGGCACGTTCACGCTGGTCGGCTTCTCCTGCGGCTTCTCCGCCGACCCGAACAGGTCGCCGAACGGGTTCCAGCCGAACGTCGTGGCGACGAGGGCGGCGCCGAGCAGGAGATAGACGATCCCGATCAAGAGGTGCGTGCGGCGGCCCATCGCGTAGAGGCCCTTCTTCTGCTGCGCGCGGGCCTGCTCGTCGTCGGACCGGAACGACAGGCGGATGCGGTGGACCCCGAACACGACCACGAGGACCGCGACGGCGAGCGTCAGCCAGACGGGGATTCGCATGGGAGAGAGGTACCAGAGGTACCATTTACACGCGCAGGGGGCGTGTGCCAGAGTGCGCCGAAATCCTGCGCCGCTCCCGATGCATCCTCAGCCGAAGTACAAGAATTCCGCGGCGTTCTATGACGTCGACGGGACGCTGATCAAGATCAACATCGTCCACGCGTTCGCGTTCTACGCATCGCGGCACGCGTCCCTGGCGGAGAGCGCGCGGCGCACGATCAAGACGGCGCTCTCGATCCCGGTGTTCTGGGCGGCCGACAAGCTCTCGCGCAAGTACTTCAACGAGATCTTCTATCGCTCGTACCAGGGCGCGAGCGAGGATCGGCTGGTCGTCCTCGCCGAGGAGCTGTTCGAGGACGTCATCAAGCCGAACATCTACCCGCGCGCGAAGGATCTGATCGAGGAGAGCCGGCGCGCGGGCTGCCGCCAGGTGCTGCTCTCGGGCGCGCTCGACTTCACGATGCGCCCGCTCGCGCGCTACCTGGGCGCCGACGATCTGATCGCGAACCAGCTCGAGTTCGTCGACAACTACGCGACCGGCAAGCTGAAGAAGCCGTTCGTCGCCGGGGCCACGAAGGCCGAGATCATGCGGCAGTACGCGCGCGAGCACGGCATCGATCTCGCCGAGTCGTGGGCGTACTCCGACAGCTTCAGCGACTACGCGATGCTCGCGGTCGTCGGCCACCCGACGGCGTGCAACCCGGACTTCCGCCTGCGCTCGATGGCGCGGTCGTACGACTGGCCGGTGCTCGATCTCGACGAGGAGCCGGACCGCTCCGCGCTGCGCCGCCCGCAGGGCCTCGCGCCGGTCCGCAGGCTCCGCGTTGCCCCCAGGGACGGGGAAAAGGACTGAAAGATGCGCGCGATCCGCCCCAAGACCCGCGCTCGCTCGCGCGAGCACATCGTCACGATCGACACCGACTCGGCGCCGCGCATCATGTTCTACGGCGAGAACCTCATGATCGAGGATCTCCCCGTCGGCACGCGCGTGATCTATCCGAAGCGGCCGATGACGCCGGTCGCCAATCCCCGGGCGACGATCCGCTACGCGCTGAACCACCCCGAGGACTCGCCGCCGCTCCACGCGATGCTGGCGCCGGGCATGAAGGTGACGATCGCCGTCGACGACATCTCGATGCCGCTGCCGATCATGCGCACGCCCGACGTGCGCCAGCTCGTGCTCGAGATCGTGTGCGAGATGCTCGCCGACCACGGCGTCGACGACGTCCACATCGTCATCGCGCTCGGGCTGCACCGCCGCATGCATGACTGGGAGATCAAGCGGATGGTGGGGCAGAAGGTGTGGGACGAGTACTGGCCGGATCGGCTGTACAACCACGACGGCTGCGATCCGGACGGCATGGTGGTCCTCGGCAAGACGCCGCACGGCGAGTTGGTCGAGATGAACCGCCGCGTCGCCGAGAGCGACCTCACGATCTACGTGAACCTGAACTTCGTGCCGATGAACGGCGGCAACAAGTCGATGGCCGTCGGGCTGTGCGGCTACGAGAGCCTCAAGGCGCACCACACGCCGAAGGCGATCGTCGAGTCGAGCTCGTTCATGGATCCGCCTCGGTCGTACCTGGCGCACTCGTTCAAGCGCCAGGGCGATCTGATCGAGAAGACGCTCAAGGTCTTCCACATCGAGACGGTCCTCAATAACCGGGCGTTCGACGGGCCGCTGGCATTCCTGACGAAGAACGAGGACGACTTCACCGAGGCGGACCGGCTGAAGTTCCAGGCCATGAAGTGGACGCTCGACAAGCTGCCGTTCGCGGCGCGCCGCGAGATCTTCATGCGCACGCCGGCCGCGTACGAGCTGATCGCCTGCTACGCGGGCGCGTGCGATCCGACGCACGACCGCACCGTCGCCAAGCAGAACGAGCAGAACTGCGTGCAGGTGGACGGCCCGGCCGACATCCTCCTGTTCGGCATCCCGTACATCTCGCCGTACAACGTGAACAGCAAGGCGCTGAACCCGCTGCTCGTGCAGGTGATGGCGCTCGGCTACTTCTATCACATGTACCGGAACCAGCCGATCCTGCGCGAGGGCGGCGTCCTCATCCTGACGCACCCGTGCTCGGACCGGTTCGATCCGGTGCACCACCCGAGCTACATCGAGTTCTTCAACCGCGTGCTGACGGAGACCACCGACAGCTACACGATCGAGAAGAAGTACCAGGACGAGCTCGCGTACAACCCGAGCTACATCGAGATGTACCGCCGCGGCAACGCGTACCACGGCGCGCACCCGTGCTTCATGTGGTACTGGGGCCAGCGCGGGCGCGAGAAGACGAGCCGCGTGATCGTCGTCGGGGCCGACAACGCGACGGTCCCCGCGATCATGGGCTGGGAGACGGCGGGCTCGATCGCGGAGGCGATCGCGATGGCGCGCGGCACGATGGGGCGGAGCGCGCAGATCACGATGCTCCACCACCCGCCGTACATGATCAGCGACGTGATGTGATGACGGGCGGACACGGACACGGACGCGGCAACGGCAACGGCAGCGGCGGCGGCACGAACGGCCACGCGGGGCAGGGCGCGGCGCGCGGCGGCTACCACCTGGACACGGAGGTCGCGTACGGCCCGACCACCCGCGAGCTGCCGTGGCCCGACGCGCGGCGGGTGCCGCTGCCGCCTCTGCGCGAGCCGGTGACGGGCAAGCCGCGGCTCGACGTGACCGAGCTCGTGCGCGGCAAGAACATCTTGCTCATCGGCACGACCGGCTTCGTCGGCAAGGTCGCCCTGTCGATGCTGCTCCACCGCTATCCGGACGTCGGCCGCGTGTACTGCCTCGTGCGGCCGGGCGCGGGCAACACCGCCGACGAGCGGTTCTACAAGAAGGTCGCCACGTCCGAGGTGTTCGACCCGGTGCGCGCGGTGCACGGCGATCAGTTCGAGGCGTTCCTGCGGTCCAAGATCGTGGCGGTGCCGGGCGACATCGGCCGGCCGCTGTGCAACTTCGCCGACGAGCAGTTCGCCGAGCTCGCCAAGGACGGCGGCCTCCACGTCATCATCAACAGCGCGGGCCTGGTGTCGTTCGCGCCGTCGCTCGAGAGCGCGCTGCGCATCAACGCGATGGGCGCCAAGAACGTGCTCGATGTGGCCCGCCGGGCGGGCGCGCGGCTCGTGCACGTGTCCACGTGCTACGTGGCGGGGCGGCGCGACGGCGACGTCTGGGAGGACGAGCCGGTCGTCGGCTACTTCCCGCGCTCCTCCGCGATCGCCACGGACTCGCGGAGCCAGGGCGAGCTGCTCGACCGCGACTTCGACGCGGCCGCCGAGATCGCGGACTGCCAGAAGGTCATCGATCACGCGCGCGAGCGCTCGAACGATCGCCAGCACATCTCGGAGTTCCGCGAGCGCGCCGCCGATGCGCTGCGCGCGCAGCGCCGCGATCCCGACGACGAGGGCGATCTCAAGCTCGCCGTCGCGCGCGAGCGCAAGCTGTGGATGAACGAGGTGCTCACGAAGCTCGGCATGGAGCGCGCGGAGCACTGGGGCTGGACCAACACGTACACGTACACGAAGTCGCTCGGCGAGCAGATCATCCTGTCCGATCCGGCCGTCGCGGCGACGGTCGTGCGGCCGGCGATCGTCGAGAGCAGCGCGCGCTACCCGTTCCCGGGCTGGAACGAGGGCTTCAACACCACGGCGCCGCTCATGTACCTGATGCTGAAGGGGCACCGCAGCGTGCCGACCGGGCAGGACACGGCGCTCGACATCATCCCGGTCGACTTCATCGCCGCGGGGATCCTGCTCGCGACGGCGGCGGTGCTCGCCGGCGAGCACGAGCCGGTCTATCAGCTCGGCTCGTCGGACTCGAACCGCATCACGAGCAAGCGGCTCGCCGAGCTGACGGCGCTCGCGGTGCGCCGGTACTACCGCGACAAGGCCGATCGCGGCGAGGACAAGCTGCGCTCGCGGCTGCGCGCGCGGCTCGAGCCGATGGCGGTCACCTACGAGCACTTCGAGCGCCGCTCGGCGCCGATGCTCAAGCGGATCGCCGACAAGCTGATCGAGGTGATCGACGAGCAGCTGCCGCGCTGGGGCGCGCCGCGCCTCGAGGCGTTCGCCGAGCGCGCGCGCGACGAGCTCGCGAAGGCCTCGACGTTCACCGGCCAGGTCACCGAGCTGATCGAGCTGTTCAAGCCGTTCACGATCGATCACGACATCGCGTTCCGCTGCGATCACATGCGCGCGCTGTGGGCGCGCGTCTCGCCGGCAGATCAGGATCGGCTCCTGTGGGCGCCGCACCTGCTCGACTGGCGCAAGTACTGGATCGACACGCACTTCCCGGGCCTGCAGAAGTGGACGTTCGACAAGCTCGACGAGGAGTTCGGCGCCAAGCCGAAGTCCGTCTACACGTACAAGTCCGTCATCGAGCTGCTCGAGGCCGCGGTCAAGCTGCACCGCAACCGGCCGGCGCTGCGCCTGATCCGCAAGGAAGAGGGCGGCGATCCTATTGCGTTCACGTACGGCCAGGTCGGCGAGATGGCGTGGCAGGGCGCGGGCGTCCTGCGGCAGTTGGGCGTCGGCGCGGGCGATCGCGTGATCCTGATGAGCGAGAACCGCCCGGAGTGGGGCATCGCGTACTTCGCGATCCTGCTCGCGGGCGCGACGGCAGTGCCGCTCGACAAGGAGCTCACGGTCGCCGAGGTCGCGAACCTGGCCCGGGTCTCTCGCGCGCGGGCGGCCGTCCTGTCGCGCAAGGTCGCCGAGCGGCTCGCCGGCGAGGCGGGGCTCGCGGTGCCGCTCGGGGACGACGACGGCGATCCGCCGCCGCTGTGGTCGCCGGCGCACCCGGCGCTCGGCGGCTGGCTCGCGCAGCAGCCGGGCGTGGCGAGCCGCGTGCTCGCGTTCGACGAGCTGCTCGCCGAGCCCGACGTCGCGGTCGGCGCGATCCGGCCGGACACCAAGGGCGACGTGCTCGCCTCGCTGATCTTCACGTCGGGCACGACCGGCACGCCGAAGGGCGTGATGCTGACGCACAAGAACCTGACCGCGATGGTCGCCAAGCTGTCGTCGCTGTTCACGCTCTACAAGCACGACAAGCTCCTCTCGGTCTTGCCCCTGCACCACACGCTCGAGTTCTCGGCGGGCTTCCTCATGCCGTTCATGCACGGCGCCTCGATCGACTACCTCGAGGAGCTCGAGGCCGACACGCTCGCCCGCGCGCTCGAGGACGAGGGCGTCACCGGCATGGTCGGCGTGCCGGCGCTGTGGCAGCTGCTCGAGCGCAAGATCTACAAGAACGTGTCGGACGCGGGCGTGCTCGTCGAGAAGGCGTTCGACTCGATCGTCGAGCTCAACCGCTCGCTGCGCGACAAGCTGCCGTGGGACGTGGGCGCGGGGAAGCTCCTGTTCTTCCCGGTGCACCGAAGGCTCGGCGGCCGGATGCGCCTGCTCATCTCCGGCGGCTCGGCGCTGCCGCCCGACACGCTCAAGGCGTTCCGCGGTCTCGGCTTCAACCTCTACGAGGGCTACGGCATGACGGAGTCGGCGCCGGTGCTCACCGTGACGCGGCCGGGCGACAAGACGGTGCCGGGCTCGGTGGGGCGCGCGCTGCCGGGCGTCGATGTCCGGATCGATCAGCCAGATGGGAGCGGCGTCGGCGAGATCGTCGCGCGGGGGCCGAACGTGATGCTCGGCTACTTCGAGAACCCGGAGGCGACCGCGCAGACGTTGCAAAACGGCTGGCTCCACACGGGCGACCTCGGCCGGATCGACGAGGACGGCAACGTCTTCATCGTCGGGCGCAAGAAGGAGATGATCCTCGGCGCGTCGGGCGAGAACGTCTACCCCGACGAGCTCGAGGAGGTGTACCGCGACTCGAGGTACATCAAGGAGCTGTCGGTCGTCGGGCTGCCGGTGGCGGGCGAGGCGAACCTCGAGACGGTCGCCGCGCTGATCGTGCCGGACTACGACCAGGGCGCGGGCGAGCATCGTCTCGGGCGCGAGGAGGTGCGCGAGGCGGTCCGCGAGCACGTGCGCAAGGTGAGCAAGGGCCTGCCGCTGTACAAGCGGCTCAAGGTCGTGCACCTCTGGGATCACGATCTGCCGAAGACGGCGTCGCGCAAGGTGCGCCGCCGCGACGTGGTGGCTGAGCTTCAGCGGCTCGAGCGGGCGGCCAAGGGCGGCGCTTCGGCACGTGAGCTCGGCGATGGGCAGGCGGCGGGCGGTGCGTGGCTCCACGATCTGCTGGCCGAGGTCTCGCAGAAGAAGCGCGGCGGCATCACGAGCGAGACGCGGCTCGAGGAGCTGGGCTTTGACTCGCTGATGTTCACCGAGCTGGCGGTCGCGCTCGAGGCGGCGGGCGTGAACCTGCCGGATCCGGGCGAGCTCGCCGGCCTCGAGACGGTGGCCGACGTCGAGCGGCTGGTGGCGCGGCTCGGCGCGAAGGCCAGGAGCGAGAAGCCGCGGCGCGACCGCGAGCGGCGCGAGAAGGACGCCGAGGAGCGCAAGGCCGACGACGACATCGATGTGCCGGGGCCGCTGGTCTCGCTCGGGCGGCGCGCGCTGCGGAGCGGCATGCGCGCGCTCTACGAGCGAGTGCTCGAGACGCGCGTCCACGGCCGGCCGCCGCCGTTCGGCGGGTACATCGTCGCGGCGAACCACGCGAGCCACCTCGACACGGGGCTCGTCAAGTACGCGCTCGGCGATCAGGGCGAGGCGCTCGTGGCGCTCGCGGCGAAGGACTACTTCTTCGAGGATCCGGTGCGCCGGATGTACTTCGAGAACTTCACGAACCTCGTGCCGATGGAGCGCCACGGCTCGTTGCGCGAGTCCTTGCGGCTCGCTGGCGAGGTCATCCACGACGGCTACATCTTGCTGATCTTCCCCGAGGGCACGCGCAGCGACACGGGCGTGATGGCGGACTTCAAGCCGTCGCTCGGCTACCTCGCGATGACGAACCGCTGCGGGATCCTGCCGATGTATCTGGCGGGCACGCACGAGGCGATGCCCAAGGGCCGCTACCTGCCGCGGCGCGGCGAGCGCGTCGCGGCGCATCTCGGGCCGTACCTGTCGTACGAGGACGTCGTCGCGCTGGCGGCGGCTAAAGACGGCGAGCGCAAGCCCACGCGGTCGGAGCAGTACCGCGCGATCACGTACCACGTCGAGGGCATCATCCGCCGGCTCGCGCCGCGCGAGCACGCGTGGACGCTCGGCGACGCGGGCACGACGCCGATGGCCGAGTACCTGGCGTCGATCGGCCAGGCGGTGGCCGAGGACGAGGCGGGCGCGCAATGACGGCCGTGGTGGTCACCGGCGCGACCGGCTTCCTCGGCGAGCACCTGTGCCGCGTGCTGGTGGGAGAGGGGCGCCAGGTGCGCGGCCTCGCGCGCTCGCGGTCCGCGATCCTGGCCGACCTCGGCGTCGAGCACGTGCGCGGCGATGTCCTCGATGGCCCGGAGCTCGATCGCGCGCTCGCGGGCGCGGCCGCCGTGTTCCACCTGGCGGGCGCGGTGTCGCGCGATCCGGACGACGCGCAGCGGATGATGCGGCTGCACGTCGACGGCACGCGCCGCGTGCTCGAGCGGATGGCGGCCGCGGGCGTCCGGCGCATGATCCTCGCGTCGACGAGCGGCACGATCGGCGTCTCGAAGGACGAGGCGATCCTCGACGAGACGGCGCCGTACGCCGAGCAGATCGTGGCGGGCTGGCCGTACTACGCGTCGAAGATCTACCAGGAGCGGCTCGCGTTCGAGCACGGGCCGCGGCTCGGGATCGAGGTCGTCGCGGTGAACCCGACCCTGCTGCTCGGGCCCGGCGACCGCCGGCTGTCTTCGACGGGCGACATCCGCAAGCTCATGAAGCGGCAGGTCCCGGTCGTGCCCGGCGGCGGCGTCAGCTTCGTCGACGCGCGCGACGTGGCGGTCGCGACGGCCGCGGCGCTCGAGCGGGGCCGGCCCGGCGAGCGCTACCTGATGGGCGCGGCGAACTGGACGATGAAGGACTTCTTCGCGCGCGTGGGCCGGATCGCCCACGTGGCGCCGCCGCGGCTCCGGCTGCCGGCGAAGCTCAACCGCTGGGGCGCCTCGCTCGTCGAGGAGCTGTACCGCCACCGCGGCAAGGAGCCGCCGGTCGACCGGATCTCCGTCGAGATGGCCGAGCACTTCTGGTGGATCGACTCGTCCAAGGCCGAGCGCGAGCTGGGCTTCTCCGCGCGCGATCCGCAGCTCACGCTGGTCGACACGGTCGCGTACCTGCGCCAGGGCATCGACGCCCTGGCCTGAGCCGGCGCGCCGGTGCGCGTCGAGCTTGCGTGCGCTTGCGTGCGCTAGCCCATGCAGCCGAGCGCCGCGATGACAGCAGCCACCTGCTCGGCCAGCTCACGCATCGTGGAACGCTGCTCGATTCGCACGTCGCGAGCCCGAGCGTGCATGGCGGCGGTCACCTCGTCGGTGTCGATGAGTACGACCAGCTTGACACTCGGAAGCCCAAGGTGGCTTTCGAGCTTGAAGCTCTCGTCGGCCTTTCGCGTGGTCCGCGAGAGCACTTCGACGACGACGCAAGGGTTCTTGAGGACATCGATCCCATCGACGTCTTCGTATTCTTGTGGGCCACAAACCACGACCAGGTCCGGGAAGTAATAGGGCGAGGTTCCGGTCGTTGCCTTGATGGCGTCCGCGATGTCGACGTGACAATCGGCCGGCTTCCGTTTCTGGATCTCCTCATCGAGGGTCCGCACGGCCTCGCGGTGCTCCTTCTTCGTGCCACTCGTGCAGACGATGCGATCGCCGTGCAATTCGAAACGCTCGGGCCGGATGCGCATCCACGCCAAGAATTGCTCGACCGTGTACTTCCCTTGAAGCACGTCGCCCTGCGAGAACGCGTCGGCCGGCACGACCTGCTCTGCGATGCCCATTCGCTACATTCTAGGCGGACCAGAGCTTGGGGAAAGTACGTAGTCCGAGCAGGCACGATAGCTGATCGTCGGGCGCGCTCGGGCAGCTGCGTGATCGTCGCGCGCCGAGCATCAGCCTCGTCGGAGGCGCCGTGAATCGTCGCTTGCCGACCTGCAGGTTCCATGGAACGGTGACTCCGTGGGCGGTTTGGCGGCGCGGCGTGAAGCCGATTGTGGGGCGTCTGTTTGTTGGATAGGCGCCATTCCGATCCCCCCGGAGAGGGCTCGAAGGGGCGAGGCCCTCGGTAGGGGCCTGCGTGGAAGCTCGCCGTCATGAGCGCGCGCGAGCCCATCGCCGTCATCGGCATCGGCTGTCGCTTCCCGGGCGGCGCTAGCTCGCCCCGCCGCCTCTGGGCCCTCCTCACGCAGGGGCGCTGCGCCATGATCGATGTTCCTAGGGAGCGCTGGGACTATCGTCGCTTCTACGATCCGGATCCGAGCAAGCCGGGCAAGACGCACGTCCGGGTCGCCGGCTTCCTGGAGGAGGCGATCGACACCTTCGACGCCTCGTTCTTCGGCATCTCGCCGCGCGAGGCCGCGGTGCTCGATCCCCAGCAGCGGCTCCTCGCCGAGGTGGCCTGGGAGGGCCTCGAGGACGCGGGCGTTCCACCGGACGGGCTCGCGGGGAGCCAGACGGGCGTGTACGTCGGCGGGTTCATGCTCGACAGCATGCTCACGCATATGGGCCCGATGAACCGGGACCTGATCGGCCCCCACACCGCGGTCGGCGCCACCATGACGGTCCTCTCGAACCGGCTGTCCTTCCTGCTCGACCTCCGCGGCCCGAGCATCTCGCTCGACACCGCGTGCTCGTCGTCGCTGGTCGCGGTTCATCTCGCCTGCCAGGACCTGTGGAAGGGCGAGACCTCGCTCGCGCTGGCGGGCGGCGTCAACGTCATGTTCCGCCCCGAGATCTTCGTGGCCATGAGCAAGGGCAAGTTCCTGGCGGCCGACGGATGCTCGAAGGGGTTCGACGCGCGCGCCGACGGGTACGGGCGGGGCGAGGGCGCGGCGATCGTCGTGCTGAAGCGCCTCGGCGAGGCGGTGCGCGATGGGGATCGCATCTACGCGCTCATCCGCGGGACCGGTGTCAACCAGGACGGGCGCACCGAGTCGATGACGGCGCCGAGCGGGCGCGCGCAGGAGGCCCTGATCCGCCGCGTGTGCGCCAGCGCCTCCGTGGATCCGACGGAGATCCATGCCTTCGAAGCGCACGGCACGGGGACCGCCGTGGGCGACCCGACGGAGATGGACGCGCTCGGCAGCGTCTCGAAGCGAGCCGACGGGCCCGGGCCCTGGGTTGGCTCGCTCAAGGCCAACATCGGACACCTCGAGGCGGCCGCCGGCGTGGCGGGGCTCATCAAGGCGAGCCTCTGCCTGCAGCACCGGCAGCTCCCGCCGCAGGCCAACCTGCAGCAGGTCAACCCCAACATTCCGTTCGACGCGCTCGGGCTCCGCATCCCGCGGCAGGTCGAGGCGATCGAGCCGCGGGCGGGCGAGCCGCTCCGCATCGGCGTCAACTCCTTCGGCTACGGAGGCACCAACGCTCACTGCCTGCTCGAGCAGGCGCCGCCGGTGCCGGATCGCACGAGCCCCCCGGCGCTGACGGCGCCGGCGCTCTTGCCCCTTTCGGCCCGGAGCCCGGGGGCGCTCCTGGCGCTCGCGCAGTCCTACGCCGATCTCCTCCGCGAGCCCCACCGGCCCCCGGTGGCGGACATCTGCTTCGCCGCGGCCACGCGGCGGAGCCATCACGAGCACCGCCTCGCCCTCGTCGCGGTCGATGACGCGGCCGACCTCGCCACGCGGCTCAGCTCCTTCGCGGCTGGCGACCCGGTGGAGGGCGGCGCAGCGGGGCGCACCCTGCCGGATGCCGGATCTCAGCCGGTCTTCGTGTTCACCGGGATGGGACCCCAGTGGTGGGCGATGGGCCGCGAGCTGTACGAGCAGGATGCGCTGTTTCGCTCGACGCTCGATCGATGCGACGCCCTGTTTCAGCGGCACGCGGGCTGGTCGCTCCTCGCGCAGATGTTCGTGGCCGACGAGGGCTCCTCACGGATGTCGCGGACGGACATCGCCCAGCCCGCGAACACGTTCCTTCAGCTCGGCCTGCTCGCGCTGTGGCGGCGCGCGGGGATCGAGCCGGCGGCGGTGATCGGCCACAGCGCCGGCGAGGTGGCGGCGGCCTTCGCCGCGGGACGCTTGGAGCTCGAGCAGGCCGTGTACGTGGTCTACGAGCGGAGCCGGATCCAGGCGAAGGCGGCGGGCCAGGGCAAGATGCTGGCGGTGGGCCTCTCGGAGAAGGGGGCCCGCGCCGTCCTGCGGGGACGGGAAGCCGCGGTCTCGATCGCCGCCATCAACGGACCGGGCTCCCTGACGCTGTCCGGGACCGCGGAGGCGATCGACGCCATCGCCGCCGAGCTCGAGGCACGCGGCGTCTTCAACCGCGGCCTCAAGGTCGAGGTGCCGTACCACAGCCCGGTGATGGACGCCCTCAAGCCCGAGCTGCGCCGGTGCCTGGCCTCGCTCCGTCCGTCGGCGGGGAACCTCCCGATCTACTCCACGATCCTCGGCGGACGGGTCGAGGGTGTGTCGTACGACGCGGAGTACTGGTGCAACAACATCCGCGAGCCAACGCTGTTCGCGACGGCGGTGGGCCAGCTCCTGAAGGACGGGCATCGCCTGTTCCTGGAGCTCGGTCCTCACCCCGTCCTTTCGGGTTCGATCCGTGAGTGCGGCGCGGAGGCACGCGTCGACGTCCGGATCGTCTCGTCGCTCCGGCGGCGCGAGCCCGAGCGAGCGGCGTTCGCCAGGGCCCTGGCCGAGCTCTACGTGGCCGGCGTCCGGATCGCGTGGCCCCACGTCCTTCCCGGAGGCTGCCGCTCCACGCCGCTGCCGAGCTATCCGTGGCAGCGCGAGAAGCACTGGCAGGAGTCCGAGGAGGCGCTCGTCGATCGCTGCGGCACGGACGAGCACGCGCTGCTCGGACCGCGGATCTCCGCGCTCGTGCCGACCTGGGAGCGTGGGCTGAACGCGCAGTTCATGCCCTGCCTCCCGGATCACCGTGTCCGCGGCTCGGTGGTCGTGCCCGGCGCCGCGTTCATCGAGATGGCCCTCGCCGTGCGCCGCGCGCTCGGTCTCGCCGGGCCGCACGGGCTCGAGGACGTGCGGTTCGAGAGCGCGCTCGTGATCGTGGGCAGCGACGAGCCTTGGGTTCGCACCACCTACGACGAGGCGACCCAGACGGTGGCGATCCACAGCCGCCCGCGCGACAGCCGGACGGCCTGGACCCGGCACGCCACCGCGCGGCTCCGCCGGAGCCTGCTCGCGGCTCCGCCGGAGCACGTCCGGCGCTGCGACGTCGACGCGCGCGCCGCGCACCGGCTCGACGCGGAGGCGGTATACGGCATGCTCCGCGCCCGCGGCCTCGACTACGGGCCTCGGCTGCGCGGCGTGCAGTGGCTGCTCCGGGGCGAGCACGAGCTGCTTGCGGGCATCGCGCTCCCGCCGTCCGAAGCCGCGCGAATCGCCGCCGACGGGAGCTCGATCCTGGATCCGGTCTGGCTGGATCCGTGCCTCCAGGCGCTGGTGGCGCTGCTTGGGGAGCACGACCCGCGGCTCTATCTCCCGGTGGGGTGCCGCAGCGTCTGGTTCTCTGGTGAGCTCGACCCTCGCGAGGCGCTCTCCTGCCACGCGCAGATCCGGAAGCGAACGGATCATGCAATCGAGGGCGAGATCGCGCTCCTCGGCACCGACGGCCGGGTCGTCGCGCGGCTCGCGGGCGTCGAGTGCGTCGCGCTCGCTGACCACGAGGAGACGCGGCCGCGGCCCGCCTTCCACGACTGGACCTACGAGCACGTGTTCGAGGAGGCGCCGCCGGAGCCGGCGCGGCCGGCCCCGTGTGGCGGCTGGATCGTGCTCGCCGACGCCGGCGGGCTCGGCGGTGATCTGGTGCGCGCGCTCGAGCGCTCGGGGGTGGACGTGGCGCACGTCGATCGCGCCGACGATCGCGCCGACGACGCGGCGCGCGTGCTCGCCAGCCTCGATCGCTCGCGGTTCACGAACGTCGCGTACCTCCATGGCCTCCATGGCGGTACGGACGGCGACCCGGACGGCGACCCGGACGGCGACCCGGACGGCGACCCGGTCGGCGCCGCCTCGGACGCCGCGCTCGACCTCCTGCAGGTCGTGCGGGCCTGGGCCCCGGGGGACGACGCCTCGCTCCACATCGTCACCTGCGACGCGCAGCGCGCCGCGGCTGGCGACACGCTGACATCGCTGTCGGGGGCGGTCCTGATCGGCCTCCTGCGCGTGATCCGCGCCGAGCTGCCGCACCTCCGGACGCGCAGCATCGATCTCCCCCGGGGTGCCGCCGCGGCGAGCCCGGCGGTGATCGAGCGCCTCGTCCGCGAGCTGTGCTCCGGGAGCGCGGAGGACGAGGTCGCGCTGCGCGGAGCGCAACGGCTGGTTCGCCGCCTCCGGGCCAAGCCGATCAGCGCGTGGGAGACGGAGTCCGGCGCGACGTCCGGTGCGCCGGGCAGGGCGGTCCGCCGCCCGGACTTCGAGATCGCCCTCGACGGCTCCGAGCGGCCGGTGCGCCGGGCGCCGCGGCGTCCGCCCGGTCGGGGGGAGATCGAGATCGAGGTGGACCGCGTGACGCTGACCCGCGGCACCGCGCCGCGGGGCGGGCGCTCCGCCGGCGGTCCCTGGCCGGCCGAGCTGGGCGGCGTGATCGCCGCGGTGGGGGAGGACGCGGCCGGCTTCGCGCCGGGCCAGCGCGTGCACGCGATCCTCGCGCAGGCGCCGCTGGCCGTGGGGACGCATGCGACGCTCTGTCCGGGTCGCGACCTGGTCATGACGGGCGCGGCGCCGGGCCGGCTGCTGCCGTTCCTCGCCGCGGAGTGCGCGCTCCACGCCCACGGCCGGATCGGGCCGACGGAGCGGCTCCTCGTGCTCGGGAGCGCCGGCGGGATCGGGCTCGCCACCGCCGAGCTGGGCCGCGCGGCGGGAGCGCAGGTCGCCATCGTCCTGGATTCGACGGTGGAGGCGGCGCCGGCGGGGATCCGGACGTTCGACTGGCGATCGGCCGGCCTCACCGACGAGATCATGGAATGGACCGGCGGGACGGGCGTCGACGTGCTGGTGAACGCGGCGCTCGATCCGGAGCCCACGGTCGCCGCGGTCCTCGGGCCCTTCAGCCGCTTCGTCGATGCCGGCCCGCTGGCACCGGTCGAGGGGCTGCTCGCCTCTGTCTGGTCGCGGGGCGCGTCCTGCTCCCGCGTCGACGTCGCGGCGCTGCTGCAGCAGCGCGCCGCGGAGGCGCGCGCCCTGCTGCAGGCCGTGCTCGGGCGGTTCGAGCGCCTGCCGGAGCTTCCGACGGAGGAGCTGCCGGCGGCGCGCGGCACCGACGGGCTGCGATGGCTGGCGGAGCGCGCGCGCCAGGACGGGTTCGCTCGGCTCACGCTCGCGTTCGGAGGCGATCCGCCGCGCGCGCTCGCACCCGCGACGGACGAGCCGAGCTTCGACCCCGACGCGACCTACCTCATCACCGGCGGCTTCGGCGGCTTCGGCCTCGCGCTCGCGCGCTGGATGGTGGCCGAGGGCGCGCGGACCCTGGTCCTGACGGGCCGGAAGGGCGCCTCCACGCCGGAAGCCCGGGCGCGGGTCGAGGAGCTGCGAGCGGCGGGCGCGCGCGTCGTCCCGGTCGCCGCGGACGTCGGCGACGAGACCGCCATGCGCGTGCTGTTCGCGCGGATCGACGGCGAGCTCCCTCCGCTCAGAGGCGTGTTCCACACCGCGGCGGTGCTCGACGACGCGGCGCTGGCGGACCTGGACCGCGATCGGATCTGGCGGGTGATGGCGCCCAAGGCCGGGGGCGCCTGGATTCTCCACCAGCTCACCGAGGACCGGCCGCTCGATCACTTCATCCTGTTCTCGTCCGTGTCCGCCCTGATCGGCAACCCGCGGCAAGGAAACTACGTCGCCGCGAACGCCTTCCTCGACGCCCTGGCGGAGCACCGCGCCGCCCAGGGGCTCGCCGGAGCGAGCCTGCACTGGGGCGTGCTCGGCGAGATCGGGATGGCCGCGGACGAGTCGGTGCGCGCGTACCTGGAATCCCTCGGCCTGCACCCGATGCCGCTGGCTTCGGCGCTGGCAGCGCTGAAGCGCGTGCTCCAGCTCCGCACGCCGCAGATCGGGATCATCGACGCGTCCTGGTCCACCCTCGGCCGGGCGGCGCCTCACCTCGCCGCGTCTCCCCGTACCGCTCACCTGATCGGCGACGCCGCGGGACCGCGGGGCGAGGTGGAGCAGCGCCGCGAGCACCTGGCGCGCCTCGCGCCCGAGGCGAGACAGGACGAGCTCGCGAGCTTCCTCGCGGAGCGCCTGGCGCACATCCTCCAGCTTCCGCTCGGCCGCGTGGATCCCCAGAAGTCGTTCTCCGCGCTCGGCGTGGACTCGCTGCTGTCGATGCAGATCCAGGGGACGATCCGCGAGGCGCTGGGGATCGACATCCCCGCGCTGGATCTCCTCCGCGCCCGGAGCCTGGTCCAGGTCGCGGCCACGCTGTCGAGCAAGCTCGCGAGCGGACCGCCGACGGCCACCTCGGCGTCCGACGCTGCGAGGAGCCAGCGTGAGCAGCAGCGCGAGCAGCAAAGCGAGCGCCAGAGCGAGCGGCAGAGCGAGCGCCAGGTCGACCGCATGTCCGAGGGCGAGGTTGAAGCGATCCTGCAGGCGATGCTCGAGGCCGAGCGGGCAGCAGAGAGAGCGTTGTTGTGAGCGCCTCCCTCCGCGATCTGGGCACCCTCTCGGCCGAGCAGAAGCGCAAGCTCCTCGCGGAGCGCCTCGCCAGGCCGGGGAAGAACGCGCCGCGGATCTTTCCGCTCACCTCCGGGCAGAAGGCCCTCTGGCTGCTCCACCAGCAGAGCCCGGAGGGGGCGGCGTACAACACGCCGTTCGCCCTTCGGATCCGCTCCGAGGTCGACGCCGCGGCCCTCGCGCGCTCGTTCGAGGCGCTGGTAGCCCGCCACCCGAGCCTGCGGACCACGTTCTCCGCCACGGCCGACGGTCAGCTCCTCCAGACGGTGCACCCCATCCTCGCGCCGCACTTCGCGCAGGTCGACGCGAGGGGCTGGAGCGCCGAACAGCTCCACGAGGCGGTGATCCGGGCCTACCGCCGGCCGTTCTCGCTGGAGCGCGGCCCGCTCGTCCGGGGGGACCTGTTCACGGGGGGACCAGGCGATCACGTCTTGCTCATCACCGTCCATCACATCGTCTACGACGGGTGGTCGGCGGGGATCGTCCAGCGGGAGCTGAGCCAGATCTACCTGGCGCTATCGAAGGACGTCACGCCGTCGCTGTCGCCGGTGACCGGCAGTTACTCCGACTTCGTCGCGCAAGAGGACGAGCTCCTGTCGAGCTCCGCGGGGCGCGCGCACTGGGAGTACTGGCAGAAGCAGCTCGCGGGCGATCTGCCGACGCTCGCGCTGCCTGCCGATCGGAGCCGCTCGTCGCTCGCCGAGCACCGGAGCGGCGCGGTGCCGCTCCGGCTCGACGCGGTGCTGACGAGCGGGATCAAGGCACTCGCCCAGGCCGAGCAAGCCACGCCGTTCGTGGTCCTCCTCTCGGCCTACGCCGCGTTGCTCGGGCGGCTCGCGCGGCAGGACGACCTGCTGATCGGCGCGCCCACCACCGGGCGATCGGGCGCTGCGATGCACGACGTGGTCGGCTACTGCTCGAACCCCATGGCCGTGCGCGTGGATCTCTCCGGCGCGCCCTCCACGCGCGCGCTCGTCGCGCGGACCCGCGACGTGGTCCTCGCGGCGCTCGCCCACCAGGACTTCCCGTTCGCGTCGATCGTGGAGCGGCTGGAGGTCCAGCGCCGGCCGGGTGTCTCGCCGATCTTTCAGGCCTCGATGACCTTCCAGGCGTCCGGCGAGGGCGGTGGCGCCATGGACCTGTGGGCCACGCCCGAGGAGGACGCCCGGCTCCGGTGGGGCCACGTGGAGCTGGAGCCGTATCCGCTGCGGGATCAGGAGGGGCAGTTCGATCTCACCCTCGAGGTGTGGGAGGCGCGGGGCGCCTTCGCCGGCGCGCTCCGCTTCAACCGCGAGGTCTTCCACGAGGCCACGGTCCGGCTGTGGCGGGGCTACTTCGAGCAGCTCCTCGCGGCGATGATCCGCGCGCCGGACGAGGCGGTCGGCAGCCTCGCGCTCGCGGAGCCGGCCCACGTGCGCGCGGAGCCGGCCCACGTGCGTGCCGAGCCGGCGACCGGGCCGGCGGCGGCCGGCACCACGATCCCCGCATGGTTCGAGCGACAGGTCGCGCAGCGCCCCGATGCGATCGCGCTGACCTGCGGCGAAGCGCACCTCAGCTACGCGGAGCTCAACGCCCGCGCGAACGTCGTGGCGCACGAGCTCTTGGACCGCGGCGTGGGCCCCGAGTCGCTGGTGGGCGTCTGCGTCGAGCGCAGCGCGGAGCTGGTGATCGCCATCCTGGGCGTGCTCAAGGCCGGCGGAGCGTACGTCCCTCTCGATCCGGCGAGCCCCCCCGAGCGGATCGCGCTGATCCTCGAGGACGCCGGCGTCTCTGCGCTGGTGACCGAGACCCGGCGGAGGAGCGAGCTGCCGACCGCGCCCGCGGCCACGGTGTACACGGTGTACACGGTGTACGTCGACGCGCTCGACGGGTCGGCCGCGCGGCGCGCGACGAATCCCACGCCCGACATCGGGCCCGCCAGCGCCGCGTACGTGATCTACACCTCCGGCTCCACGGGCCGTCCGAAGGGCGTCATCGTCACGCACCACAACGCCACGCGCCTGTTCACCACGACCGAGGCGCCGCTCTACGACTTTGGGCCCACCGACGTCTGGACGCTGTTTCACTCCGCCGCCTTCGACTTCTCGGTCTGGGAGCTCTGGGGCTCGCTCTTCTACGGCGGACGCCTGGTGGTCGTGCCCCACTGGATGACGCGATCGCCCGACGCCTTCGGCGACCTGATCGCCCGCGAACGGGTGACGGTCCTGAGCCAGACGCCGTCCGCGTTCCGGGCGCTGATGCGCGCGCCCTCGATGGCGGACGGGGTGGGCGGGCGCAGCCTCGCGTGGATCATCTTCGGCGGGGAAGCGCTGGACGCGGCCACCGTCCGCCCCTGGTTCG
>Ga0247790_10000123_pt1 | contig 40053 bp, 28 predicted proteins | sample UWRJS171409R4_FD_179913 | JGI IMG/M metagenome (GOLD analysis project Ga0247790, IMG submission 179913) | Soil microbial communities from Arlington Agricultural Research Station in Wisconsin, United States - UWRJ-S171-409R-4 | ecosystem: Environmental > Terrestrial > Soil > Agricultural land...
CCGAGGCTGAGTTGTCGGCGCCGATCGCGAGCCGCCGCGTGTCGGAGCGCGGATCGACCCGGACATCGAGCGTGACCGGGCGGACACCCGGCGTCACCGTCCCGCCGCCGCCGCACTCGGCGGGGCACGTGACATCGCCGCCCACGATCGCCGGGACGCCGTTGGTCCCGTACTGGATGCCGGACACGATCGTGCCGGTCGATGTGTCGACGGCCGCCACCAGGTGGCAGCTGGGGTACGCGACGTAGACGATCCCCTCCGGGCCCGCCTTGTCCTTACATGAAGTGCCGATGAGCGCCGAGGACGCCTCTCCCACCATCGCGGCCGGTCGGGCGAGGATCGGCTGGCCGGACGCGTTCTTGACCGTGAGCCGATCGACGCGGACCGCGCGCTCCTGGCCGAGCGCGCTATCGATCGCGCTGCCGATGTCGAGGACCGACAGATCGCACGAGCCCGCGTTCGCCGTGATCGCGTGGCAGCCCGCCGGATCGGTGTGGATCGCGACCGGCTCCTCGCCGACGCTGATGCTGTTCTTGCCCGGCGTGAGCAGGTCGGCATCGAGGACGCTCAGCCCCGCATCGGCGTCCGAGGCGAGCGTGGCGCCCGGCTTGGTGCCGAACTGCGCGAGCGCGACGGTGCCTGGACCCGACTGCAGGATCAGGCCGTACCAGGAGACCGGCGAGACCTGGCTCGTGATGTTGCAGTTCGCGTCGCGCAGCGTCTCCTGGCCCGGCGGCGTCGGCTGCTCGGTCGAGCCCGGCTTGCACGGGATCTCGACCGGCGCCTGCGAGCGGGTCTCGCACGCGAACGGCGGCATCGCGCTGACCTGGATCGGCAGCGACGGATCGGCCGCGCCGCCGTTCGTGATCCGCAGCTGGCCGTGGCACGCGAACGCGATGTCCACGGGGCGGTCGAAGGTGAGCTGATCGATCGTCTGCTCCTGCGTCTCGCCGCAGCTGAGCAACGCGGCGAGCGCGACCAGACACGGAATCGGAATGAGCTTGGTCATAGCGGCCTCGGCTCCCCGATCCGCAGCACGACGCGGTTGCGCGTCGGCGAGCCCGGGGTCAAGTCGATCACGGCGATCGTGTCCTCGAGGAAGTTGGTGACGAAGAGCCGCTGGCCATCCGGCGTGCCGGTGATCGAGTACGGCCCCCGCCCGACGGTGATGACGTCCTCGACGCGGCCGCGGCCGCGCGGGTCGACCACGTAGATCTGGCCGTCCTGGAAGCAGGTCAGGTACGCGCGGTCACCTTCGCCGGAGTCGACGACGGTGACCGTCGACGCCTGGCGGCAGATGTCGACCGCGCCGACGAGCTGGTTCTTCGGGACGCCCGTCGCGCCGAGCGACGTGTCGAGGATCTGGAGCGTCGGCGGCTTGCGGTTCAGGAGGAAGAGCCGGTCGCCCGACGACGAGAACGCCATCCCGCGGGTGTCGTTCGCGCCGCTGTTCGTGTTCGCGTTGTTGCCGACGCCGTCCTGGAAGAACCAGTTGCCCGTGAGCAAAAACGGCGGCTTGTACACGTCCCCCTCCGCCGGGGGCGGGTGACGGCCGACGGTGAACGTCTGGATGCGGTCCTCGCTGCGGCTGCCGACATAGACGATGTCGCCCGCCGCGTGCGGCGTCCGGCCGGCGACGCCGGTCGCGCCGCGCAGGCCGCTCGTCGGATCCTGCAGGAAGACGTTCTGCTGGATGTCGGCCACCTGCACCGTGCCCGCGCGCGGCGAGTCGATCAGCGTGACCGCGCCCGTCGTCAGGTGCGTGACGATCGCGAACTCGCCCGCGGTGTCGGCGAACACGCCGAACGGCTCGTCGGGGATCGCGGCGGCGGTGTCGTCGTTCCCCACGAACGAGAGCCGGTGGGCCCCGTCGCACGTATGGAACGGCTCCGCCAGGTTCTTGTCGTTGCACGAGAGCCGGCCCTCCGCCGCGCTCCAGTCGGCCCACGCGATCGACGGATCGCCGCGCGTCGGCACGATGAGCCGCAAGTCGCCGTTCGAGAGGTCCTGGAGCGCGATGTCGGTCGCGAAGTTGCCGATGCGCACGCCCTGGTCCTGCGTCTCGCTCAGGAACATCTGCTCGTTGCAGATGAGCGTCTCGTGGAAGTCCAGATCCTGACGACACGCGGCGGGGACGTTGGTGCGAGCCGGCAGCCACTGCGCGATGAGCGCGTCGACCGCCTCCAGCGGCACGACGGAGATCGAGCCGGAGCTGTACTTCAGGTCGGAGTTCGAGTTGACCACGAACAGCTGCTTGCCGTCGGGGCTCACGACCGCGCCCGTCGGGAAGAAGATGTCGAGCCGGTCCGGGGCGACGTCCTCGCCGGAGGCCGTGCACCCCGCGCCGCCACCGGCGAGCATCGCGGTCACGACCGCCGCGCGGGCGGCCACCTTGCAGAGAGACCACATGGGTGGACGCTTCGACCGGTCCCAATCGCCTACGGTTGCTTGCATGATCTCCATCACGGCGGTCATTTCTCCCGAGTCTCCCGGGATTTCGAGCGGTCGGCCAGCGCCGCGCGCGCCGCGGCGAGCCGCGCGATCGGCACGCGGAACGGCGAGCATGAGACGTAATCGAAGCCCATGCGATGACATAGCTCCACCGAGCTCGGCTCGCCGCCGTGCTCGCCACAGATCCCGACCTTGAGGCCCGGCTTCACGCTCCGGCCGCCGCGCACCCCGAGCTCGATCAGGGCCCCCACCCCCTCGGGGTCGAGGACCGCGAACGGATCCGCCGCGATCACGCCGCCTTCGAGGTACACCGGCAGGAACCGGCCGGCGTCGTCGCGCGACAGGCCGTACGTCGTCTGCGTCAGGTCGTTGGTCCCGAACGAGAAGAAGTCGGCGTGCTCGGCGATCCGGTCCGCCACCACGCAGGCGCGCGGCAGCTCGATCATCGTGCCGATCGTGTACGGGATCGTCGCACCCGCGAGCGCCCGGTCCATCGCGGTGGCAACCAGCGCGCGCAGCCGCTTCAGCTCCTCCGGAACCATGACGAGCGGGATCATGATCTCCGGCGTGACCGCCACACCGGCGCGCGCCGCCTCCGCGGCCGCCTCGCCGATCGCCTGCACCTGGATCTCGTAGATCTCCGGAAACGTGATGCCGAGCCGGCAGCCGCGGTGGCCGAGCATCGGGTTCGCCTCGGTCAGCTCGGCGACCTTGGCCGAGATCGCGGCCGGCGGCTTGCCGAGGTCCTTGGCGACCTCCTCGATCTCCTGCGCCGTGTGCGGCAGGAACTCGTGCAGCGGCGGATCGAGCAGCCGGATCGTCACCGGCAGCCCGTCCATGACGCGGAACAGCTCGAGGAAGTCGCCGCGCTGCATCGGCAGGATCTTCGCGAGCGCCGCCGTGCGGCCCTCGCGGCCCTCGGCGAGGATCATCTCGCGCACGGCGAGGATGCGCTCCGGCTGGAAGAACATGTGCTCGGTGCGGCACAGCCCGATGCCCTCGGCGCCGAAGCTCCGCGCCGTGCGCGCGTCGGTCGCCGTGTCCGCGTTGGTCCGCACCCGGAGCGTGCGGATGCTGTCGACCCACTCCATGAGCGTCCCGAGCTCGGAGCCGAGCTGCGCGGGCACGAGCGGCGCCGGGCCGGCGAACACCTCGCCCGTCGAGCCGTCGAGCGTGAGCGTGTCGCCCTCGCGGAGCTTGCGCTCGGCGGCGCCCGCGCCGAAGGTCGCCGTCTTCCGCGCGGCGTCGACGCGCAGCGAGGTGCACGCCGTCACGCAGCACTTGCCCATGCCGCGCGCGACGACGGCCGCGTGCGACGTGAGCCCCCCGCGCGACGTCAGGATGCCGACCGCGGCCTTCATGCCGTGGATGTCCTCCGGCGAGGTGTCCGTGCGGACGAGCAGCACGCGCTCGCCCCTGCTCGCCCACTCCTCGGCGGCCGTGGCCGTGAACACGACGCGGCCGATCGTGGCGCCCGGCGACGCCGGCAGGCCCTTGCCGATCGCCGGCGGGCGCGCCTTCGGATCGATCGTCGGGTGCAGCACCTCATCGAGCTTGGCCGGCTCGACGCGCAGGACCGCCTCGGCCGGCGTGAGCTTGCCCTCGGCGACGAGGTCGACGGCGACCTTCACCATCGCCTTGCCCGTGCGCTTGCCGTTGCGGGCCTGGAGCATGAACAGCTGGCCGTGCTGGATCGTGAACTCGAGGTCCTGCATGTCGCGGAAGTGATCCTCGAGGAGCTTGGCGACGCGGAGGAGCTCCGCGTGCGCCGCCGGGAGCCTGCGCCCCAGCTCGGTCAAGGGCTCCGGCGTGCGGATGCCGGCCACCACGTCCTCGCCCTGCGCGTTGGTCAAGAACTCGCCGTAGATCTCGGCGGTGCCCGTGGCCGGGTTGCGCGTGAACGCCACGCCCGTCGCGCAGTCCTCGCCGAGGTTGCCGAACACCATCGCCTGCACGTTGACCGCGGTGCCCATCGCCGCCGGGATGCCGTGCATCTTGCGGTACACGTCGGCGCGCGGGTTCCCCCACGAGCGGAACACCGCGCCGATCGCGCCCCACAGCTGCTCGCGGACGTCGTCGGGGAACGCGCGGCCGGTGGCGCGCGAGATCTCGGCCTTGAAGCGCGCCACCGCGTCGCGCAGCGCCGCCTCGGTCAGATCCTGATCGCGGTTCGCGCGGTACTGGCGCTTGACGTCGTCGAGGATGCGGTCGAACGGCGCCTCGTCGTGCTCGCTCGGCGCGACCACGCCCAGCACGACCTCGCCGTACATCGACACGAACCGGCGATAGCAGTCCCACGCGAACCGGGCGTTGCCCGACTGCGCGGCGAGCGCCGCCGCCGTGGTGTCGTTCAGGCCCAGGTTCAGGATCGTGTCCATCATGCCGGGCATCGACGCCGGCGCGCCCGAGCGGACGCTGACGAGCAGCGGCGCGGCCGCGTCGCCGAACTTGCGCTGCGCCAGCTCCTCGAGCCGCGCGAGCGCCTGATCGACCTCGGCGGCGAGCTCGTCGGGGTAGCTGCCCTCGCCGCGCTCCATCGTGTAGCGCGAGACCTCGGTCGTGATCGTGAAGCCCGGCGGCACCGGGAGCCCCAGCGCCGCCATCTCGGCGAGGTTGGCGCCCTTGCCGCCGAGCAGCGCCTTGTCCTTGGCGCGCCCCTCGGCGCTGCCACCCCCGAACTGGCGGACGTACCTCACGACACCGCTCCGCGGACTGGCCGGTCTCCGTCGACGATCCTGCTCACCCCGGGTTCATACAAGGTCGCGGTGCGCCCCTCAAGCCCGGCGCGGAGATAGCGACGGCCCCCCCCCGGGCGTGGCGGCGCGCGGCCGGCGCGAGCAGGGCCGTGTCCCGGGCCCGGGTGCTCAGCGCTCGGGGTCTGCCTGCGACACTTCTTGCCACCCGCGCCGGGCGGCCAGATTCGCGATCCGGGCGAGCTGATCCAGCTGCTGCATATCGAGCTTCATCCGGATCGAAGCGAGGATGCGCATCCGCGCCTCGCTCATCGTGCCGGGCCACGCACCGACGACCTCGCGATCTTCGGAGCCCAGTGAACGCACGAGCTCGCTCACCCATGCCTCGCCGATCGCGATCGCCACGGGCTGGAGATCGGACGAGCTCATGTCAGCGCCCGGCTCGCCATCCGCCACCGCCACCGCCACCGCCACCGCCGCCGCCGCGTCCACGACCGCCCCCGCCCGAGGGACCGTTCCGTCGCTCCTCGGCGACGTCCACGCGCAGCGAGCGACCGAGGAGATCTTTCCCGTTCAGCTCGGCGAGCGCCCGCTGGGCGCCCTCCGCGCTAGCCATCTCGACGAACGCGAAGCCACGCGACCGCCCGCTCATGCGATCGAGCACGAGCGCGACCGAAGCGACCGGCCCGCACTCGGAGAACTCCTTCTCGATCAGGGACTCCGTTGCCTCGAAGGCAAGGTTCCCAACATATAGACGATTCATAATCTCTCGATCCTCTCAACGGCTCGGGAATAACCGACTCCTACCGGCCGCACGGGAGGCGAGGTGCCGCGATCGTCTCAGGCATCGCGCTCCGCTCTCTCCGAGAGCGTGCCCATGTCTATCACGCGATGGTGGAGGCCACAATCGCCATCCTCTGCGTCGATCAATGGAATAGCCCACGCTTTCGAGCTTGGGCGCGCTGCAATTTTCCAATATTTCTAATAGTAGAATTATGACCCCGGTGCTAGAGTGCGCTGTGAGTCACACGAACATCGAGAAAGTGCCGCAACACCTGTGGACGAAGCTGCTCGCGCTCTTGCCAGCGTGTGCCGGGTGTAGCGCCGTACTGGACACCAGTATGGGGGAGTTCTGTGTCGAGTGCGCGGAGCGTTCGCGCGAAGCCGTCGAGGACGAGCTCGGCGGCGAGAGCTGAGCCGGCGGAGTCGAGGTCGAGAATCCCACTCTCGACTCGACATCATCGATCAACATCGCACAACTGGAATGGCTCGCAGCTCCGGCGTGCTGCGCCGCGCTCACCGGCGCATCCCGTTGCTCGATGCCGACCGCGCGCGCCGCTCGTCTGCGATGGGCAGCCGCAGCGTGAACGTCGCGCCGCGGCCGGGCCCCCCGCTCGCCGCCGTCAGATCGCCCTGGTGGAGCACGGCGATCTGCTTCGCGATCGCGAGCCCCAGCCCGAGCCCGCCGCCCTCGCGCCCCGATGCGTGATGGATCTGGCTGAACGGCTCGAACACGCGAGGTAGGCGGTCCGGTGCGATCCCGCACCCGCTGTCTGCGACCTCGATGGAGATCGAGCGCTCCTGGCGAGCGATGGTGACGGTGACATTGCCGCCGGGCTCGGCGAACTTCACCGCGTTCGCGAGCAGCGTGTGGAGCACCTGGCGCAGGCGCGCCGCGTCGGCCTGGACATCGGCGAGGACCCGCGCGCCGCGGCGGTCGAGCACGATCTGCTTGACGCGCGCGGCCGGCGCGACCGCCTCGAGCGCCTCGCGCAGCACGCCCTCGAGGTCGAGCGGGCGCAGGTCGACGTCGAGCTTGCCGCCGAGCACACGGGACGCGTCGAGCAGCTCGTCGACCAGGCGCGCCTGGGACAGCGCGCTCTCGTGGATCGCGGCTAGCGCCTGCGCGCGCACCGCGACGTCGGCCGTCTCGTCGCGCAGCACTGCCTCCCAGCGCAGCATGGTGGCGAGCGGCGCGCGCAGCTCGTGCGAGACCGCGGCGAGGAACTGCTCCTGGAGGTGGTGGACTTGCTCGGACTCCGCGCGCGCGGTGTGCTCGCGGGCGAGCAGCTCGGCGCGGTCGGCCTCGGCGCGGGCCTGCTCGATGTTCGTCGCGACGGCGTACCAGCGCGATCCCGGCGCCATCACGAACCGGATCCGGTGCCAGCGATATTCGCCGTCGGCGCGGCGCACGCGCGCCTCGACCTCGGCAGCCCGGCCCCGCCCCGAAGCCTCGTCGAACGCCTGCACGCAGCTCGCTCGATCGTCGGGGTGGATCGCGTCCTTCCAGGCATAGAGGCGAGCGAACCGCCGTGCATCGCACGTATAGGCCCCCCACGCGCTGTTGAAGTAGTCGGGGTCGCCGTATACCGGCCCCCCCCACACGAGCGCGTCGGCGCTCACCGCGAGCTCGCGCGAGACCAGCGCATCGGCGATGACGGTGCACACCACGATCGAGCCGGTCGTCGCGCCGGCGCCGTCGAAGATCGGGCGCACGGTCGCAGCGCAGCGCGCCACGCAGCTCTCGAGCTCGAGCTCGAGCTCGGCGAGGTGGATCGTCGCGCCCGTGCGGATCACCGCGTCGAGGTGCGTGCGCGGGAAGGATGCGCCGCCGCCGAGCAGCGCACGCCACGCCTCGTTGGTGAGCCGCGGCTCGTGCTTCGCGTCGAACACGGCGGCCGGGAGCGTCAGCTGCTCGAACAACGCCAGCGCCTCCGCCCGCTCGGCGGGCTGCTCGCTCGCGGGCCTGGCGATCAGCGCGTGAACGAGCGCGCACGTGATCTCGAGCCGGCGCTCTACCAGCGCGGCTGGGCCGTCGATGCCGACGTCGTGCTCGATCATCAACCGACGCCGTTCCAGGTGCGGACCCGCTCGCAGCGCCTCGCCAGCGCGAGCGCCAACCCCTGGCGAGACAGGGCTCGACCGCCGATGCTCAAGCTACAGGACTCCACATCCGCAACAGGGGACCACATGGGCGCCGGAAAAGAAGCCACCCGCGTGCCATTTCGCTGACGGCGGGAAATCACCCGCCGAGGAACGTACTTGAAGGATCGTCGTGCCACGCGGTGACACCGTCAGCGGCGCGGGCGCAGGCGTCAGCGGCGCGGGCGTCAGCGGCGCGGGCGCCGGCGGCGCAGCGCGAACGCCGTCAGGAGCGCCAGGACCAGCGAGCCCGCGGCCCCGCGGCGGCTGCTCGTGGCGCAACCGCAGCCCCCCGGATCCGGCCGGCAGTTGCCGGACACGCACGTCTCGTCGTCGGCGCACTGCTCGTCGGTGGTGCACACCCCGCCCTCCCCCGGAGCGGCCACCGTCACCATCACCGTGGCCGTGGTCTGGTTCGTCGTGTCGTAGGTCGTCACCGTGATCGTGTGGCCCCCCGGCGCGAGGGTCGGGCTCGTCGGGAAGGTGACCGGGGACGCTCCGGCCGAGCCGATGATCACGCCGTCGATCGCCAGGTCGATCTTGAGGATGCACTTCTCGTCGGTCGCGGTGACCTGGACGTCGAACCCGGCCGTGACCGTCGCGGCGGCCGCCGGCGAGACGATCTGGACCATCGGCGGCACCGCGTCGGGGGTCGGCGCCGCGCCGACGCCGACCGCGGCCCAGGCCGCCGAGACGGCGCCCTGGGTGCAGCCCGGGTAGAGCTCCTGCGCCACCTGCTCGGTCGAGGCGCGCGCCTGCTCCAGGGTCGTGTTCGCCATGAAGTAGCCCTTGGTCAGCGCGCGCTGGAAGATCGCGCCCGCCCGGTCGATGCCGATGCCCTGGACGTTGATGTTCGTCTTGTTCCGCGGGTGCTTGCCGCCGGTCGACAGGAGGTAGAACGCGAGGTTCGGGATGCCCGAGTTCAGGTGCACGCCGCCGTTGTCCGCCGTGCCCGTGTAGCGCTCGGGGTAGTAGTCGCGCGACTGGCCGTCCCGGGTCGGGCTCGTCATGTAGCGCAGCGCGTCGCCGGGGACCGCCGGCGTGTAGACGTCCTCGCCGATGAGCCAGGCGTCCGCGGTGACCGCCTTGTCGCGCCACGCCTCGCACACCGCGGCCATGATGTCGCTCATGCCCTCGTTGAGGGCGCCCGACTCGTTCATGTACGCCAGGTCTGCGGTCGCGTCCGTCACGCCGTGCGTCACCTCGTGCGTGGTGACGTCGTAGCCGTACGCGAGCTGGCGGAACGTGTTGTTGTCGCCGTCGCCGTACACCATCACGCCCGTCCCGTCGGGCTGCGGGAGCCACGCGGCGTTGTTGCCGCCGCCCGGACCCTGCTGGAACAGGACGTGGACGACCGACTCCAGCGCGCCGCCGGCGCCGTTGTACGAGTCGCGCTGGAACAGCTCCTGGTAGCAGTCGTAGGTCGCGCCGGTGTTGGTGAACGCCGCGATCGCGACGGGGTCGCCGACCGGCGGGCTCGTCTCGGTGCCGAGCAGCGGCGGGTTGGTGATGTTCTGAAGCGTCTTGCCCTCGCCGTCGTAGATCGCGCGGTTGCGCGCGGTGTACACGCGCGGCCGGCGATCGACGACGCGCCCGGTGTGCGCGTCGACGTAGACGCGATCGATGAGGAGCAGGCCGCCCGTGCCGGTGACCTCGATCTCCCACGCGAGGTACAGCTCGCCGTCGCCGGTTGCGATGACGTAGGTCAGCTCGCTGCGCTGGGCCACGAGCTGGCCCGCGGGGGCGATCGCGGGGGCCGGGGCGGTGATGGCGGCCGTGGCCGCGATGGCGATCCCGGCGGCGTCCGCGGCGGACACCGTCGGCGCGGCGCTCACGGCGCGATCGCGGGCGTTGCTCGTCACCGAGCGGACGGTGTTGTCGGCGCCGAGGTGGAGCACGACGTCGCCGCCGACCACCCGCAGCCCGTCCTTGCGCTGTGCCATGCGCACGTGGGTCATGCCGAGCGAGTCGCGCTCGATGCGCGTCGCCACCAGATCGGAGGCGGGCACGCGCAGCATCTCGGCGATCTGGGGCAGCACGCTGGCGAGCGCCTCGTTCGCGTGGCCGACGTCAGCGACGTCGATCGGCGCCGCGATCCGGCCGAGCGCCCCGCTCGCGAAGTACGGCGTGCCATCGGAGCTCCGCTCCATCCGCTCGACGCGAAACCCAGCGCTTGCGCCCGAATCATCGGCCTCGAACCCTCCGGCGGTGCAGCTCGCGGCGAGCGCGACCATCGACCCAATCAGTCCTCGTACCTTCATTTTTGCTCTGCTCCTCGTCGGTGGTGGAGGCGGCAACCCAAGCCGCCGCGCATGCCGTGGCCCCCTCAGGCCATGGCCGAGCATGCCGGCGCGCGGGCACTGTAGCGCATCGGCCCCGAAATCGAGCGGCCGCGAGCGATGCGGGCGGGTGACGAGTAGATCACATCCCCGGTGAACGTCGCACTGTCGCGGCGGCGAGGCCAGGGAGCGGCGCGCGAAGGGGAAATGCGGTGCATAGCGCGTTGCACGAACCGTGCAGATCGCTGCGCGAACGGCGCAGCGCGGCAGCGCGGCAGCGCGGCAGCACAGCAGAGCGGCAGAGCAGCAGAACGCGCGCGTAGGTGCTTGCCAGTGGTCGCGCGGCGCCGTGCCTCGGGGTTCCCCCTCAGACCCGCTCCGCCTCGCGCGCGCCCCCGGGCGTTCACTGCTCCGCAGGAACGTAGGTGCTCGCGGCCACGGCGAATGGCAGTGCTCGCACGACCGGCGAGCCCCGCGGGCTGTGCGCGCTCCGCGCGCCAGCCCGCTCGGGGGGCCCCCGCGCGCTCGGCTGCGCTCTCTGAGGGGGACCCCTCGGGCGAGGGCGCCGCGCGTGGCGAGAGCGCGATGACGCGCTGCGCGCTGCGAGCTGCGAGCTGCGAGCTCACCCACGAGTTGTCGTCGCGACTGCAACCACAAGGCGTGACTTGATTAGGCGGATAATCGTAAAGAGAGCTGTTGAATAGGTAGTTGCAGTGTATTGGACCGGCCGACATCGTCCGGGCGCGTCGTGATACGTAGGCCGAATGTCGCTGCGCCCGAACTTCGCAGGCTTTCAGCTCGCGAGCCTGCGCTCCCTGAGCGGCTGCAAGGATCCCGACAAGCGCGACGCGCTGGTCGCGACCTACGATCGCCTCGTCGAGCCGCACGAGGAGCAGACGCGCGTGGCGGCGCACGCATGGATCGATCGCCTCGTGTCGGGCGAGCTCGCAGCGGCACCACCTGCGATCGAGCCCGAGGAGCTGCAGCACGTCGTGATCGCGCTGGCGCAGCACGAGCAGGAGCTCGTGCCCTCGACGTCGCTGTACTGGGAGGCGTTCATGGGCGCGCTCTATCAACGTCCCGCCGGCGCGAGCCCGGCGGAGCGCCAGCTCGCGCGGTACTTCCTGCAGGGCCGCCCGCTCTTCGGCGACGCGATCCAGACCTCGTGGGCGTACTACGCGTGGCTGCCACACGACCAGCTCGATCAGCTCGAGCGGCTGATGCAGCACGAGCGCTACCGCGCGCTGTACGACCACGCGGCGGCGCGGCAATGGCTCGCGACGATCATCGCGCGCGAGCTCGACCTGTTCTTCTACGCATACTGATCCAATGAGCTGCGCTTTCGCATTCTGTGCTTTACCTGTACTGATCTGCCACGCCACGAACTGTCGCTGATCCATGACTCCACGGCAGCCAGAGAATGGACTGGCCACATGGAAACTCCTGATCGGTCATTTGGAACCGACGCCGTGTGCGAGAGACGCGCGCAGTACGTGCACGCCGGGCTGGGCTCGAGCCGCGGGGCTCCGTCGCCCGCGCGCTCAGCGCGACCGGCCAGCCACGTGTGCAGGGAAGCGCGCGAAGCGATGATGGCGATTTGCACCCGCTGCCAATGGGAGATTGCCTGCTCCGGGCCGCGGGCCGATCGGAAAGGTAGGCATCACCCCGGACCGGGCGACGCGGCTCAGCAGCCAACGATGTGGATCGTCTTCCCCGCGTGCGGCACATCGCGCAGGAACAGCTTGTCGGCCCACGCCGGCTCCTTCCGCCGGTCGAACATCACGAGCCAGCCCTCGCCGAGCCCCGCGCGATCCAGGTAGCGCGCGATCTGCTCGAGCGCCTCGACCTCGGTCTCGGTGTCGCGGCGGAGCTTGACCTCGACCGCGTAGCGCGCCTCCTGCCAGAAGATCATCAGATCGAGCGCGCCCCGCCCGAGCCCGTACTCTCGCTCGATCCGCCCGCCGCCGTTCACCACGCGCTGCAGGAACGCCATCAGCATCAGGTGCGGCCCCGCCTCGCGGTAGTCGAAGCCCTCGGCGGCGAGGTGCCCATCCTTGCGCCAGAACGCCTGCCACGCGGTCATCAGCGCGGGCAGATCGAGCGCGCCATCGGGGCGCACGTACCACTCCGTCGGCTGGTGGATGCCGATCTGCTGGGTCCAGGTCAGCGCCCGCGGGATCACCTCGCGATAGATCGGGTTGGCGATCTGCAGCTCGCCGCCCTCGACGCGCACGAGGCCGAGGCCCTGCACGTAGCTCACGTCGTCGTCGATCGGGTTCGCCGGCAGCCCGGTCCCCGCCAGCATCGGCTCCAGGATCCGGCGCACGCGCGGCTCGCCGAGCCGCGCGATCAGCGAGTCGATGTGCGAGCGCCGCTCGAGGATAATCGCCTCCTTCGCCGCCTCGACGTGGAGCGCCGTGATCGCGGTCGCGCGATCCCGCACGTCCCGGCCGACGATCTGGCCGGCGAGCGCGCTGGTCAACCAGGGGTGGCCCTGCGCGAGCTCCCAGACGCGCCGGACCGCGCCGGGCTCGAAGCGCTGGCCAGTCTCCGCCGTGTGCTGGCCGAGGAGCTCGGCCACCTCGGCCTCGCCGAAGCCGCCCAGCGTGGTCGCCTCGGCCGTGACGTTGAAGGGCGAGGTGGTGCCGAGCCAGGACAGCGCCCGCCGGTCCGCGGCGCCCAGGACGTAGTCCCGCACCTGGCGCTGGCCGACGAGGACCACGCTGGCCGGGAACGGAGCCTCGCTCCGGCCGATGTAGCCCGCGCGGAGCTGCGTCAGGAACGAGACCATGGCTGCCCCGACGAGGCCATCGACCTCGTCGCAGAGCAGCACCAGGGGGCGCGCATCGAGCGCCGCGAGGCGGCCGAGGTACCGCGCGAGCGCGGTCGCGGGCTGGCGCAGCGCCGCCTCGAGCTCCGCCGCATCGGGCCGGGCGAGCGCTCCGTGCGTCCGCTCGAGCGCCTGGTCGAAGATCTCGAGGATCACGGGCATCGCCGCCGCCACATCGGGTAGCTCGCGCGCCATCTCGAGATCGATCCAGAGGGCGCGCCAGTGCCCCGAGGCGTTGAGGTGCCGCTCGAGCCACATGAGGGACGTCGTCTTGCCGGTCTGCCGGCCGGCGTGCAGCGTGAAGTACTTGCGCTCCGCGATCAGCTCCTGGACGCGCCCGAGGCGCCGCTCCGGCGGGAGCATGTAGTGCTCGCCGGGGATGCACGGCCCGGTGGTGTTGAACGCGCGCGGCACCGGCTACGACGCGGCGCCGAGCAGGCGGAAGTCGGCGATCGCCAGGTACGGCTGGATCAGCTGCAGGAGCAGCGCGAGCCGGTTGTCGCGAAGCTTTGGATCGGGGTCCATGACCATCACGCCGCCGCGATCGAAGAACGCGGCGACGGTGGGCTGGAGCTGGACGAGCGAGTCGAACACGGCGGCGTAGTCGCGGCGGCGGCGCGGCTCGGCCTCGCGCTCGCGCGCCTCCTGCATCGCCGCGTGGAGCTTCTGCTCGACGGTGTTGTCCGCCGCAAACAGCGCCGGATCGACCCGGTCTGCCGGCTCGAGCTTGTGCTTCTTGCGCGCGTCGTCGAGGATGTTCGCCACGCGCTTGAAGACCTCGCGCGCCTCCTTCGGGATGCGGGCGATCGCCAGGGCGCGCGCGCGCGCGTCGATCGGATCGCGGAAGCTCTGCGCGAGCGCCGCCTCGGCGTCCTGCGTCGGGATGCCCTGATCCACGAAGATGCCGCGCAGGCGGTCGCGGAAGAACTTCTCGACGGAGGCGGTGTCCGCCATCGCCACGCCCTGCTCCGCCAGCGCGGCGCGGGCTTCGTCGAAGAGCACCGGCCAGAGCGAGGCCCACCGCTCGTCACCCTCGTGCGCGAGCAGGATCAGCCAGATGCCGATCGCGGCGCGGCGCAGGCCCAAGGGATCGGCCGAGCCGCTGGGCTCGAGGCCCACGGCGAAGCAGCCGGCCACCGTGTCCATGCGATCGGCGAGCGCGATCAGCGCGCCGGCGGCGCCGGGCGGCAGCGCCGCGCCCTGCCCCTTGGGCCACCAGTGCTCGTCGATGGCGCGCGCGATCTCGTCGGAGAGGCCGAAGTGGCGGGCGTAGTGGCGGCCCATCACGCCCTGGAGCTCGGGGAACTCGCCGACCGCGCTCGACGCGAGGTCCGCCTTGCAGACGCCCGCCGCCGCGGCGACGGTGTCCGCGTCGGCGCCGACGTGCCGCGCGAGCGCGCCGGCGATCCGCGCGATGCGCTGCACCTTGTGGCCGATCGTCCGGGCGCGGTCGCCGAGCTTGGCCTGGAACACGACCGCGTCGAGCTTCTTGTTCCACTCGGCGAACGACTTCTTGCGATCCTCGGCGAAGAAGAACTTCGCGTCGGCCAGGCGCGAGGCGATCACGTACTCGTTGCCGCGCTGGACCACGGCGGGATCCTTCACGACGGTCGCCATCAGCGTCGTGAACCGGTTCGCGAGCTTGCCGCCCTGATCCTCCATCGCGAAGTAGCGCTGGTGCGTGCGCATCGCCGTCACGATGATCTCCTCGGGGACCTCGAGGTACGACGGATCGAACTGGCCGCACAGGCCCACCGGGTACTCGCCGAGGTGGATGACCTCGTCGAGGAGCGCGGGATCGGGCCGGACGCGCAGCCCGGTCTCCTGCTCGAGCCGGGAGAGCTCGGCGCGCACGAGCTCGCGGCGCGCCTCTGGATCGACGACGACGTGGTGCGCGCGCAACGTCTCGACGTACTCGGCGGGCGATGCCACGGAGACCTCGCCGCGCGACAGGAAGCGGTGGCCGCGCGTCGTACGGCCCGCCGTGAGATCCGCCCACGCCACGGGGACGACCTCGCCGCCGTAGAGCGCGAGCAGCCACTGCACCGGGCGCACGAACGCCGTCATGCCCCAGCCCCAGCGCTGCGACTTCGGCCACGGGATCGCGGCCGCGAGATCGCGGAGCATCGCGGGCAGGAGCGACCGCGTGTCGCCACCGGCGACGTTGCGGATCGCCACCGCGTAGAGGCCCTTCTTGCCGGGGACCTCCTTCTTCGTGAGCGACGCGGGATCCACGCCGGACTTGGCGGCGAAGCCCTGCCCGGCCTTCGTGACCGAGCCGTCGGGCGCAAACGCCGCCGAGACGGGCGGGCCGACCACCTCCTCGACGAGATCGGGCTGGCGATCGGCCAGGCCCTTCACGATCACGGCGAGCCGGCGCGGCGTGCCGAGCGCGCGCACGGCGCCGTGGGCGAGGCGCGCCGCGGCGAGCCGCTGCTCGACGGCGGCCGGCAGCTCGGCGAGCGCCCGGGCGAGCATCTTCGCCGGAATCTCCTCGCACCCGATCTCGAACAGGAGGTCGGCCGGCCGGCCATCGCTCGCGCTCGCGCTCGCGGTCGGGGCGACGGCGTCGGTGATCTGCGGGTTGACGATGTCAGGCATGGGCGGCCTCCGAGCCGGCGCGCTCCTGACCGGGCGCGTGATCGGCGACGGCGGCGGCGGCGGCGAGCGCGGCCGCGTTGACGCCGGCCTCGGCGGCGGCCTCGTAGGCCGCCACGGCCTGCGCCTGCAGCGCCTTGGGCAGGAGCGGGAAGCCGAGCCGCGCGCGCGACGCGACGTACGTCTCGGCGCACGCCTTGGCCATCGCGCGCACGCGGCCGATGAAGCGCTGGCGCTCGGTCACGCTGATCGCGCCGCGCGCGTCGAGGCAGTTGAACGCGTGCGACGCCTTCATGCAGAACTCGTAGGCGGGCAGGACGAGGGGGCCGGCGGGCCGCGCGAGGAGGCGGCGGCACTCGCCCTCGTACGTATCGAAGCTCGCGAACGAGATCTCCGGCCGCAGCTCCTCGAACTGGTACGTCGAGTACTCGACCTCCCACGGCTTGCGAATTTGCCCGTAGGTCACGTGGCGGTCCCACTGCAGGTCGTACATGTTGTCGATGTTCTGCAGGTACATCGCGAGCCGCTCGACGCCGTACGTGAGCTCGCACGTCACCGGCCGCAGATCGATGCCGCCGGCCTGCTGGAAGTACGTGTACTGCGTGACCTCCATGCCGTCGCACCAGACCTCCCAGCCGAGGCCCCACGCGCCGAGCGTGGGTGACTCCCAGTCGTCCTCGACGAACCGGATGTCGTGGCTGCTCGGATCGAGGCCGATCGCGCGCAGCGAGTCGAGGTAGAGATCCTGGACGTGCAGCGGCGACGGCTTGAGGCCGACCTGGAACTGGAAGTACGCGCCGGCGCGGTTCGGGTTCTCGCCGTACCGTCCGTCGGCCGGACGCCGGCAGAACTGCGCGAACGCGGCGTTCCAGGGCTCGGGCCCGAGCACGCGCAGGAACGTGGCGGGGTGGAACGTCCCGGCCCCGACCTCGACGTCGACCGGCTGTTCCACGACGCAGCCGCGCTCGGCCCAGTACTTTTGCAGCGTGAAGATGAGGTCTTGTAAATACATGGAGGAGCCTGCAAATGCGCCCGCGATGAGCCTGCGGACCCTACCCGCCGCACAGGGGCCCGGTCAAGCGACGCTCGGCGCCTAATCCCTGAAATCTCTTGATGTTCTTCCGGGTGCGCGGCACGTGGGCGGAGGGCCGCGCACGATCCCGCGCCCGCGCGCACGGCGCAGGACCGATCCCAACCGGCGCGGCTGGCAATTGAGTTCTCGGCGCGGCGCGGCTAGCGTCGAGGCATGGTTCGAGCGGGCGTCGGTGCCCTTGTCGCTGGCTTTGTTGTCGCGAGCGCGAGCGGCTGCTCGCTCCTCCTCGATTTCGACTCGGTCGGCGACGATGGGGGGGATGACCTGCCGTACACGCAGGCGGAGTGCGACTACAAGGAGCCGAACAACGCGGTGGCCGAGGCCGCGATGGTCATGCCCGGGGACATCGGCCCCGCGGCGGTCTGCGCCGGCAGCACCGACGACCGCGACCTCTACCGCTTCACCGTGCCGGCGGGCACGACCAGCGTCAGCGTGAGCGTGTCGTTCACGAACCGCCCGACGGGCGATCTGGATCTGCGGATCACGGATATGTCCGGGGCGACGACCCTCGGCCAGTCGCGCGGCTTCGAGAACCTCGAGCAGATCATGTGTCCCGGCGCGTCGCCGGTGTGCCCGATGCTCGCCCCGGGCGACTACATCTTCGAGGTGTTCCCGGCCACGCCCGGCGCGATCAACCGCTACGAGTTCTCGCTCCTGCTCACGCCGTGAGCACGGCGTGAGCACGGCCGTGGTCGCCGCGCCGCGCCGCGCCGCGCGCCTAGCGATCCACGAGGCGCGCCACCACTGACAGCAGCGGCTCGGGATCGCGGCCGGTCTGCACGACGCTCGCGTCGATGACGTACCGCTTGCCGGTGGCGGGGACGGTGCCCCGGATCTGGGCGAGCTCGCTCGAGCCGCCGCGCAGGCGCAGCGTCGTCATGACGGTCCCGCACCCGATCGAATCCTCGAGGCCGGTCCCGCCGTCGCGGCGCCGCACCGGATCGCTGGACGAGCGGGTGATGAGATAGACGTTCGCGCCCCAGCGGTACGCGTAGACGGCGAGCCCTGGGAGCGTCGCCACCTCGCGCAGCGTGATCCGGCTGCGCGAGATCGGCACGAGCTCGCCGAAGACGACGTTCGCGATGACGCGCTCGAGCTCGGCGGTGTCGCCGCGCGTCACCAGCCGCTCGATCCCGAACGGCGTCGGATCGCCGATCTCCATCTCGGGGTAGCGGCGCATGAGGTCGCCCTCGCCGTCGATCCAGTACTTCGGCGGATCGTAGACCAGGCAGCCCGCGCCGGTGGCGCGCACCTCGTGGCCGGAGCTGTCGCGCGTGGGCGAGAACGGCGCCACGACCGCGGCGATCGGCCCGGGCGCCTGCGCGTAGCGCACCGGCTTCTCCGGCAGCGCCGACAGCAGGGCGATGTCGGCCGCGGCGAGCGCGGGCGCGAGCGCGGACGCGAGCGCGACGAGCGGCAAGCAGTGCATCGGGCTCTGCATCGGGCTCTGCATCGATTTCCTCATCGGGTCCCGAGGTACGCCTCGAGGGCGTCGAGCTCGCGCGGCGACAGCTTGCGCTTCTGGCCCATCTTCCCCTGCGACTGCTCGAGCAGCTCGCGCAGCGTCGCGAAGCGCCCGTCGTGGTAGTACGGCGCCGAGCCGGCGAGGTACGAGAGCGACGGCGTGTCGAGCTCGCGGCGCTGATCGCCGGCCGCCTTGCTGCCGACGTCGTGGCGCATGCCGTCCGGCGTCCGGCCGTCCTCGCCGTGGCAGCTCGCGCACTGGGCGTCCGATGACTGGAAGATCGCCTCGCCCAGGGCGATCAGATCCGCGGCCGCGGGCGCGGCCGCCGGTGCCGGCGCGCGGAGCTGTGTCACGTAGGCGACCAGCGCGTCGAGATCCTCGCCGCGCAGGCCCGTCCCCCGCAGCCGCCCGAACGTCTTCGCCAGGTGCCGCGCGACGTCCTTGGCGTCGCCGTTCCAGCCGTACGGCGCGGTCCCGGCGAGCCGGCCGGCGAGCATCGGCGTCTGCCGCGGCCCGTTCGGCGACGACCACACGAGCGCGTCCTGCCGCCCGTCGGGGTGGCAGCTCTCGCACGCCTGCCCCGTCCCCGAGATCCGCGGATCGGCCACCGCCGCGAACAGCTCGCGCCCGCGCGCGAGGTTCGGCGGCAGCGCCGGCCCGTCGAGGACGACCGTGCGCACCGCCGGCGCGCGCTGGCTCGTGCCGATCACCGTCAGCGTGCGGGCGTACTGCGACCACACGATCGCGCGCTCGCGCGCGTCGTCGATCGCGATCCCCACCGGCCCCGACGGGACCGGCCAGCGGCGGAGCTCCACGCTCATCGGCGCGGCCGAGGCGCCGTCGAGCTCCACCACGGCGTTCTCGCCGAGGCAGGTCACGAGCAGAGAGCCCCGCGCCGAGGCCGCGGCCGCCCGCGGCAGCGCGCACCGGCCCGCGCGGGGGAGCACCCGCAAGCGCAGCGACTCGCCCAGCACCTTGCCGCGATCCTCGTCGATGACCGCGACGTCGAACACCTCGGGCTCCATCCCGGTCTCGGAGCTGCCGTAGCCCTCCGAGGGCGAATCGGGGCTGCCCGTCTCGGCCAGGACCTGCGGCGCGAAGATCCGCCCCGCCGGCTGGATCGACTGGACCAGCGCGAACCCCTGGCACGCCTCGCGGGTCCGGGCGACGTTCGCCATGTCGTCGACGAGCTCCTCGGAGCCGGCCATGCGGAGGGCCAGCGCGGCGCCGGTGCCGAGCTCGATCCGCTCGAGGCTCTGGCCGACCGCGTGCGAGACGAACGCGTGCTCGCCGTCGTCGGAGACCACGACGCCGCGCGGCTCGGGGGCGAGCGGATACGTGCGCGCGACCGCCAGCGGCCGCCCCGGCTCGCCCGGCACCGCGAGCACCGTCAGCGCGTGCCCCCACCCGCTCGTCACCACCAGCTCGCGGTCGCCGGGCGCGATCGCGACGCCGATCGGCTCGGCCGGCAGCGCGAGCCGCTGGGCGATCCGCAGGGGCGCGCCGGGGAGCCCCGTGCCGGCGAGCACCGCGAGCTCGTCGCGGTCGCGCAGCGTCGCGACGAGCCGGCCGTCGCCGAGGATCGCGAGCTGCGCCGGCCGCCCCGGCAGCGCGAGCCGCGCGAGCTCGCCCAGGCCGTCGACGTCGATGACGCGGATCGCGGCGCCGTCCTCGTCGGCGACGTACGCGAGCGTCGCGCCGTCCGCGCGCGCGAGCACGACCGGCGCACCGAGCCGCGGCGCGACGCGCTCGAGCGGCACCGGCGGCGGCCCCTCCTCCGGCGCCGCGGCGACCTCGGGCGGCCCGCCCGGCAGGGCGCGCGGCCGGGTCGACTCCGCGCCGAGGTCGTAGGACGTGGGATGGGAAGTAGGAGCGGTCGAATGGCAGGCGGCGACGAACGCGCCGAGGATCGCGGCGTTGGCGGTGCTCCGGCTCATCCATGCGCGAACGCCAGGGCGCGCGGCCTCGATTTCACAATTTTGAACCGGCGCGCCGCGCGCCGGAGTTCAGCGCGCGATGCCGATCGCGCGGCGCACCCGATCCATGACCGGCGCCGCGAGCTGCCGGGCGCGGGCCGCGCCCTCGGCGAGCAGCGCGTCGAGCCGCTCGGGGTGCGCCATCAGCTCGTCGTAGCGGGCGCGCGGCTCGGCGAGCATCCGCTCGAGGAGGTCGGCGAGCGCGGCCTTGGCGTCGCCCCAGCCGATGCCCGCCTCGTAGCGCGCGCGCAGCGCGGCCGTGTCGGTCGGCGGCGCGAGCAGGCGGAAGATCTGGAAGATGAGCGACGCGTCGGGCTCCTTGGGGACCTCCGGCGGCGTCGAGTCGGTGACGATCCGGCCGACGGCCTTGCGGAGCTGCTTGGCCGGCGCGAACAGCGGGATCGTGTTGCCGTAGCTCTTGCTCATCTTGCGGCCGTCGAGGCCCGGCAGGAGCGCCGTGTCCTCGCACAGCCCCTCGGGCAGGTGCAGCACGCCCTCGCCATAGATGTGGTTGACGCGGCCGACGATGTCGCGCGCGATCTCGATCTGCTGCAGCTGATCGCTGCCGACCGGGACCACATCGCAGTCGAACAGGACGATGTCCGCCGACATGAGCACGGGGTAATTGAACAGGCCCATGTCGACGAGCGCGTCGGGCTCGAGCTGCTTCTGCTGCGCCTCCTCGACGCGCGCCTTGTACGCGTGCGCGCGGTTGAGCTGGCCCTTCGACGTGAAGCAGCTGAGGATCCAGGCGAGCTCGAAGATCTCGGGCACGTGCGACTGCCGGTAGAAGACGACGCGCTCCGGATCGAGCCCGAACGCGAGCCACGCCGCCGCGATCTCGCGCGTCAGCCGATCGAGCTCCGCGCGGTCGTGGATCAGGGTCAGCGCGTGGTAATCCGCGATGAAGAACAGGCCCTGCACGTCCGCGCGCGCGGCGAGCTCGAGCGCGGGCCGGATCGCGCCGTAGTAGTTGCCCAGGTGCGGGATTCCGGAGGCCTTGATGCCGGTCAGGACGCGCTTCACGACCGCGTTATGGCACGGCGCCAGCACGGCGCGGGCTCAGAACGCTGGGCCCGGTCACGCCGGATCGGATAGCTTCCGGCCATGGTGCCCAACTTCGAGCAGCTCGTAGAACGCATGGCAGCTTCGGCCGCGCAACACGCCACCGAGGTCGATCGCGGCAACTTCCCCAAGGAGACCATCGGGCTGGCCCGCGAGACCCGCCTCCTGGGCCTCACCTCGAGCAAGGACGTCGGCGGCATGGGCGAGGGGCACCGGGCCGCCTCGTACCTCATCGAGCGGGTGTCGCGCGAGTGCGGCTCGACCGGGATGGTCCTCTGCATGCACTTCAGCGCGACCGCGATGATCGAGCCGCACGGCCCGCGCGAGGTCCGCGAGGCGATCGCCGCCGGCCGCCACCTGGCGACGGTCGCGCTCTCCGAGGTCGGATCGCGCAGCGAGTTCTGGATCCCGGTCAGCTCCGCCACGCCCGACGGCGACGACGTGCTCCTGACCGCGCAGAAGAGCTTCGTCACGTCGGTGCGCCACGCCGACGTCTACGTGTGGGGTAGTAAGCCGATCACCAACAACGAGATCAGCACGCTGTGGCTCGTGCCGCGCGAGACGTTTGGCCTGCAGCACGGCCTGCCGTTCGACGGCGTCGGGCTGCGCGGCAACGACTCGGGCCCGCTCACCGCCGAGAATGTCCGCGTCCCCGCCAGCGCGCGCCTCGGCGACGACGGCGGCGGGTTCCCGATCGTGATGAGCCACGGGCTCACGTGCTTCAACATCCTGGCGTCGTCGGTCTCCGCCGGCCTGATGGAGGCGGTGGTGCAGAAGACGGTCGCCCACGCCGCCGGCGCGAAGTTCCAGCACCTCGGCTCGATGCTCGCGGATCTGCCGACGATCCGCGCGTACATCGCGCGCATGCGGATCGCGACCGATCAGATCAAGACGCTGCTCGCCGACACGATCACGGCGGTCGAGACCGACCGCCCCGACAAGATGCTGCGCGTGCTCGAGAGCAAGGCCGCGGCCGGCGAGGCCGCCGGCATGGTGACCGATCTCGCGATGCGGGTCTGCGGCGGCGTCGCGTTCCGCAAGGATGTCGGCATCGAGCGCATGTTCCGCGACGCGCGCGCCTCGCACATCATGGCGCCGACCACCGACCAGCTCTACGACAAGCTCGGCAGGGCCGTGTGCGGCATGCCGCTCTTCTGATCCACTGATCCACCGGAGCGAGCAGCCATGAGCAAGAGCTGGCAACCAGCGGCGGCGCGCGAGATCATCCTCGGCGCCGTCGCGTACGATCCGAAAGTCGTCACGATCTGGGAGGGCTTCCGCGCGCACTTCCTCGCGCACGGGCTCCCGTTCGACTTCGTCCTCTACTCGAGCTACGAGCGCCAGGTCGCGGCGCACCTGCGCGGTGACATCGACGTGGCGTGGAACTCGCCGCTCGCGTGGCTCGAGGCCGAGCGCGCCGCGCGCGAGAAGGGCCGCCGCGCGGAGGCGATCGCGATGCGCGACACCGACCGCGATCTGACGAGCGTCGTGCTCGTGCGCGACGCCGGGCCGATCCGCGCGGCGGCGGACCTCGGCGGCGCGCGGATCGGCGTGGGCGCCTTCGACTCGCCGCAGGCGACGCTGATCCCGCTCGCGTCGCTCGCCGAGGCCGGCGTCATCGGCGTGCCGGTCTACCACGACGTGCTCGTCGGCAAGCACGGCGATCACATCGGGGGCGAGCGCGACGCCGTGCGCGCGCTGCTCGCTGGCGAGGTCGACGCGGCCTGCGTGATCGACGGCAACCGGCTCGCGTTCGCGCGCGAGGGGCTGATCGCGCCGTCCGGCCCCGCCGCCGTGCGCGTCGTGCACCAGACGGCGCCGTACGATCACTGCAACTTCACCGTGCTCGATGGCGGCCCGCCGGAGATCGCGCGCTTTCGCGATCTGCTCCTGGCGATGTCGTACGACGACCCGGCGGTCCGCCCGCTGCTCGAGCTCGAGGGCCTCACGAAGTGGATGTCCGGCCGCACGTCCGGGTACGCGCCGCTCGAGCGCGCCATCGATCGGTACGGCACGCTCGAGGCCTGGCTCGCGCATGTCCGCTGACGGCGGCGCGCGCGACGGCGAGAGCATCGAGAGCATCGAGAGCATCGAGAGCATCGAGAGCATCGAGCTCGGCGACCTCGGGCTCGACGAAGGCGCACACCTGCTCGTCGATCGGGCGCTCCGCGCGCAGCCGTCCGCGCGCGTGCGCGGGACCGCGCCGTCGCTCGCCGTCGATCTGCCGGCGTGGTGCCGCGCGCGCGGGCACCACCTCGAGCGCGCGGCCGCGGACTTCGTGGTGACGCGCGGCCCCGCCGACCGGCGGCGCGGCGCCGAGCGGGCCGGGACCGCCGCCGCGCCCGAGGCGCACGCGCCCGCGCGCTGGGGCCTCGCGGCGCGCGGCGCGCTCGTCGAGCCCGGCGGGCCGGCGCTCCCGCTGCCGCTCGCGGATCGGCGCGAGGTCTGGGCCGACGAGGCCGCGCGGCTGTACGCGCAGGCCGCCGCGGCGCAGTGGGATCCAGCCACCGCGATCCCGTGGGACACGCCGATCACGCACCCCGAGGAGGTCGAGGACGCGATCGTCCAGGTGATGACGTACCTGATCGAGAACGAGACCGCGGCGCTGCTCGTCCCCGTGCGCTTCCTCGGGCGCCTACACCCGCACTTCCGCGAGGTGATGCAGCTGCTCGCGATCCAGGCCGCCGACGAGGCGCGCCACATCGAGGTGTTCACGCGCCGCGCGCGCCTCCGGCGCGAGGCGCTCGGGCTGTCGACCGCGGGCGGCCAGGCCTCGCTCGCGACCCTGTTCGACGAGCCGAGCTTTGCGATCGCGAGCTTTCTGCTCGCGGTGCTCGGCGAGGGCAGCTTTCTGGCGCTCCTCTGGTTCTTGCGCGATCACGCGCCCGATCCGTGCACGCGCGCCGTCGCGCAGCTCGCGGCGCAGGACGAGGCGCGCCACGTCGCGTTCGGCCTCGCGCACCTCGGGCGGCACGTCGGCGAGGATCCGGCGCTGCGCGACCAGCTCGCCGCCGCGATCGAGCGCCGGCACGCCGCGCTCGCCCACACCGCCGGCCTCGGCGCCGAAGTCTTCGACGCGCTGATCCTGCTCGCCGCGGGCGGCTGGGCGCCCGCCGATCTGCGGCGCGGCCACGCGGCCGTCGTCGAGCTCTCGCGCGAGATGGCCGCCGGCCGGACGCAGCGGCTCGTCCGGCTCGGGTTCGATCCCGATCGCGCCGCGCGGCTGTCGGGGCTGCACACGCGAAATTTCATGTGACCGCGCGTCGCGCTCCCCGCGTGCGTTGTACGCTCGCCGCGTGCGGGTGATCGATCAGGCGCGCCTGGCGTTCCGCGAGGGCTCGTCCGACAAGGTCTACGAGGTCGATCTCGTCGAGGTCGCGAGCGGCCAGTACGTCGTCAACTTCCGCTACGGCCGGCGCGGCGCCGCGCTCCGCGACGGCACGAAGACGCCCGCGCCCGTGCCGCTCGGCAAGGCGCGCGCCGTCTTCGACAAGCTCGTCGCCGAGAAGACGGCCGGCGGCTACCAGCCGATCGCGGCCGCCGGTGCTGCCGGTGCGGCGCGCCCGACCGCCCGCGCCGCCGCGGGGCGCGGCGGCAGCAGCAGCAGCGACGACGACGACGACGCGAGCGCGGCGGCCGGCTCCGCCGCGGCCACCGAGCGCGCGATCGTCGAGCGGCTCCGCCTCGGCCACCGCGGCGAGGGCCCGACCGGGCCCGTCGTCTGGAAGGCCGGCGACCGCGATCTGCGCGCCGCCGAGCCGGCGCTCCTCGAGCTGCTCACCGCGCGGCCGCCGTCCGGCGTCAAGCCCGAGCCGTGGCAGCACACGGTGCTCGCCGCGCTCGTCCGCTGCGGCACCACCGCGTCGCTCGGCCGGCTCGCCGAGATCGCCGGCAACGCGCGCCAGCCGACGCACGTGCGAGACGTCGCGCGCCTCGCGATCGCGCGGATCGATCCCGCCCGCGCGCCCGAGCTCGCGCGCTCGCTCCTGCCCCCCGCGCTCGCCGCCGCGCTCGACCGCCGCGACGCCGCCGGGCTCGCCCGCGCCGCCGAGGAGCTGCTCGCGACCGATCCCGTGAAGGCGCAGGCGGCCGCCGTCGGGCTCTCGCTCCTCGATCGCACCGGTGAGCCCGTCGCCCGCCCCGGCGGCGAGGTCGATCCCATCGTCCGCCCCGCCGTGCTCGCGCTCGCGCGCGTCGCGCGGCTGTCGAACCGCGAGGCCGCCGTCGTGCGCTCCCTGTACCGGCTCGCCGAGCTGCGCCGCGACGGCGAGCTCTTCGCGCTGTGCGCCCGCCGCATCGACGAGCACACCGGGGCGCGCCCGTTCGGGCCGCGGACGCGGAGCTACCTCCGCCGCCGCGTCGCGCGCATCCTGCGCCGGCTCGCGCGCGCCGGCTCGCCCGACTACGTCCGCATGGCCTCCGCGATCCTGCTCGCGTACACCGAGGAGGACGCCCAGGCCCCGCGCCTCGAGGCGCAGGGTGGGCCCTACGATCGCTTCGCCCGCTACCACGCGCTGAACGACATCATCTACGGCCAGAGCCCCCGCTACGAGCGCGCCCACCACGGCAAGGCGACGTGGCGCTGCCGGCGCGGCTACCGCCCCGGCCAGCCCGCGCCCGCCGTGCGCGAGGAGCGGTACCCCGCCCTGTGGGACCGCGCGCCCGAGGCTCTGTGGCACCTGCTCGGCGCCGCGCGCGCCACGCCCGTCCTCGAGTTCGCCGCCAAGGCGATGCGCGCGAACCGCGCGTACGTCGAGGCCCTGTCCGACGAGGCCGTCGCGGCCGTCCTCGGCGGCGGGCACCCCATTGCGCAGCGCCTCGTCTTCGACCTCGTGCGCGCGCGCCCGCTCTCCCCGGCGCTCGCGCGCGGCGCGCTCGGCAGCGAGCTCGACGAGGCCCACGTCTGGGTGCTGCTCTGGATCGCGAGCCACCCCGATCGCGCCGCCGGCGATCCCGAGCTGCTCTCGCTGCTCCTCACCGGGCGCACCGCCCAGATCCGCGACGCCGGCCTGGCGCTCGTCCGCGGGCGCGCGCTGCCCGACGACGTCGCGCGCTCCGCCGCCGCGCGCGCGCTCGCGATCCTGCTCGGGCTGCCCGACGACGCCGCGGCACAGGAGCGCGCCGCTGGCGCTGCCGCCGCGCTGCTCGCCGCGCTCGCCGCGCCGCTCCGCGAGCTCTCCGGCGACGTGCTCCGCGATCTCATCCGCCACCCGCTCGCCGCGCTCGGCGAGCTCGCCGGCGAGCTCATGCTCCGCCACGCGCAGCGCGACGAGCTGCCGCACGATCTGCTCGAGCTCCTGCTCGCGTCGCCGCACGCCGGCGTCCGCCTCCTCGGCGCCCGCCTGCTCGCGACCACGCCCGCCGAGATCGCCAAGGACGATCTCGACGCGCTCGAGCTGTTCGCCACCTCCGGCAACCGCGAGCTGCGCGAGGGCACGCGCACGCTGCTCGGCGAGATCGCCCGCCGGTTCCCCGACGCGGCGCGCGCGCTCGCCGACCGCCTCGTCGAGGGCCTCGTGCGCCCGCAGCCCGAGGGTGTGCCCGCGCACATCGTCTCGCTGCTCCGCGCCGAATTCGCCGCCGTCCTGCCGCACAAGCCCGCGGCGCTGATCCTCCGGCTCTGCGGCGCGCTGTCGCCGCACGCGCGCGAGGCCGGCGGCCTGCTCCTGCCGCAGGTTGCGCCCGACGACCTCGGGCTCGACGACCTCGCGCGCCTCGCGAGCAATGAGATCCTCGCGATCCGGCAGGGCGCGTGGAGCCTCGCGCGCGCCTCGGCGGATCGCTACCGCCTCGCGCCCGTGGCGCTGGCGCGCCTCGTCGACTCGGCGTGGGAGGACACGCGCGACTTCGCCGCCGGCCTCATCCGGGGCGAGCTCAAGGCCGCGCTCACCGCCGACGCGATCATCGCGATCTGCGACAGCATCCGGCCCGAGGTCCAGGCGCTCGGCAAGGCGCTGCTCCACGAGGCGTGGCAGACCGCCGACGCTGGCCGCTACCTCGTGCGGCTCGCCGAGCACCCGTCGCAGAACCTCCAGCTCCTCGTGTCTGGCCTGCTCGATCACTACGTCTCCGGTGACCTCGAGCAGCTGCGCACGCTCGTGCCGTACCTCGTCACCGTGCTGTCGCAGGTGAACCGCGGCCACGTCGCGAAGCAGCGCGTGCTCGCCCTGCTCCGCCGCGAGGCCGCGCGCTCGGCGGAGGCCGCGGCGCTGCTCGCCCCCGTGCTCGATCGCCAGTCGGCGACGATCGCCGTCACGCAGAAGCACCCGCTGATCGCGGCGATGGTCGATGTCCACGAGGCGCACCCCGACGTGCCGGTGCCGATCCGCGTCGCCAAGCCGGCGCCGCACGCGCGCGCGAAGGGAGGCCGCTGATGCTGTTCGAGCACCGCTACGCCGGCAGCTCCGGCGTCCAGCAGGGCGACCACGCGACCGCGATGTCGTTCTCGCCCGACACGCTGCGCGAGCCCACGTACTTCCGCGGCGAGGTCAAAAAGCAGCTCGAGTTCCGCGAGGCGATCAGCGCGCTCCACGACGTGGTCACGAGCGATCTGCGCTTCATCCCGAAGGACCGCACCGCGTACCTCGCGTGGCGCGAGCAGCAGAGCTACATCGATCTCGCGCAGCTCACCGCGAGCCAGAAGCGGGTCTCCGACGAGATCGCGGAGCTGTCGCGCGAGCTCACCGCGCTCGAGGCGCGGTCGTCCGGCCGCCGCTCCGCGTTCTACGCCGCGCGCCAGAAGTACTTCAACTACCTCTACAACCGCGACAAGGAGCTGTGGTTCAAGCTCGATCCGGTCATCACCGTCCACCCCGATCAGGTGTTCTTCGAATGCTTCTCGCGCGACGAGTCGAGCTACGGCCGGCTCGCCGCCTCGTACGAGGTGTTCGCGCAGCTCGGCGATCGCGCGTGCGGCACGACGAACATCGATTACTCCGAGAAGCTGTACGGCGAGTTCCAGAAGATCCGCTCGTACAAGACCACCACGCTCGACGTCGATCCCGGCGGCTTCAACGTCCAGACGTCGATGGAGGACCAGTACCGCGAGGTCAAGATCGACCTGCCCGACTCGTGGGTGCGCGGCTTCCTGCAAGTCTCATCGGCGGCGACCTTGCCGGCGCACGTCGTCGAGCTGCACCCGATGGACGTCCACAACCTGTGCTTCGTCCTGCGTCGCAACAAGGAGCTGTTCGGGCCGCGCTCGCTGCGCTTCCAGCTCACACCCGGCGCGCCCGTCTCGATCGTCGTCGATCCGTGGGGCAAGAAGATCGACTGCCCGCGCTCGCGGTACGAAGGCTCCGGTGTCGGCGGCGGCGCGACGGAGATCCGCGTGTGGGGGCGCCGCCGGCTGTTCATCCTCGAGCGGCTCCTGCCGCGCGCCCGCCGCGTGCGGCTGTTCCTCCTCGGCACGGGCCTGCCGACGTTCTGGGTCGTCGACCTCGGGGACCTCTCGTTCACGCTCGGCCTGTCCGGCTGGACGCACAACAACTGGTCGGAGGCCGGCAACTTCGATCTGATGGCGGCGCGCGAGGAGGTCGACTCGGTGACGCAGGCGCGCGTGTTCGACGAGCTCGGCAAGAGCTGGCTCGCCACGCCCGAGGAGCTCGCCGCGCGCACCGGGCTCGCCGCGCCCATCGTCGCGTCGGCGCTCGCCGGCTGGGTGCAGGCCGGGCGCGCGATCTTCGATCTCGATCGCGGCGTGTACCGCAAGCGCGAGCTGACGCGCGAGCCCCTGCCCGTCGAGAAGCTGCGGTTCGCGAACGCACGCGAGGAGCGCGCCGCCGAGCTCCTGCACCGCGCGAAGATCGCCGTCGACACCGCCGAGAGCATCAATGGCGGCCTCCACCTCGTCGGGCGGCTCAAGGATCGCGGCCGGATCTTCGCGCCCGATCTCACGTTCGACGCCGATCGCCGGCTGATCGCGGGCGAGTGCAGCTGCGACTTCTTCGTGCGGAACCGCCTGCACAAGGGCCCGTGCGAGCACATGCTCGCGCTGCGCGCGGCGCACCGGCGCGGCATCTCCGACAAGATCACGTTCGAGGCGCCCGCAGGCACCGGGGCCCGCGCCACCGCCGTGAGCCGCGAGGCCGCCGAGGATCGCGAGAACTTCCAGGCCGCGTTCCGCCGCGATCCGTCCTGCGCGCGACCGAGCTGCGCACTGCCGGCCGGATCGCCGACTCGATCCACGAGCTCGATCGGATCGCGAAGCTCGCGCCGCCCGACAGCGAGGAGTACGCGCGGCTGCAGGAGGTGATCGCCGAGGCGCAGCTCGACGTCGGCGAGTACCAGGCCGCGCGGGCCGCCGCGGATCGGGCGCTGCGCAAGCTCCCTGGCAGCGCGCTCGCGCTGCGGGTCAAGCGCGACGTGGCCGTCCAGCTCAGCGACCACGCGACGGCGATCACCGCGGGGCGCGCGCTCGCCGGTGCCGAGGGCAAGCTCGATCGCTGGGTCGAGCTCGTACGCCTGTGCGAGGACATCGAGGACTGGAACGCGATGTACCAGTTCGCGCGGGAGGGCCTGATCCTGCACCCCAAGGCGCCGCGCCTGGTCGCCGCCCTCGACGTGGCCGCGACCCGGGGCGCCACGGCCGCCGCCGAGGCAGCCGGCGGGGGCGCCCCCGCCGCGGAGCCGCCGAAGGCGTCCTGGTGGCGGCGCACGATCGGCAAGCTCACCGGCCGCGGCGATGGCGTCGAGGAGGCCCTCGCCACCGCCGCCGCCTCCGTCGATGCGAAGCTCGCGACGATCGCCGACGAGCTCGAGCGCCGCGCCACCGTCACCGATCGGCGCACGCTGCTCCAGGTCCTGCGCATCGCCCACGCCGGGGCCGATCACACCGACGGCAAGGTCGCCTCGATGCTCCGGGCGCTCCGGCAGACGCCCGCCGTCTCCCGCCTGCCCTCCGACAAGGACCTCACGGCGCTCTTGCGGCGCGTGCTCGCTTGACCGATCAGCGAAACAGACGGCGCCCGATCGCGCCTTGAGAAGGCGTATGCGCGCCGCGATGGGAACTCAGTCAAACACGATATGCGCATCTCGCTCGAGCGCCGAGCGCAGCGCGGACTGCAGGTTGTGGACATGCACCAGGGCCTCCTGCACCGCGAACACGGCATCGTTGCCGCGCGACTCGGAGATGTCGAGCAGCTTCGTGCGCATCCGCAAGGTAGGCAGCTGGCCGATCGGAATCTCATGGCGCTCGTTGGCGACAGCGCCGTAGATCGCGTCATCGAGACCGGCGAGCAATCCAAGCATCTTCTCGATGTCGGGGGTCGTGAGCAGTGGAACGTCGTAGTCGTAGGCGCGCAGCACCAGCTCATCGATCGCGCTCGCGCGCTCTGGTCGGGCCGCGAGCCGCCACAGCTCGGCGGCAAGCGCGAAGTGGTCGTAGACGCGATACGACTCGAGGATGTCGAGATCCAGGCCGTCCACCACCGGCGGACGAACGATATGGATCGAACGCCTCATGACCCACCTCCCGGCTTCGGAGGCGGATGCCAGTCGTCCAGCAGCCTCTCGATCGCCGTTTCCAGCGACTTCGCATCGAGCCCGAGGCTCTTGTCAAACTTGTTTTCGGGCTTCTCGGGACCATGGGTCTTGGCTGTCGCTGAGCCGAAGCTCGCGAGATCGAAGGTCGCAGTGACGTCCTTGCCACCTTCGAGCAACTTGATCGGCTCCCCACCAGCAACGGCACCGGAGATCGCCTGGCGACCGTTGGCGATCTGATCGGCCGCCTTTCCGGGAGTGTCGTTCTTGCCGGTCTTGAGCTCTTCGACATGGATGACGTGGTCGCCTTTGGTTCCAGGCGTCGTGACCACGAAATCGAGATCCGTGATTTCGAGGTGGACGCGACCGTCGATCATCCTGATGCCGCGGTCACTCTTCTCGAACAACTCGGGCCTCGCGGCTTCGAACTCCTTCGGCGACTTGTATTTTGGATCTTGCGCTTGCCAGACCTGAATGTCCCGCCGCACCTTTCGTCCGGGTCGATTCTGAAACTCGATGTACAGCTTCCTTGTGACTTCGACGCCCATGACCTCGCTGCGCAGGTTCTTGAGTGCGATATCGCGTGCGTTCTTACGGTCGGCGCTGGTCTTTGCGTTCTCTAGCGCTGCCCGGTAGGCATCGATCACACTCTTGACGCGAGGATCCTTGTGAAACTCACCGTCCCTTGCCCACTGGCGTAGATCCTCGATCTTCTGCTCGTTCGCCGCCGCCGTAGCCACCGTGGCGCGATCACGTGCCACCGCGTCGCTGACGACCTTGCGAGCTGATTCGACGTCACCTTTGAACTGGTCGTGCACTTGCTTCGCGCTGCGCTTGCCGACGATCTTTTCGAACCTGGCCTTCTGGTCGGCATCAGGGAGCTTCGAGCGAACGTCCTCCAGGAACTGCTCTTCGGGCGTCCTTCTCGGCGGTGCAGCATCGGTCGGCGGGCCATCGTGAAACGTGATGTCAACGTCGCCCAATTTCACGACCGTCTTGCCGACGCCATTCTTCGGGAGCCCCACCGGGAGGCCCATCGCGTTCGCCGCCTCGATCGCGCGTCGCATCTGATCGGCGGACCCGCGGTATTCGCTACCCGGAACAATCTCTTCCAGCCCCGCGGCCTCGAGCACGAACCTCCGCATCTCCGGCTGCAGAGCCTGCTGCTCGGCCCGGAGCTGGCCGATTTCGGCCTTGACGTCCTGCATCGAGAGCTTGATCTGCGGAGTCGCTGTCAACAGCGCGGGGTTCCTCTCGATCATCTCCAGAATGCGCAGCTCCTGCTCGATCACCTGGTGCTGCTTCGCGAACACCTCGCGCTCCGCGTCACGCGTCGGCTTCGTCTCGGCGTTCGTCGCGAGTGCGGCGAGCTCGTTACCCGCGGTCAGCAGGTGCTTGCCGCCGAGCGCTTCTGGCAGCTTGCCGAGCTGTTCGTGCCCGGGTTTGCGTGCCTTGATGAATTTACCAGCGTAGCGCCCGACTCCCATCGCGACGCCCTGCATGATCCACTCCTGGGCCATCATCGCCGTCGGGTTCTTGTGCGTGACGATCATGTGCGCGACGTAACCGAGGGCCACGTTCATGATCGTGTGCGCGGAGACCGCGACCGTCTCCTTCAGCACGAGCTTACCGGCGCGCTTGGTCCAGTGCTGCGCGGTGCGCATCTCGATACTGCGCACGAGCGCGAGGTCCTTCGACAGCGAACTCATGATCGCGTTCGCGCCGATCGTCGAGAGCAGGTTCGAGAAGAACGCGTCGTCCGCACTGCCGCCCTGCATCCTAACCTGCGCGACGGTGATGATGCTGGCTTCGGTGGCGGCGCCTGCGAGATGCGCAGCGCCGCGTGCGGCGAGACTGCCGGCGCGCGCGAGGGTGCCGCCGGTCTCGGCGATCTGCGCGATCGCGGCGGTCGAGCCGACGCGAGTGAGCGCACTCGTCGCCATGCGCACGACCGCGCCGCCCGCGGCACCGGCGACGATCGAGATGCCGATCAGCGCGAGCATGTGGACGCAGCTGGTCGCGAACTGCTGCCACTTGACGGTGTCGGCGCCTTCGCGCAGGAACTCGACGAGATCGGTGTGGCGCTGCAGCTCGTCGAGCAGCTTCTGGTTGCGCGCGAGCGCGCTGCGCCGGAAGCCGCGCTGCTCGGCGGCGGACTCCCAGTTGCCCTTGACGAAGCTCGCTTCGCTCTGCTGGTTGATGACGATCTGGTTGATCGTGCCTTCGACGGGAACGCTCGCCTGTTGCAGCGACTTGAAGCTGCCGTGGAACGTCCGCGCGATGTGCGACGCGAGCCCGTCGCCGGCCTGATCGACGGCCATCCTGAGCGCGCGGATCGACCAGAACACGCCCTGCACGCGCGTCTTGAACGCGATCTCCTGCGCGTGCAGCGTCGTCTCCTCGAGTGAAGCCGAGCCGACCGGTAGCCCCGCAGCGAGCTGATCCTGGAGCTTCTGCGCGTCGGCGGCGACGGTGATCGATTCCTTCGACAGATCGGCGATGCCGGTCTGGTTGCTCTGCGACGCGACGCCGACTGCGTTCTTCATGTCGTTCGTGACGCCGCGGAGCATCAGGATCGCGAGCTGTTGTTGCTGCTGGCCGGCGTCGCCGATCAGCCGCTCGCCGGTGTCCGACAGATGCGAGAGCGCGGCGGCCTGTCCGTACGTATCGAGCAAGCTCGCGAGCGGCTTCGCGCTCGGCGAGGTCGAGTCCTTCACGCCGAGACCGCTGGTATGGTCGACGATGCCCTTCACGCCGCCGACGATGCGCCTCAGGCGGTCCTTCTGGCCTTCGATGATCGGGGCCCACGTGCCAAGCTCGGCGGCCGGCATCGTCGTGATCTTCGATTGCTTGTCCTTGATCCACGCGATCAGCGTCTCGATCGTCGGCCCCTGCTTCCACGGCGACAGCACGCGGTGTAGATAGGCCGCCGCGATCAACGAGTCGCCGAGGGTGGTCTTGAGCGCCTCGGCCTTCGGCGTCGGCGCCTTCGTCGCGTCGGTGTGCCTCTGCGCGATCGCGACCTCATCGTCGATCCTGCTCGACGCGAGCGCGGCCATGCGGATGCCCTTCTCGGGACCGATGTCTCCGGCCGGCGCGTGCCTGCGCGCGTCGGGAAAGTCCATCGCCCAGCCGGGCGGCACGCCAAACAACGGCGGTGCCTCGGTCAGGCCATACGCGCGCGTCGAGCCCGACTGCCCGGGGTACGTGTTGTCGTAGCTCGGCCACAGCGACGCCGCGACGTCTTCTACGGTCGCGTCCGGCGGCGCCTTCACCCAGTTCCACAACGCCTTGTCGCGCGAGCCTTGCCACTCGAGCTTGACGATCTTCACTTCGCGCGGCTTCGTCGACGGGTCGGGCTTCCCGGCCTTCGGGACGTAGCGCACGATGCCGCGCTGGACGAGCGCGGCGGTGACCGCGTGGTCCATCGGATGCGACTTGACGATCTGGTCTGCGTGCGCCTCCGACCTCGAGTCGTGCTCCGCCGAGCCCGCGTAGCGCGCGCCGACTCGCGAAAGCGACGCGCGCGCGGCATCTTCGATCAGCTCGGCGAACGCCTTGCCGATGCCGGGCAGCCACGTGCGCGTGTACGTCGGCAAGAGCGGCGCGAGGGCCTCCTGGTGCGTCGCCGGGAACACGAGCCGCCGGATGCTCTGTGGCTCGTCGAGGAACAGCCCTCCGTCCTTGAGCCACGCCCACACCAGCGCGCCGAACTTCGGCTCGTTCAAGAACTGCACATCGGGATGCGGATCCGGCCACGGCACTCGGGCCAGGTGCTCCTTGAGCGCGGCCCAGATCCCGGTGCTGTTGACGTGCAGGTACAGGTCGATGCCCTTCAGCGGATCGCGGCTCAGCTGCACCGGCGCAGCGGCCGCGTGCTGCGCGCCACCGCGCGAGCGCAGCTCCTCGGGTACTGGCTGCCCGCTCGCGATCGCATCACCCGCGCGATCCGCTTCCGCCTCGAGCCCCGCGTCCGCCACCAGCCCATCGTCCTTACCCTGCGGCCCATCCACGCGCCCCTCGCGCTGCTGCACCACGTGCGCGAGCTCGTGCCCGAGCAGCCGCTTGTCCTCGGGATCGCGATGCGCCGCGACGTGAACGTCGTCGCCCTGCGCCGCCGCCTCGGCGCCCATCGACTCGGCGACGCCATCGCCGTGGTGGATCCGCACGTCCGAGAAGTCCGCCCCGAACGCCTGGCCCATCTCCGCGAGCAGCGCCGCGCTGTCGCCGCCGACGGCTCCACCAGCGGAGGCTTCGACGCGCTCCGGGAGGTGCCCGCCACCGGCCTCGGCCAGCGTCGTAACGCGCTTGCCCAGCTGCTCGGTGAGGGTGCGCTTCCCAGGCGTGCTCGTCGCTCCGCCGGTCTGGCTGTTCTGGACGAGGCTTCCTCCGCCTGGTTTCCGCTCGAACCCGCCGCCCATGTGATCGCCCTTCCCCTGCTGTGCCGGTCTTATACGGCCAGCCCGCCTTCGTCAACGCCCGCCATCAGGCGGCAGTGAGGTACAAGGATCTCGCAAACCGGCTCGGAGACCGAGATCGTGCTATCGAACGGTACGGCGACCATGTCGGGCGTGTCGACCTCACCGAGGCGGATGGTCTTTGCTGCGAAGCAAACGCCTCCGGTCACTTCGACCTCCACGAGGCTGCTGATGTCGACTGGTCAGGGCGCGTCCTCGAGTACTTCGAGATCGAGCACGAGGAATGACCGTGCTTCCTGAGATCAAGAACCGTCGCGACCGATTGCCACGCGAAGTCGTTTGGGTCCGCGAGCTTGAGGAGTTCGAGGGCCCGATCCTCTCCGAGTATCGGGCCGCGCTCGGCTCGACCCAGTACGTTGAGAAGTGGTGCGCACGGGCCGATGGTGTCACGCGCTCGTTGCTGGTCAGGGTCGACCAGCGCGCGATCGCGGAGTACCTGGGGAAGCGACGCACGCTGCTGTCGCTGCTGACAGAGCCTAGCGATGGGATGGGCCATGTCATCGATCGCCGGAAGGGCGAGACGGTAGCTGTGTACGGGGTCTACCTCGATGATTTGCCACCGGGATACTTACCAAAGCCGACCGTCTTCCACGACGAGGAGCTTCGCCCGGAGTGGGACACCGGCTGAGGCCGGATGCAGCCCAGAAGGTGCCATCGGTCGCGCGTGACAACCTCGTTCGCCTGTGCTCGCTGCTGAGCGTTCGCCCCGAGTCGATCCTTCAGCCATTCCTCACCAGCGACGAGGAGAAGATGTCCCTGCTCGTTGCTGGCAAGCTGATCGCCTCGTACTACCGGATGCTGTTGCGCGTGCTAGCGCCGAGCACTCGCGCGGAGTACCTGGGTGAGAAGTACGAGGCCGATGATCTGGATGCGTCCTCGTTCGAGGAGTACGACGACTTCGATAACGACGATGGCGACTTCTGAACGACTCGGCCACGGCGCTCCATCCGCATACGCAACGCGACCGCCAGCGAGACGGGACGAGGAGCCGGCCGGGGCGCCGCGAGGCGCGCGAGATCGGAGGTCCAGAGCGCCTCGCCGATCCGCAGGGACTCCGCCCCCGACATGCGGCGCAGCTCCTGCCACTTCCGGTCTTCGTCTCGGTGCCCGCGAGCCACGTCCAGAGGGTACCCGATCGGACATCGGGGCCCCTCCTCCCGGCCTGCCCTCCGACAAGGACCTCACGACGCTCTTGCGGCGGGTGCTCGCTTGACCGATGATCGCGGTGCGTGGCGGGTGGCCACGGACCTTGCAACCTGGGCGGCGGATCGCCGTCCATGCGATCACGTCCTTCATGCCTCACTGGCTCGCTCAATACTGTGTGGCGGTAGCGTCCATCAGCGATTTCCGGTAGGGATTTCGAGAAATCGAATGCCGCCGATGGACGCCACCGCCACTCGAGCAAAGCAATCCAGTCCCGAGACGAGACGAAGGTAGCCACCCGCCACGCTCCTCTCCTCGGTCCTCTCCTCGGTCCTCTCCTCCATGTCCGACGACCTCCCGCCCCGCGACCGCCGCCAGCTCTACGAGCGCATCGCGCGCGGCGGCAAGGAAGAGGCCATCCTCGACGAGATGGTGCGGCTCGGCTTCTGGTCGGGCGACAAGCCGCCGGCGCACGATCCGCCCGACGAGGTCCGCCGCCGAGGCGAGCTCCGCGCGCGCCTCGACGGGCTGCGGCAGAGCGCCGCGAAGCTGCGCGACCTCGCGCAGCTCGAGATCGAGCTCAAGAAGCAGCGGATGGCCGAGTCGCGCCGGCGGCGCGAGGAGACCAAGCAGCGCCGGCTCGGCGAGCGCGCCGCGGCGCGCGCGGAGACCCAAGAGAAGAAGACGCGCGAGCTCACGTACCTCGGCGCGCGCGTCTCCGCCGGCCTCGGCCCTGCCCCCGGCCGCCGCGAAGGCAACGCCGCGCGGCTCGGCGCGCAGCGGCTCCCGGTGCTCCACACCGCCGCCGAGCTCGCGGCCGCGATCGGCGTCTCGCTCGGCGAGCTGCGCTTCCTCGCGTTCGCGCGCGAGGTGTCCACCACGACGCACTACCGGCGCTTCACGATCCCCAAGCGCGCCGGCGGCGAGCGCGTGATCTCGGCGCCGATGCGGCGCCTCAAGCGCGTGCAGCGCTGGATCCTCGATCACCTGCTCGAGGCGGTGGCGCTGGCCGAGCCGGCGCACGGCTTCCGCACCGGCCGATCGATCGTCTCGAACGCCGCGCCGCACGCCGGCTCCGCGATCGTCGTCAACGTCGACCTGCGCGACTTCTTCCCGACCGTCACATACCGGCGCGTGAAGGGCCTGTTCGGCAAGCTCGGCTACAGCGAGGAGGTCGCCACGGTGCTCGCGCTCCTCTGCACGGAGCCAGAGATCGCCGAGACCACGCTCGACGGCATCACGTACTACGTCGCGCGCGGCGAGCGCCGGTTGCCGCAGGGCGCGCCGACGAGCCCGGCGATCACGAACGCGCTGTGCCGCCGCCTCGATCGCCGGATCGCCGGCTGGGCCGCCCGCCACGGCTTCCTGTACACGCGCTACGCCGACGATCTGACGCTGTCGACGAAGCACGGCGACGCGCGCGTCGGCTCGTGCCTGGCGTTCCTGCGCCGGGTCACCGCGGCCGAAGGCTTCCAGGTGCACCCCGACAAGGTGCGCGTCGTGCGCCGCGGTCGCCGCCAGGAGGTCACCGGCATCGTCGTCAACGAGCGGCCGGCGGTGCCGCGCGTCGAGCTCCGCAAGTTCCGCGCCCTGCTCCACCACCTCGAGAAGGACGGCCCCGCCGGCAAGACCTGGGGCACGGCCGGCGGCACCGGCAGCGCCGGCGCAGGCGGCGGCACCGACGTCCTGGCCGCCGCGCTCGGCTTCGCCAGCTTCGTCGCCATGGTCGATCCGGCCAAGGGCGAGCCGCTGCGCGCCCGCGTGCTCGCGCTGCGCGCGAAGCACCGGCCCTGACGCCGGCCTGGCGGACCTGGCGGATGATGACGGTGAAGCCGACCGGAGTCGACCGGGCGAAGTGCACCACGCCCACCGAGGCGGCCAGCGCCGGCACGTTGTCGGGCATGAAATACCACTTCTCACCGTTGGCCGTGCCGGGCTTGTAGACGGCGATCTGGTCGCGGGCGCTGCGGCGCCTGGAAACATGATGACCTTGCCGAGGTGCTTAATCGTCATCCCGTCGGGAAGCGTGCGCGATGAGCGCGGTGAGCCCCATCCGTCCGAAATCTGAGCGCTACGATCTTCTAGATACTTAATCGTTCAAAGACGGAAGGCTTCTCTCTATTTAGCCATGCCTCGACTACCTTATTTGCATTTACTTCTGCTGGTGCTTCGGAGTCAACTTCAAGATCGTAGGGCAAAAAGGTATGCACAGTCTTGAAGTCAAGTTCGGCATCACCTGTTCTACGATCGCCCCGCAGCCTCTCCCTCTGAATGAGCATTTCCAGGTTGCAGTGTACTCCTACCAAAAAAACATCGTAGGTCGCCAATAGGTTTCGTAGGCGGTTCCTTTGATTTTCATCTTCGATGATGACGTCTACCAGAAGATTGTTGCCTGCCGACAGGAGGGCCGGGAGGCATCGATAAAAACCCTCGAAGACATGGGGTCGCATTTGCTTCCATGTGATTCCAAGTTCAGGGACGTTTCTCTTCTTGGGAAGAACATCAGCATCGAACATGATGAAGTCTAAGGAAAAGTGAAGGAAGGGCGCTGGAATGATGTCTCGAATGTGCTTACAAAGGGTCGTTTTACCGGCGCTGGAGGCACCATTCAGCAGGATCAAACTACCTTTAACATTACTTAATTCCATGCAATTTCCTGTCATAAATACTTAATGTTGAGGCATCGAATGAATCTATCTATCCTTGATGCCTCGCGCATCCTTAGAATAGGCAATTCAGTATACCCTTATCGTAAGCGAAGGTTCCCCAGATGCTTCTCCCACGGGCCTTACCAAGCATTCTTCTCATGATCCTTACTGGCTGCGATGCCTTGGAGTTTCCACGAGATCCGAAAAACCTTTGAGGAAATGTCCGGCTCTACTTTTAAGGTCGGCTACACGGCAGCCCTGCTGAACCGCGGCTCGCCGGACAGCGCGCGCTCGAAGGCCTCGTGGTCAGCGCCTGCTCAGGAGGCGCCCTCGCGGCGCACCGACAGCTCGCCGCACGCCGGCGCGTCGATCCGCCCCTCGAGCGTCTGCTGCTCGAGATCGCTCGTCGCGGTGAGGCCCGTCATCGACCAGCCGTCCGGCTGCGTGATCCACCGCTCCGGCACCAGCTTCACGTGGAGCTGCCCGCGCGACAAGAGGCGCACCGCGCCCGTCATCCGGTACTCGCCCCGCGGCAGCTTCGGGTTGTCCGGGTGCGGCCCGAACTCGAACGTCGCCACCGCCTCGCCGCTCCGCTTCGCCTCGATCGACAGCCGCAGCGACGTCAGGCCCTGCGGGCACGTGTAGCTGCCGACCCAGACGCTGAACGGCGGGATCCGGCTGCGGGGCTCGGCGACGGCGCGCGTGTCTGCGCCCGGAGCGACGGCGATGGCAGCGACGGCGGCGACGGCAGCGACGGCGGCGAGCAGGAGCTTCGCGGGGCCGGCGCTGCGCATGCCTGCATGATAGCGCCGGTAACGGGCAGCGCCGAGGCAAGCCTGACTTGACCTTGCCGCGGCGTTGACCGACGATGGCGACATGGGTGAGCGGCGGGCGGGCGAGCGTGATGGGCATTGGAGCGTGCAGGGCAAGGG
>Ga0247790_10000124_pt1 | contig 39717 bp, 30 predicted proteins | sample UWRJS171409R4_FD_179913 | JGI IMG/M metagenome (GOLD analysis project Ga0247790, IMG submission 179913) | Soil microbial communities from Arlington Agricultural Research Station in Wisconsin, United States - UWRJ-S171-409R-4 | ecosystem: Environmental > Terrestrial > Soil > Agricultural land...
ACATCTCGAGCCCGGCCTCGTAGATCGCGCTGATCTCGCGCTCGAGCAGCCGCGACTCCGCCACCTCGCTGCGCGTCCGCCGGCACGCCTCGAGGTTCGCGCGCATCCGCGACAGCGTGTCGGAGAGGCCCGTCTCCTCCTTGAGCAGAAAGCCGCGCAGCTCGCTCGTGAGCGCGCGCGAGATGCCGCCGGTCATGCTCGTCCGCAGCATCTCGTTCAGCTTGCCGCGGTCCTCCTCGGAGACGAGCCGCATCGGCGTGATGCCGCGCTCGAACAGCGCGGCGAAGTAGTCCTTGATCGCGCGGAACACCTCGATCGCGCCGCCGCCGCGGGTGACCGCGGTCTTGAGCTCGTCGAGGTCCGGCACGTGATCGCCGTCATCGCGCCGCACGAGCAAGATGTCCGAGAGCCGGACGGTCTGCGGCAGCCCCGTGACGAGGAACGCCGTCGGCTCGACCGTCGGCTCGGTCGTCCGCGCGAGCCGGACGCCCGCGATCACGCGCTCGTCGCCCTCGAGCGCGAGCTCGAGCACGGTGTACGAGGGGCGGCCCAGCTCGCCCAGGCGCCCCCAGATCCCGCGATCGCCGCCCGTGGCGCCGCTCTCGCCGAGGTTCGTGAACCGGAGGCGCGACATGTCCGGAAGGAGCGCGACGTAGGCCGCGATCATCACCGTCGTCTTGCCCGCGCCGTTGGCGCCCTCGAGCGCGGTCACGTGGCGATCGAGCAGGTAGCGCTCGTAGAAGACGCCCTTCCAGTTGACGAGGGCGAGCGCGACGAGCCGCGCGCGGCTCATCCGTCCTCGTCGTCGTCGCCGCCGCTACCGTCGTCGTCCTCGTCGTCGTCGCCGCCGCGATCAAGCTCAGGCTCCGGATCCGGCTCTCCGTCCTCTGCCCCTTCCGCCTCCTCCGCCCCCTCCGCCGCTTCCTCCTCCGTCTCGAGCGTCACCTCGCCCTGCGCCACGAGCTTCGCGAGCGCCTCCGCCGGCTCGGTCAGCCCGCGCACCGGCTCGGCGAACCGCAGGAGCGCCGGGCGCAGCCGCAGCTGCTCCTCCGCCATATCGACGAACCCCAAAGCCGCCAGGTGGCGCACCGCCTCCGCCACGCGCGCGCGCGCCGTCTTCTGCGCCACGCGTTCGTCGTAGCGCTTGCGCTTGGGGTTGAACGCGCGGATCAGCGCGTCGCTGCCGAGCACGGCGACCAGCTGGGCGATCAGCTCCTCCATCGTCACGCGCCCGCCGCGCTCGATCGCCGCCGGATCCAGGTACAGGAGCGCGAGCGCCTGCCCGACGAGCATGTCGCCCGGCGAGAGCTGCCGGCGCGAGACCTTGTCGCTCGTCGGCAGGAGGTAGTAGTAGCCGTCGGTCTTGAAGATCAGCTCGCAGCCGTACCGCCGGTAGAACGGCTCGAGGTGCTCCTGCGCCTGCGTCAACAGCTCGTACCACGCGTGATCTTCGCGATCGATGTGGCGCCCGCGCCGCAGCGCGACGTCGAGCTCCGGGAAGTCGGCATCGAGGATGACGTCCTGCAGCTGTGCGAACCCCGAGCGCGTCACGCGGCACCTCCCCCGACTCCCCCGATTCCCCCGGCTCCCCCGGCTCCCCCAGCCGCCCGCGCGAGCTTCCAGTCCTCGATCTCGAGCTCCTCGCCGACGGCGACCCACGGCCGCTCGCGCTCCGCCGTCGCGCGCGCGAGCCGCGCCACCGTGCCCGCGACGCGCCCCGCTTCGACGAATCGCTCCGGCCCCGGCAGCTCCGCCGTGACCTCCGTGGTGACCGCCGACAGCGCGCGCGCCCCGCCATCGAGCGAGCGCAACACCTTGGCGTCGAGCGCGACCTGCGGATCCTCGCCCGCGTCGGGCGCCGGCTCGCGGTCCCGGGGCGCGTGCGGCCGCACCACCGGCGGCCGCTCGCGCACCACCGGCGTCGCGCGCAGGATCCGCAGCGGCGGCGTGCTGGCGTACGCGAGCGCGAACCGCTGGCCGCCGCCCGCGAGCTGCTCGCGCAGGCGCTGCGTCAGCGCGCGCGTCGGATCGAGCCGCACCACGTCGCGCAGGTAGCGGTGCACGTACTGGAAGTACTCCGACCACGCGCGCTGGCGCGCCGAGCCCCACGCCGCGATCCGATCCACCTGATCGATCAGCCTATGCGCCGCGGCCTCCGCCTCCGCCTCGCCCGCCGCGACCGCGAGCTCCTCGATGTCGTGCAACAGCGCGAGGAGCAGGCTCGAGTCATGCAATAGCACCTCATTGAGCTCGCGGAGCGTCGCGCTCGTCGACTCGAGCAGCGCCTGGCACCGCTCGATCGCGCCGAACCAGTCCGCCTCGAGGAGCTTTCGGATCTCGGCCTGGAAGCTCTCCTGCTGCAGATCCAGCCCGCGCTGGCGGCGCTCGATGCCCGCGATCAGCTCGCTGACCGTGACGCGCAGGGGCCCCGTCACGCCGCCCTGCCACGCGTCGGGGCCGCTCGCCGCGCGCGCCGCGTCGAGCACGCTCGCGATCGCCGCGCGCAGGCTGCCTGTCAAGAGGACGAGGCTCTCGCGCGTCAGGACGTCCTCTTCGAGGAAGAACTCGACGATGCCCGTCGCCAGCCGCGACAGCGCGAACTCGCCCGTGCGCACGACGCCCTGCCCGTCCACGCGGGCGAGCATCCGCTGATCGCGCAGCCGCTGGATCGCGAGCGTCGCGCGCCGCCGCACCTGATCGACCCCCGGCTGCGCCACCGCGCTCGCCTGCGCGAACACGTCCTCGAGCTGCGCCTCGGTGAACGACGTCAGGTTCGCCCCCTCGGCCCGGACGTAGAGCGCCACGAGGAAGCAGACATCCACGGTGCCGAGCTCGATCGCCAGCCGCCGCTCGGCCACCACGGCCACCGCATGCTCCGGAGTACGACGCGCGCTCGTCACGGGGGCCCGCTCTATATCATCTCCGGCGAGCCGCGGAGGCGCCGTCACGCCCGTGCCGGCGCGCGCGGCGCCCGCGCGCGGCGCGCTTTCCTGCCCGATCCGGATGTCTCCTGGCGCGCGGCGTGCTCTAACCCGGAGCCACCGCGGCGCCCCCCGCGCGCCCGAGGAGAACCCGGACCCCCGATGCCGCACACCTGGGACGAGCGCGCGATCACGCCCGAGGAGGCCCTGCGCCGCCTCGCCGACGGCAACCACCGCTTCCGCACGAAGACCGCCCGCATCTCGGACCGGCCGTGGGCGGAGCAGCTCGCGACCGAGCCGCAGCACCCGTTCGCGATCGTCCTCGGCTGCTCGGACTCGCGCACGCCCGTCGAGATCCTCTTCGACGTCGGCTTCGGCGACCTGTTCGTCGTCCGCATCGCTGGCAACATCGTCGCGCCGTCGGTCGTCGGCTCGATCGAGTTCGCCGCGTCGCAGTTCGGGACCCGCCTCGTCGTCGTGATGGGCCACACCCGGTGCGGCGCCGTGCACGCCACCGTCCGGGCGCTCCAGACCGGCCTCGGGCCCGAGTCCAAGAACATCCGCGACATCACCGATCGCATCGGCCCGCACATCGCCGACCTCGTCCGCCCCGACGCCGACGCCGAGGCCATCGCCCGCGCCGCCATCCGCGCCAACGTCCGCGCCTCGGTCGATCACCTCCGCCACGGCAGCCGCCTGCTCGAGGAGCTCGTCCTCGCCGACCGGCTCGTCGTCGTCGCCGCCGAGTACGAGCTCGAGACCGGCGCCGTCCACTTCTTCGACGGCGTCCCGCCCCCCGCCGCACGGCCGCACCGCGCGCCCTGACGCGCAGCGCGATCCGATATGCTCGCCGCGCGCGACGGGTGCGCAGGAGGAGCAAGGCATGTCATCTGGCGAGAAGAAGCTCATCGCAGTCGTCGGGGCCACCGGGTCCCAGGGCGGCGGCGTGGTCCAGGCGCTCAAGGCGCGCGGCACGTTCGCGGTCCGCGCGATCACGCGCAAGCCCGAGGGCTACCGCGCCGACGCGGAGGAGGTCGTGGCCGCCGACCTGACCCGGCCCGAGACGCTCGCCGGCGCCTTCCGGGGCGCGTACGGCGCGTTCCTCGTCACCAACTTCTGGGAGAAGTCGGCCGTCTCCGAGCGCGATCAGGCGCGCGCCGCCGTCGCCGCCGCCAAGGAGGCCGGCGTCCAGCACCTCATCTGGTCGACCCTGCCCGACGTGCACGCCATCACCGGCGGCGCCCTCCACGTCCCGCACTTCACCGACAAGGCCGCGGTGGACGCGGACGTCGCGGCGGCGGGCTTTGCGTATCACACGTTCGTCGAGGCGCCGTTCTACTTCCAGAACCTGATCGGCGCGCTCGCCCCGCTGCCGCAGCCCGACGGCAGCAAGGCCTGGACGCTGCCGCTCGATCCGGCGCGCCGGTGCCTCCACGTCGGCGACATCACCGAGCTCGGCAGGGTCGTCGCCGGCGCGTTCGAGCGCCCCGCGGAGGTCGGCCAGGGAGCGCACCTCGCCGAGGCCGCCGGGCTCGTCTGCTTCGACGACCTGCTCGCGACGCTCCGCGAGCAGGGTCACCGCCTCGGCTACAACCGGGTACCGGCCGAGATCTTCGCCACGTTCTTCCCCGGCGCCGACGAGCTCGCGGCGATGTTCCAGTTCTTCGAGCAGCACACGTACTTCGGCCCGAACGCCGAGGAGAAGATCGCGCTCGGCCAGCAGATCGCCGGCGCGCCGTTCACCTCGTTCGCCGACTGGGCGCGGCACTCGATGCCGGCCACGTCCGGCCCGCCCGTGCTCTGAAAATGCGCGCCGGACCGCGCACGGCCGGCGCGCCCCTACGATAGATTGCGCCGATGGGGCAACCGTTCAAGTACGTCGTCCTCGACTTCGACGGCACCTGCACCCAGATCGATCGCATCTACGAGAGCTTCCTTCGGGCCTATCTCGAGGAGCTGCATGCTGCCAATCCCACGGGGGAGCCGCCCGAGGCTGACTGGAAGGACGCGCTCGCGCAGGTCATCGCCGCCTCGCCCAAGGCGGGCTGGACGCTCATGGGCGTACCGTCGACCGCGCCGGCCGCCGCCGATCCCTACATCCTCGCCGGCGAGGCGGCCGCGCTCCTCAAGCGCCAGCGCGACGCGCTCGTGCTCCCCGACACCGCGTACGCGAAGGCGTACGAGCGCAACCACGCCCCGTGGCGCGACGAGGTCGCCGCGACGCTCCAGGAGCTCGTCGACCGCGGCCTCAAGGTCGGCTTCATCTCCAACTCGAGCACGAAGGTGATCCACGCGCGCCTCGACGATCTGCTCGGCGCGGGCTCGGCGCTGCGCGAGCAGATCCACGTCCGCGGGAGCGCGGCGAAGTTCAAGATCCAGGAGATCCCGCTCGCGACCAGCCCCGCGGCGAGGCACCTCGCCCGGTTCGAGCGCGTCCCCGCGATCGATCTCGACGGGGCCGCCGCGATCGGCCGCCCGATCTACCTGCGCCGCGGCTCGTACTTCGAGGCCCTCTGCGCGCTGTGGAGCGACTTCGGCGAGGACGGCTATCCGATCGCCGAGACGATCTTCTGCGGTGACATCTGGGAGCTCGATCTCGCGCTGCCGCAGGCGCTCGGCGCGGCGGTGCACCTCGTCCGCCGCGCCGCGCCGTTCCACTCGTACCCGTACGAGCTCGCGCGCGTCGCGCCGGCTCACCAGAGCGACGACCTGGCCAGCCTGCTCGCGCGCGTGTAGCCACGAGTAGCGCTCGCGACCTCGGGCGGAGGGATCGTTCACGCCCGCACCGCGCCGAGCCGGGGGCGATCGCCTCAGACCGGGACGACGTATTGCTCCCAGGCGGACTCGAAGGCTTCCTGGAGCCGCCGCTGGACCTCCGCCGTGTGCTCCACGAGCCACGGGCTCGCCTTCTCCTTCTCGTAGAAGGCGCGGATCCCCGCAGACAGCTCTGCCAGAGAGAGCAGGTAGCGCGGCGACCTGCGCGGATGCAGCTCCCGGCTCACATGGCTCACATGGCTCACGTCGATCTTCGAGACATCGTCTTGCCGCACACCAGGCAACGAGGGCGCGCGGCGCCGCGCGTCCTGCGAGCCGGACTCCCCGCTCTCCTCACGCTCACACAGGGCCAGGGTCGCATAATTCAGAATCCGGTACATGTGGCGCGGAATGCCCGCGGCATACGCCAGCACCACCTTGACGAAGGCGGCGCGGTCCTCGGCCACGATCAGCTCCTCGATGCTGCTGATCCGCTTGTAGCTCGCGAACCGGAGCCGCGCGCCGAGCATCTCGAGCATCTGCTTGTTCGACCACTTCAGCGCGTGCACCTCCAGCTTGTCGCGGCGAAAGTCGCACTGCGCGAGCAGCCCGGTGGGCACGTGAAACTTGAACGTCAGGCTCGGGATGCGATGCAGGTGCATGGCGGCGAGCGCGAAGAACGGATTGGCGATCTTGGCCATCACGGTGTAATCGCTGTGGGCGTTCGTCAGATCGTCGAAGCGGTCGGCGAGCACGACGATGCGATCGAAGCCCAAGGACTTGGCAGCATCGACCAGGAGCGAGATCCGCACCGCCGGATCGCGCGACTCGGTCGTCGGCTCCTGGAACGACCCGAGCATCGAGTACACCGCCCGGCCGAACGCGCGCATCGCCGTGACCCGATCGCTCGGCGTGCCGTCGGTCGTCGCGGCGCGCGAGACCGCCGCGGCCCGCCGGATCCGCATCGACATGAAGAGCCGGAACCGGAGCCAGCCGCGCCGCGTCAGCGCGACCGCGCTGCGCTCGCGCCGCACGCTCGTCACCTTCAAGAGATCCGCGACGAACGCGTCCGGCGTCGCCGGGTGGTGATATCCGGCCACGAGCGAGATCAGGTTATTGGACTCCTGGCGACTCAGCTTGAGCCCATGCTGCTTGCGCAGCTCGTGGACCAGCACCATGACGCCACTGCCAATGATGCGATCGATCACCTCGTACGACGTGATCTCGCGATCCCGGAGATCCTCGAACTGGTCCAGGAGGATCACGAGCACCCCCGGGGTCTCGGCGAAGCGCCCCCTCAGCGTCTGGCAGATGGCGGTCTTGCCGCTCCCCCAGGGGCCGTGGATCACGTGCGAGACCTCTCGCACGACGTCCCCCCAGAACTGAGGTGCATAGAAGTAGCCCGAGAGCCGCTGCTCGCGGTCGGCGCTGTTCTGGCGGAACGGAGAGAGGGCCTCAAATCCCCAGTGTCTCTCCCAATCGTCATAATCCTGGCTGGTCATCGGTCACACTCGACATCTGTGCGCCCCCACGCCCACGCCCGCGCCCGCGCTCGCGCTCGCGCTCGCGCAGGAGCGTACCCCGATGCCGTCCCCGGCAGGGGCGGGAGCGGCCGGCCGGCGCAGCGGTCAGCTCGAGCCGAGCCGCACGTCGAGCGTGCGGCGGGCTTTGCGGCCCGCCTCGTCGGTGACGACGATCTCGTGGCGGCCGGGGCTCGGCGTCCAGTGCAGGCGCTCGCTCGCGGCGGCCGTGCCGAGGTGGCGGCCGTCCACGAACCAGGAGACGCGCGCGGTCCGCGACGACGCGGCGAGCGGGACGCGCTGCTCCTCGGCGGGCAGCCCGGGGATCAGCGTGACGACCTGGCCCTCGACGGGCGTCAGCATCGTCGGGGCGGCCGTGTTGGTCTCGGGCGCGCAGCCGTCGGCGAACTGCGGCGGCTCGGGCACGGCGCGGTTGCGCTCGGCGAGCCAGGCGCTGATCCCGCTCGGCAAGACGACGAACGAGCGGCGCTCGTAGACGCGGCCAGGGACGCGGCACGCGGGCAAGACGGCGCGGCCCGTGGCGGGATCGACCTCGTAGAGCTGGTGGTACGGATCGGGCGCCGTCGGCACGGCGTGCACGGGCGCGAGCGCCGTCGCGCGCGCGGTGCACGCCTCGCTCGCGATGTAGCCGGAGAACGCGCAGACGGCGACGGTGACGAGCTCGGCGGGCGGCGGCCGCGGCGCGGGCACCCGCGTGCGATCGGCCAGCCCCTCGAGGACATCGAACAGGAGCGGCCCGGACGCCTCGGAGCCGACGAGCTCCGCGCTCGGCGTGTTGTCGGCGTTGCCGGTCCAGACGACGGCCGTGTAGCGCGGCCCCGAGCCGATCGCCCACGCGTCGCGCAGGCCGAAGCTCGTGCCGGTCTTCCAGTGGATCTCGACGGGCAGCCCGGAGAAGTCGCGACGGCGCGGGAAGTCGGGCCGATCCTTCTTGCCGAGCGTCTCGCGCGTCAGCCACGCGGCGCCGGGGCCGAAGATCCGCGCCTCGGCCGGCGGGACGGGCGCGGGCGTGGCCGCGGCCGATGAATCGAGGCGGATCGGGCGGTAGACGCCGTCGCCGGCGAGCGTCGCGTAGAGGCCGGCGAGCTCGAGCGGCGTCATCTCGATGCCGCCGGCGATCAGCGAGAGGCCGTACTCGCCGGCGCGGGGGCGCTCGATCGCGACGCCCATGCGGCCGAGCTCGGTCAGGAAGCGCTCGACGCCGAACTGCTGCAAGAGATCGACGAACGGCAGGTTCAGCGAGCGCGACAGCGCGTCGCGCAGCGTGACGAGGCCGGCGTAGTCGCCGTCGAAGTTGTGCGGGCGGTACGTGCCGTACTGCATCGGGATGTCCGCCACGAGGTAGCCGGGGAGCGCCAGGCCGCGATCGATCGCGAGCGCGTAGAGCAGCGGCTTCAACGTCGAGCCGGGCGAGCGGCGGCGCGCGAACATCGCGATCTGCCCGCCGTGCGCAGCGTCCGCGAAGTCGAGGCTGCCGACGAGCGCCACGACCTCGCGCGTCCCGTGATCGACCACGACCACGCTGCCGCCGTGGATGCCCTTGCGCCGGAGCTCGGGCCGGCGCAGCACCACCTCGCGCTCGACGAGCACCTGCGTGCCGGCGTCGAGCGTCGAGCGGATGCGGAGCTCGCCGGGGTGGCGCGCGCGGAGCAGGAACGCGGCGTGCGGCGCCTCGCGCGGCATCCGGCGCAGCCGATCGGGCGGCGGCGTCGCGGCCGCCTCCTCGAGCGCCGTGGCGGCGTCGACGCCGGTGAACACGCCCGCCGCGACGAGCTTGCGAAGGATCGCGTCGCGCCGGGCGCGCAGCCGCGCCAGGTTCGCGTGCCGCGGCGCGTAGCGCGTCGGCCCCTGCGGGACCGCCAGCAGGGTCGCGATCTCGAGCGGCGTCAGGTGCCGCGCGCCGTGGCCGAAGTACGACCACGCCGCGGACTCGACGCCCTCGACGTTGCCGCCGTACGGCGTGCGCCCGAGGTACGCCTCGAGGATCTCGCGCTTGCCGAGCCGCAGATCGAGCTGCACCGCGCGGAACATGTCGACGAGCTTGCTGCGGATCGTGCGCGGCCGCGGCTCGAGCAGGCGCGCGAGCTGCATCGTCAGCGTCGAGCCGCCGGACACGCGGCGCCCCGCCGTGAGGTTCGTCAGCGCCGCGCGCGCGATCGCGATCCCGTCCACGCCGTCGTGGCCGAAGAACCGCTTGTCCTCGAGCGCGACGAGCGCCTGGGCGAGCTTCGGATCCAGCCGGTCGAGCTCGACGGGGAGCCGCCACTTGTCGTCAGGCGACAGGAACACGAACGCGGGCCGCCCGTCGCGGTACTCGACGACGCTCGACGGCACCGCGGCGCGCTCCGGCAGCGGCAGCACCAGCGCCAAGACGAGCCCGACGAGGAAGAGCGCGTTGACGGCCGTGAGCGCCCACACGGCCGCCCGCGCGAGCCGCCAGACCCATCGGAGTCGGAGCGTCCGCGTCATCAGCAGATCAGCTCGCTACACCGCGCCAAGAACGCGCCGCCCCGCCCACCGGCCTAGATCGTCTTCCCCGTCCACGGGCCGCCGATGACGGCGGTGCCGCCCTTCGCGCGCGCCCACAGCGCCGGGTCGTACATGGCCTCGAGCTCGACGGGCGGCACCGTGAACGTGCCCGAGGTGACCGCGCGCACCGTGTACGTGACCTTCTTCGACGTCCGCGCCGGCAGCGTGCCGAACGCCTGGAGCCGGTCGTCGCGCATGTTCAGGAAGTCGGGCTCCCACTGCTCCTCGGCGGTGATCCACGACGCCTTCGAGCTCCGCCCGAGCCGCGGGTTCTCGATCTCGAAGCCGGCGGGCAGCCGATCGACGAGCGCGAGGTTCTGGATCGGCCCGTCGCTCGTGTTCTCGACCGTCACCTCCACGAACACGAGCTCGCCGAGCTTCAGCGAGCCATCCGAGAGATCGACCTCGGTGCCGTCGAGCTTCTTGTACTCGCGCGTCACCGCGAGGCCCTTGCCGCCGACCTGGTAGTCGGCGCCCGGCCGCACGCCCTCGCTCGAGACGACGAGCCACATCCCGTCCGCCGCCGCGGGCACGTCGAGCACCAGCGACTTGTACTCGCTCGCGCGCGCGACCGTCCACGTCCGGTCCTTGGCCTGCGGGCGGCCGGCGCGCGGCGTGATCGCCGTGCCGTCCGCCGTGAGCGTCCCGCCGCCCGCGGCGCCCTTGGCGACGATCGCCCGCACCCACTTGCCGAGGCCGGTCACGCCCCAGACGAGCTCCTGCGTGTTGTAGTACGACGCCACGTGGCCCGTGAGGTCCGACGCCACGCGCTGCGCGAGCGCCTCGCCGGCCGTGTCGTTGCCGAACAGATCGAAGAACGTCGACAGCATGAAGCCGCGGCGCCGCCGATCCGAGTAGAAGCTCCAGCCGTTGCTGCGATCCTCGACGATCGGCGACGTGTCGACCGCCTTGAGGTCGCGCTCGTAGCGCCGATCACCGGCGTGGTAGAGCGCCGCCTTCAGCATGTACAGGCCCTCGGCGAGCTCGCCCTTGGCGTTGGCCGGGATGGTCCCGATCAGCGTCGCGATGCGCGCCTTCTTGCCCTTGCCGGCGAGCGCGAGCACGTAGTGGAGGTACGCCTCCGCCTGCTCGTCGTAGTGGCCCCACCGGTTCGCGTGGACGCGGCCGTTGCGCTCGCGCAGGGTCACGCGCGCGTCGATCCAGTTGAGGATCCCGGTCAGCCGGTCGTCGGGCACGGCATAGCCCGCGCGCTTGGCGTCGATCAGCATGTGCGTCGCGTACGCGGTCGCCCACTCCTCGGGCTCCGTCGCGCCGGGCCAGTAGCCGAGGCCGCCGGACGGCGTCTCCATCGACAGCAGGCGGTTGACGCCAGCGAGGACCATGTCCTCGACGCGCTTCTGCGACAGCTCCGGATCGATCTGCTCGGCGAGCTCGGCGATGTAGAGCAGCGGCCGCGTCGACGACGTCGTCTGCTCGACGCAGCCGAACGGGTAGCGGATGAGGTACTTCAGGTGATCGAACGACTCGCCGTACGGGTTCGCCGTCAGCCAGAACCGCGTGGTCTCGCTCGTCGGGACCCAGTTGCGCAGCGCGGGCTGCCCGGCCAGATCGACCTTGCCGGCCGCAAGGCGCACCTTCGAGATCGCGCGCTCCTTCGGGCCCGCCGGCAAGAACGGCACCTCCACCTCGTCGTTCACGGTGAACGTGCCGGCGCGGCCCTTCGCCGTCGCGGTGACGCGCAGCTTCGCGCCGCCGATCGGCATCGTCGCGCGCGCCTGGAACACGATGGTGTCGGCGCGCCCGTCCTCGAGCTTCACGGCGCCCGAGCTCTTGCCGGTGAACGTGATCGGCGCCGGTGCGTTCTTCGGCGCGGCGATGCCCGGGAGGGCGAGCGCCTCGCTCGCGAGCGCGAGCGAGACCTCGAGCGGGCCGCCCGAGACGTTCGTGAGGAACACCGGGATCTCGAGCTGATCGTTCTGCGTGACGAAGCGCGGGAACGTCGTCTGCACGACGAGCGGATCGCGCACGAGCACCTTGCTCTCGGCGCGGCCGATGCGCGTCGCGCTCGCGGTGATCGCCATGACGCGGACCTGCCCGCGGTACTGCGGGATCTGGAACGGGATCGTCAGCTTGCCGTCGGCGCCGACCGGCACGACGCCGGAGAACAGCGCCACCGGCTTCACCGGCTGGACGCGGGTGTTGCCGAGCGCGCCGTCGTCACCGCCGCTCCCGTCGTCGCCGCCGCCCGTGCGCGACGACGCGCCGGCCGGCTGGTGCAGCATCGTCCAGCCGATCGTCTCGTACGTCTCGACGCCGAGCGCGCGCTTGGCGAAGATCTGCGCGAGCGGATCCGGCGTCGGGAAGTCGGTCAGGGACAGGATGCCCTCGTCGACGACCGCGACCATCGCGACCGTCGGGCCCGCGCTGCGGCCGACGTCGAGCGTGACGGAGAGCTGGCTCGACGAGCGGATCTCCTTCGGCGTCTCGAGCTTCACGTCCTGCGTGAACTCCTCGGGCAGGACGCGCGCCGACGAGATGCCGAACGCGCGGTCGGGCAGGAACGCGTCCTTGGACTCCTGGTGCGGATCTTTGACGAGGAACGCGCTCACGTAGACGTTCGGCGCGAACTGGGCCAGCTTGAACTTCCACTGCGCCTCGGCGCCGGTCGCGTCGCGCCACTCGGTCTGGACGACGCGATCGGTCTCGACGGTCCACAGCACCTTGCCGCGGTACGGCGTCTTCACGGACACGGCGACCTCCTCGCCGACCTTGACCTGCTTGGGCACGCTCACGAGGAGCTGCGTCGGGCGCGTCGGCCGCGGCGTCCGATCGCTGCTGTCGCCGCCGTAGCCGTAGTACGAGTACGGGTACGTCCCGTCGAGGACGAGCTCGGTCCGGGCCTTGCCGACCTTGACGCGCACGACGTAGCCGGCCTCCGCCTCGGCGGGCGTGACGCTGAAGCTGAACTTGCCGCCGGTGACCGTCGCCTCGAGCTTGCCCTCGGGCACCTGGCGCACGTTGCGGTCGTAGTGGCTCTCGCCGCTGTACTCGTCGTAGCCGTAGCCGTAGTCGGCCTCGAGGTGCACGAGCTCGATGGCGACCTTGCTCGCGACCTGCGGCGCCGGGTGGCCCTTCCAGTCGACGAGCATGCCCTCGACGGTGAACGCCTCGCCGGCCGCGGCGCGCGTCGCCTTGGAGCGCAGCCCGATGTAGAACGCCTCGGGGTGCAACGTCGCGGTCGCGGTGCGCACCGTGGCGCGGCCGCTGCCAGCCTCGAGCACGGCCGCGGTCGCGGTCAGCTCCGCCGTCTGCGTGAACGTCGCGCCGGCCGGCGCGTCGGCGCACTCGATCGAGACCTTGCCGTTCTGATCGAGCTGCTCGGTGGCCTCGCCGAGCGGCACCGCGCGGCCCTTGGGCTCCACGCCGTACGTGAGGTCGGCGTTCTCGTCCGGCACGAACCGCGACGGCTCGACGGAGCAGTTCAGCTGCACGCCGGCGTCCGCCGCGCTGCCGCCGAACAGGTACTGCGCGCTGACGTCGAACGCCATCTTCGCGCCGATCCGCGCGTCAGGCGTCTTCGCCGCGACGCTCACCTTCATGCGCTCGGGCACGAACTCCTCGACCTGCACGCTGTACGCCGAGAGCGGCTTGTCGCCGACCGACAGCTCGACGCGCCAGTGGCCGGTGTCGGCGAACGCGGGCAGCTCGTGAGCGAACGCGATCACGCCGCTCGCATTCGTGGACAAGGTCAGCTTGCGGGCGACCTTCGCGCGCGGATCGAGCAGCTTGACCTCGATCGGCAGCGGCTTCTCCGGCGCGCGCTCCTGGGCGTCGCGGACGATCGCCACGACATGCGTCGTGTCGCCGGGCCGGTAGACGCCGCGGTCGGCGAACATCGCCGCGTGGTACGGCGCGTCGCTCGTGTACGGCAGGCCCGACGTGCTCGACTCGGCGACCGTGGCGCGCAGATCCTCATAGCGGATGTACGTCAGGTCGTCGCCCCTGCGCGCGATCACGGCGAACGGCTCGCCGCGGTCAGGATCGGAGGACCCCGTCGTCGAGAGCAGGCAGCCCCGCGCGCCCGCCGTGGTGCAGCGCGCGACGGTCTTGCCGCTGCGCCGGACGAGCGTGACGTCGACGCCGTCGAGCAGCGCCTGCGAGTCCATGCCGAGCGCCCACACCTGGACCTGCTGCTCCCACGGCTTGCCCGGCGTCACCGTCTTCTTCGCGACGAGCGACATGTCCGTCAGCATGAGGCGCGACGTGGCGCGCACGCCCTGCCCGACGAGCTTCATCTCGAGCACGCCCTTCGTGGTCGCGGGCAGGTGCTGGGCGACGTCGAGCCACGTCGTCGAGAGCGTGTCGGTCGTCCCGCGCAGCGGGATCTCCTTCTGGAGGATCAGATCGGACGTGCGCGCGTCGGCGGCGTCGGGCCCGCCGAGCCAGAACACGAGGTTCTCGGCCGGGATCTGGCGCACGAACAGGTTCACCGCGTCGACGTTCTGGTGCTTGATCGGCAGGTTGTTCCACGCGCTGCGCGGCAGGTAGCGGCCCGACGAGCCGAACGAGAGCTGGGGCTTTCTCGCCGGCACCACGAACGAGCTCGAGAACGGGGCGAGCAGCACGGCGCCGTCGACGGAGGTGGCGCCCGGCTCGATCTTCATCGCGTACGTGCCCCGCTTGAAGTCACCGAACACGCGGAAGCCCGCGCGGCCGTCGGTCACGTACACCTTCTTCACCGGCGGATCGAAGCGCAGCTTGGCGAGCGCCGTGTCGGAGAGCTGGCAGCGCTGCGAGAGCCCGTCCCAGCTCTGGCTGGCCATGTACGCCGAGCGCGTCCCCTCCGGCGCCGCGGAGTCGTCGCACACGATCTCGACGAAGAAGCCGTTCGCGCTCTCGACGATGTCGGCCGCCTTGATCGAGAGCGTCTCCTCGCTCGCGACGACGTAATTGACGCGCCCGCCCTTGGCGAGCTTGCCGCCGGCCGGCGTGGGCAGATCCCGCGCGATGATGATCGCGAGCTTCGAGCCGACGGTGAGCGCCGGGTCGGTGACCTGGATCGAGACGGTGCTCGTGAGCGGCGTCGAGCGCGCGAGGTTCGCGCGCGCCGGCTTCTTGCCGTCGAGGAGGACGTCCATCGCGGCGAACGCCAGGTTCGGCAGCACGGGCCCCGAGAACGAGAGCTCCATGGTGACGCTCTTGGCCTTGAGGTCGACCTCGGTCGGCGCGCCGCCGAGGAGCTTGAACGGCGGCGTCTTGAAGCTGTACTGCCAGCGGGTGCCGGCCGGGGGCTCGAGCACGCCGTCGCGGGTCTCGAGCTTCGCGAGCTCGATCTCGTACGCCGTGTCGAACGCGAACGCGACGTCCGGCGTGAACCGGAGGCCCGACACGCTCGAGTAGGTGAGGGTCCCGCGGACCTCGGGCGTGATCTTCACGGCGGACTGGCCGGTGCCCGAGCCGACCGCGTAGCGATCGACGATCGGCACGCCCACGTCGAACACGACCGCGGTGGGCACCGAGTCGGCGGCGGCGAGCGCGTGGATCACCACCGAGAGGCTCTTGGGCGTCAGCGCCTCGCGCTTGGGCGGCGCGTCGCCCGCCGCGTCGGTCTGCTCGTCGGCGCCGGCGGCGGCAGCCGCCGCGGCCGCGGCCGCCTTGGCGAGCGAGGAGGTGCCAGACGAGCCAGAGGAGGACTTGCTCGAGCTACGCCCGCAGGCGCCCGCGGCCAGGAGCACGGCCGCGGCGATCAGGAGACGGGTCTTCATGCGTGGGTTCCCTCGTACGCCGAAACGCACGTCCTGGGGAAGCAATTCCAGGATCCCGAGCGGTTCGCCTCAGATCGAGGTCGGCGCGCGGCCCGCTCCGTGGCAACGTAGGCGGGCCGCCATGGGCAGAGGGCTCGCCACGACCGCCGCCGCGTTCGCGCTCGCCGCCGCACTCGCCGCCGCGCTCGCCGGGTGCAACAGCGACGGCGCGCCGTCGACAACAACAGGGTCCGCGGCGGGGAGCGCTGGCGGCAAGGCCGGGGCGGGGGTCGGGGCTGCTGGTGGCGGGGGCGGGGGGGGGGGGCGCGCGGCCGGAGCTGCGGCTGCAGCTGCTGGAAGCGCGGCTGGCAGCGGGGCCGGCGCCGCGAGCCCCGCGGACTGCGACTCGATCGATGCCGCGATCGTCGCGAACCTGACGCCGCCGGATCTGAAGCCGCACCTGACGCAGGCGATCGAGCTCCGGATGCGGGTGGCGCTGATCGGCGCCTGCCAGCGCGACCGCTGGTCGGCCGTGGCGCTCGAGTGCGCCGCGCGCACAACCGCCGCCGCGCGCGATCGCTGCCCCGGCAAGCTCACCGCCGCCGAGGAGCGGAGCGCCCAGAGCGCGCTCCTCGCCGAGGCCATGACCGCGATGGCCGAGCCGGACGCCACGGCGCCGCCCACGCAGACCGGGCCGCACCCCGACTACCCGACGGCGGCGCTCGCCGGCACCGACAAGCTGTTCACGATGATCGAGCCGGCGCGCGGCCCCAAGGCGCCGCTCGGGATGGCGATCCCGCGGGGCCTCGCGTGGACCGAGCACGAGCACTGCGTCGCGGACGTGACCGGGCCGATCTGCAGCGCGGCACCGGCCGGCGGCGCGAGCGGCAGCGGCAGCGGCGCAGGCTCCGGTGCCGGTGCCGGGCTGTGGAGCTGGCGCGTCGGCAAGCGCGGCGCCGAGGTCGTCGTCGCCGAGGAGCGGCGCGCCGGGCGCGTCGAGCGCACGTTCGTCTATCTGCTGAAGGCGGACGGCACGCCGCTCCAGCGCGTGCGCTTCGACAGCTACGGCCGCGTCGACGCCGCGCTCCTGTGGAAGGGCAAGGACCGCTACTCGGGGCGAAGGCGCAACGGCGCCAACGCGCTCGACGGCTGCGGCTTCCTCTCGTACAAGCTCGGCGCAGATCGGCGCGTCGCGGAGCTGTCATGCCTGCAGTGGCAGGGCGATCCGATGCTCGACACCGACGGCGTGGCCCGGACGACCTTCGTGCGCGACGCCGCCGGGTTCGTCGTCGAGGAGGCGCGGTTCGATCTCGCCGGCAAGCCCGTGGCGAACACCGAGGGCGTGCACAAGACGCTCGTCACGCGCGACGCGGCTGGGCGTCCGACGCTCGAGCGCTACCGCGGCGTCGATGACAAGCCGGTCGCCTCGACGCAGGGTTGCCACGGCCGCCGCATCGAGCGCGACGGCCAGGGCGCGGTCGCCCGCCACATCTGCCTGGGCGCCACCGATCAGCCCGCCGCGCGCCCGTCGGGCGTGAGCGCCGAGGTCTACCGCGTCGACGCGCGCGGCTGCCGGACCTCTGTGCGCTACCTGAGCCTGCGCGGCACGCCGGCCGCCGGCCACGATCTCGTCCACGCGATGGACTACGAGGTCGACGAGCGCTGCGCGATCACGTCGCGGCTGTGCCGCGGCCAGGATGAGCGGCCGCGGGTGTGCTCGCCCGGCGGCCCGGCGCGCTACGTCACGCGCTACGACGCCGCCGGCAACGCGGTGTCGATCAAGCACTACGGGCCCGACGGCGACCCCGGCAAAGATCCTGCGTTCCACGCGTTCGAGCTGCGGCGCACGTTCGACCGGCTCGGCAACCAGCTGTCGCAGTCGTGCCACGACGAGGACGGCGACAAGGTCGAGTGCCCGAACGCCGACTTCCACGCGATGCTGTCGGTCTACGACGACGCCGGCCGCGAGCTTTTGCAGAGCTACCGCGACGCGGACGGCGACCCGACGGACAACTACGGCTCGTTCAAGCGCTCGTACAAGTACGACAACTACGATCACCTCGTCGAGATGCTGAACCTCGACCGGTCCGGCGCGCTGACCGAGTCGCTCGGCGTCGCGATCCGCAAGGACCTGTTCGACACCGCGCACCGCCGGTTCGGCATCCTGCTCTACGACGAGAGCGGCGAGCCCGCGCGCAACAGCGGCTGCTACACCGGCGTGACGTGCCCCGACCGGCCGTGGCACGCCGTCCGGATCGTGCGGCGCCGGGACGGCACCGTCGAGAAGAACCTGTTCTTCGACGCGAACAAGAAGCTGATCGACACCAAGTTCTGCAGCGCGATGCCCTGCTTCGATTAGCAGGCCAGCTCGTCGAGCTGCAGCGTCAGCGCGTCGCGCTCGGGCGGGAAGAACGACGCCTCCTCGATCCAGCCGCACTCGAGCCGATCCCCGACGAACATGCTGCGGACCATGAGCCGCAGCCGCAGCATCACCTCGCCCGGATCGCGGCCGCGGAACGCGAGCTGCAGATCGGGGAGCCCCAGCTCCGCGAGGCCGACCGTGTCGGCCAGAAGCTCGCCCGGCCGCCCCGTGGCGTTGGCGATCCGCACGTTGACCGCCGGGCCGCACGGGCCGTGATCGATCCGCAGCGCGCGGTAGCGCTCGAGCGTGAGGAGCTGCTGCGCCGGGATCCAGTGCAGCACCGCGCCGTGGTGATCCTCTTCGTCGAGCGAGGCCAGCACCGCGTCGAGCGTCGCGAGGAACGCCAGGAGCATGCTCGCGTAGTGGATCGGCCGCTGCACCTGCATCTCGACGATGATCGACGCCGGGCACCGCGCGGCGATGTCGTCCCAGCGCTCGTGCCACCACGGCGTCCACGTCAGCGCGTCGCACAGCGGCGCGGCGTACGCCTCGGGCGCGGCCTCGAAGACCGAGACGAGCAGCGGCAGATCGTTCGTCGGGATGCGGAACGTGAGCCGGCCGTCGCCGCGCACGAGCCCGACGTCGGACCGCCAGGCGCGCATCCGGCGGAGCAGCGCGAGCGGCTCGATCTGCACCGCGCGGGGGATGAGGATCTGGACCGTGTAGGGCGCCATCGCTATGGAGGAGCACCTATCACAGCTTTCGGTCCAATGGTTGGACCTTGTTCCCAACTTCTTGTATCCATGAAGCTTCTGGATTCTTGCCTACACTTCTTGCGTCTACATACCTCGCGCTGCCCGCGCTCCGGAGCGGCCAGCCACTGCCCAATCAACCCCGGAGCGGGCCGAGCCCGGAGCGGGCCGGCCCAAATCAACCCGGAGCGGGCCGGCCCGGCTGGGATCCGCGTGTTCGCCGCGCTCGCCCCTTGGCGTTCGCGCCCGCTGCCGTGCACCGTGGAGGACATGCTCCGTGGGGTCCTCGCCGCCCTTGCGTGCGCCTTGTCCGTGGCCGCTCTCGCGCAGACAGCTGGCGAGGCTGCCGCCTGCGCGCCGGCGCCGCCCGAGGGCCAGGAGGTACAGATCGCCGCCGAGGAGGCGATCATCCTCTGGGATCCGGCGACCCGGACCGAGCACTTCATCCGGCGCGCGCAGTTCCGCGCGACGACGCGCGCGTTCGGCTTCCTCGTACCGACGCCGACGACGCCCCAGCTCGGCGAGGTCAGCGACGGCGTGTTCGCGAGCATGGCCGACCGGATCCGCCCCGAGGTCCGCCACGAGCGCGAGACGAAGATCAGGCCGAGCGCCCTCTTGCTCGAGGCCTGCATGGTGATGTCGGGCGGGGACGCGCAGGAGGCGTCGACCGCCGCGGCGCCCGACGCGGTGCGCGTGCTCGCCACCGCCCGCGTGGCCGGCTTCGACGCCACCACCGTCGAGGCCGACGACGCCGGCGCGCTCTCCGCGTGGCTCGGCCAGCACGGCTTCGCCGCCACGCCGACGCTGACCGCGTGGCTCGAGCGCTACGTGGCGCAGAAGTGGAAGCTCACCGCGTTCGTCGTCGCGACCGACGAGGCCGACGCGCAGCCGCGCTACGACGTGGCGACGCGGACGGTGCGGATGTCGTTCCAGGCCGATCGGCCGTTCTACCCGTACCGCGAGCCCGCCGCCGAGCCCGCGCGCGCCTCGTACGCGGACCGCGTCCTGCGCGTGCACGTCCTCTCGACCGAGCGCTACGCCGCCACGCTCGCCGACAAGCCGTGGTTCGCGCGTGTCCTGTACGCGGCGCCGATCGAGCCCGGCCTCCCCGAGCTCGCCGGCCTCGGCGATCACCTGCGCTTCGCGACCACGTTCGTCGACGAGAGCAACCCGCGGCCCGCGACCGACGAGCTCTACTTCGCGCCGAGCCCCGATCGCACGCTCGTGCGCCAGCCCCCGATCGTGATCACCGAGCCCAACGACATCGTGATCCCGCTCGACCTCCTGGCCCTGGCCCTCCTCATCACCTTCGTCATCGTGCGCCGCCGACGCGCGCGCGCCGCCCTCATGCCCCCGCGCGCCCCCGCGCCCGGAGGCCGCCCGCCCGGTCCCTGAGCCGCGTCATCTCAATTGCGCTTCGAGGACGCGCTCGACGCGGAGCCCCGTCGGCGCCAGGTGATCGTAATCAGCGTCCGTCGTCAACAAGACGCCACCCACGACCAGTGTCGTCGCGGCGATCCAGAGATCGTTCTTTCCCATCTTCATGCCGAGGCTCATGCTGGCAAAATCGATCGCGGCGTACGCGTCGTAGATGGAGCCGTGCGAGATATCCGCGGCCGGCAACGCCGTGAGCATGGCGCCGAGCGCCTCCCGCTTGTCGGCACCCCACTCGAACTTGTACGCGAGCGACTTGAGCTCGCCCTTTGTCACGACGGAGATGATCGCGCGCGGAGCACGCCGGCTGATGCCGTATACGTGCTCGATCGCCTGACCTGCCTGTCTTCCACGTAGCAAGTGGACGAGGATATTGGTATCGAGGACGAGCTGCTCGGTCTCCAGCTTCACGAGAGATCTCGCAGCGCGGCGAAGACCTGTTCGTCGTCCTCATCGCCCGGCCACTGCCCAAAATACGGAGCGAGCTCATGGGTGGGAATCGCGAGCTGGTCACCGGGGAGCTCGCCATGCGGCGTTTGCATCCACAACACGTCCCGCGCCTGTGCAGCCGCGGCGTGATCGATCTCGACCCGCTGTGGACGGCCCGAGGGGCGAAACGAGATCAGCCCTTCGACGACCACATCCGATCCAAGGCAGCTCTTCAAGTGATCCAGGTCGACGCTCGTCCCGACGTTCCCCCGCAGCGAAGTCCCATCGAAGAGCTTCAGCAGACAAGTACGCGTGCTCATCGTGAGCGAATCGAGGTGCCCCACGATGCGGTCGATCCGCGATGGAGGCGTCTCTGTCGCGAGCCGCAGAAACCTCTCGGCGGCGGGCTCGGCGAGCTTGACCGACGCGCCGCCGACGCGCGTCAGCTGCAGGCTGCGAGCACCACGCCCGAACAGCGCGCGCACCTTGACGAGCGTCTGCAGCATCCCCAGGTCGAGGCGCTCGCTATCGCGCCGCCCCTGGAGCGCGTCATCGACGGCCGACATCAGGAGATCGAGCGCCGTCTCGCCGGTGCCGGCCGGGAAGACGCCGGGGACAACCTCGGCGAGCGGGCGCGCGGTCACATCGAGCACGAGCGAGCCCTCGCGAAGCCCGACCAGCCGCACATCCCCGGCCTCCCCGAGCCAGACCGGAGCCCCGCCGCGGGCCGTGCTCCGCCCTTCGGCCGCGAGGCGCGCGGCGCGGCTCGCCCCCTCGACGACAAGCTCCGCGAGATCGCGCAGGACGCCGAACGAGAGGTCCTGTGCGTGGACACCCTCGAGCTGGACTTCGTACTTCGTGGTCACGCGAGTGCCTCAAGACTAGTCCGGCTCAGTCGAAATGGCGAGCCGAAGCAGTCATTCCCAGCTCTTGCGGAGCTCGGCCAGCGCCTCGGCCGGGCTCGCCGTCGCGCAGCGCGCGACGAGTTGCAGATCGAGACCCGGCACCACGACGCTCTCGCTGATCGGCTGATACTGGCCATCGCGCGGCGCATACGCGTCGAGCTTGCCCTCGCGCCAGAACCAGACCTCTCCGACGCCGAGGCCACGATAGATGTTGAGCTTGTCGAGGCCGCCGCGCGTCCACACGACCTCGATCGCGAGATCGGGGACGCGCTTCTGGCGCGGATCACCGAGCGTGTAGCACTCGTCCGGTTCGACGCCGCGCCTCGTGGGCGCGCTGCGCACCGTCCATGAGCCGACCGGCCAGAGATCGAGCCCGCGATGGGCGGCGTAGGCCTCGATCAACTGTCCGATCCGCGACTTGATCATCTCGTGGTCAGCCGACGGGCTCATCAGCTCGAGCTCACCCTCCAGGTACGCGATCCGGGGCACCGGCGCGTCACCCTTCACGGCCAGCACGATCTCGTAGTGCGACCACGGCACGTCGTGCAGACAGACCCGCTGGTCCGCGTGCTCGATGGCCTCGGGAGACCAGGTGCGCTGCGTGACCGCCATGCCCCAAACGCTACCACGACGGCGCCTACCGCCCGAGGAGCGCCATCGTCGCGAAGCGCAAACGCACGGCGAAGCCCCGCCCGCCGCGATCAGCGCGGCGAGCGGGGCCTTCATCGAGTCACAGCTGGACGCGCCCTGATGTGCCCTCACGAGCCGCCTCGCGGCAGCTCGCAGCGCCCGTCACCCGCCGCCTACCCCTTCACGCACACGACCTGCTTCAGCGTGTACACGATCTCGACGAGGTCGGCCTGCGCCGCCATCACGTCGTCGATCGCCTTGTACGCGCCCGGCGTCTCGTCGATCACGTCCTCGTCCTTGCGGCACTCGACGCCCGCGGTCGCGGCCGCGTGGTCGGCGAGCGAGAACACCTTCTTCGCCTTGTTCCGGCTCATCGCGCGCCCCGCCCCGTGGCTGCAGCTCGTGAACGACTCGGCATTACCCTTACCGCGCACGATGAACGACTTCGCGCCCATGCTGCCCGGGATGATGCCGAGCTCACCCTGCCGCGCACGGACCGCGCCCTTGCGGGTCACGATCACGTTCGCGCCGTAGTGATGCTCACGCGAGATGTAGTTGTGGTGGCAGTTCACCGCCTCGAGGTGCGCCGTGAACTCGGGCAAAAGGCCGGTCGCGCGCAGGGCATCGATCGTCGCGTGCATCATGAGCTCGCGGTTCATCCGCGCGTAGCGCTGCGCCCACTCGACGGCGTGCACGTAGTCGTCGAACAGCTCGCTCCCCTCCGGCAGGTACGCGAGGTCCGCGTCCGGCAAGTTGATGAACCAGCGGCGCATCTCCGCCTTCGCGCGATCGATGAAGTACGAGCCGATGCGGTTCCCGACGCCGCGCGAGCCCGAGTGCAGCATCACCCACACCGCGCCGGCCTCATCGAGGCACAGCTCGATGAAGTGGTTCCCCGTCCCGAGCGTCCCGAGCTGGTTCACGCGCATCGCGCTCCCCGCGCTCTCGTGCTTGGCGAGGATCTGCTCGTAGCCCGGCTGCAGCTCCGCCCACGCGTCGACCGTGCGCGCTGGCGGCTCGCCGTACGCGCCGCGGTCGTTCTTCCCGCCGCGATCCGTGCGGCCGTGCGGGACCGCCGCCTCGATCGCGAGGCGCAGCGGGCGCAGGTCGTCCGGCAGCTGCTCGGCGCGGAGCGACGTCTTCACCGCCATCATGCCGCAGCCGATATCGACACCGACCGCCGCCGGGATCACGGCGCGCGCGGACGCGATCACGCTACCGACCGTCGCGCCGATGCCCGCGTGGACGTCCGGCATCACGGCGATCCACTGGTGGATGAACGGCAGCGCAGCGACGCGGCGGAGCTGCGCCTCAGCCTCGGCCTCGAACGGCACGCCCTGCGTCCACGCCTTGATCGGCGCGTGGCCGGTCGGCAGCAGCTGGTAGCCCGTCTTCGTCGCAGTCGCCGTCGCGGTCGCCGTCGTGTTCGTCGTCGTGTTCGTCGTGGTCGTCATGTTCGTGTCTCCGGGGAATCCTCTCTGCAGCGACAGCGCCAGCCTCCCGGCCTCGTAATTTCAGCCACTTGGCTGCACCCCAGCGATAGCCCTGGATAGGGTACTATCCGCGGCGATATGGTACGCAAGAACGTGGTGATCGGCCTGGTCGGCTCGACGCTCGACGCCGGGCTCACGGAGAAGCGCTGGGCGCGGTGGCGGCCGACGGTGGCGCTCTGCCAGCAGCCGGACTTCCGCGTCGATCGCTTCGAGCTGCTCGCGCAGCCGCAGACCCGGCAGCTCGCGGCGCAGGTCGCGGCCGACATCGCGCAGGTGTCGCCGCACACGGAGGTGCACCCGCACCTGCTCGAGCTCGCGAACCCGTGGGACTTCTCGCAGGTGTACGCCGCGCTCGACGACTTCGCCGAGGCGTACGCGTGGCGCGCCACCGAGGACTACTTCCTGCACATCACGACCGGCACGCACGTCGTCCAGATCTGCCTGTTCCTGCTCTGCGAGACGCGCGCGATGCCCGGCGTGCTGCTGCAGGCATCCCCGCGCCGCGGCGCGCACGACTCGAGCGCGCCCCGGGACACGATCGGCCAGGTCGACGTCATCGATCTCCAGCTCGAGAAGTTCGATCGGCTGGCGGCGCGGTTCCGCGCGCGGCGCACGGCCGGCGCGTCGCTGCTCAAGGCGGGCATCCCGACGCGCAACGCGGCGTTCAACGCGATGATCGACGAGCTCGAGCACGTCGCGAGCCGCTCGCGCGATCCGCTGCTCCTCACCGGCGAGACCGGCACCGGCAAGACGGCGCTGTGCCGGCGCATCCACGAGCTGAAGCGCATCCGGCAGCACCTCGCGGGCGAGCTGGTCGGCGTCAACTGCGCCACGCTGCGCGGCGACCTCGCGATGTCGGTCCTGTTCGGCCACGCCAAGGGCGCGTTCACCGGCGCCGCCGAGGCGCGCGCCGGGCTGCTCCGCAAGGCGCACGGCGGGCTCGTCTTCCTCGACGAGATCGGCGAGCTCGGCCGCGACGAGCAGGCGATGCTGCTCACCGCGATCGAGGAGCGCCGGTTCTACCCGCTCGGCGCCGACAAGGAGGTCGCGAGCGAGTTCCAGCTCATCGCCGGCACGAACCGCGACCTCGCGGCGGACGTGCGCGCCGGCCGGTTCCGCGAGGACCTGCTCGCGCGGCTCGCGCTGTGGACGTTCCGCATCCCGGCCCTGCGCGAGCGCCCCGAGGACGTCGAGCCGAACCTCGACTACGAGCTCGAGCGGCTCTCGGTCGAGCTGGGGTTCCGCGTCTCGTTCGCGAGGACCGCGCGCGACGCGTTCCTCGCGTTCGCCGTCACCGCGCCGTGGTCCGGCAACTTCCGCGACTTCAACGCCGCGCTCCGCCGGATGGCCACGCTCGCCGACGGCGGCCGCATCGACGCCGCGGGCGTCGCGGCCGAGATCACCCGGCTCACGGCGGCCCGCGCTGGCGCGGGGGCCGACGCCGCCGAGGGCGCAGACGCCGCGGACGACGGCCTCGCCGCGCTCCTCGGCGAGGAGGCCGGCGCGCTCGATCGCTTCGACCGCGTGCAGCTCGCGGACGTCGCCCGGGTCTGCGCCGCGTCACCGTCTCTGTCCGCGGCCGGGCGGATCCTGTTCGCGCGCTCGCTCGCGCAGCGGACGACGCGCAACGACTCCGACCGGCTCCGCAAGTACCTCGCGCGGTTCGGCCTCGACTTCGAGACGATCCGCGCCCGGGCCTAGCGCCCGGGCCGAGCCGGGCCCGGACCTGGTGCCGGGCTACCGCCCGCTCAGCGGCGCGTGGCCCCGCGCGAGCGCGTCCGCGCGGCGGAGCAGCGTCGGGATCCGGAACTCGCCGTGCATCGCCGCGACGTGGGCCGCCGCGGCCGCCGGATCCATCCCGACGGCGGTGACGTGCAGCGGGCGATCGCTGTCGCCTCGCCGCACGTCGATCACCTGAGAGGCGCCGCCGCTCACGCGCGCGCCCCCGCCGCTCGCCTCGGCCCCCGCGAACCGCGTCTTCGCCACGCCGACGACGATCCCGCCGCGCGCGTCGTGGAGCCGCTTGCCGAGGCCGGGCTGGTCCGGCCCGAGCCAGACGTACGCGTCGACGATGACCAGCTCGAGCGGCGGCATGCGCTCGAGCACCTCGAGCAGGTACGGCAGCTCGCGCTCGTAGAACGCGCCCGGCTGGTACGCCGCCGGGCGGCCGGGCGCGCGCACGACCACCTCGATCCGGGCGAGCTCGGACGCCCAGCCCTCCGCGCCGACGCACGCGGCGGTGACCCCGGTGTCCCGGTAATCGACATCGACACAGCCGATCACGCGCGGCCACCATATCGCGGATCCCGGACGATCTATGATGCGGCGGTGAGCGAACCTCCGGCGAGCGATGACGGCAAGGGACCCAAGAAGCGGAAGCTGCGGCCGCTCACCGGGCTCGTGGCGAGCGAGCTCCAGCACCCGAGCGACGCGCGCGCGACCGACGCGCTCAAGAAGATCCCCGGCCTCGACAAGCTGATCGGCAAGGTCCTCGAGTACGGCCTCGAGCGGCTGTACTACGTCGACAACGTCGCCTCGAACCTGCGCGTCACGCCGAAGATGTTCGGCCGGCTGCACCGGAGCCTCCAGTGGGCGTGCAAGATCCTCGACGTCCCCGAGCCCGAGCTCTACGTGACCGCGGACTCGGAGCCGAACGCGTTCACGTACGGGCACACGCGGCCGTTCATCACGCTGACGGCGGGGCTCGTCGACCTGCTCAGCGACGAGGAGCTGTTCTTCGTGATCGGGCACGAGGTCGGCCACATCAAGGCCGGACACGTCCTGTACGGCACGATGGCGCGCAACATCGCCGCGGTCGTGAACCTGCTCGGCCAGGCGACGTTCGGCCTCGGCGCCCTGCTCGGCCAGGGCCTCGTGATCGCGCTCTACGAGTGGTACCGCTGCGCCGAGCTCACGGCCGATCGCGCGGCGCTCCTCTGCGCGCAGGACATCGAGCCCGCGCGCACGACGCTGATGAAGCTCGCCGGCGGCACCACGCGGCTCGCCGCGGAGATGGACCGCGACGAGTTCCTGCGCCAGGTGCGCGAGTACGAGGACGTCGATCGATCGACGCTCGACAAGGCCTACAAGGTGCTGTTGACCCTGTGGCGGACGCACCCGTTCGCGATGCAGCGCGCCAAGGAGCTCGAGCTCTGGTTCCCGACCGGCTACGCCGATCTCATGGATCGATACACGCGCTGAGCGCCGCGCCCGCTCTCCGGCCGGAGCGCGGGCGATTCGCACGTGCGATCCTGCCCGCTGCGACGCGCGCGCTCAGCCAGACTCTCCGCCGAGGTCGTACATCGCCGCGAACAAGTTCGTGTTGCGGCGACCCGGCTCGACGTAGCGCTGACTCCGCTCGCGTGGCCGCTCGTGCGGCACGCCTGAGGCGACCACGGGCTCGTCCGGGCCCGCTCGATCCAGCGGCTCGAGATCCGTGAGAGTTCCTGCGGCAGTCGGCTTGCGTGCGGGTCTGAATCGCTGCTTGCGCGGCATGGCGTCACCTCCCGGGCGGAAGTCCCCAGCAAGCTTCGTGCGCAGACGACCCGAACAGACGATCAGTTGGCGCCGAGGATGAGGGACACGCGCGCCTCGAGCGCCTCGGCGTCGATGGCGCGGCCGGCCCGGCGCAGCTCGGCGATGATCGGCTGGAAGCTCGCCGACACGCGCGCCTCGACCGGCTGCGGCGCCCCGAGGATCGTCGCCATCTGGGCGGCGCGCTCGAGCGCGGCGCCCGCGCCGCCGACGTCGTTGCGGGCGAGCCGCTCGCGCGCGAGCCGGTGGTGCAGCACGAGCGAGTAGTGGCTGTCCGACGCGCGCTGATCGAGGACCCACAGCGCCTCGTCGGGGCGCGACGTCGCGGCGAGCGCCCGCTCGAGCACGTCGCGGAGCGCGTCGCGCGTGGCGTGCCACCCGCCCGCGAGGCCGAGCCCGCGGCGAGCGAGCGCGATCGCGTGCTCGGGATCGCCGCGCACGATCGCGAGCCGCGCGCGATCGAGCGAGAGACGCGAGGCCGGCTCCTCGTCGCTCGCGGCGGCCGCGGCGACGAACGTGGACTCGGCGTCGGCCCACCGCCGCTCGCGCAGGTGCAGGTAGCCGAGCGTGCGGAGCAGCTGGGGCGCGCGCCGCGCCCCCTGCTCGACGAGCTCGAACCCGAACGCGATCGCCTCGAGCTCCGCGGGATCCGACGGGCCGTCGAGCGCGATCGCGGGCGCCGCGCCCTCGAGCCACTCGACGAGCGCCCGATCGAGCCACCGCCCGTACCACGCGAAGAGGCCCGGCGCGTCGGGCTCGACGGCGCCGCCCCCCGCCGTCTCGTCCCGCCAGACCTCACCGGCGCACGGCCCGCGCACCACGAGCAGCGCGCGCGCGCCGCAGCCGTCGTCCGCGATCGCGAGCGTGCCGTCGAGGAGGTGCGCGCCCGGCGGCACCGGCGCGTCGTGCGCCGTCGAGCCGCGGCACGAAAACGGCCGCGCCGGATCGGGCGCGGGCCCGCCGGCCGCGCCGGCCACGCCGCTTGGGCCGCCCGCGCCGCTTGGGCCGCCCGCGCCGCCCGGGGGGGCCGGCGGCAAGAGCCCGTGGCCCGGACCTGCGCCGTGCGCGCCGAGCTCCTGCACGAAGCGGCGGTACTCCGCCGGCAGCGGGCCGAGCCGGCGCTCGAGCGCGGCGACCTCGCCGCCCGAGAGCGGCGGCGAGAGCTGGTAATGATGTGACGCCGCCCCGAAGCTACGTCGCTCGCGATCGATCGCCGAGAGAAGCCCGAGCCGATCGCGGAACTCCCGAACCGAAGACGTACCCACCGCCCGTCATTATACGGATCCACCCACGGATCCACCTACGGATCCACGGGCCGAACCGCGGGGATCTATCTGGGATCACAGCGGCGTCGGGTACGTCTCGGGGAAATGCCGAGTCAGCGCGTCGTAGCGCTCGATGGGCACGGGCGGCGGCAGCGGCTCGATCGCGCTGGTGTGATCGACGTGGACGATCACGTCGTAGCGCTCGGCCAGGCACGCGGGGGTCTCGACGTTCCAGCGCTCGATCTCGGGCCGGTACACCGCGCCGACCACCCGGTGCGGCCGCTCCGCCCCCGCGCCGACCGCCCGCCGCAGCGCCGCGGCCGTCACCATGAACCGCGGCATCCCGACCTCGTGGAACACCTGCTCCCAGCTGCCGGCGCTGCCCGGGCGCAGCACCTCTTGCTCCGGCGGCCCGTCCCACTCGTGCGCGCACGAGACGGTGCCATCGTACGTCGTGAAGCCGACGATCGCCACGTCGCGCCGGTACCGCTGCCGCAGGACCCCGCCGAGCGTCTGCCGGCGCCCTGGCTCGCGCGCGTCGCCGACGTGCGCGTTGTGCGCCCACACGACGATCCGCGCCGGCGCGCCCGCGACCACGAGCTGCCGCGCCAGCAGATCGACGGTGTCCGCCAGCTCGGCCTCACGCAGGCTCCACGCCGAGGCGGCCCCGGCGACGAGCGCGCGGTAGTACGCCTCGGCGCGCCGCGCGGCGTGCGGGCCCTGGACCGCGCGGAACCAGGCCTGGCCCGAGGGCGCGCGGCCGGAGCGCGCCGTCCGCCGCCGCTGCATCTCGACGAGCTCCTCGACGAGCTCGTCCTCGAACGACTCGGGGATGCCGCCGTGCTCCGCCGCCGTGTGATCGAAGCAGGCGTAGCGCGCGCGCGCCCGGGCCGCCGCCTCCGGATCGATGTCCGCGAGGTGCGACAGCACGGTGCGGGTCGACGCGTGGACCGCGTACAGATCGAGGCCGTAGCACCCGACGCGCTCGGCCGGCTGCCGGTGGCAGTTGTAGCCGTGCATCCACTCGACGAGCTCGGCCACCTCCGTGTTGCGCCACCGCCACGCCGGGAACCGCTCGAAGCTCGCGAGCGCGGCGTCCGCGGTCTCGTCGTCGCCCTGGCCGCGGAGGTAGCGATCCACCGGGTGCACGTCGGGCCAGTCGGCGTCGATCGCGAGCGCGGAGAAGCCGTGCCGCGAGATCAGCTTGCGCGTCAGCGCCGCGCGCAGCTGGTAGAACTCGCGCGTGCCGTGCGTCGACTCGCCGAGCAGCACGATGCGCGAGCGGCAGACCCGATCCACGAGCTGATCGAGCTCCTCCTCGTCGTGCAGCGGGTGGGCGATGGAGGAGATCGCGGCGGCCGCGTCACCGAGATCGGCTGAGCTCATGATCGACAGCTTTGCCTGCGCGCGGCGACTGTCAACCGAGCGAGCGCCACCGTGCGCGCGAGCGATCGCGCACGCGTGCGCGCTCGCCCGGTGCCCGCTCCGTCCGGCCCGCTATTGCGCCTCGGCGGGGAGCGCGTTGACGCCCGCACCGAGCGCCTGCGCCTGCCCGGCCCGCGTGAGCGTCGCGCCGACCGCGTCGGGCGCAAAGCTCACCGTCGCCGTGCCGCCGCTGGCGAGGCTCAGCGTGACGCCGCTCGCGCCGCTTTGGGTCGCCGCCGTGACGGCGCCATCGAGCGCGAGCACGTGGAGGTAGCGCCGGTCGCCGCCCGGCAGCTGCTCGTCGAGGCGGAAGCCGCCCTTCAGGTCGGGGTCGGCGCGGAAGTCGTAGACCGACATGGCGCCGCCGGTCGCGCCGATCCGGGTGACGCTCAGCGTGTGGCCGCCGCTCGCGACCGTCGCGGTCGCGCCGCTGATCGACGGCGCGACCGGCAGCGCGAGCTGCCACGTCTGCGTGGTGTCAGCGGCCGTCTGCACGCGGTCGTACACGACGACGACGTTCGGCGGCAGGAACACGAGCTCGCGTTGCACCTTCTGGATGGCGCTATTGCCGCGGTACGCGGCCGTCACGTCCGCCGCCGCGTGCAGGTAGCCAGCGCCCTGCTGGAGCGCCGCGAGCGTCGAGGTCGTGCCGGTGAGCTGCTTGATCGGCGTGCCGGCGCGATCGATCCGCACGAGGCTGTGCGAGTTCGTCTTCTGCGACAGCCCGGACCGCGACTGCACGTTCGCGTCGTAGACGAGCCAGCCGCCCTTGTAGAGCATGAGCGAGCCCTGATCCTGGTGCGCGTGGGACTCGGTGTACGGGCCCGCGATCAGGTTGATCCACGTGGCGCCCTTGTCCCAGCCGGAGCGCGCGTAGAGCTCGCCGATGCCGCTCGCGTAGTACGCGGTGTTGAGCCCGTCGAGCGGCTGCGCCGAGAGCTGGGTATGGTCATTGATGAAGTCGTACGCGACCATGAACGCGCTCGTCATGGCCGGGACGTTCGAGCCGGCGAGCAGCGTCTTGGCGCGCTGCGCGTGCGGGCTGCTCGGGAAGATCGCCATCAGCTCCTCGAGGTAGTCGCGGTGGTAGTCGAAGAACGCCGCGGTCGCGTCGCGCGCGTGGTCGCCGGTCGGCGCGACGCGATCGAGCGTCGGCATCGTCTGGTGCATGAACGCGAGCAGCGAGGCGCCCGTGTGCCCAGTCCGCGTGGCGAGGTCCTCGCCGGTGGTCGCCTGCCAGAACAGGTAGAGCTCGTACAGCCGCCGCATCGCCACGCCGTAGCCGGTCCCCTCGCGCGAGCCGCCGCCGAACAGGTCTTGCTCGAACGTCGGCACGAGCTGGCCGAGGATCTTCTCATCGCGGAACTTCACGAGCCAGGCGTCGGCCTGCGAGCTCTCGCCCTTCGTCGCGAGCCCGAGCAGCATCGTGGCGCGTAGGAACGAGTAGTAGTAGTTGTTCGAGGGGTTGTTCGTCGACCAGCCGCTCCACGGCATCGTGGTGCTGCCCCACTTGGCCTGCGAGTAGTTCCAGACGTTCCACACCGCCTGGTTCGCGTAGGCGATCCAGCGGGCGCGCTGGGAGGAGGTCACCTGCGCAAAGCACCAGTCGTAGACCAGCGCGAGGTCGCCGATCAGCTCGCCGATCTGCAGGTAGCTGTCGGAGGCCACGGCCGGGCGCTGATTGGCGGCGATCGCCGCCTCGGCGAGGGCGACCTGCGCCTCGACCTGAGCCACGGACTTCGTGCAGTACGCCGTATTACCGCTGAGCTGCGAGAGGAGCGCGCCATTCCAGGCCTGAAAGCCCCAGAGGTCCGCGCCGCCGAGCCACTGATCGACCCTCGTACGAAACCGGCTCGCCGCCGGCGTGCCCTGCGCGAGCGCCGCGGCGAGCCGCGTGCGGTGCGGCGTCAGGAAAATGCGCGGGTGCTGCGTCGGATACGTGAGATTCGTGGCGGAGTCCGCGCCGTCCTCACGACTGTCGCCGTACGTCATGGCCGACTCGCCGACGCCCTCGTCTCCTGTCGTACCAGGAGTCCCGTCCACCGCGCAGGCCGTGATCAGAAGAGAGATGAGCAGAGCTGCTGTGGTTCGTGTCATGGGCGCTCGGCGTATCAATAGCGCTCGCTCGAGTCACCTGTGTTTTTACTCCATCACGACACCACTTTTTGTCATCAGCAATCTTCGGTGTACATTTTCTCGACGGTGAGGCGTAGATAACGGAGGATCTCTCGCGATCTGGATTACGCTCCTGGCGCGAAATGAAAAGCCTAAAATTTTCGCCAAGAGGCGAACAAACGCGGAGATTGCTGACAGCCTATTTCGGAGCGCGGACCGCGCGCGCCGCGGGGAGCTCCGCAGGCTCCTCGGGCTTCGGCGCGGCGGTGCCGCCGCCGCGGCGCGTGGGCTTCGCGTTCCAGATCCGCAGTGTCAACAAAAATCCAATCAGCGCGATCGGGATCATCGCGTACGGCCACACGCGCCAGTTGTCGACGTCCGCGGCCTTCGGGTTGGCGACGAGGCAGCCGTACTCGTCGCGGATCTTCGACGCGGGCAAGGTCGCGCCGTAGACGAACGACTGGATTGTCGAGCCGATGTAGACGAAGCCGTCGATGATGCCGACGGCCATGCCGGTGTTCCTCCGGCCTGCGAAGTCGGCCGAGGCGGTCGCCGTGAGCATCCCGTGCACGCCGATGATCGCCATCGACATGAACGCGACCACCCAGCCGATGCCGGCCGGCGCGGCGAGCATCGGGACGATGAGGATCGCGCCGCCGAGCATGATGCCGTACAGCACGGCCGACACCGGGCTGCGCCGCGACTGGAACAGGTGATCGCTGATCGCGCCGGCGAACATGCCGCCGGTGATGCCGGCGACGCACGACACCATGCCCCAGTTCTCGAACACGAACGTGTCCGAGAGCCGGAGCCCCTTCCCGAAGTCCTGCCCCCACTGCAGGATGGCCTGGCGCAAGAAGCCCGAGCACAGCTCGATGATCGAGATCGTGAGGATCACCGGGTGGGTGAGGAGCTTCACGAACACCTGGCGGACGGTGAGCCGCTCTCCGTCGTCGGTGGCGTCGCCGAGATCGAAGTCCTGGTGCCCGGTGTCCGACGGCGAGTTGCGCACAAACAGGTACGACAGGCCGAAGAAGAGGAACAGGACCACGGCGGGGATGTAGAACAGCCACTCGATGGAGAGTGTGTCGGTGATCCGCTTGCCGATGTCGTACGCGAAGTAGAGCCCGAGCGAGATCAGGATTCCGAAGATGCCGCCGAACGTCCCGCGCTCGCGGAGGTGGAACCAGGCGGCGTTGACCTTCACGATCGACACCGCGCCGAAGCTCTGGAAGTACATGTTGAGGGCGTAGGCGGTCGCGAACGCCGTCACCGTCGGCATGCCGAACGTGTCCCCGGTCATCGCCATGTACCCCATCAGCACGTTCGCGACGCCCGAGCCCGCGGCGGCGAGGAGGATCGTCGCGCGGCCCCCCCACCGATCCGTGAGCGGCCCGTTGAGCAGGAACGACAGGCCGTAGACCATCGAGCCGACGCCGAACACCGTGCCGTACTCGGCCTCGGTGAGGCCGATGCCCTGGAACTGCTTGATGTTGTAGCGGCCGAAGTAGAGGAACGAGTACGTGAGCCCGAGCGGCAGCCAGTTGAGGAGCCGCCGCCGCCGGAACAGGAGCGAGTGCGAGAGCTCCGGCCGCGGCAGCCGGACCGCGACGATGACGATGACGGCGATCAGGATGCCGATCGGCAGGAGATCATCGGCGAGCGACTTGTCCTTCTTCGGCTTCGACGACTTCGGGCACGCCTTGGCCGGCACAGGCGCCGCGGGCTTGGCCGGCGCGGGCTGCGCGGCGGCGTCTCCGGCCGCGGGCGCTGCCGTCGGCGCGGGCGCTGCCGTCGGCGCGGGCGCTGCCGCCGGCGCAGGCGGCGCTTGCGCCGCCGCGGGCGCGCTCGGAGACCACGAGAACCAGAAGATGGCCCCGACGGTGAGCTCCAGGATCAACACCAGCGCGAGCGTGCGACCGCGAGACCTGTTCGACACGGAAGAGGGACGTTAGCGGCCCCATCTGCGCGGTGGCAAGGGCGGCGTGGTGGCAAGGGCGGCGTGGTGGCGGCGTGTTAACGTCGCGCGCGATGCGAACTCTGGTTGTGTACCTCGCCGCCATGCTCGCCGCGTCGTCCGGCTGCAAGAAGGAGGAGCGGCCCCCCACCGCCACGTCCGGCTCGTCGGGGTCGTCGGGATCAACCGGCTCCGGCGGCTCCGCCGGGGCCCTGTCCGGCTCGGCGCCGGCCGCGGTCGCCACCGTGGCCGCCGGCACCGTCGAGATCTTCGTCGACGACGCCTCGGTCGCGAAGGTCGATCCGGCGCAGATCGCGAAGTGGCCGCGGGTCGACACGCTGGTCCCCGAGGGCTCGCGGCGCCTCGGCACATGGCAGAAGGTCAAGCTCGTCGGTGCAAAGACCGAGGAGCTGGGGCGCCCGTCACAGTCGTACCCGGACATGATCCCGGCGCTGTTCCCCGGCGAGGGTGGCAAGCCCGCGTTCGGCATGTTCGATCCGGTCGAGCACGCCAAGCACGGCCAGCCGAAGCTCCGCGCCGACGATCTCCGCGAGGTCCGGATCCAGCTCGCCACCGAGGGCCGCTCCGGCGAGCACCAGGGCGGCACCGGCGAGGGCGCCGATCCGGCGAAGCTCGTCATCGAGATCGAGACGCCGGCCGGCAAGAGCCAGCTGACCGGCCCGCAGATCCTCGCGCTGCCGCGCGAGCCGCAGCCGGGCTCCGAGGAGACGCACGGCTGGCGCCTCGCGCAGCTGCTCGAGGCCGCCGGGATCAAGACGTTCGAGCGGCTCGTCCTCGCCGACGCCAGCGGCGGCAGCAGCGTGATCATCGAGAAGAAGGACCTCGAATCCAAGAGCGCCAAGCTCGTGCCGTTCATCAAGCTGAACAAGCAGGGCGCGCTCCGCGTCCGCGTGCTCAAGCAGGTCGGCACCGGCTGGCAGACCGCGGGCGAGCTGCGCGCGCTCGCCTCGATCAAGGTCGCGAAGTAGCCGCGGGGACGGCCGTCCGGACCCGGGCGAGCCACTGCTCGCGGTCGCGGTCGCTCGTGTTCGGCGTCTTCAAAAAGCCGTGGATCCGCCCGTCGGGGAAGTCGACGAGCACCAGCGACGCCTGCCAGTCGTGCTTGAGATCCGGGCACACCGTCGCCAGCTCGCGCGCGAGCTCGAGCTGCACGTCGAGCGTGACGTGGACCGTGGCCCCGAGGCCGTGGAGGAACGGCCCGAGCGCCTGCTTCGCCGGCTCGCTCGCCTGCATCACGTACCCGCGCGAGAGCCGCGCGTCGCCGAGCGCGCGGAACATCTGCATCGCGACGCCCCGATCCGGCGTCGTGATCGCCACCGCGAGCGGGTAGCCGACGACCGGATCGATCATGACGGTGGTCTCGCCGTGGCGGTTCTCGCCGACGCGGAGCGGCGCGCCGAACGCCGCGCTCACGCCCTCGATGCCGTCGATCGGCAGCCGCGCGTACACCTTCGCCTGCGCCGGCCACATCCGTAGGTTCGCGCCGCCCGCGTGGATGTCGAGGTACTCCGCCTCCGCCGCCGCGAGCGCCTCGAGCCGCGCCCACCCCCGCAGATCGAGCAGCCCCGTCTCGAAGTTGATCGTGCTGTCGTGCCCCGGCTCGATCGCCGACACCAGCCGCTCGATCCGCCGCGGATCGCTCGTGCGGAACCCGCGCACGCCGACGCGCCGATCGCCGAGCTTGCGATAGAACGCCTCCGCCTCGGCGGGCGACTGCAGCCGCTGCGGGAACTCGATCGGGATCAGCGCCACGAGCGCGAACCATACCGAAAACGCCGCGTCCCGCCACGCCGCCGGCTAGTTGCTCTCGTCGGCACCGATGTCGAAGCGAAGCGGCCCTCGGGCTGCCGTGCACTCCGGCGACCTTCGCGCGACGCGGGCCCCGCCGCAGGCCGAACGCTGGTTCGACAAATGTTAAAGATCTGAATTGACATTCGTTCGATATTTCTCTAGAAGGACTATTGAGGGGTGGCACGTGGGTGGAGTGCACGTAGGTGTGACATGGGGCGAGGCGGCGAAGGTAGATCGGCGAGAGCAGTACGAGCTCGCCGAGTGGCTGTGCGAAGCGGGGACGCGTATGTGAAGACGCGCGTCACCCTCGCAGAGGACCTGTGGTTACGCTGCAGGATCGTCGTTGCACAAGCTCAAGAGTACGGCGCTGCTTAGGTTGGCCGACCGCAGCGCTCGAGTGCGCCAGTGGTTGATACCAAGCATATATTCATCCAATTAGGGATTTCGAGTCGATTACTTCAATGAATAAGGAGGAGTCATGAATCGCCTAGCTTGCATAGTTGTAATCTCACTGGTTGCGTGTGGCGGCGGAGAATCCGATACCATAGGACCCGCTGGTCCCCCCGGCCCTGAAGGCCCTACCGGTGCGACGGGTCCGGCGGGTCCGGCGGGCGCGACGGGCGCGACGGGCGCGACAGGCGCCACGGGTGCGACAGGGTCCGCAGGTCCGAAGGGCGACACCGGAGATCAGGGACCTACCGGCGCCACTGGTGCCCCTGGCATGCCAGGCATGCCAGGCGCCACCGGGGATACGGGACCACAGGGTCCGAAGGGTGATAAGGGTGACCCAGGCGACGGGGTGATGGACACTGGCTGTCCGGGGCCTCGTATCAATGGCATGTGCCTGCTGTCCTACAACAACACGCAGACAACCAACTTTTTTCTGGCCGCCACCACCTGCGCGAACATCGGTGGTGACATATGCACTGATAGCCAGTCGTGGCCGCTCACTGTCGGGAGCTGGCAAAGCAGCTTCTTGACTCCGACCGTCTTGATCGGTCCGCACTGGACGGCTTCGTTCGCCGATAATGACACTGCAAACTGGAATGGTGTCAACGGCAGTGTCGTCGACAATCACGGCCCGAACTCAAGCTTTGGCTACGCATGCTGTGGTGGCACCACGCCCGATCACCCACGAATCACAACATCGACCATCGGCGGCGTCGAGGTGGTCGCGGTCCACAACATCGCTGACACCAACTGGGCGGGAGCTGTTGGCTTCTGCGCCACGCTCCATACCGATATCTGCTCGGATTCGCAAACCGCGGTACTGCGCGCCGCGGGGGCGCTCACCGTTCCGACCTGGACCAACTCGCATGCAGACAACGACGGCAGCCTCTACAATACGATTACCGGTGGCACTTCGGACGATACTGTACCGACCCAGCAGTACGGGTTTGCGTGCTGTACATCCACGTTGCCATCCAACCTGGCGTGCCCGGTGGCCCGCACCGCCGGGGTCTGCGCGACAACGATCCACAACGCTATCGACACTACCTTCCTGGCTGCAGCTCAGGCATGTGCGACGTCGGGCGCCGATCTGTGCTCGATCTCTCAATCCGCAGTGTTGCGTACACAGGGCTCGCTCACCGTACCCGTCTGGACCAACTCACACTCGGACAACGATGGCGGCAACGCTGCAGTCGGCGTGGGCAACGTCCCCGATAATTCCAGCCTGACAACCAACTTCGGCTACGCCTGCTGCCGCAAGTAGCGGCTGCACCGCTGGTCGTGGCCAGGCTCCGTTGGCAGACTTTGCTACGGGAATGGAGCTGGCGAGGTGGCCATCGAGGCGGAGCGGCTGAGGGGCGCTCGACGTACGCGACCAGCCTGGGCAGCGGCACAGGTGCCGCGAAGTGGGCCGCCGACCACCGGGGTGGCCGGGATCGAGGTCGCCCACCGCTCGGCGGACACCGGCGACACCCACCCCGCGAGCTGCGCCGGCTCGCCGACGAAGCCCGCGACAGGGCCCGTGGACGAAGAGGGTCGACGTGCTCGCACAAGTCCAGACCGAGGCGGAGCCTTGGCGCTCGCCGTGAAACGGCAAGCCGACCGTGCGCGGCTCGACCGCCGACACCAGCCGCTCGATCCGCCGCGGATCATCGTGCGGAACCCGCGCACGCCGACGCGCCGGTCGCTGAGCCGGTGGTAGAACGCCTCCGCCTCGGCAGGCGACTGCAGCCGCTGCGGGAACTCGATCGGGATCAGCGCCACGGGCGCGAACCATACCGAAACTGGGGCTCATGAGCGGCGCGCGCCGGGCGGCTCTGCAGCAATATGCGGCGGAGCCGCGATGAGACCCGAAGTGACGACGCCCATATAGTCGATGCCAGACGAGCCGCGGCGGGTATGGCGGCGAAGCAGGGGGCTGAATGGGACATACAGGCGGGTTCGCAGGCAAACCGGGCGCGCGCAGCCTCGTCCAGGCGCAGGGGCTTCGCACGCCGTCGGGTAGCGCGCAGATCAAGCATGTTCGGTACACGTTCACGTCGCCCGCGGGGTCCAAAGCCAATGTAGAGACAATGCGAAAAGCGTTCACGGACAAGCAGCTAGCGACGCACATCAGTTTCGAGATCTTTACGCCGGAGGGCAAGCTAATCGTGATCACGGACAAGCAGCAGCTTGACGCGCAGCGGTGGCTGTACGAGTAGGATGAGTGGCATGGACAAGACCTTCGGCGCGACGTTCAGTGGACCGGACATGATCGGGCTCACCGCCGCGCTTATCGACGCGGCCCCCTACGCACGCGAAATGCCCACGGAGATGGACTACAAGCTAGTACCGAAACCACCGACCGCCGACTGGCGGGAACGGATGCTGGCAAGTGACGTCGACGGGCTGGCGGTCCAGTGGGGGGACGATGAGCGGATCTCGCGTAGATCCGGTGCGCTCGGCGCCCATTTTCCGGATGTTCCGATCGACCCGCACCAGATTCTCGCCTTTGTTGCGCCGCTGCCGTTCGAGGTTGCGGTGATGCCACCGATCCACACCTGGATCGATGACTACTTCGCGCCCGCGATCGGCGCCGACCACGCGGTCTTCGGCTGGGGCATGATCTTCAAGGGCGCGGGCCACGAGCACGCGGTCGTCTCCCGGCGCTGGCTCGAGCACGGGCCGTTTCGCACGCTCCGGGGCCCGCACGACACGACGCTCGTGCAGTTCCACGACCTCGCCGCGGATGTGCCGACCTCGCGCGCGCAGGCGCAGCCCGCGCACGAGTGGATGGTCGCCGGCTTCCTGCGGCCGAAGCACCGGTACCAGCACGACATCGCCGACGTGTACACGCAGGAGGATCGCCTGCAGCGCGTCATGGCGAACGATCGCCCGGTCGACGATCAGGAGCTGCTCGACGCGTGCGCCGCGCGCCGCGACGGCCGCGACGACCCAGACCGCCCGATCCGCAACATCGCGTACATATTCTTCGACCCCGCGGACGCGCAGGCCAGGCTCGATGCCCTGTGGCTCCGCGAGCTCGAGTGCCGCCTCGTCGGGCCGAGCGGCGAGCGCCGCCTTGACGGCGATTACCGCCCGAGCCTCCCGAAGCCCGCGTGAGTGGAAGAGCTCCGATGACCGTCGAAGCGAAGCCCCTTCGGCCGGGAAGTGCCCTCGACTCCATCACCGCGACATCGATCGCAAGCATCGAGATCGCAGAGATGCTCACTGGCATTGCGAGCTGACGGCCGCCGTGTGGGCGCAGTGCACGGCGGGGTTCATGCTCGCCGCGGTCGCGTGGTAGAGGCGGCACGCGTAGCTGTTACTCATGGTGACGCCGGAGTTATACGCTGGCGTCGTCGCGTACCCGGCGCACGCGGTCATGCACGTGTTCATGTCGCCGTTGTACTGAGCGTTTCCGCCGGTGCAGGAGCCGAGGACGAGCGTGCAGAAGCTCTCGCAGTTCCCGCCGCACGCGCCGTCGCCACCCGGACCCGCGTGGCGACAGTGCACGTCGGGACCGTCATCGCGGCACCCGAGTGATAGAGGCGGCAGCCGAGCGTGCGTGAAATTGCCGCCGCGCGCCCCGCGTCATCGAGCATTGGTAGAACCTAACTTTCCCCCACCTGCCGGTGGGTTTGAGCAAGGACCCCTTTCAAACCGTGCATGCGGATTTCCCGCACACGGCTTACGGGCGGTCGTAGATGGACGTGATGAGGCAT
>Ga0247790_10000125_pt1 | contig 39692 bp, 39 predicted proteins | sample UWRJS171409R4_FD_179913 | JGI IMG/M metagenome (GOLD analysis project Ga0247790, IMG submission 179913) | Soil microbial communities from Arlington Agricultural Research Station in Wisconsin, United States - UWRJ-S171-409R-4 | ecosystem: Environmental > Terrestrial > Soil > Agricultural land...
GAACGCGAGCGGCATGCCGGTGGCCATCTCCCAGGGCACGACGAACACCGAGACGATCTCGCTGGCGGGCCGCCCCGAGGGCTGGTACTACGCGCGCGTCTTCGGCAAGAACGGCGCGACCAGCGCCTCGTACCAGCTGACCGTCAACCCGCCCCAGAACAGCGCGCCGGCGGTGACGGTGACCGCGCCCGCGACCGGCAACACCAGGCGGGCCCACGGCATCGAGACGTACACCGCGCAATGGACGGCGTCTGACCCGGAGTCCGATCTCACCTGGGTGACCGTCTACGTCAATACGACTCCGGCGCTCAATGGCCAGCAGATCCGGCTCCCGACCTCGCTCCACACGCCGGGCGCGCAGGGCTTCTACATCGTCAACTCGGCCGACTTCAACCCGGGCACCTACTGGGTCTACACCGAGATCACCGACGGCGGCACGACGACCGGCTCGTGGTCGGCGGGCACGGTCACGTTCGAGGTGGTGAATGACTCGTGCACCAACGCGACGACGATCGGCAACGGCAGCACCCCGTTCACGACGCGATTCGCCACGACCGACGGCCCCGGGCACGCGGCGTGCAACTTCTTCTCGAACAACCAGATCGGTCAGGACGTGTGGTTCCGTTACCACGCCGACTGCGCCGGCACAGTGACGTTCTCGACCTGCGGAATGGCCAACTTCGACACCAAGCTCGCCGTCTACGATCAGGCAGGGTGTGACAGCCTCGACTCCCGCATCCTGGCGTGCGCCGACGACACCACGGGGTGCGGCACGACGACGACCGTATCGATCAACGCGGTCGCCGGCCAGGACTACATGGTCCGGCTCGGCGGCTACTCGAGCGGCCAGGGGACAGGCACGCTGACGATCAACGCGCCGACGTGCGGCCCTGTGTGCGGCAATGGCATCGTCGAGCCCGGCGAGGAGTGCGACGGGTCCGCGCCGACGAACCAGCAGTGCACCACGCAGTGCAAGCTCGAGCTCACCAAGCTCGTGATCAACGAGATCTATTACGACTCTCCGGGGGCCGACACCGGGGCCTTCATCGAGATCGCCGGCCCGCCCAACTTCGCGCTCACCAACTATCGCTTGAGGTTCGTCAACGGCGCGGGTGGCGTCGAGTACGACGCGCCCGGCGTCAGCCTGACCGGCCAGACCATCGGCGCGTCGGGCTACTTCCTGGTGGTGCAGGACGCGACGATCGCCGTCCCGACCGGGACCAACCACGTAGTCTCGACCAAGGCCAACATGCAGAACGGCCCCGACAGCGTGCAGCTCGTGCTCGGCACCACGGTCGTCGACGCGATCGCCTACGGCACCTTCAGCGCGGCTGACGTGGCCGCTGGCGAGGGCCGGGCTGCCGAGAGCCCCGGCGGTACCGCGCAGTCCCTGGCGCGGCTGCCCAACGGCAAGGACTCCGAGAACAACGCCCTCGACTTCGGCTTCGCGCCGGCGCGCACGCCCGGCGCGAAGAACTGAGCCGAAGCGCGGTCCGCGCTCGGGGCCGCCCGGCGGCGGCGTGATCGCGTAATGTGCGGTCATGACCGTCGCCGAGCTGCAGCAGACGCTCGCGCGCGTGCCCGAGCCGGAGCCCGCACCGATCGATGACGAGCTGATCGCGGGCTCGGTGCGCTACCTCGACTCGGATGCCGCGGCGCGCAGCCTGGACGCCGACACCTACTGGCCGAAGTGGGACTCGCCGTGGTGGCACATGCTGCTGCTCCACGAGCTCGGCGAGGCGCGGCGGATCCCGGCGCGGATCGTGGCGCTGATGATCGAGCGCGTGAACGCGCTGCCGCTGCACATCTTCCCGATCCAGCCGGAGGACAGCCCGCCGGGCACCGATCCGTACCGCGACAGCTCGTGCCACTGCGCGCTCGGCTGCCTGCACCAGGTGCTGACGGCGTGCGGCGTCGACGTGGCCGCGGCGCTGCCGTGGATCGAGCCGTGGTTCGCGCGCTACCAGATGGCCGACGGCGGCGCGAGCTGCGACGACACGGCGTACCTGTCCGGCGAGTGCGCGAGCTCGATGGTCGCGACGATCGCGCCGCTCGAGGCGATGCTCGCGCGGCCGCCCGGCGACTTCCTCGATCGCGCGGCCGGGTTCCTCGCCCTGCGGCAGCTGACGAACGGCTCGCCGTCGCGCCACAACGCCGCGGAGCGCGAAGCCGCGCCCAAGTGGCTGCTCCCGTGCTTCCCGCGCTTCTACTTCTATGACGTGCTGCGCGGCCTCGCGGCGCTGGTCCGCTGGGCCGAGCTGCGCGACCGCCCGCTGCCGCTGGCGGCCGTCGCTGGCGCCGCCTCGCACCTCGCCGCGGCGTTCCCGGACGGCGTGGTGCGGCCGCAGCGCCGCGGCTACGCCGGCACTCGCACGATGGCGCGCGTCGACGGCGCCTGGGTGCGCGGCCAGCCCGCGTCGGTGTTCCCGCTGCTCGACGCGACCAGCGCGATCGGCCTGCCCGCCCCGGCGCTCACCCGCCAGTGGTCCGAAGCGCGCGCCGGCCTCCTGCGCCTCGCCGCGGCGGGCCGGCTCACCGACTGATCGCGGGCGCCGCGTCAGCCCCAGAGCACCGCGTCAGCCCCAGGCGCGGCGGACAGCCTCGGCGATGCCGCCGCCGGTGCCGGCCTCGGCCACGAGGGCGTCGGTGGCGGCCGCGCGCACGGTCTCGGGGGAGCTGCCCATCGCGAACGAGCGGCCGGCGACCTGGAACATCGGGACGTCATTGAGCCAGTCGCCGACGGCGACGGCGTCGGCGAGGGTGCAGCCGGCGTGGCGGCAGAGCTCGGCGAGCGCGGTGCCCTTCGTCGGGCCGGCGGCGCGCACGAGGACCGCGTGCTTGTCGGGGTGCGAGTAGACGGGGAAGCTGACCGAGAACATGCGATCGGCGTGCGCGCGCAGCGCGGCGTGCGCCGCCGCGACGGGAGCCGCGTCGCCGATCGCGACCGCGCCGAGCGGAGCGGTCTGCCACGCGAGCTCCTCCTCGACGACGCGCATGTTCGGCGACCACGTGCGGACGTAGCTCGCGTACGGCGCGCCGGTGTGATCGTGGTGGATGCCGGCGGCATCGAACACGAAGCTCGCCAGGCCGTGCGCGCCGAGCGTGGCGCGGAGCAGCGCCGCCGCGTCCGGGTCCATGCCGTGGTGCGTCACCGTGGTCCCGGTGGCGACCTCGAGGAGGTGGCTGCCCTCGACGCACGCGATCACGCCTTCGATCGCGCACGCGCTCGCCGCGCCGGTCGCGCCCGAGCTGAGCCGGCCCGTCACGATCGTGACGGTGACCCCGGCGGCCTGCAGCTCGCGGATCGCGGCGACGTCGCGCTCGTCCACGCTGTGATCGCGTCGCAGCAGCGTGCCGTCGAGGTCGAGCGCGAGCAGGCGGTACGTCATGGCGCCGACACTCTAGCACCCACCTCGCACCCGGCCCCCCGGCAAGCCGGCCGCCCCGCGCAGGTACGAAGGTTTCGGCCCCCGATCGCCCCTTCACAGAGATCACAGGGGGCCTGGCGCCCGACCCGGTGAGCTCGGCGGTCAGGGCGTCGGCGTTGCACGGGGCGCGCGGCGCATGTCACGTTGGAGCGGATGCGTGGTGTCGTGATCGCGCTCGTGCTGCTGGCGCGGCTGGGGGCCGCCCGCGCCGACGATGACGTGGACGTGCCGGGGCTCGACGCGCCGGAGCTGCGCGGCGACGCGCTCGTCTGGGAGGACGCGACGTTCTACCTCGAGCCGGCGGAGAGCGGCGCGAGCGTCCGGTTCGCGACGTTTGGTCGCGGCCGCCGCGAGGAGGTGGGCCGCGTGCTCCCGGTGCGGATCGTGGCGTCGACGCGCACGTTCGTCGAGATCGAGCCGGCGGCCGCGCTGGGCTGCGCGCCCCGGCGCCTCGATGTGGACGCGCGCGTCGAGGCGCTGCGGCTGTTCGTGAAGCGCGACGACCTCGCGCCGGGGCTGATCAAGCCGTACAGCGTCACGTTCAGCGACGGCACCAGCGCGCGGCTCGCCGCGGGCATGCCGGTGTGGCCCACGAAGAGCGGGCTCTACACGGTGTCGGCGCGCGGCGACAAGCTGCTGCTCGCGATCCCGCACGCGTCGGTGGGCTACCTGTTCCCGGGCACCCGGGTGCCGGACCCGGAGCGGCCGGCGGGCCCGCTGGTCCGCGTCGATCGGATGACGGCGGTGAAGCTCGGCGGCGAGCCGCTCGAAACCCGCGCGGGGTGGCTCGCGCCCCGGCCGACGAAGCCGGGCGACACCCAGCTGCTCCGCTGGACGGCGCGGTGCATCGAGCTGACCGTCTCGGTGCCGGCCACGGCGGTGCGACCGGCGACGTGGACGGCGCCGTACCGGCCGTACGAGCCGAGCATCCCGACGACGAAGCAGCCGCAGCAAGTCCTGCGCGGCACGCCGCTCGCGACGCCGGCGGGGCGCGAGATCGCGGTCGCGGCCGACGCCATCGAGGTCGAGGCCCCGACCGACACGATGGGCGCGTGCTTCGACGCGCGGCTCTCGCTGAGCCGGATCGACGATCCGCCGCAGGGCCCGGTCGCGCGGCAGATCAAGCTGTGCGCGAACCCGGATCACGTGATCGGCTACGAGCGGCCGACCGTGAAGCCGGCGGCCGCCCGGGCGAATGGCGCGCCCAGCGACGTCGCCGGGCCGCCGCTCGACGCACGGCGCACGGCGAAGGGCGTCTGGTACCGCGTGCTCGCCCCGGGTCAGGGCGCGCGCACGCCGGCGGCCTCCGACACCGTCAAGGTGCACTACACGGGCTGGAAGACCGACGGCACGATGATCGACTCGTCGGTGGCGCGCCGCACGCCCGCGATCTTCGCGCTCACGGCCGTGATCCCGGGCTGGACCGACGGCCTGCAGGTGATGACGGTCGGCATGAAGGCGCGGTTCTGGATCCCCGAGGAGCTGGCCTACAAGGGCGCGCCCAACACGCCGGCCGGCATGCTCGTGTTCGACATCGAATTGCTCGAGATCCAGTAGCGCCGGCACCGCTCGCGCCCAGGCCCGCCGGCTGCTACAAGGGCGCGCGATGAGCGCGCTTCTGACTGGCAACGAGGTCGACTTCGCGATCCGGCTCGGGCTGTGCCTCCTGTTTGGGGCCCTGATCGGCATCGAGCGCGAGCTGCGGCAGAAGCCCGCCGGCATCAGCACGAACTGCTTCGTGATGGCGGGCGCGTGCCTGTTCACGTTCGTGTCGGCCTCCATCGATCCGAACAGCCCGGCGCGCATCGCCGCGCAGGTCGTCTCCGGGGTCGGCTTCCTCGGGGCGGGCATGATCCTGAAGAGCGAGGCCAACACGGTGAAGAACCTCACGACGGCAGCCGCCGTCTGGTTCGCCGCCGCGATCGGCATGGTGATCGGCTTTGGCTGGTACCTCATCGCCGCCATGGCGACCGTGTACGCCGTCCTCGTGCCGCGCATCCCGCACATCCGGAGCCAGTCCCGAGATCCGCGGGACGCGTCGCAGGACGAATAGGGCGATTCATCCGCGACTACGAGGGCACGCGCTCGCCGCGCCGCGCCGCGCCGCGCTGCGCACTCGATGATAACGAGTCACGTTTCACTGACTTCGCGATTGCTGGAAGATTTTCCGAGCGCGGTCGATCCGCTGAACTTAGGTTGCCTTCGATTTGCTCGACCTGTTGCGTACGTGGTGGCCCGTGCTGCTGCTCGTGTACGTACCGTCGCTCGCCACGACGGTCATGCGTATCGCGATCACGCGATCGCTGCGCCGGCTCGACGAGTCGCACCCCGACGACATGCCGCTCACCGCCGGTGAGTGGCTCGCGAAAGAGATCGCGCGGCTCGGCCTCCAGGGGCGCGTGCGCACCGTGGTCACCGACGACGACGCGAAGCTCTCGCTCGACGCGTATCACCCGTTTCAGGGCGTGATCCAGCTGAGCGCCGAGACCCACTTCAAGCGCGATCCGATGCACTGGGCGATCGCCGCGCACGAGCTGGGCCACGCCCGATTTCACATCAACTGGCCCTGGCTCGGCCGCGTGACGATCGCGGCGCTGTTCATCAAGCGCACGCTCATCGCGACCGCCGTCGCGCTGCTGATGGGCAATGTCGTGTTCGCGCTGCCGCACGTCACCGATATCTCGCTCGTGCTGTTCGCGACCTGCATCGCGCTGCACGGCTTCGTGCTCGGCGACGAGCTGATCGCGAGCATGTACGCGCTGGACATGCTGCGCGCGACGCCTGGCTTCGGGCCGTCGCACGTGCGCTCGGCGCGCCGGGCGCTCGCGCTCGCGTTCTCGACGTACGCGATCGGCTTCCTGTCGCGCGCGCTGCTCCTGGCGCAGTGGCCGCTCGTCGCGGCGCTGACGCGCACCCCGATGGTGCCGCCGGTCGCGACGTTGACCGTGCTCGGCACTGTGCTCGCGGCGGCGCTCTCGCTCGTGCTCGCCATCGCGGCGCTGACGCGCGTGCTCGCGAAGCTCGTCCGGCTGCCCGATCGCGTGCTGACGATCGGCGTCATCGCGATCATGCTCACGAAGCCGGCGCTGTTCGCGCTGATCTTGCTCGTGTGGAACACGCACGCCGATCCGAGCTTCGCGGCGTGGGTGATGCTCGCGCTGCTCACGGTGCAGGGCTACTTCGTGTTCGTGCTGATGCTGCCGATGATCCTCATGGACGTGTTCGTGCTCCACCGGTTCACGAAGAAGCTGGTCGTCGACATCACGCACCGCACGGCGGAGCTGCGGCGCGACTTCGAGGCGGGCAAGGCGGAGCGCAAGGTCGGCAACCTCGCGATCGCGGAGCTGCTCGAGAAGGCGCAGACGTCGCCGCCGCTCGAGCACCGGCTGCTCCAGGTGCTGCACCTGAGCTACGTCCCGCTGCTTTTGTGGGTCTGGCTCACGTAGCTGCCGGGCTCGGCGGGAACCGATCTCCCCGATCGAGTGTCCATCCGGCATGCGCGGCCTGGCGATCACCGTCCTCGTCCTCACCGCTCCGGCAGCGGCGCGCGCCGACGCGCTGTGGTGCGGGACGTTCGATGACGAGCGTCGGCCGCTCGGCGACGCGTCGAGCGCTCGGAGCCAGCAGGCCCCGCGGAGTGCGGCACGCGCCGCGCCGCCCGCGCTCCGCGTGCGCGTCGACGGCGCCCTCGTCGACGGAGCGCGCGACGCCGGGGTCGGCCGCCGGATCGGCGCCGGGCTCGCGCTCGATCGCTGCCTGGCGCCGGGCGAGGTCGGGCGCGGCGCGGCCTGGGACCTCGATCTGCTCGTCGGCGCGGACGGAGCCGTGCTCGACGCGCGCGTCCGCGGTGAGGCGCGCGGAGCCAGCTGCGTGACCGACGGCGTCCGCGCGATCCGCTTCCCCCGCGGGACCCAGCCGCGGCACGTGTCCGCGCGCGTGGTCGCGGCGCCAGGCTGAGCCAGGCTGAGCCAGGCTGAGCCAGGCTGAGCAGGCGGCTGCAGCTCGGCTCAGTCGAGCGTGGCCCACGTGCCGGCGGCGCCATCGACGCGCTTGACGCGCGCGGCGGCGACGACCGCCGGATCCATCAGCCGCGAGTTGACGCCCATGCGCTTGCCCGTCGGATCCACCGGCGACCAGTGCGTTGTGCAGCCGCAGGCCGTGCAGCGGTGGAAGTCGATCGTCTTGTCGCCCCACTGGTACGTGGACGTCTCGCCGACGATGCGCACCGCGCTCGGGTCGAAGTACGCCCACAGCGCGCCGAGCCGGCGGCAGATCGAGCAATTGCACGAGGTGACCTGCGCGGGCGCGGTGGGCACCTCGAGCGTGACGGCTCCACAGTGACAGCTGGCGGCGGTGGTCATCGCCGCGAGCTTGGCACGGCCGGCTGGGTCTCCTCCCAGCCTCGGCATCATCCCTGGCCGCTAGCGAAACCGCGATTCGTATCGAGATGTTATGATCATGCAATCCGTTTCCCTACTCGCGCGTACTTCGCGCCGTATCACCGGCTGCCCGGAGCGCGGAGCAGCGCGGCCGCCGCGCCGCCTAGCGCTCGACTGGATCGTGAGGAGAAGGCGGCGCGAGGCGCGCACGGAGCGCAGACCACAGCTCCGCGGTCTTGCTCGCGCTCACGCCCACGACAGGCTCGCCGTGCGATGGCAGGACGTTCTGGTGCGGAGGAATGGCGATCGTCCGGATCGACTCCTTCGCATGTATTGGATCGTCGCAGGTCCAGTCTGGCGGGAGGTCGAGGCCGACGGGCGCTGCAGGCTTCGTCCCGATCACGGCATCGCCCGTGAAGAGCGTCCCCCCATGCATGTCCAGGAGCGCGAAGGTGCAGCCCGGGGTGTGGCCTGGCACGTTGAAGAACTGCAAGCCCAGGTCCGCCAGGGCGCCGCTGAATGGATCGTGATAATCCGTGGCATAAGGCGTGTTCTCGGCTGGACCTCGTCGCGGCGCGCGCGCGTCCTGCGGGTGCAGCCAGACCTTGAGCCCGAACGCCCGCTCGATCGCGGCCTCGTGCTTCCGGATGTGGCGGTGTGTCAGGATGAGGTGTCGCGGGGCTGGAAAGCTCCTCAGGGCGTCGATCTGGAGCTCGTCTCTCACGTCGACGAGCACCGAGAAGTCGCCGAAGACGATGATGTACGAATAGGTCTGGGTGCCTTCCTCCAGCCCTCCCTTGAAGGCGGAGATCGCGGGCAGGAGGTCGACGCGCGCGCTTTCCATCGCGGAATGATAGCCTCGCGGAGACCTCATGAAGAAGAAGACTGGCGACTCCGCATCGAAAACATTGAAAGGGAAAGGTGAATCACCATCCAGGCTGATCGACGCCCGGATCGAGGAGCTGGATGACTGGCGGGGCGAGACGCTGTCCCGGCTGCGCGCGCTCATCAAGCAAGCCGTCCCCGCGGTGGTCGAAGAATGGAAGTGGCGGGGAGTTCCTGTCTGGTATCACAATGGGCCGATCTGCACGGGAGAGACCTACAAGAACGCCGTGAAGCTGACGTTCTTCAAAGGTGCGCAGCTCAAGGATCCCAAGCAGCTCTTCAACGCGAGCCTCGAAGGCAACGCCAGGCGTGCCATCGACTTCCACGAGGGTGACAAGATCAACGCCACCGCGTTCAAGGCGCTCATCCGCGAAGCCGCGGCGCTGAGCTCTCGGTAGGCGCAGCGAAGTCAGAGCGCGATGCGGAGCACCTCGTAGGTCTCCGCGAGCTCGACACCATGCGCGTGGCCGAGCGCGCGCGCGAGGTCGCGCCGCGCCTCGGCGAAGCCCGGCGGGAACTGCGACGCGTGCTCCGCGATCGCGGCGAGCTTGCGCTCGATCGAGCTCGAGATGTCGACGACGCAGGTCGGGGGCGGCGGCGCCGCGCCGGCCGGCAGGCGCGTCGCGTACGTGAGGATGTCGCAGCGCGCGCGGCGCAGCGCGGCGATCACGGCGCGGTGGACGAGCGTGTGATCCCAGTGCGAGTCGTGCGTGCCGTGCACCATCACGAGATCGGGGCCGACCGCGTCGAGCTCGCGCTCGAAGCGCCCGACCAGCGCGTGCATCGGCTCGTCCTCGACGCGGCTCTCGCCCTCCCCCGGTGGCAGGACGAGCGCCGCGCCGAGGTGCCGCGCAGCCGCGATCGCCTCCGCCTTGCGAACCGCGTAGCGATTCGGGATCGACGCGACGACGATCGTCACGCGCGCGCCAGCGGCGGCGAGCTTCGCGACCAGCCCGCCCGCGCCGACCTCGACATCATCGGGGTGAGCACCGAACGCGACAGCTGTGCGGACGTGATCGAGCTTCATGGCGACCTCCGACTGTCGCGCAATCGCCGGAGGCCGTCGAGCCATCCAGCGGGCAGCAGCGATCAATCATGGGCAGAGGCGCCGCGCACGTACCTCGCGGTGATCGACGTCTTGTGCTTCGCGAGCTGCGCCGGCGTCCCCTCGAACACGACCACGCCGCCCTTGCTGCCGCCCTCGGGGCCGAGATCGATGATCCAGTCGGCGTGCCGCACGACATCGAGGTTGTGCTCGATGATGATGACCGTGTTCCCCGCGTCGACGAGGCGGTCGACGATCGCGAGCAGGTGCGTGATGTCGCTCATGTGGAGGCCGGTCGTCGGCTCGTCCATGACGTAGATGCTGCCGCTCTTGTGCAGCTCGCTCGCGAGCTTGATGCGCTGGCACTCGCCGCCCGACAGCGTGTTGAGCGGCTGGCCGAGCGTCAGGTAGCCGATGCCGACGTCGCGGATCGCGCGCAGCTTCTTGACGAGGGGGCCAGGCTTCTTCGCCTTCGCGCCGGGGCCCTCCGCGAAGAACTGGAGCGCCTCGGCGACGGTCATCGCGAGGAAGTCGCCGACGTGCTTGCCGCCGAGCGTGTACGCGAGCACGTCGTCCTTGAAGCGCTGGCCGTGGCACGTCTCGCACGGCGTCTTCACGCCGTCGAGGAACGCGAGATCGGTGTAGATGACGCCGAGCCCGTTGCACGCCTCGCACGCGCCCTTGCTGTTGAACGAGAACAGCCCCGCGTCGACGCCGTTTGCGTCCGCGAGCTCCTTGCGCAGGTCGTCCATCACGCCGGTGTACGTCGCCGGCGTCGAGCGGCTGGACGTCCCGATCGCGGACTGATCGATGACGACGGCCTCGGGGTGCGCGGGGACGAAGCACTCGTGGATGAGCGAGCTCTTGCCGGAGCCGGCGACGCCCGTGACGACGGTGAGCACGCCGGTCGGGATGTCGACGCTGACGTCCTGCAGGTTGTTCGCCTTCGCGTCCTTCACCGCCAGCTTGCCCTGCGGCCGCCTCGGCGCGTCCTTGATCTTCGATTCGCGGAACAGGTGCGTCGCGGTCAAGGTCTTCGCCTGCTGCAGCTCGGCGTACGTCCCCTCGAACACGATCGTGCCGCCGCGCGTGCCGGCCTGCGGGCCGACGTCGACGATGCGGTCGGCGATCTTGATGACGTCGGGATCGTGCTCGACGACGAGGATCGTGTTGCCCTTGTCGCGCAGCGCGCGCAAGAGCTCGCCGAGGCGGTGGACGTCGCGCGGGTGCAGGCCGACGCTCGGCTCGTCGAAGATGTACAGCACGTCGACCAGGCTCGAGCCGAGGTGCTTGACCATCTTCACGCGCTGCGACTCGCCGCCCGATAGCGTGTCGGTGAAGCGATCGAGCGAGAGGTAGCCGAGGCCGATGTCGACCACCGCCTGGAGGCGCTCGGCGAGCGTCCTCGTGATCGCCTCCTCGACCTTGCCCTCGATCTTCTTGGCCCACGGCAGTAGATCGCCGATCTCCATCGCCGCGCACTCGGCGATGTTCTTGCCCGCGATCTTGCTCGCGAGCGCCGCCTGGTTGAGCCGCCCGCCCTGGCACGACTCGCACGGGCCCATCGTCAGGTGCTGCTCGACCAGCCGCTGCGTGCGCTCGGGCCGCGTCTTCAGGTCGCGCTTGATGTACGCGCGCGTGAACTTCGCGATGATGCCCTCGTAGCGCGCGTTGAACGGCTGGCCGTTGTACGTCGTCTTGAACTTGCGCTCGGTGCCGTGGAGCAAGAGGTCCATCTCGGCCTTGGTGAACTTCGACAGCTTCTTCTTCACGTCGAAGAAGCCGCACGCGGCGTACACGTTGTTCTCCCATGCGGCGAACACCGGCACCTGCACCGCGCCCTCGGACAAGGACTTCGACATGTCGAGGAAGCCGTCCGCCTTGACGCCGAGCTTCTTCCCGAGCCCATTGCACTCGGGGCACATGCCCTGCGGATCGTTGAACGAGAACACGTTCGCGTAGCCCGCGTGCGGCTTGCCGGCGCGCGAGAACAGGAGGCGCAGCACCGTATAGATGTCGGTGACCGTGCCGACCGTCGAGTGCGAGCCGCCGCCGAGCCGCTTCTGGTCGACGATGACCGCCATGTTCAGGTGCTCGATCGCGTCGGCGGCCGGCGGCGGATACTTCGGCAGGAAGTTCCGGATGAACATGCTGAAGTTCTCGTAGAGCTGCCGCTGCGCCTCGGTCGCGATCGTGTCGAACACGATCGATGACTTCCCGGAGCCCGAGACTCCCGTGAAGATCGTGATCGCGTGCTTGGGGATGGTCAGGTCGACGCCGCGCAGGTTGTTCTCGCGCGCGCCGCGGATCTCTATGTTACTGCTGGCCATTGGCATCATCATGACGGATGAGAGGGGCCGGCTGTGACGGGGATCTGCTCTTTCTCGGTCACATTCTCCGGTCGCGCTCCGTCAAGCGAGTGACCCATGAAGATCAAACTGACCAGCGTGCATGTGGACGATCAGGAGAAGGCGCTGCGCTTCTACACGGAGGTGCTGGGCTTTACCAAGAAGGCCGATTTCAGCCGGGGGCCGTTTCGCTGGCTCACCGTGACCTCACCCGAGGATCCGGACGGGACCGAGCTCCAGCTGGCGCCCAATGACGATCCGGCGGCCAAGGCGTACCAGCAGGCGAGGTTCCAGCATGGCCAGGCCGCGGCCATGTTCTTCACCGACGACATCCAGGGCGAGCACGAGCGCATCAAGGCGCGCGGCGCCGAGTTCACCATGCCGCCGACCGAGGTGCCCGGCTCGATCATCGCCATGCTGAACGACACCTGCGGCAACCTCGTTCAGCTCACCCAGCTGGCGCGCCGGTAGGCCACTCGATCGCCGCGATGTCCAGCGCGTCGAGCCGCGCGCGGTCCGCGATCACCTCGGCGCGCGCGATGCGGCCGCCCTCGAACGTGAAGCGGAGCGCGCGGAGCAGCCGGCCCTTCGGCGCCATCACGAGCCCGACCTGACCATCGATCACGGCCGGGGCCATGCGGCTCGCGAGCTGCGCGAACGCGACGGCGCCCGAGGCCCACGTGCGGGCGCCGCGGACCTCGCGGATATTCCCCGCGTCGTCGCTGGCGCGGCCGACGACCTCCGGATCGAGGATCGCGATCAGGCCCTCGACGTCGCCGCGCCGCAGCGCCGCGATGAACGTCTCGACGATGTGGCGCTGGCTCGCGAGCTCGGTGTCCGGCGGCCGGCTGCCCTGGACGCGCCGGCGCGCGCGGCTCGCGAGCTGGCGCGCGGCGTCGGGCGAGCGCGCCACGATCGCCGCGATCTCGTCGAACGGTACGCCGAACAGATCGTGGAGCACGAACGCGATCCGCTCGGCCGGCTCGAGCTTGCCCAGCACGACCAGCAGCGCGAGGCCGACGGAGTCGGCGAGCATCAGCTCATGCTCGGCGTCGGCGGCCGCGGGGCGATCGGCGCGCGGCTCCAGCGGCTCCTCGCGGCGCGACGTGCGCGTGCGCAGCATGTCGAGGCAGACGCGCCCGACGACGGTGGTCAGCCAGCCGCGCGGGTTCGCGACGTCGCTCGGATCGGCGCGATCGAGGCGCAGCCACGCCTCCTGGACGGCGTCGTCGGCCTCGGCGAGCGAGCCGAGCATGCGATACGCGACGCCGCGCAGGTGGCTGCGGTGCTGCTCGAAGTCGATCGTCACGGCGCGAGCCTACGACTTTTGCAGCACCAGCGCCCGATCCGCTATCGTACGCGGGTGACCGACGCTGAAGTCATCCACGCCTACTACGCCGCGTTCAACCGCGGCGACTGGGATGGCATGTGCGCGCTGCTCTCCGACGACGTCGCCCACGACCTCAACCAGGGCGAGCGGCAGCTCGGGCGCGCGGCGTTTCGCAGCTTCCTCGACCGGATGGCGCGCTCCTACCGGGAGCAGCTACGCGACGTCGTCGTGATGAGCGGCGCGGAGGGGCGCGCCGCCGCGGAGTACGTCGTCCTTGGCGAGTACATCGCGACAGACGAGGGGCTGCCGCCCGCGCAGGGCCAGCGCTACGTGCTGCCAGGCGGCGCGTTCTTCGAGGTGCGCGGCGGCCAGATCTGCCGCGTGACGAACTACTACAACCTCACCGACTGGCTGAGGCAGGTGCGCGCCTGACCCGGATCGCCTTGGTCAGCGGCCGCGCGATCGAGGACCACCTCGGGGTGCTCGGCGAGCTCCGGATCTCGGTCTTCCGGGAGTATCCATATCTGTACCTCGGAGATCGCGAGTACGAGCAGCGGTATCTGGCGTCGTACGCGGCCTCCGACGCCGGCCTGATCGTGCTCGCGCTGGACGGCGAGCGCGTGGTCGGCGCGTCGACCGCGCTGCCGCTCGCGCAGCACTCCGATGATGTGGTGCAGCCGCTCGAGGCGGCGGGGTACCCAGCGGCGTCGGTGTACTACTTCGGCGAGTCGGTGCTCGAGGCGGCGCACCGCGGGCGGGGCCTCGGGCGCGCGTTCTTCGAGCACCGCGAGCGGCGCGCCCGCGAGCTCGGGTTCGGCGTCGCGGCGTTCTGCGCGGTGGAGCGGCCCGCGGATCACCCGCGCCGGCCGGCGGACTACCGCGGCCACGACGCGCTGTGGGCGAGCTGCGGGTTCCAGCGCCGGCCCGACATCACGGCGCGGTTCGCGTGGCGCGATCTCGACGACACAGGCGAGACCGAGAAGCCAATGACGTTCTGGATCAAGGAGCTTGGGTGAAGGTCGCGGCGTGGCAGTACCCGATCGAGCAGCTCGCGAGCTGGGACGCGTGGCGAGCCAAGCTGGCGGCCGGGATCGCCGAGGCGGCCGGGCGCGGCGCCGAGCTGTGCGTGGTGCCCGAGTACGCCTCGATGGAGCTGACGTCGCTGCTGCCGCCGGCCGTGCAGGGGGACCTCGCGGCGCAGCTCGGCGCGCTGCAGCCGCTCTTGCCCGGCTACGTCGAAGCGTACGCCGAGCTCGCGCGGCGGCACCGGCTGACGATCGTCGCGGGGAGCTTCCCCGAGGCGCGGCCGGGCGGCGCGTACCGCAACCGGCTGCGCGTCCACGGTCCGGCCGGCGGCGCGGTAGAGGTGGAGAAGCTGCAGATGACGCGGTTCGAGCGCGAGCGATGGGGCATCGGGGCCGGCGCCGGGCAGACGGTGATCGATCTCGGGCCGGCGCGGCTCGGCGTGGCGATCTGCTACGACTCCGAGTTCCCGCTCGTCGTGCGGCGGCTCGCCGCGGCGGGCGCGCAGGTGATCGCGGTGCCGAGCTGCACCGACGCGCTCGCGGGCTATCACCGCGTGCGGATCGCGTGCGCCGCGCGCGCGCTCGAGAACCAGTGCTACGTGGTGCAGGCGCCGACGGTGGGCCTCGCGCCGTGGTCGATCGCGGTCGACGAGAACGTCGGTGCCGCCGGGGTGTTCGCGCCGGCCGATCGCGGCTTCCCCGACGACGGCGTGGTCGCGCTGGGGGCGCTCGACGCGCCCGGCTGGCTCGTCGCCGAGCTCGACCTCGACGCGCTCGCGCGCGTCCGGCGCGACGGCCAGGTGCTCGGCCACCGCGACTGGGATCGCGCCGAGCACCTCGCGGGCGAGATCGCGCACGCGACGCTCGCGCCGACGACGGAGTGAGCGACATCGCGGGGGCCAGGAAAGACTGCCGATCCCGATAGCAGTCCGGTACCCTTCTCGGGTGCGGCTCCTCGTGCTCATCGGACTGCTTGGCTGCGGCGATAACCTCGTGCCCGAGGGCGCGGATGCGCGCAGCGGCGCGCGGCTGAAGCTGCAGTTCCTCGAGTACGTCGATGGCACGCGGCAGCTCGTGCGCGACGAGCTGTTCGACGCCGGGCGCGGCGAGGCCTGCCGGATCGTGCAGTGGTCCGACGGCTTCTTCTATTGCACGCCCGAAGCGGGGCGCGCGCTGTACACGGATCGCGAGTGCACGCGCGAGCTGGGGCACGCCGAGCTGGGCGAGCCGGTACCGCCGTACTTCGTGCACGAACTCTTCGTCGGCGGCACATTCAAGGCGTCGAAGCTGTACCGCCGAGGCGCGCTCGCCGAGCCACCCTCCGCGGCCTACGAAGTGCGCGGTGACACGTGCGACGAGGCGCGGTTCGATCCGACCGGCACGTTCTACGAGCTCGGCGAGGAGATCGCGCGCGAGGCGCTCGTCCGGACCGCGGAGCGCTCGCATGCCATCGACGAGCGCGTCGCCGTGCGGATCGCGACGAGCGGCGATGGCGTGCAGCTCCCGCTCGCGCTGCAGGATCGCGAGCTCGAGAGCGACTGCCGGATCGACGGACCGAACCAGACGAGCGTCGAATGCACGCCGGTCCAGGCGCACGACGCGGTGTACTTCCACGACGACGCGTGCACGCAGCCCGAGCTCTCGGCTGCGTCGGAGCCGGCGGTCGCGGCCGTGCAGCGCGCCGGTTGTACGAGCTACCACGCCGTCGGCGAGCGGGCCGCTTCGGCGCCGCTGTTCCGGCTGTCCCCGACCTGCACGCCGACGGTCGCACCGCCGAGCGAGCGGCTGTTCCTCGTCGGCGAGCAGCTCGCGTTGCCAGTGCTCGCGCGCGAGCGCGGCGAGGGCGCGCGGCTCCAGCCGATCATCGTCGCGGGCGGAAGCGACGGCTACCTGTTCGATCTCCAGCACGGCTCCGACTGCCGCCCGCTCGACATCGGCGGGATCACGCGCTGCGTGCCGCACCACGCGCTCTCGCATCCGGTCTACGCGGACGACGCCTGCACGGCGCGGACGCTGATCGCGCTCGTCCAGACGCGCGCGTGCGAGCCGCCGGTGCAGTTCACGATCCGGTTCTTCGACGAGACGTTCGAGGTGTATCCGATCGTGGGCGCGGCGCCGCCGGTCTACGAGATCACGACGGGCGATCGCTGCGATCCGTACTTGCCGCCGGCCGGCTTCGCGACTCGCGCGCTCGGCGCCCCGCTGCCGGCAGAGGCGTTCGCGAGTGCCATCCGCCTCCACGACCCGTAGTGAAAGGGCGCCGGGCCGGGCGCCGATTGGGCGGCTGCTTCCTAGCGATGCGCGGACGCTGCGGATGCGCTGCGCACTTCGGCGAGCCGGTCCTTGTAGCGCTGTGACAGGAGCGGGTTCGTCGTGAGCGCCGCTTCGAGCGACTCCGCGGCGCGGCGCTCGTCGTCCGCGCGGGCGGCGTCCTTGCCGCGGCGCGCGCGCAGAGCGTACAGCGTCCCCCTCGCTGCCAGCGCGGGCGCCCAGCGCGGATTGATGGCGAGTGATCTTTCAGCGGCGGCAAGCCCCTGCTCGATCTCGAGGTCCTGCGCTCCTTCGTGTGATCGCGCGTGCTCGGCGCGAAGCACAAAGAGCTCGGCCAGCGCGGCGTGGAGCGGCGCGTGGCGAGGGTTCGTGCGCACGCCCTCTTCGAGCACCTTCCTGGCTTCGTCCAGCCGCGACGCCGTGTGCCCGGGGAGGGGCGCGGGGCGCTGGGCCATCGTCATCGCGAGGCGCCCGAGCTCGAGGCGGATCGTGGACTCCTGCGGGTCGAGCAGGGCCGCGCGCTCGAGCTCGGCGCGGGCCTCATCGAGCGCCCTGGTCGGATCGGCGCCCGTGCGTATGGCGTAGAGCGCGCGCGCATGCTTGGCGGTGCCAATGCCGAAGTGGGTGTCGGCCTCGTCCTTGCTGAGGTCGAGCGACGCTTGAAAGCTCGCCTCGGTACGATCCAGCGCAGCGGAGGGATCGGCGCCAATCGCCTCCTCGTACTGTCCGATCACGAGCTCCGCCCAGCCACGGTTGTTCAAAATGGCGAGGAAATGGGGGTTGAGCGCCGCGCCTCGCGCGCAGCTCTCGATCGCCCGCCGCGCGTGCGGCCGCGGATCCCGCCCCACCGACATCTCGTAGTTGGCGCGGATCAGGAAAATAAATGCCATGTTGCCATAAGATCCGATGTAACTGGCATTCTCCTTCAATGCGCGCTCGTACCGCGCGACAGCATCGTCGATGGCCGCGCGGGGATCGAGCCCCTTGTCGATCTCGTACTCCGCCCTCACCTGGAGCACCACACCGGCGTCGCTCCACGCCCACGCGAACGTCGGCTGGATCCGCGTCGCCTCGTCGAAGCTCTTCAAGGCTTGCTCGATCGACGGTACCGGATCGAGCCCGACCTTGCGCTCGTACTTGGCGATGCTCGTGAGCGCATTTCCCATGCTGTAAGCGGAGATCGCGTCTTCGGGTGCGATTCGTTTCGCAGCGAGCGCGGTCTCGAGCGCTCGCCCCAGCATGGGCCTTGGGTCCTCGCCGTTGCGGCCTTGGTAGGCGCCGACTTGAGAGTACGCGCGTGCCTTCTTGATGAGCGCCCTGGCGCTCCGGGGGTCCGCCGCGGTCGCGTCATCGCAGGCGGAGAGCGCCGTCTCGAACGCGACGCGGTACGGACGTCCATGCCATAGGTCGAGCCAGAGGACCGCGATCCACACCTCGGCCAGCGCTTCGTGAACGGCCGAGTCGCTGCGCCCCATGGCCGCTGCCGCCCCGTACGCATCGATGGCGAGCGAGAACAGGCGCCGAGCGTCCTCCTCCTTCCCGCTCTCGCTCGCCGCGATCCCGGCCCCAAACCGCGCGTCACCCTCGAGCTTTTTTGCTTCGTACAGCCAGGGCGATTCACCTGCAGCGACGATCCCCTTCGCTGCAGCGTCGTCGTAACGCTTCTCGTAAAGCGCGACGAGGCCCTCGATGTAGGCAGTCGATTCCACCTCCGTCCCGCCGCTCGCGCGAAGGTGCCGCACCGCGGGCTCGCGGTAGCTGGTCTCTGCCCGTAGCATGGCAGCCTCCCGCATCGCGCGATCCTCGATCCGCCGCGCGCCATCGAGCGCCTCCTCGTAGCGCCCGCCGAGCGCCAAACCCAGCGCGTAATGCACCTCGGGTCGCGTATACTCCGCCGCGAGCGCCAGCTCGAGGTGCTTCCTCGCTGCTTCGTAATCGTGCAGCGCGAGGAGACCACGGCCGAGGGCGTAATGCCCAGGACCCTGCCCTGCGCGCCCTGCCTCCACCATGCGGCGCTCGATGCCTGCGAGCCTGACCCGCACGACACGCCGCTCCCGCTCGATATCGTGGACAGGAAGTCCGTACGCGCTCCGCAAGAAGAGCTCTGCATACTTCACGTCCTCGCCGAGCTCTCGGCCGAGGCGCGCCTGCTCGGACGCGTGCCGCGCGGCCTGCACCCACATGCCCGCGAGAGCGAGCGCCACACACAGCCCGACCATCGCGATGATGACCGCAGCCTTGTGCTTCCTCGCCTTCACCCAGAGGACGTAGGCGAGGGACGCGCGCCTCGCCTGGATCGGTTCGCCGTCGAGGAAGCGCTGCAAATCGTCCCCGAGAGCCCGCGCGGACTCGTAGCGCCGCGACGGGTCCCGCCGGAGGCACGTCATCACGATCGTCTCGAGCTCCCTCGGGACGCCCCGCCGGATGCTGGAGATCGTCGGCGCCTCCTCGCGCATGACCTGCGTCAGGATCGCGAGCGCGTTGGCTCCGACGAAGGGGGGCCTGCCCGCGACGAGCTCGTAGAGGGTCGCGCCCAGGCTGTACACGTCCGCGCGCCGGTCGAGCGCGAGCGACGCTCCCGCGGCTTGCTCGGGGGACATGTACTCCGGCGTCCCCTGGATCATGTTGTGGTGCATCGTCAGGCCACTGCTCGCGATCTCGCGGGCGATCCCGAAATCGACGACATAGGGCTTCAAGGCCCCGTCGTCGTCGGTGTTGACGATGATGTTGCCCGGCTTGATGTCGCGATGGATCAGGCCGAGCCTGTGCGCCTCGTGGAGCGCCGCCGCGACCTCTCGGACGACCTTCACCTTTTGCTCGAGCGACATCTTGGTTTGCGCGCGGTCGAGCGGCACCCCATCGATGAGCTCCATCGCGATGTACGGCGCGCCGTCGGCCTCACCGACCTCGTACACCCGGCAGACGTTGTCGTGCTGCACGCGCGCCTGCGCCTGCGCCTCGCGCAACAGGCGGCGCGTGTCGTCGGGATCATCGCTCTTGAGCAGCTTCAGCGCCACGGCCCGACCGAGCCGTGGATCCCACCCGCGGAACACGGTCCCCATCCCGCCTTCGCCGATCAGGCGAAGCTCTGTGTAACGCGCCCGGAGCGCAGGCGGCGGCAGGCGGCTTTTGCCCTCATCCCCGCGACTTGGCCCCGGGTGGCTGGCCATGGCTGGATCCACGGCCAGCGTGTTCGCCAGCGCGCCATCGCGCTCGGGGTCGCTCATCGGGCGCTCATCGGGCGAATTTACCGTCTACGGGATATAGACAGTGAGTACATGGCTGTATCCGCCACATGACGCGTACCCGTTCCCGCCGGCGAACGTCGTGCAGCTCCCCGAACAACCGGGAGTACCGAGGAGGTTCGTGTACTGCTTCGTACCGCTCGATCCGGCGCGCCCTTCAATGACGTTCCCCGCGAGGTCGTTGCCTTCGCAATACCCCGCCACCGGCGGGGAGATGAAGATGTTGCCGTAGAAGGCGCTCTCTTGCTTGGGGAAACTGCCACTCAGCGCGGGGCCGATCGAGGGGAAGTCTTCGGCGGAGCCCACGAGAAAAATGGGGACGTGCATGCCGGTCGTGTTGAGGTGGGCGAGCATGCAGGCAGAGAGCTTCTCCTGGCACGCCGTATCGCAAGCACCCGTCTCCCATTCGGGCGCCACCCCGAGCAGCCCTGGATACGTGCGCAGAACGGAGGACTCGTCGTACTTGGTGATGCTGCGCCCGGCCGGGAGCGCGCACTTGACCAGGTACTGCACGGTCTTCCGACCACCCTCAGTCGCCATCAGCCCGATGGCATCGGCGAGTCCATTGAGCGTGTTGATTCCATTGAGCGTGTTGATCCCATTGAGCGTGTTGATCCCGTTTTCCGAGTCCAGCCCGTTGATCGTAGCGATGCCGTTCTCGGTTCCCAGCGCCTCCTGCACGGACGCGAGGTCTTCCTCTGCCCATCCGCTGTCGTCGTGGTCAACGCACCCGCCGAGGTAGGCAACTATCGCTCCACACACTGCGAACGTCGTGGATTTCACAAGCGCCTCCATGTGAGCAATTATCTGGAACAGTGTATGATATAGGTTCGGCTGCTCCTGTCAATCCTTCGATCGTAAATGGGAACCTGTACGCAATCTTTGCGGGGTTTGTCACACGCGACGTCCACGGTCACGAGAGCGAATCTCGGCCTCCACGGGTCCTGCTTGTGGTCCCGAACCGCGCCGCGAAGGTCGGAGTGGCCATCATCCTCTGATAGGAGCCTGCAACCCTATAGGGGCCTGCAGACGATCAACGTGTACTCGCCATTGACATTGACGAGTGGCCCCGATTGGACGAGCGGCGTCGGCTGACCGCGCGCAGCCGTGGCCGTGCGAAGCTGCCTCCATGCGAGCCCTCGTCCTGGTCCTCCTCGCCGCGTGTACGCGCCCTCCGGCCGCGCCGCCGGTTCCCGCGCCCACGCCCACGCCCGCGACCGCGACCGCCTCCGCGCCCCCGACCACGCAGCCCGTCCTGCTCGTCGCGAACAAGTCCGAGGCGACCGTGTCGGTGCTCGAGCTGCCCGGCGGCCGCAACCTCGCCACGCTGCCCACCGCCAACGGGCCGCACGAGATCGCGGTCTCACCGGATGGCCGGCGCGCCGCCGTGACCGGGTACGGGACCAAGGACGCCCCCGGACGTTCGCTGACCGTGATCGACGTGCCGTCGCTCTCGGTCACCAGGACGATCGATCTCGGCGACTACCGCCGGCCGCACGGCGCCGCGTTCCTCCCGGACGGCCGGCGCGTCGTGGTCACCGCCGAGGCCAATGCCGCGGTCGTGATCGTCGATGTGGAGGCTGGCACCGTCGAGCGCGGCATCCCCACGGCGCAGCAGGGGACCCACCTGGTGGCGCTCGCGCCGGGCGGCGCTCGGGCGTACACCGCCAACATCCAGTCGGGCACCGTGACCGCGATCGATCTCGTCGCGATGACCGCGGCCGAGCCCCGCCCCGCGATCGCGGAGTGCGAGGCCATCGCCGTCACGCCCGACGGCACGCAGGTCTGGACCGCCAGCCTCGACAAAGACCGCATCGTCGCGCTCGACGCCAAGACGCTCGCCGCGATCGGGGACCTCGCCGCCGCCGGGCGGCCGATCCGGATCACGCCGACGCCCGACGGACGCGCCATGCTCGTCTCCAACGTGAACGGCAGCGCGCTCCAGCTCGTGGACGTGGCGACGCGCACCGCGACCACGATCCCCCTGCCGCCGCGCGCCGGCCCGTCCGCGACGCCCATCGGCACCGTGATCTCGCCCGACAGCAAGACCGCCTACGTCGCGCTGGGCGCCGAAGATCGCGTCGCCGTCATCGATCTGGCCACCCGGACGATCACCGGCCACCTCCCGGCCGGCCGCGGCCCCGACGGGCTCGGCTACTCCTCGGCGTTCGTCCGCAAGTAGCTGGGTGAATCATATACTCGAGCCATTTCTTATTGATGCAATATTTACACGGGTACGGCCGGGGTACGGGACCGGTGCCGGTGGGGGGCGCCTTCGGGACAGCGTGCGGCTGCGCGCGCGCGTCGATGCCGCGACTGGCTGCGAAGAGCCAGAGGCGACCGCGGGGCCGCGCCCCGGGCAGATCTGTCCGCTGGCATGACGAGTGAAGATTCCGTACGCCCATGATGTTCAAGCTCGGGCTCGCCTCGCTGTGCTCCATGATGATCGCGTCCGTCGTCGCCTCGGTCGGCTGTGACTCCGCAGATCGAATCTACGACTGCGCCTCGATCTGCAATACATACCAGGACTGTGTCGACGCGGACTACGACGTCACAGACTGCACCTCGCGGTGCGAGGACAAGGCGGACGACAGCGAGGCGTTCGAGGACAAGGCGGACGACTGCCAGGGGTGCATCGACGACCGGTCGTGCGCGGGCGCCGTCTTCGGCTGCGCCACCGAGTGCGTCGGCATCGTCCCGTGACGTGCGAGCACTCGCGCATGAGCGCGCGGTCAGGTGATAGCATGAGGAGATGCAGACATTCGCGGTCTCCGATGTGCCTCCTTCGGAGTGGCCGCTCGAGGCGACCACGCTCGAGCAGTCTCTCGGTGTGCGGCTCGGAGCGCCGGACGCAGCGGATCCCGCGCCGGTGATCGAAGCGTGCGGTGCGAACCAGAAGCACCTCGTCTGGCTCGGCGAGATTCACCCCGTGATCCAGGCGGTGCACACCGCGTTCGCGCAGCATTATCCGCTGGTGCTATCGCCCGACGACGTGTGGCTGTGCCTGGCCCAGGGGTTCGCCATGCACGTGGACGCCAATGCGGAGGCGCTGCGCTCCCGGTTCGTGCGCCACGAAGGGAAGCTCGAGCTCCAGCTCCGGCGCGATGACTTCCGTCGGGGCTCACCGGATAACGACTGGCAGGGCTGCTTCGCCGAGTGGTCGGATGCGATCGCGGCGCACATCGGCAAGAAGCGCGATCTCGTGGTCGCCGCGTTCTCGACCACCGGGCCGATCGAGCGAGCAGCGTCCGAGCTCGTCCTGATGAGCGCGATGAAGAATTACTTCCATTTCACCGTGATGACCCTGTGTGGCATCCCGGCGATCACGCTCTTGGGGACAGTGGAGGACTGGCGCGCGATCCGGCGCCGCGCCGAGGTGCTCGCCGAGTTCGATCTGAACGAGTGGGTCGCGGCGTTGCTGCCGATCCTCGATCAGTTCGTGGCGGCGGCCGCCGGCAAGGCAGATCGCGAGTTCTGGCAATCGATCTACAAGACAAACGGTGGCTCCGGCGGGCCCTACGTGACCGGCTGGATCAACACCCTGTTTCCATACCTCGACGGTGACGATGGGATCATTCGGAACCACTACGCGACGGCCTGGTCGAAAGATATGGATGATCCTTTCCGCGGCACAACGATGAGCAGTTTTCCGCGCGGCATGTCACAAGCTCCCCTCACCTGGGACTATCTGGGGACCAAGCTCTCGATGACACTCTCGGGCGGCTTTGTCGGAGTCTCGCAGAATCCGCAGACCCTGGCCGTGAGGCCAGCGATCGGCTGGGCCGTGTCCTACGCCAGCTGCTGACGGACGATCCGGCGATCAGCTCGGTCGTGGCGGCCTCGCTGCCCCATCGCTACCGACATCACTTCGAGCTTGCACGGATTGGCCGGCTCGTGCTCTAGTGATCGAGTGTGGCGCTCGATGGTGATGGTGGTAATGCTGATGGGCGTGGTCGGTGCGATGGGATGCGGCCCGGTCAGAGATCCGTCCGCGAACCTGGACGGTGGAGTGGATGCTGCGAGCGACAGCGCGGCCCCGGCACCATTCACAGCGCTGCACGTTCAGGCGATGCTCTCGAACGCACCCGACCTGATCTTGAGCGCGGCCGAAACGGTCATCGATACGACCGCGCTGACCGTCGATGGCGCGCCGAATGCGTTCTTCCTGCGCCAGGGTGAGGTCGCGGTCCTGTTCACGAACGCGTTCTCCGTCCAGAACCCCGTGAAGCTCATCGGGGCGTTGCCCCTGATCGTCGTCGCGAGGGATCAGGTCAGCATCTTCGCGCGCATCGACCTCAGCGCGACGGGCACGACCGCGGGTCCCGGCGCGCTCGGTCCGAACCCCGGCACCGGCCAGCCGGGTACGAGCTTCCTGCCGGCGGGCGATCGCATGTCCTCGGGCGGCGGCGGCGGCAGCTACGGGACGATGGGCGGGCCCGGCGGGACGTCCAGCGCGACGATGATCCCCGCGGGCGCGAGCGGCATGCGCTACGGCATGACCCCCGCCGATCCGCTCGTCGGTGGCTCGTCGGGTGGCCTGGGCGGCTTCTCGACCGGCGTGGTCGGCGCTGGGGGAGCCGGCGGCGGCGCGATCCAGATCTCGTCCGCGGTCTCGATCACCGTCCTCTCCAGCGGATCGATCAAGGCTGGCGGCGGCGGCGGCGCGAACGGCGGGACCGGGTTCTTCGGCGGTGGCGGCGGCGGCTCCGGCGGCGAGATCCTGCTGGAGGCGCCGATGCTGCACATCACCGGCGGGCTGTTCGCTGGCGGCGGTGGTGGTGGCGGCGGCGGCTGCGGCGGCGGCTCGACCCCGGGCACCAGCGGCCAGGACGGCACCGGGGGGCCCACCGTGGCCCGAGGCGGAACCGGCGGCATCCCGCAGGGCTCCAACGGCGGCGACGGGGCCGCGGCCGTCTCCGGCGCGCTGGTCGACGCCAAGCCCGGCAATGGCAACAACAGCAAGGGCGGCGGCGGCGGCGGCGGGGCCGGGCGGATCTGGCTGCGCTACCGCATGGCCACGCCGCCCGATCTGACCGGCTCCGCGATCTCGCCGCTGGCGGGGCTGGATCCCACGCTGCCCTGAACGTCACGAGCAAAGCGAGCACAGGCTGCCGCTCTGCCACGTCGCCTCTGCCGTTATCACGCGGGCAACAGGTAGTGCATCTCGCCCGACCGCAAGACCGCCGACGTCGCGCTGGGCGCCGAGGATCGCGTCGCCGTCATCGATCTGGCCACCCGGACGATCACCGGCCGCAGCCCCGACGGCCGCGGCCCCGACGGGCTCGGCTACTCCTCCGCGTTCGTCCGCAAGTAGCTGGGTCGGCGAACGCGCGCCCACTTCGCTTCGAGCATCCTGCCGCCCGCCGGCCGCGGTACCCTCCAGCCGATGCCAGGAGCGATCGAGGAGCTGGCTGCACATCCTGGGCGCGAGGCGGCGCGTGCGCCGCTGGACGCGCCGGCCTGGGCGGCGCGCGTGGCGAGCATGACGCTCATGGCAGCCGTGACGCTTGGGCCGAGCCTCGCCGGTGGCGCCGCGCACGCCTCGCCGCCCCGCGGCGGGTTTGGCGGGGGCGGGCTCGCGTTTGGCACGAGCAGCGAGCCTTCCACTTGCCGCGACTACTGCGATCGCGGCTGGGGGCCCGCCGTGGAGGGCTCGGTCGGCCGGATGCTCGGCGACTCCCTCGCGGTCCGCGGCGACCTGTGGCTGTACGTCTCGGGCGAAGGCATTCCATCGCCCGGCCTGATGATCGGAGTGCAGCTGTGGCCCGGCGCCAAGGTCTCGCTGCGCGCGGAGCTGGGAGCCGCAGTGTACTGGACCCACAACGCGGACGGCGGCGGCGGCGTCTTCCCGGGCGGGACCGCAGCGATCACCTTCGGCTACGAGCTGTGGCGGAGCGAGACGGTGGCCGCCGAGCTGGAGCTTCGCGGCATGTTGCTCGCGTTGCCCGCTGTGTCCGAGCCCGATGCCTATTATGTGACGTTCGCGTTCGCGGGGTACGCGGTGCGGTGGGACTGATCGGGCCGCCGCACCGCCGCACCACCGCTCAGAAGCGCGCGTCGATCGTCACTGACAGGGAAGGCCGAGCCTCCTGATCGGCGGTGTCCGTCAGTGGCAGGAGCCCGCGGGCGCCGAGGCCCCACGGACCGAGCGCGACACGGCCACCCACGCTCAGCACCGGCCGGCCGATTCCTTCGCGTGGCCGCTCCCCAGAGCAGTGCTCGCAGGCGAGCTGCGCCGCGCCGAGCAGCGCCGTGAGCTCCAAGAGGAGCGCGGCCCGCTCCAGGAGCTGCACGCCGGCCCCCACCCCGATCCGGCTGCTCCCGGCCAGGCCGGCCTCGTTCGAGTGCGCGGCCACCGCGAGCTGCGCCTGGGCGAACAGTGGCGCCCACTGCCGGCCGACATCGAGCTCGATCCGGAGCGTGCCCCCTCCTGTCGTGTACAGGCTGCTGTCATCAATCATGTTGCCGGCGAGCCTGGTCGTGACCCCCGCTTCCCCGCCGCCGGGATACGGGAGGCTCACCGACATCGCCGTGGCGAGCGAAAGCTCCGGTCCGACGAGACCTGCGTGGCGAGCACCGAAGGTCAGCGCGCCGGGGAACTTGTGCGACGCCCCGACGGGGTCCCCGCTGCTGCGGAACAGGATCGGCTGGAGCACGAACAGAGCCGCGCTGTCCGCGACCGGTAACGCGACCGAAAGATCCCAGGCCACCAGGGTGAAGCCGCTCCCCTCGAAGCAGCCGTCGCAGTCGAACCGGCCGACCCGCAGCGCGCTCTCGGCCCGCCGCTCGATCGACAGCTCGCCGAGCGAGAATGGCCGGCTCACGCTGGCGGGCTCGGCGTACGGTACGCCCGGCCGCGCCGCGAGCGCGAGCGCAGCGACGCACGAGGCCGCGAGGTGCTTGGCGCGCATACCTCACGATGCCCAGCGGACCTGCCTCGCGCAACCCCCGGCTGCCGGGGCGGTGTCCATCTCGCCCCGGCCGAAGCGAGTGAGCTGGGGTTGCGCGCTCGCCGATCCTCCGGTCATCTGACGTCATGGCGCGAACGCGCGCCCGCTTCCGCTTCGAGCATCTCAACTGGGTTATCCCAGCCCCTGGCCGGATCACACCACCGTCGTGCATCGACCCCGGACCGGCACCATCAGCGTCTTGACCGGCTCGATCGCGCGCTCCTGCCGGGCTTCACGGACGAGGGCGCGAGGCCAGCGCGGAACTTCGCCGGTCACATCCCCAAGAGTCTCGGCTCACGAGTGGTAATCATCAATCGAATCACCGCCTTTGGCTTCGTCGCCTTTTCCCGCCGTGCCGCTCGCGCAGCTTCGCGCACAGGAAGCAAGCGCACATGCCACTCGCAGCGGCCTGGGCGACGCGCTTGCGATCGGCGGGTGCCAGCTCGGCGATGCGCTGCGGGCCCACGCCCTCGTCGACGATGATGCGGCCGGGCGCGCCAGGCACGGCACCGACCAGCACCTTGCGCGGCGGCGCGACCTCGATGAGCGGCAGCGGCCGCGCCCGCTCGAGCAGCTCCGTCAGCGACGGCGGCGGCGCGGCGAGCTGGTAGCCGAAGGCGCCGATCCAGCCGGCGAGATCGTTGCGCTCGGCAAGATTGGCAGCAAGCGCGAGCTCGAGCCAGTGGTGCGCCGCCACGCGCGACAGGTCGCACGCGTCGTCGCCCGTTGGCACCAGCCGGTAGACGATGCGGTCGCCGCTGGGCTTCTTCGCCAGATCGGATTCAACCATGTATTCGGTGGTGCCGAGCGCGTTGGTGTGCGAAGTGCGCGGCGCGTGCTTGATGTGCTTGCGCAGGAACGGCCAGAGCCAGTTCGAGAACAGCAGCTTGCGCAGCTGCGCCAGATCGCGCTTGCCGCCGGCGGGGCGGAGGGCCACGGCGAGCTCGGTCGGGATGGTGATCCGCGGCATCGCGGGATGGTACATGCGGCCGCGGCGGCGCCGGTCCCGCTCGCCGTCACGACTCGTGGCTGGGGTCGGGCGGCAGGTTCACCATCTCCTCGGGGAACTTCCCCGCGATGTACATGAGGATGTCGCGAATCGAGATCAGGCCGAGCACGGCGCCCTTGCCGTCGACGACCGGCAGGTGTCGGCGCCGGCCCTCGATCAGCCGGCGCACCGCCTCGGCCAGCGAGTCCTCGCGGCGGATCACCATCGGGAGCGGCGTCATGACGTCGCGCACGGCGACCTGCGTCCACTTCGCGTCGCGGTGATCGATGCGGTTCAGGAGGTCGCGCTCGGTGAAGATGCCGACCAGCGCGCCGTCCTCCTCGACCAGCACCGCGCCGCGGCCCTTCGCCTTCATCTCCTCGACGACCTTCGCCATCGTCGCGTCGACCTCGACCTGGGCGTGGGGACGCATCGCGATCTCGCCGATCGTCGACAGCGCGAGGACGCGCATCCCGCCCGAGTGGCCCGGAGCCAGCGCGCTCACTGATCGCCTCCGAGGTCGATCATCGAGACCACACCCGAGGTGTCGCCGGTGGCCGCGACCTGGCGCGGCGTCGCGTCGATCTCGTCGAAGAAGTCGCCGAGGTGGCGCATCACGTCCCACACCGTCAGCACGCCGAGCAGCCGGCCCCCGTCGTCGACGATCGGCACATTGCGGAAGCCCTCGAGCGCCATCCAGTTGATGGCGAACACGACGTCGTCGTGGGGCCGCAGCGAGCGCGGGTTCTTCGTCATGACGTCGCCCAGCATCAGCTGCTCGGGGTCGCCGCCCACCGCCGCGACGCGGTTCAGGAAGTCGCGGCTCGTGAAGATGCCGGCCAGCTCGTCGCCACTGGTGACCAGCACGCAGTCGTGCGCCTCGCGACGCATCAGGTCGAACGCGCTCGCGACGCGCGCGGTGGGTGCCAGCCGCGGCGCCTCCCGCGACCATCCGATCTCCTCGATCGTTCGCTGCAATCGACGCATGAGCCCTCCTGGTTTCCGACGTCGCCACCATATCCCGATTCGCCGCCGTCGGATCCCGGGCTTTGTGGCCGATCGAGCAGGTAGGTGCGCATCTGAGCCTGCTGGCCTGCGAGGACGTAGGCCAGCGCCCGTGTCCGTCGTGCGCTACCGCAGCTGCGACACGAACGGCCGCTCGACTTGATTCATCGCCCGACCGATCCAGATCTCGGTGTCGCGCGCGCTCCACCGCGCGCTGCTGAACGGCACCCCCGACACGTCGGCGGTCTGTGCGATCTCGGTCGCATCGAACGACGCAGTCTTGCTCGAGCGCCGGCTGATCAGCACGTTCACGCCGAGCGGGCTCAGCGTCGGCGCGCGCAGCAGCGCCAGCTCGTCGCGTGAGATGTCGATCGCCGAATAGATCTGGACCGCACCGGTCACCGTGACCGGCGACGGCGCCGACCACGCATCTCCCAGCGTCGCGCGGGAGATCCGCATGATTTGCCCGTTGATCGACCCGGACGCAGCCTGCGCGACGTAGTACAGCGCGAGCTTGTCTCCGGAGATGCTGGGGAAGTTCCCCGCCACCCCGTTGGCGACCTGCGCCGGTGCGCCGAACGCGCTGCTGGTGTTCGAGCGCGTGGCGACCATGATCGCGCCCATGTCGCCCTTGGAGTAGTACAGCTCGAGCCCGTCCTCGGAGACCTCCGGGTAGCGCGCCTGCTCGCCGGTGACGTTGACGTTGAGCAGCGCGGTCGCGACGCCGAAGCCATCGCTGGTGCGCGCGCGGCTCGCCGAGTAGATGTCGAACAGGTCGGTGCCCGACAGCTGGGCGAGGAAGTACAGGGTGAGCCCGTCGCCCGACGGCACCGGCACCCGCACCTGCTCGGCATAGTTGATCGCGACCGGCACGAACGCCGACCAGCTCAGCGCCGCATCCGGACCAGCGCCGTCGGGCGTCGAGGCATCGGCCGGCGCGCCCCGCACCTCGCCGCAGCCCGCGGCCAACGCGCACGCTGCGGCCAGCGCCCCGGCGACTCCGCACGTCTTCGCGATCCTGCGCATGGCCAGCGATGGTAACAGACCGCGCGGGAGCTGGGGGAGCGACGGGAATCCGGAGCTAGCCCGCCGAAATGCGACGGCGGGGCGATCCATCGCGAAGGCGGCCCGGGCGGCCGGAGTTGCGCATGATCCTCTCGACCGAGGCCGTGTCGCTGGCGTCCACGAGTTCGTCCCAGCTGACGTACACCGTCGACGGGCTGCGACCAGTGGTCCTGCGAGTATCGTGCCCGCGTCGTCGCGGCGTGGTGTGGCGTGACGCGATCGCCGACAGCACTCACTCATGGGCGAGTAGGCGGGTCCAGGTGCAAGCCGGTGAGTAGGCCGGCGCTCCGACTCGCGTTCCTGACGCTCAACCTGATCCGGATCACCAATCCTCTGGTCCGGGATCACCCGGACCGGTGTTGCAGGGAGATCGAGTCAGAAGATCAGGCTCGCTCCTGCGGAGACCATCGGCCCTGCCGGGACGCGGCCGATCAGATCGGTGCCGTCTCCGTTGATGTTCGCATGGTAGCGCGCGATGACCTGGACCTCGACGCCGAGTCGCCCCGCCGGGATCGCGGTCCGTACGCCGAGCTCCGCCGCGAGCTCGAACGGGAACAGGCTGCCGTTGCACTTGCGTGAGGGCGGGTTGTGGTTCTGGAATCGTCCGGGTCCCGGCTTGCGCGCCATGCAGATGACCGCGTCTGTCATCACGGTCACGAGGCCCGCGCCACCTCCGGCGACGATCGTCAGCGGCCCGCGACCGGGTCGATAGCGTGCGCCGAACGTCACCAGCTCACCCTCGACCCAGCGTCCATCCTGGCGGCCCAGGTTGACCGCCCAGCACACGTACCTCGACCACGTGGTCGGCTTGCGCGCGTCACACCATGCGAGCTCGAACAGGCCGCCGTCGCGCAGCTTGAACATCCGCATCTCGTAGCTCGTCTTGAGCTCGCGTCGTCTCCGGTCCACGGGCAGGACGGCCGCGGCGTCGGCCTCGGCCGGAACCGCCGGAACTGAGTGAGCGACCTCGCCGGCCGTGACTACGTCAGCGGGCTCCGTCGTGGCCGACGTACTGGTCCCGCCAAGCGGCGCGTCGACCAGCTCGGCCGGCGGCGGTGGGCTGGCCTCGGCGAGCATCGGGACCAGGACGAGGAACGGCAGGCGACGGATCCACGAGGTCATCCGGGGAGCACGAGGCAAGGCGCGCGCCAGCAGCGCCACGCACGCGAGACGCGGGCTGGAGCGGGCCTTCGCGCGGATCGACGCGTCCGGGTGATGGATTGTCGCCACCTCGTCGAGGAACCGTCGACACTCGCCGATGGAGCTCTCACGCGACATGAGATCTACGTGATCCTGCTTGTTTCAGCGACAGGAGCTCGTGACTGGGGTGACTCCGTCCTGGGGTTGCCGCGAGACGACGCCCCGGTGCCTCCGACCGAGCGCTGTGAGCTCGCCACCAGTCGCTCAGGCGTGAGCTCGCCACCAGTCGCTCAGGCGCATGGCTGTCCGGCTTGTTCGGCATGCGGACACTGTTCGTCCGTACTCCGAACAAACACGCTGCCCTTCGGCGTGTTTCACCGCGTTACTTGTCGGCAATCAGGTAGTTCCAGGTGCAATAGTTCGGAGACGCGGTCTCCCGTCGTTAAGGAGCCAGCAGCGAAGCCTTGGTGCGCTGGTCCTCCTCAGCCGTGAGCTCCTCGACCGGCTGGACGACGAAGACTCGTTTCGCGAGATCGTGCAACTTGTTGCGCCCCTGTGTGGAGCCGATCGTGCCGGCGCGATACTTCAGCGCCGACCATTCGTCGACGGTCGCGCCGAGCACGTTCTTCACGCGATCGTCGTTGAGATCGACCGCGACCTTCTGATCGTCGAGCTTCTTGTTGCCGGTCCAGTCCAGCGGGCCGCCGGCCGGCCCCTTGCGCGTCGCGCCCGACAGGACTCGCCACATAGTCTCGTAGCGATCCAGCGTCGGCGACTTCGGCTGCAGCCCGTCCTGCTCGGACAGCGCAGTCTCGTCGAGCGCCTTCATTGCGAATGGCTGATATCCGAAGCTCCGCACGTCGTTGATCGAGACTCCCGACGTCTGGAAGCTGTAGTTCATGATGCTCAGGTGGTTGGGTTTGTAGCTGGTGTCATCGGTACTTCCATGACGAAGCCCCAAGTTGTGGCCGAGCTCGTGGACGAAGGTCCCAACCTTCTCGTCGTCGGTGCCACCCCGGTTGCCGTTCCAGCGTCCGAGCGTGACGATGAAGTCCGAGCCTGGAGTACTCATCGAGTAGCCGCTCGACGATCCGTTGTTGTAGGCATTTGCCCAGATCATATAGTGATAGACGGGGCCTCTCGTGCTGGAGTCGAAGTATCGCTGCTTCAGGGCGTAGAACTCGCGATCCAGGGGAGACAGGTTGGCGTCGTAAGGGACCTCCTCGCCGCGTTCCAAGTGCAGGGTGATCCCACTGGAGCCGTCAGGGTTCTGGATGGGTGCCTCCGCGAACACCCGGACGATCCGCTTGATGACGTCGTCGCCGGATGCGAGGCCATTCGAGGCATCGGCGCGAGTCATGTAGTCCATCTCGACAAACACGTCCCGGCGGCGCGGCGACGCACCAAGCTGGCGGAGATCGATGCCATTGACGCCGTAGACCTCCCAGCCATCCAGCAGGCCATCGCCGTCGGTGTCGGGGTTCCCTGGATCTGTCTGCCACTGTTGCTCGTCGGCATCGCTGAGGCGGTCGCCGTCGAGGTCGCGGCCGTCGGCCGACTTCAGGACGAGATCATCCGACCTGAGGTTGGCCTTCATCGGCGACGCCCCGGATCGTCTCGCGGACCCGACCTCGACGGACAGCTTGTGCTCCGACTCATCCCCCCCGCAGCCGAGCGATGACAGGACCGCGAACGATATCAGCCAGCGCACGAGGGTCATGGCGACGGGGACAGAGGCAGAGGTTGAACCGCGAAGGTCACGCTCGTGCCTCGGCCGAACGTGTCGAAGCAGCGCAGCGTGACCGCGGAACCATCGAGCGCGGCGGCGCCGAAGCGCACCTCGAACCGGACGCGCTCCATGGCGGTACAGCTCATCGGCACCTCACGAACTGAGACCGATCCGTTCAGGACACCCAGATCGGGCTCGAGCAGGGTGACCGTGGACGCCCCGGCGATGACCTCCTCCGTCAGACACGAGTCGAGGTTGCCTACCGTCGAGACGGTCGCGGTGTATCCCACGCCTCGCGCGAGGGCCGTGGTCGGTGCCGTGAAGACCGGCGGATCGGCGATCGGGATGATGAGCGGCGTCGCGCTGGCACCCTTCGCAGAAGCCGTGATCGTCACGGCTCCCGCCTTGTCCGGCACGAAGAAGGACTGTGTGCTGGCATTGCCGCCTGTGTTCTGGAGGACGAGCTCGACCGTTCCGGCCGCGTTGTCGAAGCTCCCCATGCTCGCGTGCAGCGTGACCTTGGCTCCAGCCGATGCAGGGTGCGCGGAGACCTGCACGAGCGCCGACGCGCTGCCGCCGGATGGCAGATAACACTCGGCGGGCGCATGGATCTCGGACAGGGTAAGGTCCTGAACAGCGATGCCGGGCGCGGGACCGAGGGCGATGCTCGCGGTGTCGAGGGTGACTTCGGTGCCGCACCGATCGAGAGCCGTGACGTCGAGCCGCGCTGTATCTCCCTGCCGCTTCGCCTCGAGATCGTTGGTGAACAGCTGAGCCTCCCAGCGCTGCTGGCCGACACTGGTCAGCTGGGCGGGGACGTTGCCGACGCGCACCTCCACGATCGGCACCGTCGTGTGAACAAGCACCGCGACCTTGTGCGGGATGACCACGGTGGACCCGACCGGGATCTCCTTCCCCTCCACGATCTCTCCCGTGATCGGCAACCGTGTGACCTCGCACTCCGCTTCTTCGGTCCTGGGGGCGCAGCCCAGCAGCACGAAGGTGACCAAGACTGCGGATCTCATTTGATGACTCCGATGGACTTGAGGAAACCCGGCGTGAAGTTCATGACCAGCATGAACGTCGGCGTCGCGACGTTGTGAGTGGGAATGGCGGTGATCGCAGTTGGAATGAGCGCCCCGGGCTCGAACCCGCCATTCGGGGCGTCGTGGCGCGCAAACCCGGCGAACAGTCCGATCGCGAAGTCAGGACCGATGGCAAGTTCGGGACCGAACGACAGCGACGTGAAAGACTTGAAGTCCGCGCCGAGTCCAAGCAAGCCCAGTCGAACGCCGAGCCCCAGCGCCAGATCCAGCGAGTCCTGGCGCACGTCCCTGAGAAGATAGGTGAGGCCGACGACCAGTTCGGTCTGCGTGAGCCCGGCACCTTCCCCTTCGAGGACGGCGGCGAAGCGCTGCCCATCCGCGCTCGCCTGGATACCCACCGTCCGGGCCCACGGCCGCCACGAGAACCCCAGGCCCAACCGGATCGCGAACCGATAGAGCGCTTCGACGGTGTACGAGTACTCCAGCTTTCCCACCTCGGTGGAGGACCCATCGGCTTTCGGCTTCACGACAGTGACGCTGAGCGGCGCCGTACCGGGCTTGCGTGGACCGAAGTGCCAGACCTGAACCTTCGGTGCGATGCCCTCGCCCGCGGCCGTGCGGCCATCCTTCACCATGGAGGCCGTCCCCGGTGTTCCGCCGAGCGAAACGTGCTCGCGGTCACCCTCGTCGTGCCAGACACGAACCACGAACTTGCGCCCGACTTGAACGACGTCACCTACGAAGACACACGAATCCGCGTCGCGCCCGCACGTCAACGTCACGATCCCATGCCCCGAACGAGTCAGATCGACACACACATAGTAGACGTCGGGTTGGGCCGGATAAATGATCGAATCCTTGCAGCGTTGCTCCAGGAGCCCTGGATCGTCGGGCGGATCTGGATCCGGCGCCGACGGTGCCTTTGGCTGAAGCGCGAATTTGCGCCACGTCCCGCTCGAGGTCTCGGCGTCGAGCACGTTGGCGATCAGCCAGACGGTCTCCTTTCGAGCCCATCGGGCGAAGAGCACAGCTCGCGCGTCTTGGTCGATCGCGACGTCCTGGTTCGAGACATTGCACGTCACCTGAACGGGCTTGTCGAGCATGATGTAGCAGTCCGGCTTCTTGACCGAGATTTGCTTCGAGATCTTAACCTGCGCCCACTGGGGCACCCCGTCCGTGCCGAGGGGGACCTCGATCGCCGCGTCGCCACCTTGAAACGCCTTTAGGGGTTTTAACTGGATGATCGCGAACACGCTCGAGTCGGCTCTGCTGATGGCGAGCTCTAACTCCTCGGTGCCGAGTTTCTCGAACAGCTTCTGACAGCTCGGCGATGGATACGCGCCGTGCGGGATCGCGACCTGTCCGCTCGCCGCAGCGAGCCGGCACCCTTTGAGGATCCGTGCTTCGGGCGAGGCCGACACAGGATAGATGTCCACGGGCCCCGTCGGATAATCGGCTAGATCGATCTTGATCGGAGCGAAGTAGAGCGCTCCCGCAGGAGCGAAGTATCGCTCGAGCTCGACCAAGGCTCGACTGGGTGGCGACGATTGGCGCGTGATGGCGATCGGATCCGCGACGCTCACCCCCATCGTCGAGACTACAATCAATGATATCCAGCTCCAACGCACGGTGTGCCCTCCCTTGCCGTATCCTACTGCCTCTCGAACAACGCAACGGGTAATGCACGGGTATCCGAGTTCGCGAAAATCTTGCGCATACCCGGCAAGATACGGGAGGCGCAGAGGGGATTCGCCAGGTAGCACCCATGTCCGCCGCCGACACCGAGGTGTGGAGGTGATCGCCTCGGGCTCATTGATCGCAGGCTCGCTGCGATTGGGGAGCACGCATCGCAGCTCCCGCCGTGCTTCGCCGAGGCGCGGCGCGACGTCGCGCGCACGCAGAGACGTACGAAGTGCACTCTGACATGTCATAATCAGCCACACATCGGTCCGGCGTCGTGATGTCGCCTGCCGGAATTGGTCGGCGGTCTAGAAGCGGCGGGTCACGGCTTCTTCGAGCGCGAGCGCGGGTCGGCAAACTCGTCGAGTATGCGGGTGGCTGCGGCGTTGAGCTCGTCGCGCACCCAGGCGGCCAGGGTCTGCTCGCGTGCCTCGGAGGCGCGCTGCCACAGGGCGCGCTCCTCCTGCGTGGCCCGGATGCCGATCTGGGCGTCGCTTGGCTTTCCGGCCGGATCGCGCGGGCGCGGTGCTCGTCCTCCGCCGGGCCATCGCGTGCCGCGGGCGAGCGCGGGCGAGACCTCCTCGAGCTGGCGCTTTCCACCGGTGTACGGCGTGCGCTTCGCCCAGCCATTGGACTCCATCGGCCAGCGGACGAGCGCACCCTCCGCGTCGGTCCCGATCCATTGGGTGGGGTACTCCGGCGACCTGTAGAGCTTCATCGCGGCGGAGTCTCAGGTGCGATCAACGCGGTGTCAAGACGGCGTGAAGAACGCCGACTTCTGAAGGACGGTCCTTCTGGTTGACAAGAGCGACAAGCAGTCCTAGAGTTTTGGCTGTCGAGAGCACGGTGAATGCTGCGGGCTGAAGCTGGGCCGCGGTCTGACAAGCCGTGCTCTCGGTGTAACGGGCCGACCGGACGCGGAGGGCGAACCGGCCGGGATGACCACTGCTTCACGCAAGGAGCCGATCGATGTCCACGTTTCCCGAGCGCAAGACCCGGCCGCCGCGGCGGTCTCGCAAGGACCACACTGCCAAGCGCCATGGTGACGAGCCGGCTCGTGTGATCCGTGTGGCCCCGGAGGCGCGGAAGCACGTGGTCGTGATCGAGGCGCTCGAGGCGATCGGCTGGCGCGTGAACGAGCTCCGGCCGTCGATCGATCGCGAGCTGTGGCACGTGACGATCGAGCGCGTCGATCTCGTCGCGAGCATGACGGTGACGGCGCCGGATCCGGACGTCGCGCTCGAGGAGCTGGCTCGCTACGCGGCGGCCGACGCGCCGCGTGCGTGAAGTGCAGCGGCGCGGCTGGCGCCGAGCATCGTCGTCGAGAAGGTCGCTTTGACGCGACGCGTCTAACGCACTGCGCCCTCATTATATAGGCTGAGGGGCGCCGAGCTGGCGCATTCACTCGTTCGGGCGTGAGTGCGAGCGCTCTCGCCAAAGCGCGGCGCGCCGCGCGCGACGGGGGATGTCCCGAAGCGACGCGACGCGAACTGGGGGCCGATCGGTCGTCACGAGCGCGGCGGCCGTGTTCGCGCGAGCCTGGCTGAGCACGTGATTAGGCCCCCTGAGCGAGCGCGCGAGGGAGCATCCCCCTCGCGCGCTGGCAGCCGCGCGTCTCGTAACGAGCAGCTCCGTGCGCGTTCGATCTCCGCTCGCGGCGCTACCGCCGCTACGGCGCGCGCGGCGCTATCGGCGCGCCAGATGGATCGCGAGCGGCCAGCGGACGCGGCGTCGCTCGCCGTCGGGCCACGTGGCCGCGAGCCTCGCGCAGAACGCGTCGAACGGGCCTTGGCCCTCGCGCTCGACGAGGCGCGCGGTCGCCGACCACGACGAGACGTAGCCGATGACCTCGTCGCGCGTCCAATCGGCGGTCATGTCGATCAGCGGCGCCTCCACAGCAGGCCATGGCATTACCAGATCGCGGTAGCCATTCTCGACGTGCTCTCGACCGCGGGGCCAGTACGGTCCGGCGATCTCGCGGTTGTAGCGGCGGAGCTCCACGTCGGGAGGCCCGTCCGTCACGAGGTTGCCGTAGCTGACGAGCGCCACGAGCGCCCCGGGTACGGCGACGCGCGCGGCCTCGACCAGGAAGCGCGGCCAGTCGAACCAGTGCGCGGCCTGCGCGGCGACCACGAGCGAGACGCTCGACGTGGGCAGGCCGCTGTCCTCGGCGGACGAGCGCCGGTACTCGACGCGCGGGTGCGCGATGGCGGCGGCGAGCTGCGCCTGCGCGGGATCGGTCGCGATCACGCGCGGGAACCGCTCGGCGAGCGCGACGGAGAGCTGGCCGTTGCCGCAGCCGACGTCCCAGACGACGCCGGCGGGGTCGGCATTCGTGGCGAGGAGATCGACGAGCGCGGCGGGGTAGCGCGGCCGGAACGCGGCGTAACGCGCAGCGACCGAAGAGAAGTGATCGGCGAAGCTCATGCGGCCTGGGATGCGGGCCCGCCGCTAGAAGTAGCGGCCGGAGAGGCCGAGGCCGCCCTCGAGCTCGAACCGCAGCCAGCGCGCGACCGACGCGGTCTCGCCGACGAACGCGTAGACGCCGAGCGTGCGGGAGACATCGACCCAGAGGCCGCTCAGGTTGCGGATGCCGACGTCCTTGCCGCGGCTCGCGTTGCGCGCGTCCTCGTAGCCGGCGAAGTCGAAGATGACCTGCGCGGTGGTGAACAGCTTGAAGCGGCCATCGGAGAAGAAGAACCGCGCGCCGGGCGAGAGGTGGAACAGCCGCGGGCCGTCGTCGCCGGGCGCCGCGCCGAAGTCGCGCTCGAGGCCGAGCCGCAGCTCGGCGATGAGATCCACGCGGCGCGCGACCCCGTAGCCGAGCTCCAGATCGAGGCTCATGGGCGCGCGCCCGGTGCACACGGGCGCGAAGCCGTACTGGGCCTGCGGGTCGGCGTCGCCGCAGTACACCATGCTGTCGTAGGTGGCGATCGCCCGCATGCCGAGCGCGACCCGCACGGAGCCCTGGAGCTGGCCCTTGTGCGAGAGATCGGCCTCGGCCGACGCAGCAGCAGCAACGGGCGCGGGCGCGGGCGCGGGCGGCGGCGGCGACTGGGCGCGGGCGACCCCGGCGGGCGCGCCGATGGCCACGGCAAAAGCGCTGGCGACGAGGCGGCCCCGCATCGGGCGACGCTAACACAGCAGCCCCGCGCTGGCCTGGCGGCGCGCCGGGCGCTACCTTCCCCCGGATGCGCGGACCGACGCGACGAGGGCTCCTCGCGGGCGGCGCGGCGACGGCCGCGGGCCTCGCCTTGCCGGGGCGCGCGCGCGCGATCGGCCCGGGCTCGAAGTTCCGGTTCGGTCAGCTCCAGCTGGGGAGCGGCACGTCGTGGAACCCGCGCCCGACGGGGCTGCGCCGGCTGGGCTGGGAGCTCGAGAAGCGCACGTCGCTCACGGTCGAGCTGGATCCGATGGTCGTCACCCCGACGAGCGACGCGCTCCACCAGGTCCCGTTCCTCTACCTGGCGGGCGATCGCGAGCTGACGCTGCCGCCGGGCCCGGCGGGCGCGGCGGCGATCGAGGCGCTGCGCCGGTTCCTCACGTTCGGCGGGTTCCTGCTGATCGACTCGGCGGAGGGCTCGACCGACGGCGCGTTCGACGGCTCGGTGCGCAAGCTGATCTCGGCGATCTTCCCGCCGCCGGCCAAGGGCCTCGAGATCGTGCCGACGGATCACGTGGTCTACAAGTCGTTCTACCTGCTGGATCGGCCGCTGGGCCGGCTCGCGATCGCGCCGGCGATCGAGGCGGTGATCCGCGACGGCCGGATCGTCGCCGCGTACGTCGCGAACGATCTGGGCGGCGCGTGGGCGCGCGACGACTTCGGCAACTACGACTTCACGTGCGAGCCGGGCGGCGAGCGGCAGCGCGAGCTGTCGTTCCGCATGGGCGTCAACTTCGTGATGTACGCGATCTGCCTCGACTACAAGGCGGATCAAGTGCACGTGCCGTTCATCATGAAGCGGCGGCGCTGGAAGCCGGATGACGGCGCGATCGTCCCGCCGCCGAGACCGAAGAAGCCGTGAACATCGTCCTGTTCTCGGAGCTGGTGCGCTACGCGCTCGCGGGGATCGCGATCACGATGCTGATCGCCACGGTGCTCGCGGTCAGGCGCGGCGCGGCGGGCTGGGCGC
>Ga0247790_10000126_pt1 | contig 39360 bp, 32 predicted proteins | sample UWRJS171409R4_FD_179913 | JGI IMG/M metagenome (GOLD analysis project Ga0247790, IMG submission 179913) | Soil microbial communities from Arlington Agricultural Research Station in Wisconsin, United States - UWRJ-S171-409R-4 | ecosystem: Environmental > Terrestrial > Soil > Agricultural land...
CATTCTCTACCGTGAATTCGAGATCAACCGTCACGCTCCTGTCTGCCTTTGTTTGCCTCTCGGCCTCGAGAACGCCGGGCACGACTCCTCGATCGGCTGGACGGTCCCGGTGACTGCCGTCTGGGATCATTCATCCGGGTCGTTCTGGTCCAGCGGCATTCGCGCCGGCACGATGGTCACGACCTCGATGGCATCGGGTCGCAGCCGGTAGAGGACGCGGTTCCACTTGTCGACGAGCTCTCGCAACTGCCACCGCCCGTATTCGGGCACGACACGACCGAGCTGCGGATGATCTTGCAGCCGATCGACTCGGCGAATCAGCTCGTCCACGACCTGCGCGGCCTTCTCGGCGGTGTGGCGTTGCGTCAGCCTCGTTTCGAGGTCGACGAGCGCCATGACCGCGTCGTCCGACCAGACGACCTTCATCCGCGACCGCGCGCCAGACGCTGCTCTTCGAGGAAGGTCCGTACTTCATCGGTGGTTCGCGTGCGACCCGCGTCGAGGTCGGCGATTCCGCGCTCGATCGCTGCCGCCACCGACCGCTCGTACCGCAGGAAGTCTCGCAGGGCGTCGTTGGCCAGGGCGCTCAGCGGTCGGCCGGAGCTCTCCGCGAGCTTGCGCAGCTCTTCGCCTACGTCGTCGTCGAGCTCCACGCTCTCGGCTGCGGTCGCCATGCCGGCAATGTAGCAAGCATCGCGCCCTTCGGTGCAGGCGGCTGCTGCTGCGGCGGCGGCGCCGCCGACGGCCGCGGCAGCCGCGGCCGGGACGTTCAGGCGGCCGGGCAACTCTGGTAGCCTGTCGCCCGCATGGCTTTGCAGGTGACATCGTGAAGGGCATCGTGCTCGCGGGCGGGGCCGGCACGCGCCTCTACCCGATGACGCGCGCCGTGAGCAAGCAGCTGCTCGCCGTCTACGACAAGCCGATGATCTACTACCCGCTGAGCGTCCTCATGCTCGGCGGCATCCAGGACATCCTGCTCATCTGCACGCCGCGGGACCGCGCGGCGTTCGAGGCCACGCTCGGGGACGGCTCGGACTTCGGCATCCGGCTCACCTACGCCGTGCAGGACGCGCCGCGCGGGATCGCCGAGGCGTTTCTCATCGGCGAGGGCTTCATCGGCGGCGAGGGCGTGGCGCTCGTCCTCGGCGACAACCTGTTCTACGGCATGGGCCTCACCGCCATGTTCGAGAGCGCCGCGCGGCTCCAGACGGGCGCGTTGATCTTCGGCTACTACGTGAAGGATCCGACGCAGTACGGCGTGGTCGAGTTCGACCCCGAGGGGCGCGTGCTCTCGCTCGAGGAGAAGCCGGCCCGGCCGCGCTCGCACTACGCCGTGCCGGGCCTGTACTTCTACGACGATCAGGTGGTCGGGATCGCCCGAAGGCTAAGGCCGTCCGCGCGCGGCGAGCTCGAGATCACCGACCTGAACCGCGTGTACCTCGAGGCGGGGACGCTCAAGGTCTCGGTCATGGGCCGCGGCACGGCGTGGCTCGACACGGGCTCGCCGGACGCGCTGCTCCAGGCGAGCAACTTCATCCAGACCGTCGAGACGCGGCAGGGGCTCAAGATCGGGTGCCTCGAGGAGATCGCGTTCCGCAAGGGCTTCATCGACATCGACCGGCTCCGCACGCTCGGCCGCGCGCTCGAGAAGACGGAGTACGGGCAGTACCTGCTCGCGATCGCCCGGGAAGCAGCAGGCTCGAGATGAGCGGGCAGGTCGGGGTCATCCTCCAGCCGAGCTACGTGCCCTGGCGGGGGTACTTCGACCTCGTGCACCGCGCCGACGTGTTCGTGTTCTACGACGACGTCCAGTACGACAAGCACGGCTGGCGCAACCGCAACCGGATCAAGACGGCGAACGGCGTCCAGTGGCTCACGATCCCGGTCTCCTCGAAGGGCAACGTCACGGGCGGGCTCCGGATCGCCGACGCGCGCATCACCTGGACGCAGGACTGGGCGAAGAAGCACGCGGCGACGCTCCGCCAGAGCTATGCGCGGGCGCCGTTCTTCGCGCAGTATGTGCCGATGCTCGAGGCGTTCTACGCGGGCCGGCCGGAGCGGCTCGCCGACTTCACGATCGAGACGACGCGCGCGCTCGCCCAGGCGCTCGGGATCACGCACACGCGCTTCGTGCGCTCGTCCGAGCTCGGGGTGTCCGGAGACCGGACGGAGCGGCTCGTGCGCATCCTCGAGGCGGTCTCGGCGACGCACTACATCAGCGGGCCCTCGGCGCGGGCGTACCTCGACGAGGCGGTGTTCGCCGAGGCGAAGATCGGCCTCGAGTACATGGTCTACGACTACCCGGAGTACGAGCAGCTCCACCCGCCGTACGATCCGGGCGTGTCGGTGCTCGATCTCCTGTTCATGAAGGGGCCCGAGGCGCCGGAGTACATCTGGGGCGGCAAGACGGCGCGCGCGGCGGCGGGAGGCCCGGCGTGATCCCGTTCAGCCGCCCCGGGCTCCTCGGTCCCGCGCTGGCGTACATCCAGGAGGCGATCGCCGCGCGGCGGCTGTCCGGGGACGGCCCGTTCTGCCGCCGCGCCGAGCAGCTGCTCGAGGGGGCGCTCGGCGTGCCGCGCGCGCTGCTCACCACGTCGTGCACGCACGCGCTCGAGATGGCGGGCCTGCTGCTCGAGCTTGGGCCCGGCGACGAGGTGATCGTCCCGGCGTTCACGTTCGTCTCGACGGTGAACGCGTTCGTGCTGCGCGGCGCGCGTCCGATCTTTGCGGACGTCCGGCCCGACACGCTGAACCTCGACGAGGCGCTCCTGCCGGCGCTGGTCACGCCGCGGACGAAGGCGATCGTCCCGGTGCACTACGCCGGGGTGGGCTGCGAGCTGGACGCGATCGGCGAGATCGCGCGCGCGTGCGGCGCCGCGGTGATCGAGGACAACGCGCACGGCCTGTTCGGGAGCTACCGGGGGCGGCCGCTCGGCACGTTCGGCACGCTCGCGACGCAGAGCTTCCACGACACGAAGAACTTCACGTGCGGCGAGGGCGGCGCGCTGCTCGTCAGCGACGAGCGGCTCGCGGCGCGCGCGGAGATCCTGCGCGAGAAGGGCACCGACCGGAGCCGGTTCTTCCGCGGCGAGGTCGACAAGTATACCTGGGTCGACGTGGGCTCGAGCTACGTCCTGTCGGACATCCTCGGCGCGATGCTGCTCGCGCAGCTCGAGGCGCGCCGCGAGATCCAGGGCCGGCGCGCGTGGATCTGGCACCGCTACGCCAAGGAGCTCGCGGGCTGGGCGGAGTCCCGTGGGATCCGGCTGCCGATCGTGCCGGCCCACTGCGAGCAGACGTTCCACATGTTCTACCTGCTCGTGCCGGCGGCGCGCCGGCCCGCGTTCATCGCGCACCTCAAGGCGCGCGGCGTCCAGGCGGTGTTCCACTACCAGCCGCTCCACCTCTCGCCGATGGGCCTCCGCCACGGCGGCGCGCCGGGGGCGTGCCCGGTCACCGAGCAGATCGCCGACGAGCTGGTCCGGCTGCCGCTCTACAACGATCTCGACGATGCCGATCAGGGCCGCGTGATCGACGCCGTGCGCGCATTTTCGTGACGTGACGCGATCACGCCGGGCGGCCGGGTCGCTTGACCCCCGCGCCGGCCGATGGCAGACACGTACCCTATGTCTGCTTGCGAGGTCTGCGCGTCGACCCGGTTCGATCCGATGTTCGAGAAGCTGGAGCATCGGTTCGTCCGCTGCGCGGACTGCGGGCTCGAGCGGATCTCGCCGCAGCCGACCGACGAGACGCTCGCGCAGATCTACGGCGCGCACTACTACGACGCGTGGGGCCTGCACGACAACGAGGCGGTGGTCGCGGCGCTCAAGAAGCGGACGTTCGCCTACGTGCTCGACAAGCTGCCGCCGCACGCGCCGGGGCAAAAGCTCCTCGACTGCGGCGCGGCCACGGGCTTTTTGCTCGAGGTCGCGCGCGAGCGCGGCTACGAGCCGTACGGCCTCGAGCTGTCCGAGTTCGGCGCCCAGGAGATCGCGCGCAAGTTCGGCGAGGATCGCGTGTTCTGCGGCGAGCTCCAGCACGCGGCGTTCCCGGACGCCAAGGCCGGGGACTTCAGCGTCATCACGATGTGCGATTACATCGAGCACGTCCGCGATCCGCGGCAGACGCTGACGCTCGCCCGAAGGCTCGTCGCGGACGGCGGCACGCTCGCGATCACCACGCCGGACGCAGGGTCGCCGTCGCGGCGCGTGCTCGGCACCGGCTGGACGCACTACAAGATCGAGCACCTGTTCTACTTCAACAAGAAGAACCTGGAGCGCCTCCTGAAGGAGGTCGGCTTCACCCGCGTCGCGTTCTATCCGCTGTGGAAGTCGCTGACGCTCGACTACATCAGCCATCAGTTCGAGGTGTACCCGCACCCGGCGCTGACGCAGGTGGCGCGCGGCATCCAGCGGTTCGCGCCAGCGAAGCTGCGCGCGCTGCCGCTGCCGTTCACGACGGGCGAGCTGCTCGCGGTCGCGACGGCCTAGCCCGGTCGGTTCCGGCTACGGCGCGCCGGCGCGGCGGAGCACGAGCCGGATCAGCGTCGGATCGAACCAGGATCCCTGGCCGGCGTTGCAGTGGGGGAGCGGCAGGCACCCGGTCAGGGTCAGCGTCGCGAGGTCTCCTTCGCGCTGCACGTCGAACACCAGGGCGTTCGCCCCGCGCTGTGCCCCGGTATTGCGGTCCCACTCGCCCGGGAACGTCCACAGCCGCAGCTCCCGGCCATCTTGCTCGGCGAGCCCGTGCAGGCCCCCGCGCAGCTCGTCGACCAGGACCGTGCAGGGAGGGACCGGGATCGGCCAGACATCGTCCCAGTAGTAGAGGAGCGCCCGCGTGGCATCGATCACGAGCCGCGGATCGAACGTCCACCCCATCGTCATCTTGAACTGGTCGATGCAGGTGTCGGTCAGCAGCGTGCGGTCGGGATACTCGAGCGAGACGGCGTTCCAGGTCCCGATCAGCGCCGGGGACCACGGCGGCGCGCGGTCGAAGATCCAGCTCGTCGGGGGCGCCGTGGCGGTGCCGCGTGGATCGCGGACGTCCCAGGTCAAGGTCAGCCGATCGCCGTCCAGCTCGGTCGCGTACACCGCGATCTCCCCGGCCGGATCGGCCATGACCCAGCGATCCGGCTCGACGGTGATCGCGTAGGCGATCGGCGCCGGCGCGCTCACGAGCGCGGCGTCGGACGGCGCGAGCACTCCGTCATCGAGGACGAGCAGCCGGATATGCCAGGTGCCGGCCGCGTCGCCGCGCGACGTGAACAGGGCGTCGCCCCGGATCGCGCGCGGCGCGCCGTCGCGCGTCTCGGTCACGAGCGCGCCGCCTTCGGCCGGCCGCGTGCGCGCTGTGATCAGCCACAGCCCGTCGAAGTCGCCCGCGGCCGGCGGCCGAGCGAGGTTGTCGCCGCATCCGGCAGATGCCAGGAGCACGCCCGCGAGCAGGTGGAGGCACCGCATGAGGATCGACACGGGATCTTGCACCCGATGTGCCGTACCTCGACGTGGGCTCCATCATCAGCCGCCGCCCGGAGAGGGCGCCGAGGTTGCGCGTGCCGCGGCGCGCCGCGCGCCAGTTGCGCGCGTCAGGTGTGCACGCCAGTTGCGCGCGTCAGGTCGGCGGGGGGGCCGGCGGTAGCGCCGCTGGGAGCGCCGCCGGGAGCGCTGGCGCCGCCGGGATCAGCTCGAGGCGGTGCAGGCGCACCGCGAGGTACTCGCTCGTCGCGTGCTCGTACTCGAACGTGACGCGCTGGAGGCCGTCCGCGGTCGGCGCCAGCGCGGTCGGCGCCAGCGCGGTCGGCGCCAGCGCCTCGGGCGGCACGGGGCCCTCGAGCACGATGATGCCGTCGTGCCACGCGAACGTCCGCGTGGCGATCCGCTGGCCGTTCACCTTCACGGTCACCGTCTGCTGGACGCCGAGCGGCAGGACGACGGGCGTCGAGATCGTGGCGCGGAGCGTGAGCGGCCCTTCACTCGCGGAGGGGGGCGCGATGGGGACGAGCAGCGTGCTCTCGCGGACCAGCGGCGCCGTCTGCAGGTGCTTGAAGCCCTGGAGCGTGAAGATCTCGTGGCCGGGCGCGCGCGCCCGGAGGAACGCGTAGCCGGGCATGCTCTCGTCGCCAGCCTGGCGGCTCGTGAACCCGGCGAGCTTGTACGGCTCCGAGGCCAGCGTCTCGAAGTCGATCAGCCGCGCCGGCTGGCGCGGGATGCGCTCGCGCTGCATGCGATCGAGCTCCTCGAGCGTGAGCTGCCGGACGCGCACCTCCGCGGACTCGTGCACGACAGCCCCGACGTCCGCGAGCTGCTCGTCGAGGTCGCGATCGATCTTGTCGAACTCGCGGCCCCACTGGTTGCGGTAGAAGTCGGGCCGCGACAGCCACCACCACCGCCGCGAGCCGCCGAACGTCGCGTAGAGCCACTTGTCGTAGGCGTGGCGCCGCAGGCGCTTGAACTGGACGGTCGTGAGCGCGGAGTCCGTCCCGGTCTCCTCGAACTGGTGCCGCAAGGTCAGCGGATCGGTGATGATCCCGAACGCGTAGCGGTTCCAGTAGTACCGGCTCGGCGAGTCGACGGTGATGTTCGTGAGGACGTAGTTGTGCCGGTCGCGCGCGAGCGCCTTCGAGATCGCGGCGATGTCGTCCGGCCGCACGAACGTCTTCTTGAAGATCTTCAGCTGGAAGCCCTGCCAGCCGACGTAGGCGGCCGCAAGGAGGAGCGCGATCACGCGCGACCGCGCCCACGTCCCGACGAGCAGGGTCGCGATGCTGAGCGAGGCGTACGGCAGGAGCAGGAGCGTCGTGTGGTACTGCTCGACGAACAGCTGCGAGAACACGCTGATGAACGGGATGCCCGCTGCGAGGAACAGGAGCGGCAGGAGCGGGAAGTCGGGCCGCCGGCCGCGCAGCCGATCTACCACCCCGACGAGCTGGACGAAGCCGCACACGTAGAACAGCGGCGTGAAGAACCGCCACGCGCGCCAGAACACCATCTGCGCGAGGCCCTCCTTGTACGAGCGCGCGTAGCTCGACGTGGAGCGCTCGAGGAACTGGAAGACGAGGTCCTTGTACCACTCGTGCGAGCCGACGGCCCAGATCGCGAGGAGGTTCTTGACGGCGATGCTGACGAGGCCGCTCGTGGCGACGACGAGGATCACGATGAGCCCGGGGCCGCCGAACCAGCGGTGCTTGCGCAGCTTGATCGTGCCGAGCAGGAGGATCGGCACGTAGAAGTAGAAGTCGTAGCTCGCGATGAAGCAGAAGAACGTCGCCACGCTCACGCACGCGAGCTGCCACGGGCGCCGCTCGTCGAGCCAGCGCACCGCCGCGGCGAGCGTCGCGTAGCCGGCCATCGTGTAGAGCGGGATGTGGTGCAGCGTGTCGGCGTACTGCAGCCACAGGAGGTTCACGGCCATGACGGCCACGGCGACCTTCGCGACCACGCCGTTCATCAGGCGCTGCACGAACGCGTGGAAGAAGTAGAGCGAGAGCGCGCTGAAGAAGATCGCGATGATCCGGTAGAACGCCAGGTGGTTGCCGCCGGTCGACCACTGCAAAAAGCCGTTCACGAGGTCCGGCAGCGGCGGGTAGTGCGTGTAGACGAGCGTCGTGTCGGTGATGGGGCCGATGTCGACGCGCGGCGTGAACGCGAGCTTGATGAAGCCCTCCTCCGCGAAGTGGCGGCCCGACGTCAGGGCGTTGCCGTCGGACCAGGGATCGCCCCAGTTCGTGCGGAACGGCTCGAACGCCGACTCGAGCAGGTACAGCCCGACGAGCGCGAGGCACGCGATGAACAGGCCCTTCAAGATGCGTGGCCACGGCGTGACGTTCACGCGCGCATACAAACACGCGTCGCGCGCGCAGGGAAGATCGACGGCGCCCGCGGTGTGTGCGCGCGGCTACAGGGCGCGGCGGGCGTGGCCAGACCGTGCGCTGCGGCTCGCTTCACGAGGAGCGGCGCAGCTCAGGGCGAGGCCGGCGGGGACGGCGAGGACGGCGGGGACGGCGGCGCGGCGGCCGGCGGCGCGGCGGCCGGCGCGGCGGCCGGCTCCCACGTCACCGACTCGAGCACGGCGGTGCGCGGCTCGCGGCTCCCGCGGACCGGATCGTCGATGCTGCTGAACACGAGGTAGAGATCGTGCCAGCCACCGGCGAGCTGCGCGGCGGAGAGCGGCAGCTCGAGCGCGTACGCACCGCCTGGGTCGGGGAGGATCGACGCGACGAGCGCGCCGTCGAGCGCGACGTCCATGCGCGGCCGCGTGTACACCTTGCCGAGCGCCATCTGGGCGCGTAGCGCGAGGCGCATGTCCGTCTCGCCGCGGACGCGCAGGTGCACGCGGCGGTTGAGCGCGCGGATCGCCTTGCCGCGCATCGCCCGCAGCGCGCCGGCCGGATCGGCGTCGGGGGCGCGCGGCGGCGCGGGGCGGCCGGGGCCGACCTCGAACCAGCGCGCGACCTCGAGCCTGGGATCCACGAACTCGAGGTCCTCGACGCCGTCGTCGAACAGGAGGTCGTGGCGCGACGTCAGAGACCACGCATCGGCGAGCCCCGCGCGCGCGGCGAGCGCCGTCACCCACGCGTCCCGGCGCGCCGGCTCGCTGCCGCCCGCGGCGCGCCGGGAGGCGGGCCCAAGCGGCGCGGTGAGATCGAGCGCGACCAGCCCGTCGTCGTCGTAGAGGACCTTCGTCGTGGTGGCGAGCTCGGCGAGCGAGTCGATCATGTCGAGCTCGTACGCGCTCATGATGGCGTACAGCTCGCCGTCGTTGAACAGCCGCCAGATCCAGAACGGCCGGCGGTGGAAGTAGCGCGAGCGGTCCGTGCGCACGAACGCGACGTACGGGTAGCCGGCCGCCACGAGGTACTCGCGCAGCTCCTCGGCGCCGCGGAACGCCGGCAGCTGCCCGCCGCTTGTCTCGGGGCTCGCGAAGCCGGGCGTGTCGAGGTTTCCGATCCGGTTGCGGCGGAAGTCGAGGAACGCCGGATCGTCGAGCAGCACCGCGGCGCGCGCGCCCGGCGGGATCCGGGCCTGCATCGCGGCGTGGCGCACAGCTTCGCGGCGCGCCGCCGGATCGCCGGTCCGATCGAGCGCGGCGGCCTCGCGCAGATCGCGGGACAGCGCGACGAGGCGCTTCGGCACGGCGCCGCGCTCGACGAGGAGCTGCAGCGCGAGCGCGGCGAGGAGGAGCCACCGCCCGATCACGGGGAGCCGCGCGGCGCGCTCGTGCTCCGCGCCGATCTCGATCACGAAGATCGCGGTCAGCGCGACCGCGAACCCGAACGCGTAGCGCCACAGGTGCAGCGGATCGAGGCCGGCGAAGCTGTGGACGAGCGCGACGAACCCGAGCGCGGCCGCGACGAGGAGCGCGCGCAGCGGCCGGCCGGGCCGATCCTCGGCGGTGCACGCGAGCAGCGCGAACAGGATCGGCATCACCACGATCGGCGACGTCTCGATCGCCGCCCACGCGAGGTAGAGGAGCTCGCGCGCCCACGTCATGCCGCTCGGCCGCAGGGACAGCTCGTGGTTCCACGTGCCGCCCGCGTACGGGAACAGGAACGTGCCGTTCGACAGGTACGCGGCCAGCCACCAGCTCGCGATGGCGAGCAGCCCCACGCCGGCGGCGCGCATCCAGCGCACCCGCTCGCGCGACACGGCCTGCCGCCACGGCAGCTCGCGCCGCGCCGCGAGAAGGCGCTGCGCGAGCACGAGCGCGATGAACAGGACGGCGACGGCGATGTAGTTCTGGCGCAGCGTGCAGGTCGCGGCGCCGACGAGCCCGACGAGCGACCAGCGATCGCGCAGGGTGGTGCGGTACAGCGCGAGGAACAGCGCGACGCCCGTCCAGTGCGCGCCGGTGTTGATCGAGGTGTCCGGCAGGAGCAGCAGCACGAGCGCGAGCAGCGCGGTCCAGATCGGCGGGACGCGGCGCTCGCGCGCCATGCCGGTGACCAGGAGGAGCGCGAGCCCGAAGCACAGCGCCTTGTCGATGAGGTGGACGTTCGCGAGCGTGCCGCGGGCCGCGGCGAGCGCCCCGAGGGCCGTCTGCCCGCCGTACGCGCCCATGCGCCGGAACGAGAACGGCTCGACGAGGTCGCCGGTGTCGAGCAGCCGCTTGACGAGCGGCGTGTACGCGAGGTCGTCGTCCCACGGGTTGCGATCCAGCGCGGCGACCCCGCCGATCATCTGGTACAGCGCGAGGAGGGTGAGCGCACCGACGAGCGCGGCGAGGGTCGGGCGGGCGCGCGCGTAGCGCAGGCCGTCGCGCACGCGGTGCCAGCTCGGGGCGGGGGACAAAAGCTCGCGCCACGCAAAGCCGATCGCGCCGATGCCGGCGAGCGCGAGGATCTGCGGCCGCGCGAACAGGCCCGCGGCGATCAGGACGCCGGCGACGGCCAGGTAGCCGGCGGCGCCCCACGCGGCGCGCAGCCCGAAATCGGGATCCGGGACCTGGCGGAGCCGGACGACGATGTAGCCCCAGCCGGACAGCACGCAGAACAGGAACGCGAGCCACGCCGTGCCACCGCGCAGCACCGAGTACGGCATCGCGACGCCCGCGACGCCGAGCGCGAGCACGACCGCGATCGTGACGGCGCGCAGCACGCGATCGAACGCCGCCGTCTCCGACAGCCGCGGCGCGCGCTGCCGCGGCGGCTCTGGCTCCTCCTCGTGCGGCACGCGCCGACGTTGGTATCCCGGTTCCGCCGGTGATGCAACGACGGTGCCGGCGCGCGGCGACCGCTTACGTCCGCGGCTCGCTCGCCGAGCTGGCGACCGCGGGCGGCGCGGGCGGCGCGGCCTCGCGATCGTCGGCGGTGGAGCCGTCGAGCTGGACGCCGTATAACAGCATCGCGGCCGCGCCCCAGACGGTGACGGGCAGGTAGAAGGCGAGGTGGACGAGCGTGGCGTAGGCGAGCGCCGTCGGGGCGGCGACGCCGAAGACGATCAGCGACTGCGACGCGAAGTAGTGGTACGGCCCGATCGAGCCGGGGCTCGACGGCAGGAGGATGCCGAAGCTCGTGACGCACATCGTGGCGATGCCGATCTGCCACTCGATCGACAGGCCGAAGATCGGCAGGAGCGCGAGGTACATGCCGCCCTCGAGGCACCACGCGACGAGGGAGAGGCCGAGCAGCGCCGCGGCGTCGCCGGGGTGGCGCAGGCAGGCGCCGGCGTTGGCGACGCTCTGGGCCAGGCCGACGAAGCGCGCCTGCCACCGGGGGCCGAGCGGGCGCGTCGTGCGCGAGGCGAGCGCGACGAGGAGCCGGGGCGCGTGCGCCGCGCCGACGATGGCGACCGTCGCCATGCCGAACACGGCGAGCGCGACGTAGACCAGGTCCTGCATCCAGCCGGCGACGGCGACGGTGAGCGTCGCGGCGACGAGCAGGGCGAGCAGGATGATGCCGTCGAGCACGCGCTCGATGAACGTGACGGTGATCGACTGCGCGAGCGGCATCGCGCCGCGCTCGGCGAGCATGCCGGAGCGCACGAGCTCGCCGAGGCGCGCGGGCAGGACGTTGTTGGCCGCGCAGCCGATCACGACGATGTGCGTCGCCGCGAGCGGCTGGATCGCGGCGTGGCGGCGGATCAGCACGCGCAGGCGCAGGCCGCGCACGACGTGGCTGCACAGGTACGAGGCGATGCCGAGCGGCAGCCACGGCAGGAGGCTTGCGGAGGAGAACGCAGCTTCGACCGCTTCGAGATCGAGGCCGCGGATGGCCAGGTAGACGAAGACCGCGCTGACCGCGAGGCCGAACATCACCGCGATCAGGCGCTTCTTGAGCATGCGAGCCGGGCGACCTTACCCGCGCCCGACGGGCCGCCGCAAGGAAAGGGCCGGCACGGGTGGGCCGCGTCACGACGTGGGCCGCGTCACGGCGGCGTCACGGCGGCCGCGCGGCCATCGCGGCCATCACGGCGTCACGCGCGGAGCCGCGCGCAGATCGATCAGCTGCACGCCAGCGGCCTCCGCGATCACCGCATGGCTCTGCGCGACGGCCCGGAGACCCGGGGCCGCCTCCTCGACCAGGAGGTAGTCGGCGCCGACCCGCGCCAGGAACGCCTCGAGCGGAGCGAGGTACGGCGCGTACGGCGCCCACGGCGCGCTGCCCAGCCAGCCGGCGCGCGGCGTGCGTAGATCGATGATGCGCGGGCCGGCGCCATACGGCAGGCGCTCGGGCCGCAGCACCCAGACGGCGACGGTCGCGCGCGCGGGCAGCGGCCGTAGGAGCGCCTCGTAGCCGCCGGAGACGGGTGCCGCCCCGCGCGTCGTGCGGAGGTAGTCCATGTCGAACCCCAGATCGATGTAGCGGCGCACCCACCGCCTGCGGCCGCCCGTCGTGCGCCCCTCGTAGATGAAGACCACCACGGCCAGCGAGACGAGCAGCGCGGCCGCCGTGGTCCGCCGGGCGCGCCCGAGCTGGATCACGCCCGCGATCGCGGCGGCGATCGCGAGCGGCCAGAGGAACCCCGCGGCGTACGGGCGCTCGCCCGTGAGCTGGCTCGCGACACCGGCGATCGTGAGCGCCGCGCCCGCGGCGAGCCAGCCGAGCGGCCGCCCGCGGAAGATCGCGGCGAGCGGCGCGCACGCCACCGCCACCGCCGCGAAGATCGCGAGCCGGGCGCCGAGCGGCGGCAGCCGCGACTCGAGGAGCGCGCGCGCCGCCGCCGGGACCGCGGCGCCAGCCCCGGCGCGCGCCAGGAGGTACGGCGCGATCACGGCGAGCACGCCCGCGGCGAGGAGCGCGGCGCGCCGGAGGTCGCGCCGATCCGGCCACCACGCGGCCGCGATCGCGGCCACCGCGACCGGCGCGAGCTCGAGGCGCAGCGTGATCAGCGCGCCCGCTAGCACGGCGATCGGCAGCGGCGAGTCGCCGGCCCGCCGATCGGCGAGCGTCGCGTGCAGCGCCAGGATGAGCCCGATCGCGGTCCATAGTGTCGCCGGATCCGGGCGGACGTAGCTCTGCGCGGAGCCGGCGAGCACGAGGAGCGTGCCCCACAGCGCGCGGGCGGCGTCGCGCTCGCCCGGCGTGCGCAGGCGCGCGAGCGCGAGCGCGAGCGCGAGCACGAACGCCAGGCCCTCGGCGAGCCGCGCGAGGTGGACGTCGCCGCCGAGCGTGGCGAGCGCGCCGAGCGCGAGCTGGCCGCCGAGCTGCGCGTGGCGCGCGTAGCCGATCGGATCGCCGAGCGCGCCCGTCTCGCGCAGGCGCGCGAGCTGCGCCGGCACGTGGCCGTCGTCGTCGAACGGCGGCGCGTCGAGGTCGCCGGCGGCGCCGAGGACGTGGAGCACGGCGATCCCGGCGAGGAGCCCCCACGGCACGAGCCAGACGCCGAGGCCCGGGCGCGCCGCGGCGAGCCGCGCCCGGTAGCCGCGCCAGCGGAGCGCGATCGCGCCCGTGTGCGCCGCCACGGCGCCGTAGAGCAGCACGGACTGCGTCACGAGGCCGCCGACGCCCGCGGCGATCGCGATGCCGAAGAGGCCGACGAGCGCCGCGGCGCCCCACTGCACCGCGAGCAGCGGGTGCGCGCCAGGCCTCCGGGCGAGCCGGCCGATCCCGACGCCCGCCCCGTGGAACGCCGCCGTGAGCGCGAGCGCGTGCGCGGCGACGGCGGCCGCGCCCGCGAGCGGCGCGAGCACGAGCCACGGCGCGAGCGCGGCGGCGGCGAGCACGACCTCCGCGGCGCGGCCGCCCGGCTCGCCGGCCCGCTCGGGCATATCAGTCCGCGTCGAGGGCGGCGACGAGCTCGCCCGGCGTGACCGTCGAGGTGCCGCGCTTGGAGACACTGACCGCCGCGGCGACGCTCGCGAGCTCGATCGCCTGCTCGATCGGCACGCTGGCGCCGAGCGCGAGCGCGATCGTCGCGACGACGGTGTCGCCCGCGCCGGTGACGTCGAACACCTCCTTGGCGATCGCGGGCACGTGGATCGTCGGGCGGCCCTGCCGGAACAGCGACATGCCGTCGGCGCTGCGCGTGACGAGGAGCGCCGCGCCGTCGAGCACCGGGAGCAGGGCCGCCGCCGCGGCGTCGACGTCGAGCGGGTGCCCGCTCGGCGCCGCGGCCTCGAGCTCGTGGAGGTTCGGCGTGATCACCGTCGCGCCGCCGTAGACGCGGAAGTCGCGCTGCTTCGGATCGACGATCGCCGGGATGCCAGCCCGGCGCGCGGCGGCGAGCGCGTAGCGCGCGATGTCCGGCGTGACGACGCCCTTGGCGTAGTCGGAGAGCACGAGCGCCTGCGCGCGCTCGAGCGCCGCGTCGATGGCGTGGCGCACGCGGTCGGCGACCCCGCCGCCGATCGGCTGGCGCTTCTCGCGATCGACGCGCACGATCTGCTGCTGCTGCGCGACGAGCCGCGTCTTCTTGCTCGTCGGGCGATCGGGATCGAGCACCGTGCGGTTCGCGATCCCGCGCTGATCGAGCAGGCTCGCGAGGATCGCGGCCGTCTCGTCCTCGCCGACCACGCCGATCAGGGTCGTCGCGCCGCCCATGACCTGGATGTTCGCCGCCGCGTTCGCCGCGCCGCCGAGCGTCCAGTCGTGCGCGCGGACCTCGAGCACCGGCACCGGCGCCTCCGGCGAGATCCGCGTGACGTCGCCCCGCAGGTACTCGTCGAGCATCACGTCGCCGATGACGAGCACGCGGCAGCCGCCGAGCTGATCGACCACCGCGCGCAGGTCAGAGGGAGCGGCCACGACGCGTTTGGTATCCCGCTTTGGCCGGCGATGCAACGCGACCGGCCGCCCGCGGCCGGCTCACGGTTGCGCGAGGCAGGTCACGGTGAGCTGATCCTGGGCGCCCTGGTAGGTCGCCGATACGCTCGACGTCCCCGCGGCAGCACACGTCACGATGTACGGCGTTACACCGAGCTGGACGATGGCGGGGGCCGACGACGCCCACACGGCGGGCTGCGCGACGGTAATCCGGCGCGAGGGATTCGAGGCCGAGGTCGAAAACGCCCCGAGCTCCATCGATTCGCCGACGTACATCGTGTCGCTGCCGCTGACGGACTCCACGTCGAACGCGATGATCTGGTCATAGATGTTGAGCCGCGTCCGGCCGATCACCGTGCCCATCTGGGCGCTGACGACGGTCTCGCTGGGAGGGGTCACCTGCAGCTCGGTCGTCGCCAGACCGGACGGCGATACCATCACCACGGGCAGCCCGAGGCCGCCGGGCGCCGCGCTCCACGCGACCTTGTCGCTGATGTCGGACTGCGTCTTGTCGGTGAGCATGGCCGTGGCGACGAGCTGCAGGTTCGTCCACACCGTCATGCCCGACGGGGACATGTAAGAGAGGCCGATCCGGGCCGGATTCGGCGTCACCTCGATCGACGCGATCTTCGGTGGCCCCACCATCACCTCGAGGCTCCCCACGATTCGATCGATCGTGCTCGTGATGATTGCGGTCCCCTCTCCCGCACCTGTCACCGTCCCCCGCGGCGTGACCGTGGCCACCTCCGGGGCGCTGCTCTCCCAGGCCGCGTCCACGGTCAGGTCGGCGGAGTGCCCGTCGGCGTACGTGCCTCGCACCGCGAGCTGGCGGGTGAGGCCTTTGGTGACTGACAAGGGCGCGGTGTCCGCGGACTCCTGTGGCGTCACGGTGAGTGAGACGAGTTGCGGATCCCCATCCTCGCAGCCCCCAAGGATGACGACGAACACGAGTGCGGCTCGAAGCGTCATGGCCACTTGAATGTAGCGGAAGTCGCGGTCGTCTGCGACCCGTCGTTCGTGAGCTTGGGCGTCCAGCGCCGCTCAGCGCAGCCGGGCGAGCGTGTCCGTCGAGGATCGGCCGGGGACGAGCTTGATGAACTCGATCCGCCCGCCGTACGCCTCCACGACCGCCGCCTCGGGGACGGGCTTGCCGTGCGGCGGCGCGTAGTCGGCGCCCTTGACGTGCACGTCGGGCTTGATCGCGGCCAGCATGCGCTCCGGCGTGGCGTCGTCGAACACGGCGATCGCGTCGACGAGCTCGAGCGCCGCGAGCATCTCGACGCGCTCGGGGCAGGGGTAGATCGGCCGCTCCGGCCCCTTGAGCGCCTTGACCGAGGCGTCGCCGTTGACGCCGACGACGAGCACGTCGCCGAACTCGCGCGCGCCGCGCAGCGACTGCAGGTGGCCGACGTGGAGCACGTCGAACACGCCGTTCGTCCACACCACCGTCTTCTTGCGCAGGCGCTGCGCCTCGCGCCAGGCGACCAGCTCCTCGAGCTGCATCAGCTTCGGGATCGCGGGGCCCGCCAGGCGCGGCGGGGCGTCGCTCCGCGCGGCCGGCGCGGGCGCGAACGCCTCGTCGAGGACCTCGCACAGGAGGTGCCCGATCGTGATGTGGCACTCCTGGATCCGCGCCGTCACCATCGACGGCACCGCCACGCCCGCGTCGCACGCGGCGACGAACGCGGCGCCCTTGGCGCCCGTCAGGCCGATCACCTTCATGCCGATCCGCCGCGCCACCTCCACCGCGGCGACGATGTTCTTCGACGTCCCGCTCGTCGTGATCGCCACGAGGACGTCGCCCGGGGCGCCGAGCGCCTCGACCTGGCGCGTGAACACGTGCTCGTAGCCGTAGTCGTTGGCGATCGCCGTCAGCGCCGACGTGTCGGTGGTGAGCGCGAGCGCGGGAAGCGGCCGGCGCTCGAGGACGTAGCGCCCGACGAGCTCGGCCGCGATGTGCTGCGCGTCCGCGGCGCTGCCGCCGTTGCCGCACAGGAGGATCTTCTTGCCGGCGAGCGCCGCGTCGCGCATGAGCTCGGCCGCGCGCGCGATCGCCTCGATGTCGAGCTCGACGCGCACGCGCGCGCCCGTGATCAGCGCGTGGCGGACGAGCTTCTCGGTGCGGGTCTGCATCAGCGGAGCCCGGAGCGGAGGTCGGCGGGGACGGCGGGGAGCTCGGCCGGGCGCGCCGGCCGCATCGCCAGGAGCTCATTGCACGCGTGCAGCACCGTCTCGACCGACACGGTGCACGCGGCGGCGTTGCCGACCTCCTGGCTGGGCTTGCCGACCGCGACGTCCTTGCCGTTGTACACGGTGAACAGCGGGATCGAGTACAGCGCGGGCGCGATCGCGCGGACCCGCGAGCCGAGCGGCGCGAACAGGGTCGGCGAGTCGGCGAAGAACAGGCCGACCGTCGGCGCGTCGACGAGGCAGGCCAGGTGCATCGGCCCCGAGTCGTTGCTGACGAACAGCTTCGCCTCGGCGAAGAGCACGAGCAGCTCGCGCAAGGACAGCTCGCCGGCCAGGACGTGGCGGCGCGGCGTGCGGCAGTGATCGGCGACGCTGCGCACGTACTCGCGCTCGTTCGGCGCGCCGATGAAGCAGGCGCGCGCGCCCGGCGTGCCGGCGACCAGCTCGTCGGCGAGCTGCGCGTAGCGCTCCTTGGGCCACTTGCGCGCCTCGGGCGCCAGGTCCGGCGACGTGTTCGGGTTGATCACGAACAGCGGATCGCCCGAGCGGATCCCGTGGTGCGCGAGCTTTTGGCGCAGCGCCGCGCGCTCGACCTCGTTGATCTCGATCTGCGGATAGCGGTACTTCGCCGCGAACTCGGCAAAGTCCAGGTAGTAGTAGTCGCCGGTGGCGCAGAGATAGACGAGCGAGAGGAAGATGTCGCTCGTGTGAAAGTACGAGTTGTAGAAGCCGGTGATGTCGAGCAGCTCGCGCCGCCAGCTCTCCGACGTCAGGTAGAACCCGGCCTTCTGCGGGATCCCGGCGAGGCTGCCGAGGACGAGCGGGAACTTCGCGAAGAACTCGAGATCGAGCACGAGGTCGCACTTGGCGCGGCGCAGCTCGTACGCGACCGCGAACGTCGACTTCGTGAACGCCTGCGGCGTGGACGGATCGACGTAGTGGTTGTGATCGGTCATCCCGAGGATCTCGAGGATGGCCCGGTTGCCCTTGAACGTGACGAAGTGGATCTCGGCGCCCGGGAACCGGTCGCGCAGCGCCGCGAGGCTGCGGCTCGCGACGACGATCGAGCCCATCCCGAAGAACTTCATGACGGCGATCTTCCGGATCGGCCGCTGCTCGGCGAACGGCTTGCGCAGCCGGTGCGCCGTGGCGAGGGCGCTGCACGCGGCGTCCCCGAGCACGCGGTCGAGGCGGCGCATCAGCGCGACATCCATGGCGGTCACAATTACCCGCGACCCCGCGCAGGGTCAAGCGACCTTCCGCCCGGCGGGTTGCGCGGATCACCCCGGCCCTGGGGACGCCTCTGACGAGGGCCCCGGGCCGCGGTTCCGGAAATTGCCGAGCCGTGTGCGCGGCGCCGGCAGCGCGAGGTACGCGAGCCGCTTCGTCTCGCGGCGCACGTGCGAGACCAGATCGAGGACGAGCCCGGTCGCGACGCACAGGACGGCGATCACGCCGAGGCCCATCGCGAGGATCGCCGTCGGGAAGCGCGGCACGAGGCCCGTGTCGAGCCAGTCGAGGACGACCGGGATCCCGAGCGCGAGCGCGAGCGCGGCCAGGAGCACGCCGAGGAGCGAGAAGAACAGGAGCGGCCGCTCGTTGCGCATGAGGTTCGTGATCGTCAAAAGGATGCGCCAGCCGTCGCGGAACGTGCGCAGCTTGCTCGTGCTGCCGGCGGGCGCTCCTTGTAGTCGGTGTCTTCCTCGGCCACCGGCATCCGCATCTGCATCGCGTGCACGGTGAGCTCGGTCTCGATCTCGAACTCGCGCGAGAACGACGGGAAGCTCTTCACGAACCGGCGCGAGAACACGCGGTACCCCGACAGCATGTCGACGATCTTCGCGCCGAACAGCCAGCGCACGAGGCCGGTCAGCACGGTGTTGCCGAGCCGGTGGCCGGCGCGGTACGCCGCCTGGTGCGTCTCGACGCGGCGGCCGACCACCATGTCGAGGTTCTCGTCGACGAGCCGCGCCACGAGCCGCGCCGCGGCGCTCGCGTCGTACGTGTCGTCGCCGTCGACCATCACGTAGACGTCGGCCTCGACGTCCTGGAACATCCGGCGCACGACGTTGCCCTTGCCGCGCCGGTACTCGCCGCGCACCTCGGCGCCGGCCGCCCGCGCGGCGGAGGCGGTGCCGTCGGTCGAACGGTTGTCGTAGACGTAGATCGTCGCCGCCGGGAGCGCGGCGCGGAAGTCGGCCACCACCTTGCCGATCGCGGCCTCCTCGTTGAAGCAGGGCACGAGGACCGCGAGCTCCAGATCGTCGGGCACAGGCATGGGCGGAAGGACTCTAGAATCGAAGTCGCGTCCGCATCCACTTCCGCGCGCTAGATCGTCAGCCGGACCCGCAGCCGGACGAGCACCTTCAGGAGGAGCGCCGAGGCCACGAGCGCCGACGCGCTCGCCAGCGCCGCACCCTCGAGCGAGAGGAGCGGGATCAAGACCACGTTGCCGGCGAGGTTCACCGCCACGACGCCGAGGACGTAGGCCGTGTGCCAGCCCGGGCGCGCCGCCATGAGCAAGAGCTGGTTGAACGGCAGGTACGGCGACGCGAGGGCCATCCCGAGCATCATGATCGCGAACGACCACGCGCCGCCCGCGTAGCTCGGATCGCCGACGAGCCAGGGGAGCAGGACCGGGTACAGCGCGGCGCCGAGCAGCGCCGCGCCGGCCAGGATCGGGACGAACCAGCGCCGCGTCCGCCGCACGAGCGCCTCGACCCCGGCCCCGTCGCTGATCGTGAGCTTCTGCGCCATCACCGGGTTGATGTTGTTCTGCACCACGACCGCGAGCTGCATCGCCCCCTCGTAGATGGCCGCGGCGAGGCTGTAGATCCCGACCTGGGTGTTCGAGACCGCCACGCCGAGCATCCAGACGTCGAGCTTGGAGTTGATCTCGAACGCGAGCGTCGCGGTGACGCCGCGGAGGCCGAAATCGAGGTGGCGCTTGGTCCACGCGAGCCACCCGGCGCCGCGCGCCAGCTTGACGGTGGCCAGGAGCTCGCAGATGAGGACGAGCAGGAGCCCGCCCTCGGCGAACGTCCAGATCACGGGGAGCTGAGCGGCGTCGAGCTCCGCGCTCCGGGCGAACACGAGCCCGCCCGCGATCAGGAGGTAGCGCACCGACGTGTAGATCGCGAACGCGCGCATCCGGCGCAGGCCGTTGACCACGCAGAGCAGCACCTTGTTGATCGAGAAGCAGAACAGCCCGGGCGCCGCCCACCGCATGCCCTCGGCGACGGCGTCGCCCTGGAGCGCGCCGAACACCGGCCGCAGGACGAGGTAGAGCGCCGTCATCGCGGCGGCGAGCACGACGTTGGGGATCAGCGCCCCGGCGACCACCGCCGCGACGCGGTCGCGGTCGTCGGGCGCCTCGGCCACCGCGCGCAGCGCGGCGTACTGCACGCCGCACGCGCCGAGCATCGCGAACGAGAACCACGAGATCGTGACGAGGTTGAACGCGCCGAGCGCGGCCGAGCCCCACCAGCCTCCGATCAGGAGGTTCATGCCGAGGCCGACGGCCCCGAGCAGGACGACCGGCGCCAGGTTCCAGCCGATGTCCCTGCGCAGCCGCTGCTGCTCGGCGCTCCGCGGCTCGCTCGCGGTCACGCGGCCCCGATCAGTACCGCTTGGGGGCAGCGTTGATGATCTGCAGCGCTTCCTCGGCGGAGAACCCGATCAGCTGCGCGTACTCGCGGATCGACGGCCACCGGGGCCTGCCGTACTCGTACGCCCGGCGCAGCGCCTCCTCGCGATCCAGGTGCCCCTCGCGGACCATGTTCGCGAGCATCACCTCGTCCTCGGTGAAGCCGGCGATCGTCTGGTAGATGTAGTTGTAGAATGGCGCCGTGCCGTCGCCGATCCGCCACGTCGTGGTGGTGTCCTCGGCGACCTCCCAGTCGTACTCGCGCCGGATCGTGTCGACGATCGTGTCCTCGTGCCAGGGGAGGTAGTGATAGAGGTAGAGGAAGTCGTCCTTGACCACGAACGTCTGCCAGAACGCGTTCGCGGTGTCGAGCAGCGACTCGTTGAGGTACGCCGGGTTGCGCAGGTAGTTCTTCGCGAAGTACGTGAGCATGCCGACCTTGTTGCGGAGCGACATGCCCGTGAGCGTGTTGCCGTGATCGTCGTGGCGGACGCCCATGAGGCCGGTCTTGTACGGCGCGTCCTCGATCATGTTGCCGGTGCAGAAGATCACGAGCTTGATGCCGGTCTCTTTGCGCAGCGCGCGCGCGTGCGCGTAGAACTCCTTGTCGCCGGCCATGAACAGCGTGACCATGCCGATCTCCGGCCGCTTGAGCCACGCCTCGACGTTCTTCCGCACGTAGCGGCGCTTCGCGATGATGTCCGCCGATCGGATGATGTGCTCGACGCCGAGCTTGCCGCAGATGCGCGCCTGGTTGCGCCGCGCCAGATCGGTGACCATGCCCCAGTCGTACGTGAACGCGACCGGGTTCATCCCGAGGTTCTTCTTCACGTAGTGGAGCCCGTACGACGAGTCGCGGCCGCCGCTGAACGCGACGATCACGTCGGGGCTGCCGTCCTTGCTGCGGTACGGCTCGACCGCGTCGAGCAGCGCCTGCTCCCCCTTGGGCGTGATCTGCTTCCAGGTGCGGCAGTAGTGGCACACGCCCTGCTCGTCGAACTCGACGAACGGGTACGTCTCCGGCAGGATGCACTTCGTGCAGCGCTTCAGCCGATCGGGGCGCGGCGACTGATCGACGATCGCGACCGAGTGGCCGTTGGGCGCGAAGTCTCCGCCAGGCGGCTCGTCCTGCCGGCCGGGCCCGGGCGCCGGAGCGAGAGCAAACGCCCGTCGGCGCAGATCGCTCAGGTGCACGGCGAGCGCGTGCCCCGCGCGGATCTGCTCGAGCTGGCAGTCGCCCAGCCCGCGGGAGAGCTCCCGGTCCTCGAGCACGCGCTGGAGGATGAAGCGCTCGGACGCGAACGCGATCAGCCGGCCGCTGTCGCCGGTGAGCTGGAACAGCGAGCCGGTGTTCGTCGCGAGCAGCATCGCGTCGAGGTCGTCGAACAGCATCGCGATCGAGGCCGAGCCCTGGATCTCGGCGAACGTCTCGCGCGCGGCCTCGATCAGATCCTTCTTCTGATCGAGGTGGGCCCGGAGCAGGCCGGCGAGCACCTCGCTGTCGAGCTCGCCCCGGCGCACGAGCTGCGGGTGGCGCGCCTCGATCGCCCGGTCGTTGACGATGATCCCGTTGTGGAGCGCGACCGCGCCGCGCGTCAGCACGGGCTGGTTGTTGTCGACGTTGCTCTGGGCGCCGTTCGTGGCGAGCCGCGAGTGCCCCGCGATCGCGAGCGCGCCGCCCATGCCGGCCCGGCGCCGGCGATCGTAGTTGTCCAGCGCGCCGTCGAGCATCGCGCCCAGCTTGGGGTTGGCGAGGAACTCGCTCACCGAGCCGCCCTGCTTGAGGACCTCGATCCGATCGCCGTCGTGGATGGCGATCCCGGCCGCCTCACCGCCGCGGGTCTCCGAGTACTTGAGTAGCGAGAGGGCCAGCCGGCGCGCGAGCGCGCGGTCAACAGAGGGGTCGCTCGCGCAGATGACGCCGAAGATTCCGCACATGATTCTTTCGCGGGCACTTTATACATGATCCGGAGCCGGGTGTGCAGGGCCCGCCAGTGTGATGGTGGTCGCGGCTTGGTGGCCGTGGTTAGTATCCGTTCTCATATGGCGCGCGCGATCGTGTTCGAGCTGAACGAGGCCGACGCTCACTTCATGGAGCGGTTCATCGGCGCGCTCCCCATGTTCGCGCGCATGCGCCGCGAGGGCGCGTTCGTGCGGACGCGCATCCCCGGCTTCGATCGCGAGTCGCCGCGCAACTGGCGCTCGATCTCGCCCTGGATCATCTGGCCGTCGGTGTACACGGGGCTCTCGCCCGCGGAGCACGGCATCGTCGCGTTCGGGCAGGATCCGGCGAGCCTCGTCGGCCGCTGCGTCTGGGACGTGCTCGCGAAGGAGGGCGTGCGCGTCGGCGTGATGGGCTCCCTGCTCAGCTACCCGCCCCGCAAAGACGCCGCGTTCCACCTCCCCGAGACTTTGGCCGACGACGACGCCTGCGTCCCCGAGCGCGCGCGGCCCCTGCAGCGCTTCCTCGTCGAGACGTCGCGCAACTACTCCGAGCACGTCTCCCTGAAAGACGGCCTCAAGCTGGCGCTCGATCTCGTGCGCTCGGTGCGGTCCGGCGTCCACCCGCGGACCGCCGCGCGGACGCTCGCGCAGCTCCCCGTGGAGCGCCTCGCGGGATCGCACCGCCGCGCCGATCGCGCGCACCTCCAGGCCGATCTCGTGATCGACGCGTTCGAGTCGCTCGCGCGCGAGCACCGGCCGGGCTTCGCCTGCATGCACTCGAACCACGTCGCGTTCGTGCAGCACCGCTTCTGGCGCGCGGCCGAGCCGCACCGCTTCGGCGCCGCGCTGTCGCCGACGGACGCCCGGTTCTTCAAGACGCACGAGGAGCTCGCGCGCTGGGAGGCGCACTTCTCGCGGGCGATCGAGGACGCGTTCGTGCGCACCGACGCGATGCTCGCCCGCCTCGCGAAGCTCCTCGATCCCGACGGCGTGCTCGTCCTCGCGACGGCGCTCGGCCAGCGGCCGTTCGATCCGTCGCGCGGTGAGATCTTCAATCCCGTCGTGCGCCTCTCCCGCGCCGACGAGCTGCTCGACGCCGCCGGCGTCCCGCCGCGGGTGATCCGCCACCAGATGAACCCCGATCTCACGCTCACGTTCGGCGATGAGGCCGCCGCGATCGCCGGGGAGCGCGCCTGCGCCGCGTTCGAGGCCTCTGGCGAGAAGCTGTTCTACGTCCAGCGCAAGGGCGCGCAGGTGTTCCTCGAGCTCGAGCTGCACCCGCGCACCAGCCTCACGGCGCAGGTCTCGGGCACCGGGCGGCCGCTCGATCACTTCATCTCGCTCGCCCCGACGCCGGATCAATCGACGGCCCAGCACACCGACCAGGGCTTCCTGCTCGCGTGGAGCCCCGGCGGGCGGGTGCGCGCGCTCGCGGAGAGCGTCGACGTCACCGCGATCGCGCCGACCTTGCTCTCGCTCTACAACATCGCCCCGCAGCCCTGGATGAAGGACCGGCAGCTCGCGTTCTCGGCGCCGTCCTGACGCCACGGCGCGGCCGGCCGGGCGCATCCGTGCATATAGTCCCGCCGTGCCGGCAGTCACCGCCCTCCTGCGTCGCGCCGCGCGGCGGATCGGACAGACGCCGCCGCTCGTGATCGTCGCGATCGCCTGGCTGATCCTGATCGTCTATGCGTTCCCGGGGCAGATGACCCAGGACTCGTTCGATCACCTGCGCGAGGCGCGCGAGCGGCGGTACACGGACAGCCACCCGCCGGCGATGAACCTCGTCTGGGCGATCGCCGAGTACTTCGTGCACGGGCCGTTCGGCATGCTCGTCGTGCAGACGGTCGCGTTCGTCGCCGGCCTGTACCTGGTGTTCCGCCGCACGTTCGCGCCGCGCGGCGCGGCGTGGGCGGCCGCCGGCGTGACGCTCCTGCCACCGGTGATGCTGCCGATGGCCGTGATCTGGAAGGACTGCCTCATGGCCGGCTTCCTGCTCCTCGGGTGCGGCGCGATGCGCGCGGAGCACCGCGGCGTGCGGCTCCTGGGGCTCGGCGCGCTCTGGGTCGCGAGCGCGGTCCGCTACAACGCGTTCGCCGCGACGCTGCCGCTGATCGTGCTCCTGTTCGTGTGGCGGCCGGAGCTGCCCCCGCTGAGGCGCTACGCGATCGCGGCCGCCGCGTGGCTCGTGATCACGGTTGCGGCGTTCGCCGCCAACACCGCGCTCACGGATCAGAAGATGCACTTCTGGCACTCCTCGCTCGCGGTCTACGACATCTGCGGCACGCTCGCGTTCGTCGACGAGGATCTGCCCGACGAGGAGCTGCGCGAGGAGCTCGCCGGGACCCAGCTCCTCATCGAGCGCGACATCCACGACGCGATCCGCCGGGTCTACTCGCCGCGGGACTACCAGCAGATCATCAAGAACGGCGTCGGCCCGCGCACGCACCCGCCGATCTGGGATCTCCCGATCAACCTCTACGCGCCGGCGCCCGAGGCGCAGCGCGACGCGCTCGAGCGCGCGTGGAAGCGCATCGTCGCGAGCCACCCGATGGCCTATGCCAAGCACCGGCTGTCGGTGTTCGCCGAGGTGATCTACCTCGGCGATCGCCGGCCCGAGCCGGTGACGCGGCGCGAGTTCGGGTACCCCGAGTACGCCAAGGAGCTCGGGCTCGGCACCGGGTGGTCGAAGCTCCAGCGGCGCATGACGCGCTGGATGGTCAAGGTCGGCAAGCTGCCGCTGTTCTCGCCGTGGATGTACCTCGCGCTCGCGCTCGCCCTCGCGCCGCTCGCGCTCCGCGCCCGCGCGCTCGCCGCGCTCCTCGTCTCGGGCGTGCTCTTCGAGATGACGCTGCTACCGCTTGCGGCGAGCCCCGACTACCGGTACTCGCATTGGATGATCCTGTGTACGGTGATCGTGGCCGTCGAGCTGGTAGCCCGGCGCGCGCGGGGCCGATCGCCCGGAGCGCCATCGTGAGCGTCGGGAGATCGGCCGTGAGCGCCTGCCCGGCGTGCGGCGGCAGCTCCACGCGCCCGCTCTACCAGGTCGGCGCGTTCCCGATCGTGCAGTGCCAATGCGGCCTCGTGCGCACGGCCGTCCCGCCCGACTTCGATCCGGCGGCGATCTACACCGACGCGTACTTCCGCGGCGGCCAGCACGACGGCTACGTCGACTACGCGGGCAGCGCCGACGAGCTGCGCCCCGCGTTCCGCGCGCTCGTCCGCCGGCTCGCCGCGCGCACCGGCGGCGGCGCGCTGATCGAGATCGGCTCGGCGTACGGCTTCTTCTTGGACGAGGCGCGCGCCGCGTTCCGGGCGTGCGGCGTGGAGATCTCCGACGCCGCGCGCGAGGCGTGCCGCGCGCGCGGGCTCGACGTTGCCCGCGAGCTTTCGCCCGAGGTGCTGGCGAAGGGGCCGTTCGACGCCGCCGTGATGCTCGACGTCATCGAGCACCTGACCGATCCGGGCGACGTCCTCTCGCAGCTCCACGGCGCGCTCCGGCCCGGGGCGCCGCTCGTGGTCTCGACCGGCGACATCGGCTCGCGGTTCGCGCGCCTGATGGGCAAGCGGTGGCGCCTGATGACGCCGCCGCAGCATCTGTGGTTCTTCTCGGCCCAGACGCTCGGCGCGCTGCTCGAGCGCTGTGGGTTCCGCGTCGAGACCGTCGCGTACCCGTGGCGGCGGGTGCCGCTCTCGCTGATCGCGTACCAGGCATCGCGCTACATCGGCCCGCGCGCCCAGGCCGCGATCCGCCGGCTGCCGCTCTCCGGCGGGATCCCCGTCAACCTGTTCGACAGCATGCACGTCACCGCCGCCCGCGCCTGAGGGCGGCGTCAGCTCGGATCGCGCGGGGCCGTGCGCCCAAGCTCCGCCTTCAGGATCGCCAGCTCGCGGGTGACCACGGTGAGCTGCCGCTGCAGCTCGACGAACTTCGTGTAGTAGTGGACGAGCACGAGCATCACCGTCACCTCGAGCAGGTACGTGATGAGGTCGGCGCCGCGGCTGACGCCGACGTAGTGCGCGATGTCGTTCGTCGCGTCCGGGAAGATCACCGCCAGGCCGCCGGCCCCGAGCATCCCGAACACCGTCACGATGTGGAACGGCAGCCGGTTGCGCCGCAAAAACACCAGGTAGCCGATCGCCGCCAGGCCGGCCAGCAGGAGGACGCGGATGATCATGACGGCCGGAAGAAGTAGTCGAACAGGATCCGGATCGCCTGGAAGCCGCTCTGGCCCTTCTGCGTCGAGTGCGACGTGTACTTGACCGTCACGGGGATCTCCTTGACCCGGAGGCCGCTGGTCTGGACCTTGCGCAGGAGCTCGGAGGCGTGCGCCATGCGGTCCTGCGTGATCTCCAGCATCGGCGCCGCCGTGGCGCGGAACGCGCGCAGGCCGCAGTGCGCGTCGGTGAGCTTCATGCCGCTCATCCGGTTGGAGATCGACGTCGCCGTGCGGAGCAGCGCGCGCCGCCGCCGCGTGACGCCGACCGCGTCCTTGCCGAGGAAGCGCGAGCCCAGCGCGATGTCGTGCGTCGCGAGCGCGGCGACCAGCTCGGGGATGTCCTCGACCGAGTGCTGGCCATCGGCGTCGAACGTCACGACGTACCGGGCGCCTCGGGAGATTGCGTAGTCGATCCCGGTCTGCAGCGCCGCGCCCTGGCCGAGGTTGATCACGTGGCGCAGCACCGTCGCGCCGGGCATGCTCGCCGCGGCCGCCGTGTCGTCGCGGGAGCCGTCGTCGACGACCACGACAGGCCACCCGGCCGCTACGACCTCGCTCACGACACCACGGATCACGCGCGCCTCGTTGTAGGCCGCGATCACGACGTACGTGTCCTGCCGCTCCGAAATCACGGCCTCTTATAATCGCTAGGCGCGCGCCGCGGCAAGAAGCGTTCATCACGCTCGCCCGGCTCGGGGCTTGGGGCCGGCTGGCCCCGGCCGCGGTAGCGGCGGGCGCCCAGCGCGACCGCGATCACGATCGTACAGATCACGAGCCAGTGGCTGTAGCGGTAGTCCGCGCTCGCCGCGAGCACAAGCAGGCTCGCCTCGAGGCCGAGGCCGCTGAGCAGGAGCGCGCGCAGGTCGGGGTGACGGAGCGCGAGCGGCAGGAGCGCGAGCGCGATCACGAGGTACATCCACACCGAGTACAGCGGGGTCGACCGCAGGCACTGGCGGTTGAGCCGCGTCAGCGTGTGCTGGAGCTTCGACCAGCCGGTGCCCAGGCCGTCCTGGTGGACGCGCTCGGGCGACAGGAAGTCGCGATTGGGGATCGCGCCGCTCGCCCGCGTCTTGCCGAGCCCGATCGCCTCGCGCATCACCGCCAGGCGGTGCGCGAGGTACGCGCCCGGCCACGTGGTGATCGTGTCCCTCCAGACCCGCGCGATCGCCTCGCGCTGGGCCGCGGGCGGCCCGACCGTGCCGTTGATCGGCAGCCCCCACAGCGCCTTCGTCGCGTGGTTGATGATCGGCAGGAGGTTGTCCGCCTTGTAGAGCTCGCGGATCGTGGCGTGGATGTCCTTGTGGACGAGGAGATCGGTGCCGGCGAAGCGCGCCTCGAGCTCGGCGTCGGTGAGCTCGCCGTCGGTGCGCGCCAGCGTGCCGGCGATGTCGAAGACCGCGAGCACCGTCCAGAGGTGCAGCTCGTGGTCGACGATCGCGGCGTTGAAGCGCTGCGCGCCGAGCGTCACCGCGAGCCACGCCGCGGTGGAGATCGCGTAGCGCCGAAGTCGCGGCAGCCCCGGCCGCCACTCGAACAAGAGCACGACGAGCGGGAGCGTCGCGGCGAACGCGTTGTAGCGGAGCGCCGTCGCCGCCGCCATCGCGGCGAGGCCGGCGATGCGCACCCCGCGGCGCGCCGACAGGAGCGCGGCGGCGCCGAGCATCAAAAAGCCCGCCATCAGCGGGTCCTTCCAGATCACCGCGAACGGGCCCATCACCGGCGGGACCACGTACACGAGCGTCGTGGCCCAGGCTGCGCCGCGCGGGCCGAGCGCGCGGCGCAGCACGGCGTAGAGCCCCACGAGGAAGCAGCCGCTCTGGATCACGAGCATCCCGAATGGGCCGGCGATCACGTAGTCGACGACCCGCCACAGGAGGTTGATCGCGGGCGGGTGCGCGTCGGTGTAGACGCCGCGCCGCGCCTCGTCCAGGTGATCGAACGAGTCCAGCGTCATCACGCCGGGGAACGCGTACACGATCAGGAACGCCCAGCCCGCGGCGAGGACTGCCCAGGGCGGCGCGGCGGCGATCCCGTGCACGACACGCCGGCCGAGGCTCCGCACCACGCGCACCATATAACACGCCCGTATAACACGGCCCCCGCGCTGCCCCCGCGGCCCCGCGGCGCGCGCCACGCCGGGTGACGGCCGTGCCGGGCTACGGATCGTAGCGCGTGACGATCGCGTCCCTGCGCGCGAAGAGCACCTGCGGCCGGCCGCGCGTCTCGCGCGGCGGGTCCTCCGGCCGGTAGTACAGGTAGATCCGCGCGCGCCCGAGGTCGTCCCACGGCCACGTCGCGCCCCGGCACCCGGAGTACCACTCGAGCTGCGTGAACGGATCGCCCACGACCAGGCACGGCGCGCCGGCGGCGTCGGCGCGGATCAGCGCCGCGGCGTCGAGCCGCGTGCGGAGCGACGCCGCACGGCTGTCTTCGGCCCGCCCCTGGACGCGCGCGATGAGCACCCACGTCACGGCCATCGCGATCGCCGCGGTGGCGCCGATCGCGGCGCGCGCGCGCGGCGACCGCGCCGCGATCCAGCGCCGGAGGACGTCCGTGCCGAGCACGACGAGCAGCGCGAGGCCGTACGAGATGTAGCGGGTCTGCGCGTGGGTGACGAGGCCGATCGCCACGATGTCGAGCACCGCGACCGTCCACAGGACCTTGGCGCGGCGGTCGCGGAGGCGCAGGCCCGCGAGGAGCCCCGCGATCAGCACCAGCGGCGCCAGGAGCCCGTAGGTCCGGACCGGGTTCACCGCCACGTAGTCCACGAGCCCCTCGGCGATCCACGTGTGCTGCGGCACGTCCTTGCTCGCGAGCAGGACGCCGAGCGGCCAGCCCGTGGCCCGGGTCGCCGCGACCGCGTGCGGCACGAGCAGCGCGAGGAACAGCGCCGCGGTGGCGACGATCGGCGCCGGGCGGCGCGCGATCGAGCGCAGGCCGAAGCCCAGCGCGGCCGCCCCGAGGATCGCGATCGGCACGCAGCTCGCGTAGCGCAGGTAGAGCGCGGCCGCGAGCAGCGGCGCGGCGAGCACCGCCCGCCAGCGCGGGCCGTCCTCGCGCGTCACCTCCGAGACGATCACCAGGGTGCCGGCGAGCAGGCACGTCGCGGCCGGCAGATCGGACAGGAGCTGCGGGCCGACCTTCGTGAACCCGCGCATGCCGCCGAGGATCGCGGCCACCCACGCCGCCGTCGCCGCGCCGAAGTAGCGCCACGCGAGCGTGACGACGACGAGGCCAAACCCGATCCCGAGCACGAACGTCGGCGTGCGCAGCGCCACCTCGCTGCCGCCGGCGAGGAGCCCGGGGATCGCCAGGAGGCTCGTGCCCGTCGAGAGATAGAACCAGCGCTGCTCCTCGCCGTTGAGCAGGTCTCGCGCCGCGATCGTGTACTGGGCCTCGTCGTGCCCGAGCGGCGGCCCCGACAGCCAGAAGATCGCGAGGTTCACCGTCCACGCCGCCAGCCCGGCCAGGAGGAGCAGCGCGGTCACCTGCGCGGGCGTCGGCCGCGCGTGGTCCGCAGGCTGCGTCTCCGGATCAGCTCGGCGCATCGGGGCGGCCATGAGTACCACGGCGCCCCGGCTCCGGGTCGGCCGGCCCTTCCGCCGCGCCGCTACCGCGCGCGCCGGCGCGGCCGGCGGCGGAGCACGAGCAGGAGGATCGCGCCGAGCGGCAGGCCACGCGCCGGCGCGCCCGTCGCGCAGCCGCCCCCGGACCTGGCGTCGGCTTCATCCGCGGCGGCCGATGCAGCGGCGAGCTCGGCCCCGGGCGCGATCTCGCCGCTGCCGCTCGCGGCCGGCGCCAGCGATTTCTCGAGGCCAACCCCGTCGCCGATGACGGTGAGCGCGAGGTCGTTACCCGCCGCGACGTCGAACGCGATCGTGTCCTGCGTGCGCGCGTTCGCCGTCGGGGTGAACGTGACGTCGACCTCCGCGGCGGCGTCGGGGCCGAGCACGAGCGGCAGGCTGCCGCCGCCGACGAGCGCCGCCGTGAAGCGCGGATCGCTCGGGGTGATCGCGACCAGCTCTGCGGCCCCGTTGCCGGTGTTGCGGATGGTCACGCGCCGGGTCGCCGAGCTCCCCACCGGGACCTCGGCCGCGCCGACGAACGCGAGCGACGCGGGCGTGATGGCGAGCGCGGCGACGAGGCCGCCGCAGTACAGGTCCTGCGTCATCAGGCTCGCGCCCTGGTAGTACAGGAAGAAGTCTGCGAACCCGCTCGCGCCCTCGGTGGAGGCCGGCGTGCACGCCAGCGTCCAGCTCTGCGACGCGCCCGCCTGCAGCGTGAAGGCGGCCGGATCACTGCCGACGAGCTCGATCCCCGTCTCGCTGAAGATGTACGGGCCCGAGAAGCTGAGGCACGAGTCACCGGCGTTGCGGACCGTGTACGTCTTGACGAGGGTCTGGCCGACCGTCACCGCGCCGAGGAAGGACGGGGTCACGAACTCGAGCCGCCCTGTGCCGCCGATCGCGTGGATCGGGATCGTGACCTGCGCCTGACCCGGGTACGCGCTCGTGAGCGTGAGCGGAAACGAGAGATCGTAGGCGTGGTACGGCCGGAACGTGATCGGGATCGACACGGACTCGCCAGGCCCGAGGAAGCAGGGCGCGTCCTCGGGGCACGCGTCGTCCGCGATGAAGTCGTCGAGCCAGGACAGCCGCGGCGTGATGACGAGCTCGAGGTAGGAGGGAGCCGGCGCGGCGTTCGTGATGGTGAGCGTCTGGGTGAGCGGCCTGGTCTCGCAGAACGGACCGCAGAAGGAGTCGAAGCGATCGCAGAAGTGCGCGATCCCGAAGTCGAGCGAGGGCGCCGACACCTGGATGACCGGCGGGAGCAGCCCGAGGCACGACATCGTGGCCGAGCCCGTGCCGCTCGTCGCGTTGCTCGCGACGCCGAGCGACGCGGTGAAGGTCCCCCCTTGCGCCGCCGTGCACTGGACCGTGAACCAGCGCTCCTCCCCGGGCGCGAGCGAGAACGACAGCGGGCAGCTCTGGCCCGTGCCGCAGGACGGATCGTACGTGTCGTCGAACGCCATGATGGCGGCGCCCGGCCCGGTGATCGCCATGCCGCTCACGGCGAGCGGCGCGTCGCCGGTGTTGCGGACCGAGTAAAACGTCTGCTGCTTGGTGCCCGGGGGGCCGCCCGGGTAGCCCGAGGTCCCGCTGTAGAACTCGATCGGGTCCGGGTTGATCGCGACCGCCGGCCCGGCCACGGCCGGTCCGGCCAGCGCGCCGAGCAGCAGCAGGCAAGTCAGCCCGATCACGAGGGGACGCGGGAGGCGGCGAGACGGCGGAGCACCCGGAGCGACGGCCATAGCCGCGTGATGGCCGCGTCCTTCGATCTCGATCACGAAATCGTGCGGGCGATCGCGCTACGCTGTACCGCGGCCCAGCGCCGCGGAGGAAGTGCCGATGATCATCCGGGGAAGCATCGCGATCGTGAGCGCGCTCGCGCTGGTATCGAGTGCGTGCGAAGGCGGGAAGCGGCCGCCCAACATGCCGCCCGACGCGCTGGTGGACCCGCCGCCCGACGCGCCGGTGGGCCCGATCCCCGATGCGCCTCCGGCCCCGCAGCGGCAGACTGTGGCCGAGGTGGCGGCGACGCCGAACCGCGACCTCGATCTCCTGTTCGTCGTCGACGACTCCCCGTCGATGCTCGACAAGCAGCAAAACCTCAAGGCGAACTTCCCGCGCTTCATCGAGGCCCTGCAGCTCGCGCTCGGCGGGCTCCCGAACCTGCACATCGGGGTCGTCTCCACCGACATGGGGACGAAGGCCAGCGGGAGCGCGACGCCCGCGCCGGCGATCGGGCAGATCGGGCAGGGCGGGTGCAGCGGCACCGGGAAGGGCGGCGCGCTGCAGATCGGCACCTCGTCGATCACGGACCGGTACCTGATCGACATCGCGCAGCCCGGCGGCACGCGCCTCGTGAACTACCCGGGGATGCTCGCCGACGCGTTCGGCCAGCTCGCGAACCTCGGCGCCGGCGGCTGCGGGTTCGAGCAGCCGCTCGCCGCGATGCGCGCCGCGCTCGACAACCACCCGGCGAACACCGGCTTCCTCCGCGCCGGGGCGATGCTCGGCGTGATCTTCCTGTCGGACGAGGACGACTGCTCCGCCAAGAGCACGACCCTGTTCGACGTGAACGGCGCGGGGCCGCTCGGCCCGCTGCAGTCGTTCCGGTGCACGCGGTTCGGCGTGACCTGCGCGATCGGGGGCCAGACGTCCGACGCGATGAACCAGGTCGGCGCGAAGAGCGGCTGCGCGCCCAGCGTGGGCTCCGCGCACCTCGACGACGTCGCGCCGTACCGCGCCTTCCTGGCCGGGCTCAAGACCGATCCGCGGCGCGTCGTGGTCGGCGGGATCCTCGGGGACGTCACGCCGTTCGCCGTCGAGCTGCGGGCGCCGCCCGGCGGCGGCACGCCGCTCTCCGCGCTCGCGCACTCGTGCAGCTACCAGGGCTCCAGCAACCTCGAGGTCGCCGATCCGGCGGTCCGGCTCAAGGCGCTCCTCGACGGGTTCCCGGCTCGCTCATCGGTCGCCACCGTCTGCCAGCAGGATCTCTCCGCCGGCCTCACCAGCATCGGCGGGGTCATCCGCCAGGCGCTCGCCGGCTCCTGCATCGATGTCCGACTCACGGACACAGACGCCGGCACGCCCGGCCTCCAGCCCGACTGCCTCGTCGACGACGTGGTCGGCGCGGCCGCGACCCCCGTCCCGTCCTGCGCCGGGAGCCCCGCCGCGCGGCCGTGCTGGCGGCTCTCGTCGGAGCCCACCGCCTGCGCCGCCTCACCCGCGCCGAACCTCCAGCTCGTCATCGATCGCGCCGCCGCGCCCGATCCCGCCACCGTCACGCGGGCGCGCTGCGTGGTCGCGCCCTGACGCCGGCCACCCGCCGCCGAGCCACCGACCCAGGCGCCGACTCAGGCGCCGTAGATCGAGTACTGCCCGCGGTGCGCCGGATCCGTGTACACGACGATCCGGTGGATCCGCTTCGCGCCGCCCAGCTGGATCACATGATCGGCGCCGCGCGGCAGCCGGCGCCCCACGTCCCAGACCTGCGTCTGACGATCCTCGAACTCCACCGCCACGCGCTCGATCACCGGCGCGCCGCGCACGCCCTCGACGAGCAGCCGGCGGTAGCGTCCGCCGCGCCCCAGCACGTTGATGAACTGGCGCGCGCTCGTCGCCGAGCTCCGCTCGACGATCGGCGCCCACCGGCGCCGGTCCTGGGCGTCGACCCGGCGCCCGCCGCGCTCGTAGTACCCCTCGTCGTACCGGTCGTATCGATATCCACCGGGCTCGCGATCGCGCGCGTGCTCGCGGTCGCTCGGGGAATCTCTTCCTCCTCGGTACGGCGGGTCTGCGCTCGCCACTGACGCGGGGGCCAGCGCGAGCGCCACGAGCATGGCGAGGCTTCGCATGAGATCTCCTTCTTGGAGATCCAGCTGTGCAGGCCCCGGGCCGACGCCGCCACCCGTCCACCGCTGCGGCAGGGGCTTAGGTGATTTGCCGGCATCCGTGCCCGCGTGCTCCGCGCCCGGCCGTTCTCGCTCGGAGCTTCCTCGATCACGGCAGCAGCCGAAATCGTGCGGGCGGGGCGCTTGCTCCGCTACCCGCGGCGCGCCCGCCGCGGGTGGCGGCGGCGGAGCACGAGCAGGAAGATCACGCCGAGCGGCAGGCCGTGCACCGGCGCGCCGGTCGAGCAGCCGCCCTCGGCCTCGGCCTCGGCTCCAGTCCCGGCGGTAGCCAGCGGATCCCCGAGGCCGCCTCCACGCACCGCGAGGGCGCTCCCGTCCCCCGTGACGTCGAGCGCGAAGCCGCCGCCCGGCGTGACGTCGAGCGCGGGGGCGAGGCCCTGGCAGTGCACCCACTGGCTCGCAAAGTCCGAGCCCTCGAAGGTCTGCTCGAAGAACACGGATCCGCGGCCGTCGTCCGTGGTGGAGGACGGCGTGCACGCCAAGGACCAGCTGCGTGATTCGCCGGCCTGCAGCGTGAAGTAGAACGGCTCTGTGGCCTCGAGCTCGAGGCCGTCCCAGGTGATGAGCGCCGGACCGTGGAGCTGCAGGCACGAGTTGCCAGCGTTGCGAACCGTATAGGTCGTCATGAGCGTCTCGCCGACCGGTACCGCGCCGAGGAGGCTCGGGGTCTCGAACGCGAGCTGACCGAACCCGCCCTCGGCGTAGAACGGGATCGAGACCGGAGCCTGTCCCGGGTACTGGCTCACGATCTCGAGCGCCGTGTAAGCCATGGTGACGTACGGGCGGAACGTGATCTGGATCGGCAGGGATTCGCCGGGGCCGATGCTGCAGTGAGAGTCCCACGTGCACAGAGTGTCGACGATGAAGTCGTCATACGGGGGCGAGCCCAGCTCGGGCGTGAAATAGAAGTCGAGGTAGGACGGCGCGGGCGCGGCATTCGTGATGGTGAGCGTCTGGGTGAGCGGCCGCGTCTCGCAGAACGGGCCGCAGTAGGAGTTGGTGCGATCGCAGCGGTGCGCGATCCCGAAGTCGAGCGACGACGGCGAGACCTGGATGATCGGCTGCTGCCACCCCAGGCACGACAAGAGGGCCGAGCCCGTGCCGCTGGCCGCGTTGCTCGCGACATGGAGCGACGCGGTGAAGGAGCCCCCCTGCGCGGCCGTGCACTGGAGCTTGAACCGGCGCTCCTCCCCGGGCGCGAGCGAGAACTCCTGCGCGCAGCGCCGGCCGCTGCCGCAGAACGGATCGTACGTGTCGTCGAACGCCATGAGGGCGGCGTCCGGCCCGATGATCGTCATGCCGCTCACGGTGAGCGGCCCGCCGCCGGTGTTGCGGACCGAGTAGAACGCCTCCTGCTTCTCGCCCGGGTATCCCCCGCGGAGGGGGGACCTCGAGCCGACGAAGAAATCGATCGACGCTGGGCTGATCGAGATCGCCGACGCCGTGGCCGGCGCGGCCAGGGCCGACCCGGCCAGCGCGCCGAGGACGAGGGGGATCGCCAGCCAGATCGAGAGGAGCGCGGGACGCAGGAGGCGACGCGTGGGCGGATCACTTGAAGCAATGGCCATAGCCGCGTGATGGCCGCGCCCTCCGAGCTCGATCACGAAATCGTGCGCGCGATCGCCGTCCGGCCGGTGCCCGCCGCGCGCTCCCCCGCGCCCGGCCTCCGGCGACCCGCTGCGGCAGGGCACGGTGATTTGCCGGCATCCGTGCGCGCGTGTTACGTGACGGCGTGGTCCCCGCCGTGCTCCGCGTGCTGCTTGTGGCGTACGTGCTCGCGACCGCGGTGCACATCGGGCTCGTGGTCGCGCACGAGCCGTTCGCGTTCGACGCGTGGAACATCGCGCGGGACACCCACGCCGAGCCGTTCTCGCTCGGAAACTTCCTCGAGTACGGCACCGGCCAGTACCTGAACTCGAACCCGCGCATCGGGCAGTGGCTCGCCTACCTCGCCTACAAGCTCGAGTACTTCGCGATCGTGAGCACGCCGCTCGCCTTCCTCGCGCTCGCGGCCGCGGTGGCGATCCTGGGCCTCGGGCGGTGGCCGTCGTGGCGGCGCGGCCGCGATCTCGCGCTGTGCGCCCTCGCGCTCGGCGCGCTGTGGTACGCGCTGCCGCGGATCGGCATGCTCCTGTTCTGCCGCGCGTACAGCACGAACTACGTCTACGGCGCCGCGATCCAGCTCTGGTTCCTGGTGCCCGTGCGGCTGCGCGTGTTCCCGCTCGAGACCGCGCGGCCCATCGTCACCGTCCCGTACTTCCTGTGCGGCGTGATCGCCGGGATGTGCAACGAGCACACCGGGCCGACGCTCGCGTTCCTCATGCTCGCCTACGGCGTCCAGCGGCAGCGCGCCACCGGGCACCGGCCGAACCTCACGTGGGCCGGCGCGCTCGGCGTGGTCGTCGGGTTCGCCGCGATCTTCTTCGCGCCCGGCCAGGGCGAGCGCTACGAGGGGCTCGCCGAGCGCACAGGCTTCGTGCAGCGCCTGCTCCAGCGCGGCGTCACCGGCAACCTCGACATCTTCCGCGACTACCTCGGCTCGGCCGCGCCGGTGATCGGCCTCGTCTTGATCGCGCTCGTCGTGTCGCGGCGCGATCCCGAGCCCGAGCCGCGGTCGCGCGCGCTGGCCCTGATCGGCGGCGCGCTGCTCGCGGGCACGCTGATCACGGCGACCGTGTTCGTGTCGCCCAAGCTCGGCTGGCGGTTCTACCTGCACTCGTGCGCGCTGCTGCTCGCGGCGTTCATCGCCGTCGCCGACGCGGCGCTCACGACGCACCGCCGGCTCGTGCCGTTCGTGCTGCTCTCCGTCGCCGCCAGCATCTACGCCGGCACGCGGACGATCCCGCAGTACCTCCGCTACCACGAGGCCGGCCTTGCCCGCCTCGCCGCGCTCGAGGCGGCGCCGCGCGGGGCCGTGGTCACCGCCGACTCGCTCGGCCAGGTCGCCGACTCGTGGTGGTTCCTCGGTGACGACTTCCGCGACATCAAGAAGCGGCAGCTCGTCATGGAGTACTTCGATCTCGGCGGCGTGACGTTCCGCGCCGTCGACATCGAGGCGCCGCTCGGCATCACCGACGTCCGGTTTCGCCCGCGCTACCAGGTGACGCCGGCCAGCTGCCTCGACGAGCACGGCGGCCTCGAGATCGGCGCGTTCCGCGGCATCGACGTCCGGGCCGCGCACGAGGCCATCGGCACGGCGATCGCGTCGCTGCGCCAGCGGATCGCCGCGCGCGGCGGCACGCTCGAGTCGCTCGACGTCGAGGTCGGCTACGTCGGCGCGCCGCCCGCCGGCCTGCCGCCGCGCCGGCTCATCGTCGGGCGCTGGCGGCCCTCCGGCTACGTCGGCTTCTCCGCGCGGATCGAGCGCGGCGGCGTCGGCAAGACGCGCACCGTCCGGGTGCCGAAGGAGCTCGCGGCGATCGACGCCGAGGTGTTCCTCTACCAGGTCGGCGGCGAGCTCCGCCGGCTCGGCACCACGCGCGATCGGCTCGACTACGAGCCCTGGAAGCAGCCCGCCGCCTACTGGGTGCTGGCGTGCCCCGCCCAGGACGAGGTGTGCTTCGTGATCGCGGCCACCCGTCTGCAGTAGCCGCCGTGCTAAGCCTGCCGGTGACATGGTCGAAGCGCCGGTGATCTCCCTGGTCGCGCCTGCCTACAACGAGGCGCGCAACCTGCCGGAGCTCCTGGCGTCGGTCGTGCCGGTGCTCGAGTCGCTCGGCGAGCCGTGGGAGATCGTCTTCGTCGACGACGGCAGCCGCGACGACACGATCGGCTGCCTGCTCGCGGCGCGCTCGCAGGAGCCGCGGATCAAGGTCGTGAGCCTGGCGCGCAACTTCGGCAAGGACGTCGCGCTCTCCGCGGGCCTGCGCCACGCGCGCGGCCGCGCCGTCATCCCGATCGACAGCGACGGCCAGCACCCGCCCGAGCTGATCCCGCAGATGGTGGCCCGCTGGCGCGCGGGCGCGGACATGGTGGTGGGCGTGCGCTCCAAGCGCGCCGAGGAGGGCCTGGTCCGCCGCACGCTGGCGCGCTCGTACTACGGCCTCATGCGGCGGATGACGAACGTCGAGATCCCGCCGAACGCCGGCGACTACCGCCTGATCGATCGCAAGATCGTCGACGTCATCAACGAGATGCCCGAGCGCTGCCGCTTCATGAAGGGCATCTTCGCGTGGCCCGGCTTCAAGACCGAGTTCATCGAGTTCCAGGCCAACGTGCGCGGCGGCGGCCGCAGCCGGTGGTCCCTGTTCAAGCTGTGGCGGTTCGCGCTCGACGGCCTGTTCTCGTTCTCGACGGTCCCGCTCAAGATCTGGACGTACATCGGCGGCCTCGCCGCGATGGGCGCGTTCGTCTATCTGCTCATCACGCTGGCGCAGACGCTGATCTTCGGCGTCGACGTGCCCGGCTACGCCTCGCTGCTCATCGTAACGCTATTCCTGGGCGGCCTGCTCCTGCTCTCGAACGGCATCCAGGGCGAGTACCTCGCCCGGATCTTCGAGGAGGTGAAGGGCCGGCCGCTGTTCGTCGTGTCCCGCACCTGGGGCGTCGACGAGCCGGCCGTGCGCGCGCCCGCCGTCTCCTCTGCCTCCGCTGCCGCCTCCGAAGCGGCCGCCTCGCCTGTCGCCGCCGCGACCGCCGCGACAGCCGCGCCGCTTCCGTCTCCGCCTCCGAGCCGCGACGTCGCGAGCTGACCGGCCCGTCCGTCGAGCGCGGCGCCGTGTCGGGCGGCGTGATCTCGCGTAGCGAGAGCGCGCGCGTGGGTGCTTGCGCGTACGGGTGTGCTTGCGCGTGGACGCGCGGCGCGGTGCTCGCGGCCTCCTCCGATCCGCTGCGCCTCGCGCGTCCCCCGGGCTTCACTGCTCCGCTGCGAGGTCCGTGCCCGCGGCACGACGAATCGTACGTGCTCGCACGACCGGCGAGCCCACGCGGCCTGCGCGCTTCGCGCCAGGCCGCTGGGGGGCCCCACGGTGTCGGCTCTCAGCTGCTATGGACCCTGCCTTCTCAAAACCTTTCCCCCCCGAGTTCCTGCCGTCGCATGACCTAGATCAGTTGCCGGATCCCCCTCCCTTCTGTCCATCCGTTATGGCGGAGACTTCGGTTTCTCGAACGTCTCGGACGAAGCGGCAGCGCGGTGGGGCGTGGCGGTAGCGGTGGCGGTGGCGAGGTGGAGGCGGTGGCGAGGCGG